>WPCK01406167.1_pt1 | contig 34658 bp, 43 predicted proteins | sample 5399851 | NCBI WGS metagenome assembly WPCK01 (sample SAMN12869471, study PRJNA574797) | sludge metagenome | isolation source: wastewater treatment of pH11 | place: China:Beijing | collected 2019-05-20
CAGAAGAAATATAAGAAGTCATCCAATACTTAACATCATTTTGTGTATGTGAAGCAGAAGCATTACTATTAACCCATACCCCACTAGAGTTAAGCCGTTTAACAGTAGTAGTACTTTGTGGGAGATAATGAGCCGTACCACTTACATTAGTATGATAAATACCATAGTTCAAACTAGACATTATAAAAGCCATTAGTTCACCAGTATTTTTATTTTCAACTACGATATACTCATGAGACCCTGTAGCCCAGTCAGGCACTTCATCAAGTGCTTTTACTGGAACAAAAAACATTAAAGCAATCATGGGAATTATCAATATTTTTAAATATTTCATTTCTTTCTTTCCTTTCTTTCATAAAAAAAGGGTAAGGGTCTAAACCCCTACCCTTGTAGGTATCTTCTTTATCTTAGAAGAATTTGTAGATAATTCTTGGAATCAAATGAATACCAATCATGGTTGCCATGATTCCAATTCCTACTGGAATTAAAACTGTTAAGCCACTGTCAATAGCCGTTACTACTGGCTCGACCAACTCGGCAGTTACTGCAAACCCAAACATATATATTTCTCCTTTCTTTCCCTTTCTATATAAAATTTCTTAGGGTCAAATAAAATAGATAAACGATAATCACTGCGATTAAACCAACCACCAACACCTCAAACCAAGAATTAATATTTAATAACAATTGGTTTTGTGTTTCTAATTGATCATACAGATTAATTAATATTTCTTCATTAATTTCTAATGGTACTGTTTCCATAGACTACCTATTTCTTTTCCAGTAAGTTTTCAAACATGAACAACTCGGCAGGCTCTAGAAAGACCATTTTTTCATAACCATTTGGAAATGTGATAAATAGAGCCTTATATGTATTTCCGGTCTTTTTACTTACTTGTTCTCTAATTTCTAAACTATATTGCATAAACTGCTCCTTTCTTCTACATTTACAAAATGTTAGTAGACAATTTGTCAAACGATACATTATGCGAAGTGTTGTATAAAGTATTAACGGGACTCTAAAGGTGTCCCGTCGTTATATAATCGGTAGTTATATTGCCTACCGTTGACTTTAAAACTAATATCATAATAATGTGGCCGTCTGTCTACAATAGATTTGTAATTGACTGAGACTTTAAAATCTTCTACTTTGTAGCCATTCTCAATAAATTTTGCAAGATCAGATTCAATCTTGGTATATTCATATTTATTTGCAGTTCCATACTGTGCTGTAATATTATAAGCATTTGAAACACCATCGAATCTATCTGCTATGAGATGTCCACGATCATCAGTACCACCTGTAATAAATCCAGCCGCTTCTTTGGCCGTTTCATTTTTATTTGAAGGATAAATACTACTACAGAGTCGTCCTTCTCTTTCCCCTTTAGTATAGAGTGTTTCAGCTTCAACCTCAACCACCCTTCCCTGGGCGTCAGTATAGGCATAATAGGGATACATTTCATCTTTGGATATATTCGACTTAACATTGGGTAAAGGCGTCGTAGAAACATCACAGGGCGCCAATGTCACCTCTCTGTAGGTTGTGGGTGTTGGCTTTTTAGTTTCTTCATCAATTTTTTGGTAATTATTTGAGATATACATAATCCCCAGTATTAAGAGGACTACTAATATAAGGATGGTAAAAAGAGAAAAATAAAATATTCGATTGTTTTTTTCATTTGTTTCATGCATCTCTTATCACCAATTTTGATGATATCACAAAAACCATGAATTAGTCAAAGTTAATCTCCCTATATAAAAGATAATTTTGATCAAATAAAAATGTGTTCAAAATTGATCTATTCCACAACAACAATCGGGTATCATGAATCGTATATTTAGATATGAATCTTTTTCTAGTTGGCATTTTTAAAACAGTAACACCGCCACACTTTTGAGTACTTAAACCAAAAGAATTTGTGACAGAATAGCAGGTAGTATAGTTCCCTGGAACTTGCATATTTACTGTACTCGATATCACTTTAATTTTGTGGGTGAGATTACCATCCTGGTAATCTGTTGCATTGGCGTATTTGAGTGGTATATAGTCTTCAAATTGATACAAAGTTACCGCATCTACAACCAACGTAGGCGCATATTTATCCAATCTGGTATACAAAATCGTTGGATTTCCAAGATAATTGACGTGGGTACTGGGCACATATATAAACCTTTTAGAACTGGTAGATTCAATCAATCTTTGTCGATTATTAACACAACCGGCCGTTGTTACTTGAACTTTAAAATAAGAAATCAACCCATTATATAAAGCAATATCATGAACATCCCTAAAGATCGCATTTTCTTTTAGAAATGTCATATTACCAAAAGATGTTGAACACGAATTTCCCATATAGAGTGGCTCTGTCAGCGGACTGGGGCCAGTTCTAGAGATTAAGGTTGAAGCAAATATTGAAAAACGAAGATGTTTATAGTCACTAAAGATAGAATAGGTCATATCCCCTTGTTTCATAACCTTGTCGCCATTCTGTACGTAAAATAAAGGAATGCGATAATGCTTCTTCGTATTTTTTGCGTACATATGTAAATAGAGTTCATAATCTTGGTCCGGTTTCAATTCTGAAATCGGAATGTTAAAGGTGAATCCAACATTCTCAAACCTGTAGTTACAACTGCTACTTTGGTAAACAGCATTGCCACAGACTGGATATCCACGATACTCCATTTGTTTTGTCATACTCACATTATTTAAATTACCATTGTAATATAAAGTCTCTTGGGAAGTCTTAAGTTCAATTTGGTATTGATGCGATGCACTACTTTCAAAGTGTTGCATATGGGGCATGAGCGCCCACCCTTTTATCACAACATAATTATTATTCATATCAATACTCAAAATTTCATAGTTTAATTTATCACGACTGACATTGATATAGGATGGTGCCATTAATGACACGGCCAATAAAAAAACACATAACTTTTTCATGTAGAACACCTCTACCATTAAGTATGTGTTTATAGTTTATTTCCCTATTTTAACGACGTCTGTTATTACGTAACATGATGTAATATAGGAGGTTCATAATGGCACCCAATGCAGCTGCGACATAGGTTAACGCTGCTGAATTCAACATAGATTTTGCCCCATCATACTCCGCAGGATCAACCAATTGTTCTTTCTTAAGAATCTTTAAAGCCCGTGCAGAAGCATCAAATTCAATGGGAAGTGTGATCAATTGGAATAAAACAACGACGGCCAACATAATAATTCCAACATCCAACATGACAGTTGATACCAAAAGACCAATAACTAAAACAATCTGAGACAATTGACTGGCCACAATCGTTGGTTTAAGCAATAGATTTCTAAGCTTGATACCATGATATCCTGTTGCATACTGAATGGCATGCCCCACTTCGTGAGCAGCCACAGCTACAGATGCAATGGCGTTATTGTGATACACTTCAGGACTGAGTGCTACAACCTTTTTAGCAGGATCAAAATGATCTGACAAAAGGCCGCCCTTACTTTCAATGACTTTAACATCCGTAATGTTATTGAGATTCAAAATGTGTTGCGCAACTTGAGCGCCACTCATTCCCTTCAATACTCTAACCTTACTATATTTTTGATAATTCTTAGTGACATAGGACTGTGCAAGTCCTGAAATGACTACGGAGATAATAAGAATGATGTACATCATCATATTCCCCTCTAATAGCGCAACAAATGGCATAGATAATCAATCCTTTCAAAGTATAGTAAAATAGGAGCAGTTTCTCCTATTTCGTATAATTACTGATTTACTAAATCCTTTAAAGCTTTTGAAGGTTTAAAACCAACATTGTTTGAAGCTTTGATGGTGATTTTTTCTTTTGTTCTTGGGTTAAATCCTTCTCTTTCAGGACGGTTTCTAATTTCGAATTTTCCAAATCCTGCAAGATCAACAGTATCCTTATTTTCTAAGGCACCTTTAACCTCATCAATAAATGCATCTACGAAAGTTGTAGCATCTTTTTTTGTTAGTTCCAATTTGTCAGCTAGGCTGTCAACCAAAGCTTTTTTGTTGATTACGTTACTCATAATTTTTCCTCCTATTGTATAAATAATACTATCACTTAATCATCTAAAAAACAAGCAAATAGACGACTATTTCTTATAATTTTCATGTTTTAACTCACGCGTCATTAAATCATGAATGGCTTGTTTTGGATCTTTGTTATTGTAGAACACCTCAAAGACTTGTTCTGTGATAGGCATCTCAATATTGTGTTTCAAAGCCTCTTCATGGACAATCTTAGCGGCCATAACACCTTCAACTGTTTTTTGATTGGTTTTATTCCAATTATCAGCACCGCCAGCTTGGGCTACTTCAAATCCTGCTTGAAAGTTACGACTGTGCTTACTTGTAGCAGTTACCACCAAGTCACCGACCCCTGATAACCCTAAGAAAGTATCCAATTTACCGCCAAAATGCATGCCATAGCGTGCCATTTCATTTAAACCACGGGTTATCAATGCAGCTCGGGTATTGTCACCATAACCCAGTCCACTTGCAACGCCACTGGCCAAGGCAATGATATTCTTAACAGCAACTCCAATTTGTGCCCCGATAACATCAGTATTGGTATAAACCCTGAAAAAATCGTTTGAGAATAGCTCTTGAACCAGTTGTGCCGCCTCTAAATCTTTAGAAACAGCATTCAATGCAGTTAATTGATTGACTACCACTTCTTCTGCATGCGAAGGTCCAATCAGGCTGATAACTGCCTTCAACAGTTTTGGATTTAAGGTTTCTTCAATGACATCCATCAAATATTTATGCGACACAGGGTGGAAACCCTTCGCAACATTAATAATATAAACTGGGTGGTTTAATTTTTTATTGAGTTCTAGACAAACGGATTCAATTGCGCCACTGGGCACTGCCAGTAAAATTACCTCAGATTCAAGTACATTGTCATAATCAGTAGACGCTATCAATTTCTCATTAAGTTTGACATTCTCAAAATACTTTTGATTCATGTGATTTTCATTAATATCACGAATCTCATCTTCGTTGACACCATAGATTAAAATATCGTGTCCGTTTTGAGCCAAAACGTTTGCTAAAGCAGTCCCCCAACTACCAGAACCAACAACAGTAATTTTCATCAGTTTGCCCTCTTTCTAACTATAATACGAATCGGAGTTCCCGAAAAATCAAAGGCTTTACGTAGTGAATTTTCCAAGTACCTTACATATGAAAAGTGACATAACTCAGGCTCATTTACAAAAATAACAAAAGTAGGTGGTGCCACTGATACTTGTGATGCATATAGCACACGCAATTGGCGTCCATTATGAGCTGGTGGTGGTGTTAACATAATTGCATCTTGGATAACTTCATTAACCACACTTGTCGAAATACGTCTTGTACTGTTTTCGTACACGAAATTTACCAACGGAAGTATGGTATGAATTCTCTTCTTTGTGATTGCAGAAGCAAAAACAATCGGTGCATAATCTAGGTAAATAAATTCTTTATATATTTCTTTTTTAAGTGCTTCCATTTTACCATCTTCATTGTCGACGGTATCCCATTTATTATAAATAATGATAATGGGTTTGCCAGCCTCATGAGCATAGCCTGCAACGTGTTTATCTTGAACACGAATCCCCCGCTCACCATCAATCACAAAAAGCACAACATCTGAGCGCTCTATAGCAGCACTCGCACGTAAAACAGAGTATTTTTCGATCTTTTCATAAATCTTACCCCGACGACGAATCCCTGCGGTATCAATGATCACATAATCTTTACCCTCGTATTTAAAAGGTGTATCAATTGCATCACGGGTGGTTCCCTCAATCTCAGATACGATAACGCGTTCTTGATTCAACATTGCGTTAACCAACGAACTTTTTCCGACATTGGGTTGCCCAATTACCGCAAAACGAATGGATTCATCATAATCCTTAATCCCTTTTTCAGGTAGATTTTGAATCACGCGATCCAATAAATCCCCCATCCCAATACCATGGGCAGTACTTACAGCCTGCGGTTCGTCAAAACCCAGGGCATAAAATTCATATATATCAGGTAAAAATTGGTGATCATCTACTTTATTGGCGACTAAAATAACAGGCTTATTTGATGCACGCAATAAACGTGCAATATGATCGTCATCATAAGTCAGCCCCTCTAAAGCACTCACCACAAAAAGAATTATATCCGATTCTTCAATGGCAATTTCAACTTGTGCTTCAATTTCTTGTGAGAAATCTTGATCTTTAAGTTGAAGTCCACCTGTATCAATGAATCTCAGTTCTTTCGTGAGCCAGTTTGTTTTTCCATAAATTCTATCTCTTGTTACACCTGGTTCATCATGTACAATTGACTTACGCTCGCCGATAATTCTATTAAATAAAGAAGATTTACCTACGTTTGGGCGTCCGACAATTGCGATTACTCCATCTATCATATTAACCCTCTATCCTTAATTACACTCATAATCAAAGCCACACTCTCATCAATACTTAAATAGGTGGTATCAATTTCAATGGCATCTTCAACTTTTGTGAGTGGTGATTCTTTTCTGTTCATATCTTGTGCATCGCGTTTTACTAAATCTTGATAAATTTCATCGTAGTCTACAACTTCACCTTTATCAACAAGCTCAGTAAAACGACGCTGGGCACGCACCCTAACATCAGCTGTTTGGTAAATTTTAATCTCAGCATCCCTTAAAACTACAGATGTGATATCTCTTCCATCCATGACATAGCCCTTTTTAGAAGCCATCTTTTGTTGGAGGGATACTAAAATTTCTCTTACTTTTTTATATTTTGATACTTTGGAAGCAGCTAATGATACTTCATTTTTTCGAATGGATCTTGACACATTGATATCATTAAGAAATATTTCTCCATTGTCCAAAAGCTCAATATCAGTATTCGATGCAACTTTTACCACGGATGCTTCATCATCTAAGTTAACACCTTTTTTAATGCAATCATAGGCCAATGCACGGTACATGGCTCCAGTATCAATATGAACAAATCCCAATTTCTTAGCAATTTGCTTCGCAATGGTACTTTTGCCAGATGCACTTGGACCATCAATCGCAATATTAAACATTTTTATCGCTCCTTAATTCAAAAATAAATATTTGATCGCAATGGCACCTGCTAATAAAGCACCCATTAATGCAATCGTAACTAATGCATTCACTACTCTAAATTTCCGAACCTCTGTTTTTGTATAAAGAGATTCTTGAACCGGCATTTCTTGAGTTTCGGTTTCTTCACTTTGAATAATATGAAAATCCTCAAGGACGACGGATTCATCATTCACAACAGTCTCATTTTCAACAATTTCTTCAGTCAGTTTAATCAATTCTTGGGTCATTTTTTCATCTTTAACCAAAAGAATTTCTTCTTCATAAGTTTCTTCTACGTCATCTATAACTGGCGCAGCTTCAACAATGGGTAATTCTTCAAGCTCAGCTTCGATTTCAGAATCCAAATTTGACAAGTAATTTTCCCAAAAAGATGTTTCATCCTGGGTTACGATGGGTACAGGTTCCTTATCCAATGTCTCTAGTACTTCATCATTTTCATGTTCTATAATATTCAGTTCTTTTAAAATGTTTTGGTGAGTGTTAGAAGCATCACGATAGCCTTTTTCAACGTTATAGGCTTTGACTTCATCTAAAAAATCTCTTAGATACTCATTTTCAAACGTATCAAAAATTTCAAGTTCAGTCTCTTTTGCACGCTTGGGTGCCGCCTTGGCTTGAATATCCATTGGTTCAAAGTGATCATCTATTTCATTCAATCTATTCGCAAATTGAGATAATTCAGGCGTTTCAACCTTCTCATCAATTGAATGATCCATTTTTTCATGTAAAGCTTTGTATCTTTCGACACGTGATTTCATATTCTCACCCCATATATTTTCCCTTATTTTAATTTGTCTACTAAAGGTCTTATTAAGTGAAATAACACCATTAGAAGTGACGTTTTAATTAAATTAAATTGCAGATAGATTGCCAATATCATGGGAATTCTACTTTCTCTAGGAATTCCATAAATGGGCATACTTACAAAATAATTAAAAATATTAATCCCCACACTTACTACCACGATTGTAAATATAGCCAGTGCAATTCTATTTCTATTTCTATTCGCCTTAATCAAGGCAATGGGTAACATAATCATAACCGCAAATGTGAAGTTTGTAACTTCCCCTATTAATCCTGAACTTCTAAATCCTAAAAAATGTATGATATTCTTAATCAGTGCAACCAAAATTCCGGGAACGACGCCCAACGAATATCCAGCCACCATCACAAATAAATCACTAAAATCAAATTTTAATGGACCAGCAATGTTGAACTCCATAATATAAAAAAGGTACGAAACTCCTGATAATAATGCAATCAGTACCATATTGCGAGTAGTAATTTTTTTCATATAACCTCCTACAAAAAATTACATACTCAAGGCTAAAAAGAAAAAACGCTTCTTTCATCCAGACTTTAACTGTCGCCACTGGAATCTCACCAGTTCAATCCATATATAGGAGTCGTGGGGTTTACCACCGATCGGGAATTTCACCCTGCCCTGAAGTATTTCTATTCTATTATACACGTTATTTCAACAATAAAAAAGTGTCATACGACACTTTTAAGCACGACCAGCGTATTTTCCATCAGAAGTTGTGACAACAACCTTCTCACCGGTAGAAATAAATAGCGGAACACGGATTTCAAGGCCCGTCTCCAATACGGCATTCTTTTGAGCATTGGTTGCAGTATCTCCTTTAACGGCAGGTTCTGCTTCCGTAACTTTCAATGTAATTTTATCAGGAAGTTGAACACCCAATACTTCTGTTTGAAACATTAAAACGGTAATTTCAGAACTCTCAACTAAAAAATTCATTTCCCATTCTAAGTTTGACTTTGGCATTTCTAATTGTTCATAGGTTTCATCATCCATAAACACCAAAGCATCCCCTGCATCATAAAGATACTGCATTGGACGTTTATCAATATGGGCCAATTTAACCTTGTCACCACCGGTAAAGGTGAGTTCAACGATTGAATTCGTTCTCCAATTACGTACTTTTGCTTTAATAATCATTTGACGCATGGCAGTTTTATTGTGTGAACTGTCAATAACCTGATACAAATTATCTTCATATAAAATTGACATTCCAGATCTCAAATCGTTTGAAGAAATCATTATTATCATCCTCTCATTGTTTTAACGGACCTATTATATCATAGATCAATGAATAAGGCATTTCGTATTTAAAAATAATTTCAATACTTTCTTCTGAACATATAAAATCAACAAAAACCTCCTTTATGGTTGTGCTTAAAGGACAATTTGATGCATGATTCTCAATCAAGTTAATCGCCAATGCCTCAATATCCAATCGATTTGAAATATTTTCTTTGAATTCTTTTGATTCTTGATACGCCATAACATAAATGATGACTCCATAAAACCAAGATAAAAAGGTCATATAGAAAAATAATACAAATAATAAAACAATTCCCGACTTACCACGCAATACTTGATTGATAGCCATTGGTTAATCTCACCTCTAAAATATTAGCACTGCAATTAAAATGAATGGTAGAAACATCAAATAGTAAAATTTCATATCCAGGACTTTTAACGATCCGGTTTTTATCAAAATAAATCTCATGTTTATGAGTTCTGATTAGATTGGGTTCACAAGAACCAACCCCTTCCCGAATCAACAGTTGCCTGTATTGAAGCTCAAAAACTTCGATTTGGGACACGATGGGGAGTTCATAATTTACCATTATCAATAAGATTGAAATGATTATCGGCAACAAAACGGATATAAAGAATAATCCCAAGAGAAGTTCAATTAAGGTAAATCCCTTATTCAAATACTGATTTTCAGTAATCCTAAAAGTATGGTTAGAATCTGTATTAATATTAAGATTGCCAAGCAGATTTCGATACATATGAACCCCCTTTTATTCACAATAATACCGTCCCATCCCCAGTTGAAATACACATTTTTTATTGTTAACAAGGATGGTTTTACCTTGGTTGATGTTGCCATTTGAATTATAAGATAAACCTTTCCAAAACGAACAGGTTGATTTTGTTGACATTGCTTTTAGTTGGCAATGGGTAGGATTAAAATAATATCTATTATATTCAATAAAATTAACATCCAATATGAATATAAAGGTCGTTACAACAAACATAACAATGAGTAATTCTAACATTGTAAACCCATTTTTATTTAGATGCTTGCCCATTTATGATCCGTATCCCATCTCCATTTTTGCATTTTAATTGCGACTCTTTCAAAAACCCTTCTGATACCAACTGTGAACCATCTGAAGGCATCACATCGTTTTTGATTTTATACTGCAAAATTGCAGCATCGACGACTTTTAATTGTGCATCACAACCAGCATCATTCACCACTGCCATTGTTTTTACAATATTGGGTACTGTCAACAAGAACAATGCAACAATGCCTCCCATTACCACAATCATCTCTAATAACGTAAATCCTCTTTTCACATAAATCCCTCCAGTATCTGTAATGGTTTAAAGAGTAAGCTATAAAATAATCCAATATACATCATAACTAAAACGTATGAAAAGATTTTTAATATATTTGAATATCTCTTAATTTTAAGCATGTAAGACGTCTTAGATATCTCTAAATAAGAAATCAAACTTTCATGAAGTGTATTGGTAAGATACCCTTGTTTAAAAAGCTTCAAAAAAAGACCATTAAAGTAACTCATATCCATCGCAGTAACGATATCCATGCCTTGGTTCAGTTTATCATGGACATGATAGGAAACCCACTTCACATCACTAAAATCATCCAAACTACGTAAAGCATCGATAATATCATGCGTTGACAAGCCTTTATCTAAGAAAAAATGAAAACAAAACGCAAATTGGAGGGTCAAAACATCCTTATACAATCCAAATAATTTAAAATTGTGGAGCATGATGTAGGTTAAAGTGCGTGTTGTCTTAAAAATACAAAGAATGATAAGCGTCGTACATAAGACTATAAAAACAATAAATAAATAGTAAATAAAATTACCAAATAGAAAACGCGATGATTCATTGTATTTCAAGTCTTCCAGTAACCCACTTATAGTTGGTACAAACATTTTAATGTATAAAAAACTCATACCAAAGGATAGAAAGAAAAGGAAAATTGGATAACCCATTTGTCTCATAAATGTTTGAACCAGTGATTCTTTAAAATGATATTTTTCAACCACAAACGACAATTGATCGTAATCATTGAGTTTTGAAATCGCAGGGATCTCTTTACTTTCCAAATAATTTTGAAGATCTTCGGCTTGTAAATCATAATATTCTGCCAGTGTTTTGAAAGGTATGCCAGACTTTAATCCGATCAGCAGTAATTTTAGTTCAAAAATATCATATTTATGAATCAAATTTTTTAACTTCAAATTCAAAGTGAATGCCTCCTTGTTTAAAGATAATGGTTTGAAAAACAATCCCTCTTAAAATTGACTTCAAATCAAACTCAATAACTTTTAGGTTATCAAGCCTCAACATGACTTCATCAAGGCTTCCAGCATGAATGGTTGCACAGATTAAGTGCCCACTCAAAGAAGCCCTAATAATGGATTCTAAGTCGTCTTCACTCCTAACCTCACCAATAGCCAAGATATCAGGATCATGTCTTAAGAGTTGTGTAATGTGATTGTTAAGTTCTGATGCATGGGTCTCAATTTGCATAATGGACGCATAATGCTTTTCAATCGGATTTTCTAAGCTAAAGACTGCTTTGTTTTTAAGTTCATTCAAGCATGCAAACATGGTAGTACTTTTACCAGCACCTGTTTTACCTGAAAATAGAACCAAGCCATGCGGTAAATCAAACATAGAAAGAATATCTTGTGCATCTTCTTTTGAAATACCACACGCTTGTAGCGAATCAATTTCGACAATATTTAATATTCTTAAGACCCCATGTTTTTGGTAAAGTGTTTCAAGAATTGAAAAACGTAAGTAATATAAATTAGACGTTACGTAGTATTGAAATACACCTGAATGGGCGTTGGTTTTGGAGACGATTCGAATCGACGCCCTGTATTTTAAATGACGATAGACTGCTTCAAGTTCATCAAATTGAACTGTTTTTAGATTGAATTTATGACGTCTAAAGACCAAGGAATTTTCATTGGGCTTAAAGTGGATATCCGTACACTTTAATTGGATTGCTTCATGCATCAGCGCATCAAATATCATTTCTATATCTTTCATACTTATAAGTAAGTATAAAAAAAGGAAATCCCTAGGATTTCCGATTCAAATAATGATTGATAAATGGGTTGTGTTTCATTTCACGTTTCAATGTCGTAATTTCACCATGCCCTGGATACAGCTTAATATTCTGATTTTTATATGTGTCGATGAATATTTTCAAACTCTCAACCATGGTTCTTTCACTCCCTGTGGCCAGATCCATGCGACCCACCGAATCATAAAAAATAAAATCTCCATCAAAAATATGTTGACCTAAGATATATGAAATTGAACCTGAAGTATGCCCTGGCGTTTCGATCACTTCAAAAATGAAATCATCAACTTTTAAAGGGCCCAATTCAATCGGAGTCAATTCAGCTTGAACAGAAATGGGTTCAGGGGTCATGTTAGATAGGTTTAAAGAGGGTTTTCTGAGCCATTCCAACTCCTTATGATAAACATATACTGGACAATTAAAAAACGTCACAATCGCGTCAATACCGCTGATATGATCAAAATGACCGTGCGTAATCAATATTGCACTGACTTCCTTATCATATAAAGGTTCAAAAAGTCTTGTGGTATCTTTTTGCGGGTCTATACAGGGATCAATCACGATTACTTTTCCATCTTTTTCTATATAATACGTATTCGTCTCAACAAAACCCATAACTTGTTTGGTTATTTTCATAAAAATGCTCCTAAAGAAAATACACCCTGTTAAGTGGTGTATTTGTCTTATTTTTTCTTTTCAACGTGAAGTGTGTGTGTACGTGAACGTGGGCAATACTTTGTAACCTCCATACGTTCTTGATGAATCGAACGATTACGTGTCGTATAGTAGTTTTCTTCGCCACACTCTTTACATTTTAATATTACTTGGTGTCTCATATTTACCTCCAAACTTTTTAAGCATTGTAATTATAGCACAAATTAATTAGAATTCATATACAAATCTGCAATATCTTGTGTAACCAATCTACAAACATTCGTATAGTTATATTTCGCCTCATAGGCACCACTGTGAATACAGGAAATCGCAATTTCAGGATTTTCATAGGGCGCATATAATACAAAGGCATTGTTACGCATGGCAGTACCATCGGCTCCAGTGTATTCAGCAGTTCCAGTCTTTGCAGCAGAAGTATATCCCCTATTTTGCCAAGGACCACATTCACCAGTGGAAGTACACAATCGCATTCCTTGTTGGACACGACTCAAGCTATCTTTACCTGTAATCTCATTTAAAATATTGGGTGAATTCTCCAAAACAAGTTCTTGAGTATGGGCATCTTTTGCTTCCATGACAAGTTGTGGTTGCAAACGATAACCACTATTGGCAATGGTTGATATATATTGATTTAACTGTAGGGCATTATAGTTATCATACTGTCCAATCGCAAATTCCAGCAACAATCCCCCATTTTGAGTGGATCCCTTATATCCCATTTCTTCCCTAGGATAGTCTATCATCGTTTCAACACCCAAGCCAAATTGACTGAAATAGTTTCGCATCAATGAGAAAGTATCCGAAATTGGTTTGGTAAAGTTTAAGGGAGCATTGGGAATATAGGTTCCCCCACCCAATCGAATCGCAATCATAAACATATAGATATTACTTGAACGTTGTAATGCAGTTAAATCCGTAACTGGGCCGAGTGTTTGCCAAGAAACACGGGGTTGGGTTCCGATGATATACAAGGGTCTATCAACAATTACTTCTCCAGGTGTAACCGCACCTTCTTCAAGCCCCATATAGACCGTTGCACCCTTGACTACAGAACCTACAGGAAACCCTTGATAGAATATTTCCTCTGGGGCATTGTAGACGTTTCCTTCGCTATCTTCGCGTACCGCAACAATGGCCAATATTTCTCCAGTTTGGGGATCCGACATGACATAATCCAAACCATTTTGGTATTGTCTACCCGGTTCATCTTTAATAGCATTCCATTTATCAAACAAGATTTTTTCAACTTTTTCTTGTAAATCCATATCAATGGTCAAATAGACATCATGACCTTTTCTACCGGCAACAATTTCTTCATATTCACCTGTAACTGGATTAATCTTATTTTCAGTCTTAACCCCAGATAAGATGTCGTTATAGTAATATTCCAAGCCACTCACACCCACAATATCATTGCGCGCAAAACCTTGAGCAATCATATATTCAAGCTTTTCAGCCGGTATTTCACCCACGGTTCCAATCAAGACATCTAAACCACTCTTACCAACATATTCTCTTTCCCAAGTGGTTCCCCATGAAAAACCAGGAAATTCACTTTGGTTTTCAGATAAGTAAGAAATATCTGAATCGGTAGCATTTTCAAGAATAATAGCCGCGTTACCAGCCGTTTCGGTATTCATTTTAAGATACACTTTAAATGCTTCCTTATCAATTTCACTTAAAGTGGCCAGATGGGCATCTGTCACACGTGTGAGTTTAAGATTATCTATGATTGTTTGATCATAATTGTGCTCTTTAAGTTCCTCCTGCGTTACCAAATCTGCACCATTATCATTTAAAAATAAATATAAATCCTTAAGTTCTCTTTCAACCAACTCATATTCAATGTCATATTGAATCGCAAACGTTTTGGCCAATTCAAACTTAGCGGTCGTACTTAAGTACTTCTCTGTCATGTAATTGATCGTATTAATCGGTTTATTTTTTACTATAATTTTACCATTGCGATCATAGATTTCACCCCGTGCAGTTTTACTGGCAATGGGATTGCTTTCCTTTTGATAGACCAAACTTTGGTAGTGTTCAGCATCAATGATTTGGATATAATAAAGACGCGCAACCAAACCAGTCGCAAGCAACAAGACGAAAAGCATCAACATAATCAAACGTTTATTGATGGTCTTTTCGATATCTAAATCTTTCTTTAAATGATAACTACTGCCTTTATAGTCTCGTTTTTGCGGTTTCATAAATTACCTACTCTCTATCGAATAGATCTCGTTGACGTTTAATCGCCCTGTCTTTCTTTTGACGACGAATGTCGTCTTGAATCATTTTACGACGTTTCTGCTTCATTTGTTTTTCAACAAGAGCCTTGTGTTTTTTCTTATAACCTGGTTTAACTTCAACGTTTTTTCTACTTAATTTCTTGGAAATTTCAGGATCCATTTGACCTTTACTTCGTTTCGTAAACGTGAAGAAAGGACGTGCATCTATCAGTGTATTCTTACCCGTACGTCTAAACGAAAATGCAATATTCTGTTTTACCAAGCGATCGACTGTCTTTTGGTCTTCATCTGAAACCAAAGAGATACAATAACCATCACGTCCCGTACGGCCTGTACGACCCGCACGGTGTGTATAAAAGGACAAGTCATGCGCAGGTAGATTCGCATTTACAACATGAGAAATCTCAGGCAAATCAATACCCCGTGCTGCTAAGTCTGTAGCGACAATATAACGAATGTGTTGAGAGCGAATCCGTGTCACAACTTGTTTACGTTCACGATCGCTTAGATCACCATGGATTTCAACGCAATCCATCCCATAGCTTCGTAAATACTCAGCAATCTCAGAAACTTGTTTCTTGGTATTCGCAAAAGTAATCACCACTGAAGGATTGATGGATGTTAGGACATCTAAAACCACTTCATTCAAATCACGATGGCGTTTGTGAATTAAAATATGTTCGATTTTAGGTGCAAATGACGTTTCAGAGGATTCAACGGTGATGGGATTGTGTAAATATTTTTGAATAAAAACATCCAAACCATTGGGAAGTGTGGCACTGAGCAACATAAATTGAACGCGATCTAAAAGTTGCGAAGCAATGTTGTCAATCTCATCCACAAATCCATAATCAAACATCATATCCATTTCATCAATAATAAGCAGTTTCATTGTATCAAGACGTAAGATTCCCCATGAGAAAACATCTAATAATTTACCAGGGGTAGATATTAGAATCTGGGGTTGTTTTACCATTTTATTTTTAAGTTTGGAGTTTTCCATCCCACCAATGGCCAGATCAATAAAACTATCTGGGTAAATATCCAAAATTTTCTTAGAAAAATCAAAGGTTTGCATGGCCAATTCGCGTGTTGGCGACAAGATAATGGCTTGTAGTTCGTTTTTACTAAAATCAATACGCTCCATAATGGATAGTAAAAACGCATGTGTTTTACCAGTTCCTGTTGGAGCAAGTACAATTAAATCCCGATCTTTGTTAAGGACATTCAATACATCTTCTTGGACTTGAGTCAGGTGTTCAAAATTGTTAATTTTCAATAATTCAAATGTTTTATCTTTCATAATTTACCTCACTTAAGTAACTTTCTATGATGTTCATTTCAAAAACAATATCTTGGTTAAACAAGACAACTTTTTTCAATTCAATATATCGACGTTGTAAATACTGGATATAGTCGACATTCTTTTTAGTTGGAAGATATTTCCCCAAAATCAAATCTTTATCATCCAATACTTCTAAACCCAAACTCAAACGAACGATAAAAACTGGTTTTTCATTATCAAAGATAAACAGTTCTTCATCGATCTTAAACCCAGCCTCATTTAAACTTTTTCTAAGCCAAGGATGTTTGGTGTTGGATTGAACGATTAATACATGATTTTCTGCGAAGTTGTAGGCATTGACGATGCTCATAATGGTTTCAGCTCCCATGCCTGCAATCACAATACAATCCACATTTTCCTCAAAACCATTTAAACCATCTGTTTTAATTAAATCAATTTTATCTTCTAAATTATAATGGACCACATTATTTTGGGCTTGCATGAGTGGACCAGAAGCAATATCCAGTCCATACGCATGATCCAATTTTTGATCCAAGATAAGCTTTATAATCAATTGGCTGTGATCTGTTCCAACATCAGCAAGTACCCTTACGTGATTTGGAATCAATGACACAATGGCATTGAGTCTTTTTGATAACTTCAGCATAAATTATGAGTTATCTGTAAAGTCACGCAAACGTTTGGAACGTGTTGGGTGTTTTAACTTACGTAAAGCTTTCGCTTCGATTTGTCGAATACGTTCACGGGTAACGTTAAATTCTTTTCCCACTTCTTCCAAAGTACGGGTACGTCCATCCTCAAGACCAAAACGCAATCTCAATACTTTTTCTTCGCGTTCTGTTAACCCTTGAAGGACCATGTTAATTTCTTCTTTTAAAAGTTCATTATTGGCATAATCATTGGGTGATTGTGCCTCTTTATCTTCAATAAAGTCACCCAAGTGAGAATCATTTTCCTCACCAATCGGGGTTTCAAGTGACACAGGATCCAAGGCAATCTTTTGAATCTCCCTTACTTTTTCAGGGGTCATATTTTCCATTTGTGCCGCAATTTCTTCTGCTGAAGGATCACGACCCAAATCTTGAACTAATTGTCTTTGAATTCTTGTCAATTTATTGATGGTTTCGACCATATGAACTGGAATTCGAATGGTTCTGGCTTGGTCAGCAATAGCACGGGTAATGGCTTGACGAATCCACCATGTCGCATAGGTAGAAAATTTAAAGTTCAATGAATAATCAAACTTCTCAACCGCGCGAATCAGACCCATATTCCCCTCTTGAATCAAATCAAGAAACAGCATACCCCGTCCCAAGTATTTACGTGCAATAGAAACCACCAAACGCAAGTTTGCTGAAATTAAAAGTTGTCTTGCTTCTTGACCATCGTAATAAGCATTCAAGACATTCTCAACATAAGCAAGATTGGCTTCATCATTTTGGTAGTAGTCTAAAATTTCATCTGTAATGGCCTCAACCTTTAAGTTTTCAAAATCTTCCTCTGACATCTCAGCATTGATATGTTCCTGATAGATATCAAAGATCATTTTCTTGGCAATCTCTCCTTCATCGGAACGGCGCGCAATTTCTTTTTCATCTTCAGCAGTTAATAGGTTAACACGACCAATTTCTTTTAAATACATTTTTACCGGATCACTGATGGTAATTTGGTTTATAGATGTAAGTTCATTGACGTACGAACTCAAATCAACTGTATTTTGAGAATCATCGAACGGCTCATCCCCATCTTCATTCCCTAAAAATTCATCTACTTCTTCTAAGAATTCATCTTCGTCATCCACAACCTCATCACTCAATGAAATATCATTTTCAGTAAACCATTGGAATAAATCATCTGTTTGTGCGTCATCCAACTTTAAATGGGCAATCGCTTTTTCAACAGTCTCATTTAATAAAAGACCATCTTTTTCGTATTGCTTCACCAAATGTAGTTTAACCTCATCTAATGTTTTGTATTTCATATGTAGTCCTCCTTATTTTTTTCTCTTCTTCTGGATCATATCCCGCAATAAGTCAATTTGCTTATCCAATTCGGGGGTATTTAAAATTTCACTATGAGTGGCTTTTGCATTGGCCTTCTCAAGACGTGCTTTTATAGATCCGATATTTTCATAAACAACTTCCTTTTGATAGGTATCCACACTTAAACGTTCTTCAATTTCAAGCACAAATCGTGTCATCGCATCACTCAGATCTAAAGATAGCAGGTCTGCTATTTCGATGACATTTTTTGTACGGTAAACATCAATTAATATGAGCGAAAACTCAAAAGCAAGATCATGGGGTAAGAACCCAAGTTCATCCCGATATATCACAGCCGCTTCTTTTGAAAGCATCATCTGTTTCAAAATTTCAAGTTCAGCTCTAGATACATTACGCGTTACCTGATAGTTGGTGCGCATTGGAATCACAAACTCTTTTTCTTTTGGAACATCAAAACCATTTAATTGAGATTTCAAAGTTCCTTCAGAAAACCCCGTTTTCTTAGCAATTTTATCTAGATAATAATCTTGAGTTAAATCATCTTCTTGAGCAAGATGGGGCAAGACAAATTGTACCACACGCTTTCTATTATCGAAAGAATCAAGCCCATATTGACCCATACCATAGATTAAAAGGAAATCGATCCAACCCAAAGCGTGATCTAAACCCTCTTTAATTGCTTTTTCGCCCTTTTCACGATACAAATCATCAGGATCGCGCTCACTGTCATTATACCATACAGATACGTTGATATTGTGTGAGACCAGCTTCTTTCCAATGTTAAAAGTAGCCTCAGTTCCAGCCCTATCCCCATCAAAAGCGAGCACAACATGACGTGTCGTTTTTTGAATTAACTTAATTTGAGCATCCGTTAAGGCAACCCCCAATAGGGCACCAACATTTGTGATTCCTGCCATATCAAAAGCAAAAACATCTGTGACACCTTCACATAGAATCAAGGAATCAACCGTTTTATTTTCCTTTTTAACACGATTTAGATTATAAATATGCTCCCCTTTAGTATAAAGTTCTGTTTCAGAAGTATTAATATACTTTACAGTACTGTTTGGATCAAGGGTTCTGGCTGAAAAGGCAATCACATGATCAAATTGATCATGAATGGGAAACATGAGTCGATTATAAAATACGTCTTGAACCCCATGATCTCCTAATCGAATGATGTCCACACTTAACATTTCATCATCCTCATAGCCTTTTGCTTTTAGAAAATTGTATATTTTATTATCAGTCAAACTGAGTCCGACTTCATATTTTTTTATAATTGCTTCAGGATAACCCCGTTCATTTAAAAACCGCTGTCCCATCATCCCATCTTTGGAATGCAATTGGTATGAAGTGAAGTTTAGCACCTCAGCCATCAAGCTCTCTAGCCGCTTTTTTCGTTGATTTACAGGCATGGGTGTGTAGTTTGCATAAGCACCCATATCAACATTAATGTTTGTCGCTTGTTTTATGACTGCATCCGCGAAAGAAATATTATCGAATCGTTCAATAAAACTAAAGACATTACCCCCTGCCCCACAAACAAAACATTTAAAGATTTGCCGATCAGTTGAGACCGACATAGAGGGGTTGGAATCATCATGAAAAGGGCAAAGACCCCAATAGTTTTTACCTTTTTTAGTAAGGGGGAGATATTGGGAGATGGTCTCCACAATATCTGATTTATTCCTTACTTCATCAATTAAATTTTCTGGAATGCGACGCATTAAATCATCCTTTATTTAAGTGATTGTTTAATTTTATCAATAACTGCATCCACACTGAGACGTTCTTGTTCCATTGAATCACGGTAGCGTAAAGTGACCATATTATCTTCTAAAGAGTCAAAATCAACTGTGATACAGAAAGGTGTTCCCACTTCATCCTGACGACGGTACCGTTTACCAATACTGCCACTTTCATCGTAATCGGCCTCAAATTCATCCATTAGCGTTTGCCAAATTGAAAGCGCAGGATCAGCCAATTTCTTTGATAAAGGTAAGACTGCAACTTTAATAGGCGCCATCTTGGGTTTAAAGGTCATGACGGTACGTGAATCATTATCCAAAGCTTCCACTTTGTAAGATTCACACATCAAAGCCAACATGAGACGTTCTACCCCAACAGAGGGTTCAATAACATAAGGAATGAACTTTTCGTTGGTGTGTGGGTCTTGGTAAGTCATATTTTGTTTCGAATGCTCTTGATGTTGGGTCAAATCGTAATTGGTACGGTTTGCAATTCCCCAAATCTCATCAAAGCCCCATGGGAATCTATATTCAATATCTGCCGTAGCATCTGAATAGTGACTGAGCTCATCTTCATCATGATCTCTAAAACGCAGGTTTTCACGTGATAATCCCATATCTACTAAGAAATCCATCGCGAAGTTTTTCCAATAATCATACCATTGACTGGCTTCTTCAGGTTTCACAAAGAATTGTAACTCCATTTGTTCAAATTCACGGGTTCTAAAGATAAATTGTCCTGGCGTGATTTCATTTCTAAATGATTTACCAATTTGACCAATCCCAAAAGGCAATTTCTTACGCATCGTTCTTTGAACGTTTTTAAAGTTAACAAAGATACCTTGTGCTGTTTCAGGGCGTAAATAGACAACATTGGTAGATTCCTCTACGACACCTTGAAAGGTTTTAAACATCAAGTTAAATTGACGAATGGGTGTAAAGTCATGGGAACCACAAATTGGACACGGAACTTTATGTTCAGCGATATAATTTTCAAGTTCTTCGACACCCATAGCGCCGCCATTTACCGTGCCATCAGAGAACATTTCAACCAATTTATCAGCACGATGACGTGTTTTACAGTTTTTACAATCCATCAAAGGATCATTAAAGGTTTTTAAGTGACCACTGGCCTCCCATACCTTTGGATTCATTAAAATGGCAGAATCAATTCCGACGTTATAAGGATTCTTTTTAATAAATTTCTCCCACCATAAATTCTTAACATTGTTTTTAAGGTTAATACCCATTGGACCATAATCCCAAGTGTTCGCCAGACCCCCATAAATTTCAGAACCTTGAAACACAAATCCAGTTTGTCTAACATGACTCACTACATCTTCAAATTTTACTTGCATTAATATGCACCATCCATTCTATCTTGTCTATTATACATCATAAATAAGTTTCCAACTATTAAATTTAACATCCATGTGATATTCGATATAACGAAGATATAAATCCAACAGCCTCTCAATATTTTCAATCTCAATATCCGGTTTGAGACCGGTCTTAAAATGAAATAAAATCACTTGTAATTGCTTGAGTGTCAGTTTACTATTGCGATATGCCTTAGAAACAAAACCCCCTTTTTCTATAGAGAAATCCGATATTTCTTTTGAGCCCGTAATTACACAACGATCTACGATCGGTGTAATACCCAAATCTTGAATGACAAGGCTTAAATTATATAACAGATTTTCTAAAGATAAATCATCAAATGAAGAATTCACAAAATTTAACCAAAATTCCTTTGAAGCGGGTTGATATAGCTTTACCAACAATTCAGCACAAAGGGACCGGTAGGTTAGCCAATCGTAATCTTGACGCTTGTCTAAAAAGGCATCCAACAGTTCTCCTGATTGAATTCTGAGCAATGCGTTGTCACGATATTTAAATCGAATCCGCACTTTAGAGAACTCAACCCCCAGACGCGCTTGCTTTGAATTGGGCTTATAAAATCCAGCCAATACAAGACGCATCAAACCATATTTTTCACCTAAAAAATGGACCATCGCATCATATTCACGATAAGGCGTCACCGATAAAATATAACCAACGTCAACTTCATTCATGTTCAATTTCAATATAACCCAATTGATTCAACATCTTATTGCGATTACGCCAATTTTTCTCAACCCGAACATAACTTTCTAGAAAAACCGGTTGCCCTAAGACGACTTCAAGTTCTTCGCGCGCCTTCACACCAATCTCTTTGATCATGCGACCTTGTTTACCAATAATCATTCCCTTTTGAGAATCACGGTTTACCAAGATTACGGCTTGAATTAACATTGCATTTTTCTTTTGAACTATTTTCTCAATGGCAACTGCAACTGAATGTGGAATTTCTTCCTCGGTTAAGTTTATAATTTTTTCTCGAATAATCTCTGCAATGATAAATTGTTCAGGATAAGCAGCTACAGTATCTTTAGGATAATACATGAGATTGTCTGTCATATATTGTAAAGAAACATCCAACAACGTTTCTAAATTATCATGGCCCAGTGCACTGATGGGTACAACTTCAGCAAACTCGTGATGTGAACGCATTTCAACAATTTTTTCCAAGAGTGCTTGAGATGATATTTTATCAACTTTATTCAAAATCAAAATGACTGGCGTTTTTACACCGGATAGTTTATCTAAGACAAACTGATCCCCTTTACCAAACTCTGTGGATGCATCTAAAATATAATAAATAAGATCCACACCATGAAGTTGGGAATAGGCAGATTTGTTCATACGGCTTCCCAACTCATGTTGGGGCTTATGAATACCAGGTGTATCTACAAAAATAAGTTGGTACTCATCCTCTGTTAAAACCGCCGTAATGGGGTCACGCGTTGTTTGTGGTTTATCTGTTACAATCGCCACTTTTTGTTTCACCAAGGCATTGAGTAGTGTTGATTTACCTGCGTTGGGACGACCTATAATAGATATAAATCCTGATTTAAAATTTTCCATCAATATCTTTGCTCCCAAATTGTAACGGTAATAATGCATCAATGTTCGTATCCATTGACGCTTTTCCATTGGATAAATAAATGGGTGTATCTCCATTTAAGAGTTCACTGAGCACTTGACGACAAATGCCACATGGACCTGCTAAAATCTCACCATCAGTAACAATCGCAATCCCTTCGATGTCATCTTTACGATACCCTTCTGAATAACAAGCAAAAATGGCACTTCTTTCACCACAGTTGGTTGCTCCAAAGGAAGCATTTTCAATATTTGCACCTCTAAAGAGTTTACCGTCTTTGGTCTTAACACAAGCACCCACATGATACTTAGAATAAGGGGCATACGCATTTCCCATTGCCACAAAGGCTTGTTCAATTAATTTATCTTTCATAATATCCTCCGTCCTATAATAATAAAGGCAACTACAATAGCATAAAATGCTGCTAAAAGCACAGAAGCAGCCGCTATATTTTTAATTTCTTTAACATGTAAATCGTACTTTTGAACCAGCAAATCACAGACATCTTCAATGGCTGAATTAAGGTATTCAGATATCAAAACAAAAAAGATTGCAGATATAATGAATAACCATTCAATATAGTTGAGTTTCATAAATGAAAAAAATATAACCGAAATCGTAGCCAACAATATTTGAATAGAAATACTGCGATCATAGAGTATGCCTTGCCAAAGTCCTTCAAAAGCATGCGAGAACTTTTCTATTAATCTTTTAATCGACGCGATCAGCCAGTCCATCTAATATCTCCTTTTGAAGTTTAATCATTTCTTTTTCTGTATCTGGTGTTTGGTGATCAAAACCAAATAAATGTAAGTAGCCATGTACAACCAAAAAACAAAATTCGCGCTTAAGACTGTGTCCATAATCTTTTGCTTGTCTTCTAATTGCATCTACTGAAATAATAATATCCCCCATTTGGAAAATACCATCCTCAACTTCTCCATTTTCAAAACTCAAAACATCGGTCTCGCGATCAATATTTCTAAACGATTTGTTGTATTGGTGAATCGTTTCATCGTGCACAAGTACAACACTCGTTGCAACATTATTATCCTTACCAAGAACCTGACACGTTTTATCAAGTATGGGTTCTAGAAATTGTTTATAATTTTTCCAAGATGTTTCATTGGAATTGTTTATATAGTTTATTTCCAAAATAATCACTCCTTAATTTATTATACCACAGTTTTTCCTATTTAATGCACTCCTATGGCATGAAAAAATGACTCAAATACTGGATTTAAGTCATTTTTGTAAGGCATTTAACGATTAGCCGAATTTACCGTTAATATAATCAGAAGTGCGTTGGTCTTTTGGATTGTTAAAAATAACTTCAGTCCGATCAGATTCAACGATTTCTCCATTTAAGAAAAATACAGTTTGATCACTAATACGTCTTGCTTGTTGCATGGAGTGTGTTACGATCACAATCGTAAAGTTTTTCTTAAGTTCCTCAATCAACTGCTCAATTTTTAAAGTTGAAATGGGATCCAATGCAGACGTTGGCTCATCCATGAGAATCACCTCAGGCGAGAGTGCAATGGCACGTGCAATACAGAGGCGTTGTTGTTGTCCCCCAGACAAACTTAAGCCCGATGCATTTAAATTATCTTTTACTTCTTCATATAGGGCTGCTTTTTTTAGTGCATCAATGACCAATTCATCTAATTTTTGACGGTCCTTAATACCCTGGCATCTTAAACCATAGGCGACATTATTATATATACTCATTGGGAAAGGGTTGGGCTTTTGAAATACCATACCAACCTTTGTTCTTAAGTTAATGACATCAGTTCTGGCATCATAGATATTTTGTAAGTTGATGATGACATCTCCTTCAATACGGCAGCCTTCAATTAAATCATTCATTCGATTTAAGGTTCTGATAAACGTTGATTTACCACAACCTGAAGGACCAATTAAAGCTGTTACCTCTTTTTCGTTGATGTTGACAGCAACATCTTTAAGGGCTTGTTTTTCCCCATAATATAAATCAAGGTTCGATACTTCTATTTTTCTCATGCGTTCCCCTTTCCAAGTTTGAAGAAACTTCCAATATAATGGACTGATAAATTTAAAATTAGGACTAAGACTAAGATAACAATCGCAATTGATGATGCGAGTTCAATATTTGGGTTCTCATGGGATAATAAAGACCAAATATGGACGGATAAGGAAGTCCCCCCTGTACCCAATGTAGGGTTGTCATTCACAAAACTTCCCATGGTGAAGATTAAGGCCGCAGATTCCCCCATGATTCTTGAAATTGCTAAGATCAATGAACTTAAAAGACCGGGAATACTAGAGGGTAAAAGCACCTTAAAGATGGTTTGTGTATCTGAGGCTCCCAATGACAAGGATGCATAGCGTAAATCATTGGGAATGGTAATTAAGGCCTCTTGGGTGGTTTTAATAATAACGGGCAGTAAAACAACCGACATGGTTACCGAACCCAAAAGAATGGATCGTCCACTTTGGACAAAAACAGAGACGACCGGATAAAGTACAACCATTCCCATTAATCCAAAGATAACAGATGGGACTCCAGCCAGTAAATCAATCAATTGTTTAAATAATCGATTGATTTTAGTGTCTTTTGCGATTTCATTAAAGAAAATGGCCGCGAAGACACCAATTGGAAATGCAATCACGATGGATGTGGCAATCAATAACATCGTCGCTTTTAATGAACCATAGATCCCCCCACCTTTTGTTTTATAAAAAAGTTCGATAGCGTTGCTGGGTTCATTTAACTTTTCTGCTAAAGATGCAGCATCATCTCCATAAATAATTCCCCCAATTTTGGTTCCTTCATCGGATACAATTTTGATGCTTTCAATATATATATGGTTGGGTAATGGATAGGGATCTTTTTGAATCCCAGTTGCAATTGAAGTGGCAATGAGATCATCCTGTACATCAAATATTTCAATCGTCTTTTCATTTTCTAAGCTTCTAGAATCTTTAATGTAGAATCCATACTCTTCAATAAAATAGACGCCTTCTTCAGTTTCGACGGATGTTTGTGGTTTTGAGTCAACCACAACCAAGCCCGTTTCTGACCAATATTTTGTTTGAAAGATTTCTAGGTTAATGTGTTTTGCACCCCTAATAAACACAAAGCTGAGAATCAAGACAAGTACGATAATGGAAATGGAGGAAGCGATAATTGTAATTGCTTTTAAAATATTATCTTTTAATTTTCTTGTCATGCTTCTAATCTCCTTTTCACGTAATTAATCACAAAGTTTGAGATAAAGACTGTTAAGAGTAAGACAATTCCCACACTAAAACGAATATCATAGTCAAGACCAACCGTTTCATTCATGCCCAGCAGCATTGTTGAAGTCAATGTACGGGTGATATCAAAGGGATTAACAGTTGGACCATACATTTTGTTACCGGCGACCAAACTCACTGCAGTGGCTTCTCCAAATGCTCTAGAAAGGCCTAGGATTAATCCCGCGAAAATACCACTTTTTGCTGAAGTTAAAACAACTTTAAAATTTGTTTGTACGGGTGAAGCACCCAAAGCCAATGAAGCTTCGGTCATGGACTTATCAACCGCTTCAATCGCACTAATTGACATGATAGTGATGGTTGGCATAATCATCAATGCCAATAAAATAACCACCGATAATAAGGATCTTCCGCCAAAGGTGCTGGCACCAAATATATTTGACGCAAACCAATCTACCATTGTAACAATGAAGCCACTTGCGAATAGACCGTAAATTATGGATGGAATTGCTGATAGAAGCTCAACAACCACCCGCAAGAGATTTCCCAAAGCCTTGGGAGCCATTCTTGTAATAAAAAGTGCTGTTAATACCGAGATAGGAAAAGAAATTAGAGCGGCTAAAAAGCCAGTAACCAGTGTGTTAATGAAGATAAATAATACACCATATTCCTGAGTATCACTTCTCCATACAGTTCCAGTTAAGAATTTCCATAAAGAGATACCATCTTCACCCATAAAAACAGAGCTTCCGCGTTGTACAATAAAGTAGAAGATAATAACAACCATAATTGAAGATAAAAATGCAGCGAGCCTTAATACAGATTTAAAAGCGAAGTCTAACGTTCGCTTTCTCTTCTGATAATGATATGAGGTTTCAAGTCTCATGTTAGAATTAGTCTAACTCTGCCCACTTTGTTACTGAACCTTCAAAGATGTCTTTAACATTTTGTTGTGTTAGGTTCGTAATAGGGTTGTTTTTCTCAACTACTACAACGACTGCATCTTTTGCATATTCGCCTGATAGTAATCCATCTGAGACTGTCTCGCTGTCTTTGAAATCTCTAGATGCAAACCCAATATCCGCTTGGTTGGCTGAGTCTTTTTCAGTTCCAAGAGTAGTGTCGAATGCAGCTCCTGATCCTGTATGGTTCATTTCAAATTGGAATCCACCAGCTAATGGCACAAAGGCTTCAAGTGCTTTTGTTAAGGTTCCTACAACTGATGTTGAACCACCTGTTCTAATGGTTAAACCAGAATTGTCTTGATCTACGATTGGGTGATTTGCTTTCAATTCATCCCATGGTGTACCACCATCAACATCTGTAATTGCTCCAGCTGCCAAAACAACTTGGCGACCTTCAGTTGAGTTTACTAGGAAATCAATGAATGCTGCTACCAAAGCTTGTTTATCATCAGATTCAAAGTTCCCATCAGCTCTTGTAACATATGCAAATGGACGTGCCAATGCATAAGATCCATCAATAACAGTTGCAACTGAGGGTTGAACACCTTCGTATGCAAGTCCTTTAATATTGTTTGCTTCAAAGTCAGTTGATAAGGATACGTATCCAATACCTTCTTTGTTTTGTCCAACTTGTGTAGCCAAGTCTCCGTTACCTGATGCAATCGCTGCTTCTTGAGTTAATCCCTCAATACCAACAATTTCTTCAAAGGCACCACGTGTACCACTTGACTCATCACGTGAGTAAATCATTACATTTTCTAAAGTAGATGTATTGTCGCCATCGTTTGTATTACCACAACCAACAAGTACAAGTCCTAAAACGAGTAATAAAGTTAATTTCTTCATATTTCCTCCTACAACAGTTTTTCACTGTACGACCATGATAAAACATGAATGTTTACTTTTGATATCCCCATTGTTAACATCGCGTTAACTTACAGTAAAGAAAAAAGCCGAATTGGTATCCGGCTTAATATTTCTATTTTAATTTAATGAGGAAATTTGTACCTTCCCCTACTTTACTTTTTACTTTAACTGTACCCCCATGGGCTTCAATAATGGCTTTACTAATCGCAAGACCCAATCCAGTGGATCCGTTTGCCCGATCGCGACTGCTATCGCCCCTATAAAATCTTTCAAAGATATGGGGAAGGACGGCTTCATCAATCCCATCTCCAGTATCTTTAAACTGAATTAACCAATTATCGGGTGTAATATCACAGTCAATTTTAATCTTTCGATCCTTGGCATAATTAATTGCATTGTTAAATAAATTACCAAACACCTGCGTTAATCTGAAGTGATCGGCTTCAATCACGACATCAGAGGGACAATTCAAAGTAACATCAATATTACTGTTATGAAGTTCACGTCGTTTTTCATAAATCAATCCTTCAAAGAATTGTCTTAAATTAAACTCCGTCTTCTCTAAATGAACTTTATCAGCCATTAACTTTGATTGAAGTAATAAATCTTCAACAATGGTTTCAAGTCGGGCAGATTCAATTTGAATTTGAGCCAAGAACTCTTTAGAAGTCTCTACATCATCAAAATCATCACGATTTAAGATTTCACTCATTCCTTTAATAGAGGCAATCGGCGTTTTTAGTTCATGAGATGCGTCCGCAATAAAACGTTGTTGCATACGCTCTCCATCCAACAAACGTGTCACATCACGTAAAACAATCATACACCCATCATAACGATGGTCACGCATCATCGGTATCGCAAGGACTTGGTAATCAATCCCATCGATTTTGACTTGACGCATAAATTGTTTCTCATTTAAAAATGCATCCAATAAAATCTCTCTTAAAGGGGATTCAATTTTCGCATCATAGACATTGGGTGCATCCACTTTCAACAATTGTTCAAACTTACGGTTATAGACATCAAATTCTCCCCGTTCATTGATATAAACTAAAATAGATGGAATGGATTCAATAATTGCATTTAATTTCACCTTAACATCATCCGTTTTAGTACGTGCTTTGTCTTTTATTGCGCGTTTTTTGGCTTCATCTTCCAAGCGAATTTTTTCCATAAAGACACGGTCTATATACACAATCCCAAGTACACCAAGTACCAAAGCCAATCCCTGTACTACAATCACACCACTCGCGGCAATCATGGCCAAACCTGTTACAACCAAAATTATAACAGTTGCATTATTTTGTTTTCGCTGCATAACCTACTCCTCTTAAAGATTCAATGTCGATACTGGACGCCTCCAGTTTTGAGCGTAATTTAAAAATATGTACATCCACAATTCGGGTGTCACCATCGTAACTGAAATCCCAAACTTCATTTAAGATCATGTCACGAGATAACACTGTATTCATATTTTGAATCAGATAATAAAATAAGTCAAATTCCTTCTTGGTAAGTTCAATCTTTTCGCCATTGATTTCAACTTGATGTAAATCAAGATTAATATTTGTATTTCCAAATTCTAAATTACGACGTTTGGATATGTCATAATAGCGTCTGAGATGGGCTTGAATACGTGCGCCCAATTCTCTTGGGGAAAAGGGTTTTGTGACATAATCATCCACTCCAACCTCAAAAGCATCCAACAAATCTTCCTCATTGTTTTTTGCGGTTAACATGATCACGATTCCTTTTTTATTGTGATCTCGATATCTTTTTACAATGTCAATGCCAGACATTTTGGGAAGCATCCAATCAACAATCAAAACATCGTAATCCCCTGATAAAGATTTATCAAGGCCTTCTTCACCATTACTGGCGGAGTCAACGGTACATCCAAGTTGTCTTAAATCATATTTTAACAACCTACGGATATTATCTTCATCTTCAATAACTAAAACTTTTGCTTTATCCATTGTTTACCCCTTTTCGAATGCATCCACGATCTTAATTACCAGTGGGTGACGCACAATATCAGCACTGGTTAAAGTCATGAAACTAATTTCCTTGATATGTTTTAATTTTTCAATTGCAATTTTCAACCCCGATTCTTGGTTTTTCAATAAATCAACCTGTGTTAAATCTCCCGTAATTATCATTTTAGAATTTCTTCCAAGTCTGGACAGGAACATTAACATCTGTGACTTCGTCGTATTTTGGGCCTCATCTAATATTACAACTGCATTATCCAAAGTACGTCCACGCATGTAGGCTAAGGGCGCAATCTCAATAATACCCTTTTCAATATAACGTTCTACCCTTTCACTGGATAACATTGTATCAAGTGAATCATAGAGCGGTCTTAGATAAGGATCTACTTTCTCTTTTAAATCGCCGGGTAAGAAACCCAAATTTTCGCCCGCTTCAACAGCAGGTCTTGTGAGAATGATTTTTTCAACATCGCCTTTTTTCAAAGCTTCAACTGCCAAACAAACGGCCAAGAATGTTTTACCCGTTCCAGCAGGCCCAATCGCAAAGGTTAAATCATGATGCATGATTTGGTCCACAAACACTTTTTGACCTAAGGTTTTGGGTCGAATGGGTTTACCATTGTGTGTTCTTGCGATGATTTGATCCAAAGCCATAATAAAATGTTCTTCTTTATTATTTTTAACCGCATCATATAATTTTTGGATATCATAAACATCCAAAGATTGATAGCGTTCAATGACTTTAAAAGATGCCTCAATCAGACGGTGTGCCAATTCAGGATGTTCTCCCTCAATATAAATAACGTTACCGTCATAATGAATAGAAACGTTTCCCAACTCTTCAATTAATTTGACATTGTTGTCTTCAATACCAGTAAAAATTTGCAACTTAGACTGATACTCATTTAAGTTAAACGTTAGTTGACTCAAAGACTTCACTCCTTTGTTTATACATACATAATACCTTAACATTTTTGAAAAAACTACAAAAAAGAGTTGAATTCATGAATCCAACTCCAATTATTAGTTTTATCGTCCTTTTTTACGATTTGCCTTTTTAGCAGCTTCGGCCTTTAATTTGCGTTTTACGCCTGGCTTAATATAATATTCTCTTTTGCGAGCTTCAGCAAGGTTACCATTGCGAGATACTTGTCGTTTAAATCGGCGTAACGCGTCATCTAACTCTTCGTTCTCTTTAACTATAATTCTCGACATGACTTACCTCCCTTCTGATGCAAGCAGTATAATTATAACACGCTCAAATGAAAAATCAAGATTTAAATCAGAAATAAGAGAAGAAAGCCCCACTTAATTTTAGCTTAAATTTTAAATCTCAATAAAGCCGTCATTCTATCAGCGCCTAAGCGTCTATCTGCATTTAAAATAAATACATCCCCACCCGCATTTAAAACATCAATCACGATTTTATTAGTCTCATAGTCTTGAATATCCAATCTTTCTTTTGACACCAACAAACTGTGAACTGCCCCAAACTGGGCTTGGTCTTTCAATAAAGTTTTGTCACTGTTGACGCGCCCTGCTGCCTTATAGCGATCTAACATGTCAAAAAGACTTTCCACTGTGCGATTTGTTTTATTATGCATCGCATCCAGCGCTTCGTCAAGAATTTTTTTGGAATTAAAATCTGAGGGTGAAACTAAAATCCCCATATTACGATCTAAGTTAATTAATTTGGAAAGCTCTAAATAGACAGAACGGTTTTCTGGAAGTGTCATCAATTCAATGGGCAAACTTGAATCCAAATCTTCAAAGTCATTAAGAAAACGATCTACCACGTAGAAATAGTTTGTGCGGTCTACTGCCCGTTCATCACGGGTTGTACCCACACCCCCATAATAACTTTGAGAACCCCGACCCGAACCATGCGCAACCCCTGAGGTTGATAAATCATCACCCAAGGCTTTTTCAAGTGTCGTAGGAGCGTCATCAGGTAAGACAACTTCTTTGATTTCATGTCCACTGATTTCATAAATTCTAAATGAATCCCTATTTAAACCCAACAAATAGAAATGCCCTAAAAACTGCACATCTTCAATTAAAGGTATAATATAAGGCACATCATCCACGTAGACTTGTGGCTCTAGATCAATACCCAACTTCAATACCTTGGCATGATTACGGTTAACCACAAAGATAAATGAATGTGCACCCCCTTGCCAAAGGGTACGATCTTCATAAAACGATTGTAACGCATTTTCATACATCTCATAATCCAGATCCGGATATTTTTCAACAAACATATCCTTAGAACTTCGCATGAGGTTTTTAAAATGAAGTCTATCTTGTGTCATATCACTTACCACAAAAGTTGAAGGTGATGTTAAGGTCACAAAGGGGCCTTCATCATTGAGCCAATTCAATTGATCGAATATTCGTTTCTTCATAAGATACCTCCTAGTGTTATTATACCAAACACAAAAGCGCTATCATACCCATAAACACAAGAAAGATAAAGAAAAGGTCCCTCAGGACCTGTTTCTTTAAATATTTAAAATACGACGAATCTCTACTTTATCACTATCAGATAGCTCAAAATCAAAGAGATCAATATTTTCATTTTGACGTGCTTCATTGTGTGATTTTGGAATCACATTCACACCACGACTGATATGGAACTTCAATAAAACTTGTGTCCAAGATTTACCATAAGGCTCCCCTATTTTACCCAATGCATCTTTAACTGTATCACTAACTCTAGATACAGGACCCCATGCTTGAGGAATGATATCATGGTCTAAGCAATACTGTACCAATGCTTCATTCATCATATTCGGTGAAATACGAATTTGGTTAACTGTTGGTTTAACACCTGTATGTTTCTCTAAGTATTCAATTTGTTCACTTGAGAAGTTAGAGACACCCACTGAGGTAATCTTCCCTGCATCACGTGCCTTCAATAAAACTTGATATACACGTAGGTTATCCGCATCATTATCTGAAGGATGATGCACCAAATACAAATCAATGGTATCCAAATCCAATAGTTTTAAACTTTCATCAATCAAAGCCGTAATGGTTTCTTCATTTTTATAAAATTCAGGTTCCATTGGAAACTTAGTGGTAATAAAAAATTCAGAACGATCCAAGTTACTTTCACGCACTGCTTTACCAATCACACGCTCATTACGATAAGATACTGCCGTATCAATCAAACGGTAACCCGCATCAATAGCTGACACCAATTCCTTTGTATCGTCATTAATTTCTCCGTTATAATCATTATCTACCTTGCCATAAGTATTGGTTCCAGTTCCAATTATTGGAATTTTATGACCATCATTCATTGTTTGATAAATCATATATACACCTCTTTCATCAATTATTACCCTAACATGAATCTTGAGTTTTACCAATTATTAAGCACCGTACTAACAAACTATTGGCTTCATAATCCAAAGTAATAAAACAGTGAATTATGTTATGCTTTCGACTTAAATCATTTTTAAATTGATTGCTTCGAGATTCAATATTTATTTCAACCAATCAAAACATAAGTAAAGAATAAAACCAATAAGTACACTTAATAATGTCCCAATAAGATATTTCGAACGAAAATTACTGTCTTTTTCAGGATCATCGAATTGTCCATATCTTACCATTGTTTTTGCGGCAACCAAAAGTCCGATTCCACTTATTGATCCAGAAATCCCCATTACTAAAATCAGCATTCTCTCAAGGATTCCTATAACAGTTCCTTCATCAAAAACAAATATTTTCGGAAATTGATCTTTATTAACTGTGCTAAGTACTTTATCTATTAGTGTACTTGATGGCATTATTAAGTAAAAAATAATCGTCGTAAGCAAGAGAACATGGTTGGCTTGATCCCCAATAATTACAACCTCATCATATACTACTAGAAAACCAATCAAAATAACTAAGTGAAATGCCTGATCCAAGATAAATATTAATAAAGCAACGTTTGGATGTTTACTGTTTAAAAATAGATTAATCCTATCAATTAAAAAATGTGAGCTCATAACTATCAAACCTAAAAATACGACAGTATGTGAACGGGTCACTAACCAATAAATTACCATTATTGTTGCTGTGTAAACAATTACATGTTTAAATAAATATTTGCCCTTCTCACTGGCCATTCTCCTAGTCTGAAAGTAAAAATCACCCAAGGAATGACCAAGCAACATCCACAATATTAAATTCATTGGATCACCTCGTTCATAAAATTGACCAACGATGCTGTGTACGCTCTCTCATCTGCTACTCCTTTTGAATAATATTTTTGAACATTTTGTCTAGAAGTTCCAATCACATTTGCAACACTATCTTGAATTC
>WPCK01364049.1_pt1 | contig 34632 bp, 25 predicted proteins | sample 5399851 | NCBI WGS metagenome assembly WPCK01 (sample SAMN12869471, study PRJNA574797) | sludge metagenome | isolation source: wastewater treatment of pH11 | place: China:Beijing | collected 2019-05-20
GTAGTCTTGTCTGAAAACGAAATTGAGGTTCGCTTGATCTGGGGCCCGGTGAGTGAAAACCACTTCGCCGCGACGCTTGGTGAGGGCGAGATGGAAAGCCTGCTCGCCCGCCTGGAGGGACCTTCTCCCGAATGGCTGACGTCCCTGCGATCCCGACTTCCGGTCGAGCGGCCCACCTGCATTTCACGGGTCGATGGCCGGGAACTGGTCAGCCTGGTTCGAATTTTGTTCGCCAGGGATATCCGCGGGTTTGAAGCGGATGATCCGGTCGGAGCTGCAAAGGAAAACGAATTGTTCGATTCGCTTGGGCTGCTGCAGCTTCGCGACATCGGGTATGTCGGCGGCCTGGATGCCGATGGTTTTGTGGGCCGGACGCTCATTGATCTGGAAGGCGAACCGCGCGGCCTGTTCGGACTGTTTTCGGATACTCCGATCGATGAAAGCCAGCTTGCCAGGATTCCCGGTGATCGAATGTTGGCGGCCGCGGCGGCTATTTCGCCAAAGAAGGTTTTTGAGCTGATTCGCACGCTGGTCCGGCAAGAGTCGCCACGTTTTGCGGGCGACGATGCCGTCGAAGCCGTGGATCCGTTTTCAGAGGAGATCCGGAACTGGAATGCCGGGTCCGGTATCGATTTCGAAGAAGACCTGTTGGCCAACATCGATCCCTTCGTCTTTGTCTATGGCTCGGTCAACATTACCAATCCGGCTTCGGGCTGGGTTTTCGGAGTCGGCGCGTCTCAATCCATGGCCGTCACCGGCCCTTTTGAGTCGTTCAGCCGCTGGGTGATGAGTGAACCCGCGGAAGAGCCGGAGGAATGGGCGCCTCGATACAAATTCAGTACTGCCGAAACCGAGGGAACCACCTGGTACACGGCCAAAGTCGAACAGGGATGGTCGCCCATCGGTCAGGAAACCTGTTGGGGCCTTTCTGAAAATGAAATCGTCATGTCGCTGGACAGGTCCAGCATGCGCCGCCATTTGCGGCGGTCAGCTGCCGACAGCGACGCCATCGTCAACGACGCCTGGTTTCGCAGCGTGTTGACTCCGCCGGCGGACCTGAATGATGCGCAGCTCTGTTTTGTCAGTAGTCTCAATGTCTCGCAACTGCTGGAACTTGCCGTCGCGGCGATTTCCCTGCTCGACGCCTCCATCCCGCAGGAACTGGGATTTGACGTGAAGGATATTCCTCCGCTGGAAGTCCTGAAGAAGGAAATGAAGCCCTGTCTTTCGGCGATATACCGGACGGGAAGGGGATTTGAAGTCCTGCAGCGCCAGACTTATCCGGGGGGCTCTCCGCTCAATTCGCTGGCTGCCGTCGGCATCCTTGCCCTTCCCGGCGCGGCGGAGGCGCTGGCTCAGGCAGTGCAGGCAGAGGCAACGAACAACATTCGGCAGCTGATCCTTGCGATGCATAATTACCACGACGTTTATCGGGGGATGCCGGCCCGCTTCAACAAGAATGAAGCGGGAGAGAAACTGCTCAGCTGGCGCGTCCACATTCTCCCGTTTCTGGATGAAGCCGAACTTTACTCCGAATTCCATCTGGATGAACCGTGGGACAGCGAGCACAACCGGGCGTTGATCGAAAGGATGCCCAATGTCTACCGCCACCCCAGGGTAAAAATGGAGCCCGGAAAAACCTGTTACCTGGCCCTCGCCGGTGAAGACTCGGCAATGCAGGAACCCGAAAATTTTTCCCCGACGCCAGTCGGGAAGTCTTTTGAACAGATCGCCGCTGCTGACGGTACAAGTCAAACCGCCATTGCGGTTCAGGTCAATGCGGAACAGGCTGTGATCTGGACAAAGCCTGACGATTACGTCTGGTCGGAAGGGCCGGATCCGACAAGTGGACTCCTGTTTACGAAAAGCGACAAAACCGCAATTGGCTTGGCCGATGGCAGCGTTCATCTGCTTTCCGGAAAGAAATTACGGAATATCGCCGCAGCCCTTTTCCGTTTCAACGACGGCGAAGCGATCGATTTGTGGTCCGATGAATAGCGGCAGCTGTATCAGCAGCTGCATCAGCTCTTGCGAACGGCTTCGACTATCCGCTCGACGGTGATTCCGAAGTGGCTGTAAAGCGTTTCGTACGGCGCGGAGGCTCCGAAGCTGTTCATGCCGATGAACTCGCCTTCCGTGCCGATGTACCGGTCCCAACCCATTCGGATCCCCGCCTCAACGGCAACGCGCTTGCCGATCGAAGAGGGGAGAACCTCTTGCCGATAGCCGGCGTCCTGCATTTCGAACAGTTCCATCGAAGGCATGCTGACAACGCGTACCGGAATGCCGGATTCCGCCAGCTGCCTCGCGGCCTCCAGGCAAAGCTGGACCTCGCTGCCGGTTCCGATCAGCAGGCACCTCGCGCCCGGCGCGTCGTGCAGCACATAGCCGCCACGAAGAACGCCCTCGGCCGGGGCAAAGGTCTTGCGGTCAATGGTCGGCAGGTCTTGCCTGGAAAGAACCAGGGCGGCCGGTCGACGGTCAAGCGACATGACGGCCCGGTAGCACCAGGCAACTTCGTTGGCATCCGCCGGTCGAAAGACCATTATCCCTGGAATGGCGCGACAGGCTGCCAGATGTTCGACGGGCTGGTGGGTGGGGCCGTCTTCCCCCAATCCGATCGAATCGTGAGTCAATATATAAACCACGTTTTGTCGCATCAGGCTGGCCAGGCGCATGGAGGGCCGCATATAGTCGGTGAAGACAAAAAAGGTGGCGGCATAGCTCCGTATTCCGCTGAGGGCCATCCCGTTGCAAATCGCTGCCATGGAGTGTTCCCGAACGCCGAAGTGCATGTTTCGTCCAGCGGCGTTTTGTCGGGAAAGGTCCAACTCCCCATCGATAAGCGATTTGTTGGAGCCTGCGAGGTCGGCCGAGCCACCCATCAGCCATGGGACGCGCCGGGCTATGGCATTCAGAACCTTGCCGGATGAGACCCGTGTGGCCATTGGCTTTCCGCCCGCCTCAAACACGGGAATGTCGGCATCCCAGTTTTCGGGAAGCTTGCCAGACCAGATCGCCATGAGTTCGGCAGCTTCTGCCGGATACTGCTCTCGATATTTGCCCCAACGGGCATTCCAGTCATCGAACTGTTCGTTTCCGCGCCGCACGCCCTTGTTCGCGAAATGCAGGAGAACATCGTCCGGCACCATGAACCGCGCGTCTTCCGGCCAGCCGTAGTTCTGCTTTGCCAGCGCGACCTCTTTTTCTCCGAGCGGCGAACCATGGGCATCGGCCGTGTTTTGCTTGTTGGGCGCGCCGTAGCCGATGATCGACCTCAGGATAATCAGGGTTGGCCCGGATTTTGTTCGCTGAAACTCTTCCAGCGCAGCCGAAATGAGTTCGATGTCATTGGCGTCATCGACTCGAACCACGTTCCAGCCAAGTGCTTCGAAATGCCCTCCGACATCTTCCGTGAAAGCCAGTTCGGTCGAGCCTTCGATGGTGATCCGGTTGTCATCGTAGATCCAGCATAGATTCTCCAGGCCCAGGTGTCCGGCCAGCGAAGCCGCTTCCCGGGCAACGCCCTCCATCAAATCGCCGTCGCTGCACAGCGAGTAGACGTTGTACCCGAACAGGTTCATTCCCGGGCGATCGTAGCGCGCGGCAAACCATCTGGCCGCAATGGCCATCCCCACCGAGTTGGCGACTCCCTGACCCAGCGGACCGGTGGTGGTTTCAATCCCCGCTGCCTCTCCATACTCGGGATGTCCGGCACAGGGGCTGTGAAGCTGGCGGAAGTTGCGGATGTCGTCAAGACTTATGGCCGGTTGCGAGTTGTTGGACGATCGCTTGACGCCGGTGAGGTACAACATCGAATACAACAACATCGATGCGTGCCCGCAAGAGAGAACGAATCGGTCGCGAGCAGGCCACTCAGGATGCTCCGGTGAAAAGCGGAGAGCCTCTTGCCAGAGACACCAGGCCGTCGGTGCGAGGGCCATCGGAGTCCCCGGATGGCCACTGTTGGCCGCCTGGACTGCATCCATGGACAAAGTCCGGATCGTGTTGATGGCCAGTTGTTCAATACTGGTGGATGACACCGTCATGGTGAGAACTCCTGCGGAATGAGCCGGCCGTTCCAGCCGGAACCGGATGCTGGCGGAAGAGGGGATGGAATCCGAGTGTCGGCGGATTTTATCGGGACAGCCGGACCCGTTCAATCGTCGCCGGTGTGGCCGACTACAAAACGGGGAGTGCGAGCGAATGAAGGCTCACAATTTGCCGTTCTTTCAGGAAACGGGCAGCCGGGCGGGACACCGCAACGATTATTGACAATGACCGGGCCGCTCAATCGGCTATACTTGTATATTCGACCAGCCCGCAATGTCGCCCATGGTCATTTGACATTTTGCGTTTTTTCCTTCGCCACCTGTCCGGTATGAACGAACAACGGTCTTCATTGAACGGCTACAGCCGCCGAAAATTTCTTGCAAATGCCTCCACCGGGGTTCTGTTGTGTGGCGGGCTCGGCTTGTCGGGTATGCCCGTGTCCGGAGTGCTTCGGCAGCAGGAAAAGAGCCCCTCGGACCTGATTACGGAATCGGCCCAGCGGAGTATCGATCGCGGTCTGGGCTGGCTTGCGAGGCGACAAGTCCGCGTGGGCCCGGCGACCGGATCGTTCGGTTCCAACAATTATGCCCGGGGTGTCGCGGTAACTTCACTGTCGGGCCTGGCCTTCATGTGCGGCGGGAGCTCCCCTGGCGAGGGCCCGTACGGAGCGGAAGTCGATCGGGCCGTCGGATTCGTTCTCTCCAATGTCCGGGAAACCGGATACATCGCGTTGGCCGATAACAGTGTTCACGAAAACATGTATGGCCACGGCTTCGCCATGCTGTTTCTCGCACAGGCCTACGGGATGACCCAAAAAGAAGACACCGGGGCAAAACTTCGGCGGGCGGTCGATCTGACGGTGAGCTGCCAGAACAACCAGGGAGGATGGCGATACACGCCGACGAAAAGTGATGCCGACCTCTCCATCACGGTCTGCCAGATCATGGCCCTCCGCGCCGCACGCGACTGCGGGATCCATGTCCCCGACGAGACTCGCCGCAAATGTATCGAATACGTCCACAAGAGCCAAAGCGAAAATGGCAGCTTTCGCTACACGCTGAGCGGAGGGGGCGGATCGTTTGCCATGACGGCCGCCGGAGTAACCTCGCTCTACAGCGCGGGTATCTACGATGCCCCGGAAGTCAGCAAGGCGCTCGACTTCCTGATGCAATACAAGCCCAATGGCTCCAGCAATGACGGTCACTACTTCTACGCTCACTACTATGCCGTGCAGGCAATGTGGCATGCCGGCGGAAAATACTGGGCGGAGTGGTATCCGGCGATCCGCGATGAACTTGTCTCCCGCCAGGCCTCGGACGGATCCTGGCATTGCCCGATGGCCGGTCAGGAACTGGGGACCGCCATGGCCTGTATTGTTCTGCAAATACCGCTTAATTATCTTCCTATCTTCTCTCCCTGATCATCGCCGGTTCAGATCATATCGCGTACCCGCGCGATATTTGCCGCCTGTTTCAGAAACACGATACCACTCGCCGTGGCGGCAACAGTGCCGGCGACGGTATACAACAGCGGCTTGGCCAGTTCCTTTCTTCCCAGTGCGATCAAGCCGTAGAACAGTCCCGCGCTAATGAGAAACAGGAGCAGGCCACCGGCCAAAGCCAGCATCCCCCGGTTGCGGACCCGCGAATAACACCGTGGATCCCGCTGGATCAACAGATAATCGCGGATGTTCTTCAGGTCGTCGAGTTGCTCACGCGTGCAGTCAAACTCGACGACATGGTCGCCGAGATGAATGCGGAAGTGCCGGATGTTTCCGGACAGGGAAGGGAACGCCGCGCGGACTTCAAAGAACTCTGCAGGATCGCATTCAAGCAACTCTTGCCCGCCCGCTTCGATACGGACGCGGTCCTCAAGAAAGCTGATGTTAAAGACATGGTCTTTCCACGGCCTGGTTCTGCAGACAAGTTGCACAGCAGCTACATCGACTCAACTGGGTTTCACTGATTGGAAGGGCATCGGCGGAGGACAGTTCACGTGGAGTTCAACCTGGCGGGTCCGATTTGATCGCGCGCATGCTGGCCATCCAATAGTCCGCCGACTGTTCCCCGCCGCCTGGCTGGCGCTTCTCGAGGAGCACTTCCAGCGATTTTATGTTCGCCATGTCCGGCCACGGTGAATTCGACGTGTCGTCCAACAACACACGCAGATGCCATGCCTCCGGAGAACACCTTAATAAGTGGCAGTCGCCACCACAAACGCGTTCGACATAACCGCGATTTCCGGAAAGTTCTCCGGCGACGGCGTCAAGCCAGCGGGCCCGGTGGGGCTGGATCCGTCTTGCTACCCGGGGTGTGCGGAAGGGCCAGTCGGGCAACCGCCAGCATTGCACGGGAAACTCCAAACCTTCTCGTTCCGGGTCGAAAACGAGCAAGTCAAAATGATCGGGAGTTCCTGCCGAACGGTCGAGGAAATGTCGAAGGACGGCAAAACGGCTCAAAATCCAGTCGCTCGACATGCGCTCGGGGGTTCCAGGTGCCGGCAGGGGGATCGGGGTGCTGATCGTGGACGCCTTGATGCAAGGCCCGTTCCTTGTATTTTCCATTGAATTTCCGGGCACCGAAAGGGAGCGGCAGGCCATGGTTGATATCAAGCTCGCGGTTTCCGGGCCATGGTCCCTCCTTTTTCCCCTCCCGGGACCCCCCGGAAGTGGTGCCGTTCCTGCCGATTGCAACCTCTGGCCTGTCATCCAAAAAAGTCACAGAAAACCGGAAAAACCCGAAAGGTTTCATTGACTCAGCTGCCATGAATCGTCATGCTATCTGCGTCGAATCCACCGAGGTCATTTTTCGGATGGCGGGAACGTGTCCGCCATGACGGGTCTTGATCGTTTGGCATACGGCCCTGGTGGAACATGTGAAAAGGTTTTTTTATGACGAATATTTATGTTGGCAACCTCGCATTCAGTGTCACCGAATCTGATTTGCGCAATGCGTTTGAACAGTACGGTGCGGTTGCCAATGTCAACATCATCATGGATCGTGAAACCGGCCGTTCGCGCGGTTTTGCGTTCGTGGAGATGAATGACGCATCTGCAGCCCAGGCTGCAATTCAGGCTTTGAATCTTTCGTCACTGAATGATCGCAAGATCACGGTGAACGAAGCCCGGCCAAAGCCCGCTCGCAGTGGCGGCGGTGGCGGTGGTGGTGGCGGCGGTGGTGGCGGACGCCGTCGCTATTGATCGCTTGCCCGTATTGACGGTCGAGCTGATCAAAAAAATCAAGCAGACAATACAGCGGAGGGAGGCATGTGGCTTTCCCTCCGTTTTTTTTTGGCCCCACGGCGTCCCACGCCGGCGCCAACAACAAAATCAAACCGGACTGTCAGGCACGATCCGGTTGCTGGCGTGTCAGCCAAAGCTCTCCACGCGATCCTCGCAAACGATCGCCATGCCAGATCTCCACGGTCGTCGAGTCCGTCCAGTCAACGGCAAAGCCACAATCGAGCAGATGTCTTCGGATCAGTCTTCCGGCGACCGGCAATGCCTGCTGAACTCCGCGATCGAAGCCCTCTGGTGAAATGTCCTCCCTGGCTTTCGCGGGCGAAAGGATGATCGTACCGCGAGTCATTTCCGTTGCGAGGTTTTTTCCGAAATCGCCGCACACAACCACGGTTCCGGCAACCATCAGATAGCCGCAACAGTTGCCGACCGATCCGCCAACCGCAATCACTCCCCGCCGCATCATTCTCGCAGCAGCATTTCCGGCATTCCCTTCAACGATCAGCGTGCCGCCGTTTTGCCCCGCTTTGGAGCCGGCCATGGCTCCCCCGGCCTCGTGCCCTGTGTTCCCGCGAACATGAATCAATCCGCCGCTCATTTCACTCCCCGTCCAATGCCCGGCATTCCCGCCGATTTGTATCGTGCCGTCCGACATTCTCGCCCCGGTCCAATTTCCACAGTTTCCCTCGACTCGAATCCATCCCGATTGCATCCGATAGCCGATCCCGGAAACACGTCCCGTCTCGCCGCACCAGACTTGTTGGCCGGTTGCGGGATCTCCACGCACTTCAAACAACGAGCCCAGTTCCGCAGGCCGATTTCCGGAAAAAACCTTTTGCCGCCGAACCTGATCGAGTGATAATGACTTCAGGACGTCCGGAGATGTACCCAAAACCTCGATCGGCACGCTTGGCGACCCGGTATCCCGGAGTTCAATCGTCAACATGGCCGGTTGCCCTGGTTTTCAGAAAGGATACAAAAGCCGTTTCCAACGAGTTTTGGCTTTTCGATTATGGTCGAGCCTGGCCCATGCGCCGATTCCCCGGATGATCCCCTTTTGCCGGTGATCATTCTCAGCGGCGGACAATCGCAGAGAATGGGAACCGACAAGACGCAACTCCCGTTCGGCAGCGGGACCGTACTGGAAAGTGTGCAGCGGGCTTTCCTGCCGATTTCCCGGTTTCGCGTTGTCGTCGCAGGATGCGGGAAACCTGCGCCGCCCGTCCTGCCGGAAACGATCGTGATCCATGACTCGCGGCCCGGATTCGGTCCGCTGGAGGGCCTTCGCTGCGGGTTGCAATATTGCCTTGAAAAAGGCGAGCCGGCGGCCATGATCGCCACGGCCGACGCGCCGCTTATCTCCCGGGATTTGTATCGATACATGGCTCGAACGCTCCTCTCCCGACCGGATATCGCCCTGGTTCTCCCATTCTGCCAGGGAACGGTCCATCCGCTGACGTCGGTTTGGCGGACCGGGGTTGTGAAACGGATTGCCGACCGGATTGACTGCCGGAAGTTGCGGGTCAAGGATCTGGTCGCCGACCTCCCGGCGCATACGTTGACGGAAGCCGAACTGAACGTCTACGATCCTGAACTTCAAACCTTCCGGAACATCAATACTCCGGAGGACTACCGGCAGTTGTGTCGCGACAAAGACCAGGCAATGCATCCATAACCAGGACAAAAAGGTGCTGAAAGACGTTTTTTCCGACTTGCAATGGCGCGGGCTCGCCTACCAGACCACGGATGATGCCAACCTGGGAAACTGGCTGCTTGAAAGGCAAAGGACCGTTTACGCTGGCTTTGATCCGACGGCGGACAGCCTGCATGTGGGCAGCATGTTGCCGCTGGTGATGTTGCGGCGATTTCAGCAAGCGGGCCATCGCGTGGTCGCCGTGGTGGGGGGAGCGACGGGCATGATTGGCGACCCTTCCGGAAAAAGCACTGAACGCAACCTGCTGACGCGCGAAAAGCTTGAACACAACGTGCGCGGGATCGAAAGGCAGATGCGGCATTTTCTCGACTTCACCGGCCCGAACCCGGCCGTGGTCGTCAACAACTTCGACTGGATGGAGAAATTCAGCTTTCTCGATTTCCTTCGCGACGTCGGCAAGAATTTTCCGGTCAACGTGATGATGGCCAAGGATTCGGTCCGCAGTCGCCTGGAAAGCGAAACCGGGATCAGCTACACCGAATTCAGTTATATGTTGCTGCAGGCATGGGATTTCGTTTTTCTCTACCGACATTTTGGCTGCGAGCTTCAGATTGGCGGCAGCGACCAATGGGGCAACATCACGGCCGGCATTGATCTCGCGCGGCGCATGGATGGAGCCAAACTCTACGGCCTGACCAATCCGTTGCTCACCAAATCGGATGGTTCAAAAATGGGCAAGACCGAATCGGGAGCGGTCTGGATCGCCCCGGAACGGACAAGCGCCTATCAGTTCTACCAGTACTGGATCAATGTGGAGGACGCGGACGCCGGAAAGTGTCTTCGCTTCCTGACCGATCTTTCTCACGCCGAAATTTCCGCGCTCGACGAATCGCGCGCTTCAGCCGCAAACGAAAAAGCCAGCCAGCTCGCGCTTGCCGCCGAGCTGACACGGCTGGTTCACGGCGAAGAGGGGCTTGCCCGGGCAAAAAAGGCCAGTGAAGTCCTGTTCGGCGGTGAAATCGGCAACCTGTCGGATGGCGAGCTTTCCGAGATCTTTCCGGATGTGCCCAGCTGTCAGGTTCCCCAGGATTCCCTCGACGGGCCGGGCATGCCGCTGGTCGATGCCTTTGTGGCGTCAGGACTGTCCAAAAGCAAAGGAGATGCCCGACGAACGATCGAGCAGGGGGGAGGGTACATCAACAATCGCCGGGTCGACGATGTGCACTACGCGCTGACCCGGAAGGATCTTGCCAGCGAGACGATGATCGTGCTCCGTAGCGGCCGAAAAAAATATGCGCTGCTGAAAACAACTGCCGGTTCCAGCTGATGCTACGGGAATGCCGTAGTTTGATGTCCTCGTTTCATGTTCCGAACGTTACTTTTTTTGCCAGCGGTCGGCGGGTTCGAGGACCTGGCGAACGCTCTCTCCGTCCAGCCATTCGCGTGCTGCCGGATCGTCTTTCAGGAAAGTGTCCCAGAAGGCGGTGCTGATGGCCAATATCGCGCGATGGTGGTTCGGGTTTCGCTCCCCCCTCTCGCCCGGCAAGGCACGGTCGCCAAAGGCCGAATGCTCGGCCTGATCAAGCACCAGTTCGTACTTGTTCCCCGCGGGAAGGGCAGGATACACCGCCAGCCGCGATTCCACTCCCGTGTCGTTGATCGGTGACGAATCCCGTGTGCCCGTCATCAATAGCCAGGGAATGTCGACGCTCCCAAAAGAGCGCTCGGGCCTGGTCATTTTGTTTGTGCTGGGGCTCATCGCCAGGGCACACTTGATTCGAGGATCGGTAAACGACACGCCTCCGGGAAAGGATTGCCCGCTCACCGCCTGGGTGGTTACCGCTCCGAAGGAATGCCCGGTCATCCCGATCAATTCCGGTTTGAGGCGGTCCTTCAGCGGGTGACCTTCCTGCTGGTTCCAGCGATCCAGTTGATCGATCACGGTGGGAACATCCTTGACTCGCAACATGAAGTTATCGCCGCTGGCTGCCTTTCGCATCGCCGCCATGCGATCGCGCAATCGCGTTCCCTTCCAGACACTTTCGTCGCTGCCGGGATGTTGCATGAAAACGGCGACATAGCCTCGCTTCGCCCAATGAATCCCCAGATAGGGGGAGTTGTCGCGACTGCCGCCGAGGCCGTGACTGAAAAGTACTATCGGTGCGGCCGACGAGTCGCTTGGCAAATAGACACGGACCGGAATCACCCTCGAACGGCCCTTGTCGTCGACGGTCAAGGTCAATTGTTCGATCTCTGATGTGTCGACTTTCAATGGATCGTAGGCAGCTGCGGCAGCAGGTTCGCTTTTGTCCTGGAAGGAGATAAAACAGGCGCCCGCGCCGGCCTTGCGAATCTCAACAGGTTTTTCATCAGCGATCGTCGCCATGTCAGCGGGAAAGTTTACCGTTGTCGACGGTTCTTGCCGGGACAGCGCACTCATGGGTTGCTGGCTCCGGACATCCGCCGCACCCGACGGAATTTGAATCCAGCAGACACAGAAAACAAGGCTCACGGGTAACTGGCACGGTTTGGTTGTCCGCATAATTCAGTCTCTTTCTCGTCGAATTGGTACCTTAACGGGGAGTGGAGGGTTCCATGGTCCGGTTAAAGATTATCGCATCAAAATGAAGTGGCCAAACGGCTTTCATCCAGCTGTATCCCAATGGTCGTGCATAGAGCGGCGTTTGGAGCCATCCGGCATCTTCGCCGTCGACCCTGAGCGGGACGAATCCGTTTTCCAGTCCGGCCGCTGCACACAACGATTCCAGCGTCCCTTCCGGTGCCGGAGCGATCCCCCGCGACTGACGGAACCAGGGGCCGGCTTGTCCCTCCATCGCCGTAAAGCCGACAGTGAATACCTTGTCTCCAAGCCGCGAGTTCACCGCGTGTCCCATTGGCACGATGTCCCGGTAATTCACCGAAGGGCCTGAATCAACTATCTCGTCCAGCCGGCGAGCGATGTGAAAACTGGCCGCCCAGACAATGATTTTCCTGTCGGGATAACGCTGATTGGCCAGCCAGATCAGGTTTTCCGACATGAGCCGGTCGCGCAGATTGATCGATGCTGAATCCGGTTTCTGCGGATCCCGATCCTGCATCCCCCGGCAGTGGTCAATCATGCTCGCCAGTTGCCGGATCCAGAACTGTTTTCTCGATGGTTCGACAGCCGATGATCCGAGCGAACTCGACAATTTGTCGGTGAGTTCCAGAAATTGCCGGGCGTTCGCTCCGGAGTACTTTCCTTCCAGCAATTCCTGGAGCCCGGTCGCCAGCAACCCTTCTTCCTCTTCAGAAAAACCTGTCGCCGAATCGCGGGCAAGTTCTACCAGGTCACTTGCGAGGAATTTCCAGCTTGCCCCGCCGGTGAACTGACAGTCGAATCCGGCCAGCTCGAGGGGCCGTTCGCTACTTCGCGCAGCTGAAATGTAGTCCCAGAGCGGCGCCGTCTGCGCCGAACCGGTCCAGATTCCAAAAACACCCAGCGAGGCGGCCTCGTGCGGATCCTGGCCATCCTGAAAAGCCTGCCAGGCGCGGTGGCAATCATACAGGCCACTTTCAAAGGCAATGACGTCGAAACCGAGTTCCTGATGCAGGTACTTGATCAAGCGAATCTTGGTATGGAAACTCGTCCCGTCTCCGTGGCTCTGTTCACCCAGTTGAACGACCCGCGCATCGCCGATCCATTCGCGAAGTGCCGCCAGGTCGCTGAAGTCGTCGTCGGCGGGATCGATCGATCGAAACGGAACGGCATGTTCTTTCAGCCACGAAACCGATTCCGGATCATTCGGGCCCGCTGCGGGAGCATTGGGATCGGCGGGCTCATTCAGCGAGTTTTCGTTTTTTTTTCCAACCTGACGACCGGACTTTCGCCGTCCGCGATCTTGAGTTCCACGTATTCGAACTTCCCAAATACAATGATGCCGAATTTGGCCTGATCGCCTTGCAGCAAACAGGAGAATTCGGCCTTGCCCTCCTCATCGGTGACCTTCTTGGCGTCCAGCGCGTTCTGCTCATAAAGCATGTGTTCCTTCGCGCCGGATTTTCGCGACAAAAGAACGACATCCGTTTCCGCAAGCGGTTGCCCTTCGGCATCCTGGAAGGTGATTGTCCTCGCGGGCGCCGGTTTCAGACGAAAGCTGATCTCCCCCGGACTCTTGCCCGGCTTGTGAAGCTCGTAGTCCGATTTCATTTCGTAGCCATCTGCCACAACGGTGACCAAAAACGCATTCTGGACATCAGTCCGGTAAAGGTTTTCGAATTTCCATTCACCGTCCGCGCCGCTTTCCGTGGAATGGTCTTCCTGGTTGTAGCCATCCCGCCAGGACTTGTGAATAAGCAGGATTTTCGCCCCGGCGACCGGTTTGCCGTCCATATCAAGCACTTTTCCGGAAAGCGTTTTTGTTTTTGAATCGTCCTGCAGGCCAGGAACCACGCGATCTCCGGCAGGAGGCGACGGATTTGCCGACGTCAGGGCGGCGTTCATTTGCTCGACGAGATTCGCATGTTCCAGTCTCAACGAGGCCAGCGACCAGCCCAGCCAGCCAATCACGGACAGGGCAATCGCAACCATCGCGATGGCGGCCCAGGCGATCATCCGCGCGGGTGCAAGCTGGATACGATGACATTGCCTGGCAATCTGTCGGCGGTCGCCAAATCGGGCCAGGGTTTGCCTTCTCGCTTCCTCTTCGCTGAGTCCCCGGCGCACCAGGGCATCCACCTGGCACTCGATATGAAAATCGATTTCGTCATCGATTTCACGGGCGATAATGCTCGCCGGACGGATCCTTGCAAGCCGTCCGATATAGTTTGCGACGTTCATGCTGGCTGTTCCCCGCGGTTATCTTTCTTTCGTCAATTCTCAAGCCCAAGCACACGGTCGATGGCGGAAGACATCTCCTGCCATGCCCGCGTCTCTTCGCGAAGCTGTTTCCTGCCTTCCGGAGTCAGCAAATAGTACTTCGCACGGCGATTCAATTCGCTCGCACCCCACGTCGATGTAATCCAGCCCCGCTGTTCCATGCGGTGAAGTGCCGGATAAAGAGACCCTTCCTCGACTTGCAGGATGTCGCAGCTCGATTGCCGGATTCGGCAAGCAATCGCGTACCCGTGCAAGGAACCACTTGCCAGAGTTTTCAGAATCAACATGTCCAGGCTCCCTGGAACAAGTGCCTGGCGTTTCGGGTTCTTCACTGATCGATTTCCGAATGAGAAAGTTTCCGGGGGGCCGTGTAGCGGCAATGACAATCCCTGCCGGTAACGTCCGGCGATTCCACATATTATCACGCTTCCCATAGACAGACAAGGGGAGCGACCGGAATTGCGGCCGGATCGTGGTCGGGGCCGGAGATCCGCGGGAAACGTGGGACTGGATGACAGGATGCCAGCAAAACCTGCCAGCAAATTGCCGTGGATTTTCCGTGTATGTCAATTGGCGGGGCATCGTCGCCGGCTCTGTCTTCGGCGGGGAAAATCGTGGTAATCGAGCCAGGTGTCAAAGGCCGAATTCACCGAAATACCCGGACTTCCCGACAACCGGTCTTTGCCCAGGCGTTTCCAGAAAAGCGACAGGATGGACATGCGCGTATCGAGGACACTGATAGCCGCATTCCTGGCCTGCGGTTTGGCAAGCGTGGTCAACGGCCAGGAGCCGGATCCGGCCGGTATCCGGACGCTGGATGCGCCCTGGTGGCAGGAACTTGCCCTGCAACCGATGAGCGACCGCGAACAGGAGCGCATCGACCCGGATTCGCTGGTCCGCCAGGCGCTGTTGAGCGCTCCGGGGATTCTCGCCATCAGCCAGGAGCCGTTGATCGCGGAGACAGAGATCACGATTGCCGATGCCGAGTTTGATGTCGAGACATTCCTGCGAACCCGTTACGACGACCGCTTCGATCCGGTGGGGAATGTGCTGACGACCGGCGGCCTGCCGTTTCTCAAGGACAACATCTGGTCCGGAACGGGTGGCATACGCCGCAAGCTGTATTCCGGCGGCAAGGTCGAACTGGGCCAGCAGCTGGGCTTTCAAAACAGCAACAACAGGTTTTTCACGCCGCAAGACCAGGGGACGGCAACGTTGTCCCTGAATTTCTCGCAGCCGCTTCTGAAAGGGAGTGGCGCCTGTTACAACCGGAGTCAGGTCTTGATTGCGGAAGCCGGGCTCGGAATCGCGTGGGACGAATACTCAGCCGAGTTGCAGACGCAGTTGTCGGCTCTCGTCGAAGCCTACTGGAATCTTTCCTTCCGCCGTGCGGTTCTGTTGCAAAAGCGGCAGAGTGTGGAACGCGGCGACGTCGTGCTGATGAAACTTGAAGGGCGCAGCTCTCTGGATTCACTTCCCAGCCAGATTGCCCGGGCCAGGGCGGAAGTCAGTGCGCGAACGACGGAAGTTGCCGTTGCCGAACGCGACATGAGAGACGCCGAGACCGAGATTCGCCGGATTCTCGGCAGTCAGGACGCATTTTCCCCGAAGGCTCCGGAACTTGTACCTGTTGAAGCCGCGGTGCTAATGACGAATCCGATGACCCTGGAAGCCGCCATTAGCGGGGCGATGCAGAACCGCGGCGAGGTCAGGCAAGCCCTGCAGCGAGCACGCATCGCCGCAATACAGTGCGATATGGCGTCCAACGAACTGAGGCCCGAGCTGAATCTGATCTTCGACACCTATGTCGCGGCCCTTCGTGGCAATTCTGACATTCCCGGTGCCTGGGGGGACCAATTCACCGCTTCAACGCCCGGGTTTGCCGGCGGTCTTGAGTTTTCGATGCCCTGGGGAAGGCGCGCCGCCCACGCCAAACTGACTCGCCAGCAGCTCGTCATCGAGCAGATTCGACACGAGATCGACGAGACCATTCACATGGTCGTATCGGATGCCCAGATCTCCTGGCGGCGGCTGGAAACGGCGTGGCGAACGGCAGTGGCGGCGCAGGACGCGATCGATGCCGCACGCGCGGATCTGAGCCAGAACGAGGCTCGCTGGGAAGCGTTTGCACTTGTCGAAGGCGACCTGAGCGAGGGGCAAAGCCCCACGACCCTGCTCGACCAGTTGCTCGACGCGCAACAACGGCTGGCCGACGCCGAATTGACATGGGCGCAGGCCATGGCTGATTTCAAGGCCGCCGAGATCAACCTGAAACGTGCGACAGGTTCGTTAATGGACTATTATCAATAGCCTGCGCAGCAGTCAGCAATATCGCTATTGCCGGCAAGGTCGGCACATTCTTCCCAGGCGGTGAATCATTCCCGACCGGGAGCGGCTCTTTTGCGGCGGGAGCCCGCATGCCTGGAACCCCGGGCTACATTTCGGCAGTCCGGCTTGCCCGGCGGCGTTTCTTGCCCGATGACTAGCTGAAGGTGACTCCAGTGAACCACATTCTCACCCTCTTTTCCGGCTGGATGGCAATCCTGGCACTCCCCGTTGCCCTCTGCGGCCAGATCAACGGATTCACGCAACCGATCCGCCAGGTCGAGCTGGCGAGCGACGAATCGGGGATTATTTCGGAACTCCTCGTGGACGAAGGGTCGGTTGTCGCGGCCGGGGACTTGATTGCCAGGCTCGATGACCGGGTCCAGCACTTGCAAGTCGAGGCTGCCGCGCATCGCGCTTCTTCGACAAGTGCCGTGGAGGCTGCCCGCCAGAACCTCGAGAAGCGGAGCGCGATCAGCCAGCGGCTGAAGCAGCTTGCGGAAAAAGGCAATGCCACGGAGAGCGAAATCATTCGCGCGGATCTCGAGTTCCTGATCGCCCAGTCGCGATACATGGCATCACAGGAAGAATCCGTCGGACACCAGATTGAACTTCAACAAGCCAGATTGTTGCTGGAGAGGCGCGCCATTCGCGCTCCTTTCAGTGGCAGCATCGCGACGATTCACCGGCGCGAGGGCGAGTTTCTTTCGCCGACACAGGCGGAAATCGTCACGCTTGTTGATACCAGCAAGCTGCTGGCTGTGTTCAACGTGCCCGGCAACCTCATTGACGATTTGAAACAACGGGATTCTTTGCCGGTGCGCATCGCAGAACATACGGTCGTCAACGGCAAGCTGCATCTGATCAGCGTTTTGACCGACGCCAGCAGCGGCACCGTTCAGGTGAAGGTCGCGATTGACAACTCCGACGGACAGCTTCGCAGCGGCGAGCCGTGTATTCTTGAACTGTGATGGCGCTGGCTGATGCTCCGATGTCAACACTCCCACCTTCAGTGAATTCGCCGCCACCCGATTCGGCGAATCCGTTTCCGCGCCGCGATGTCGACCTCGAAGTTCCCGTTTCGGGTGTGGTAGTGCTGGATGCGAGTCCATCATCCGTATCCATCCAGACCAGTTGCTATTTCATTGATCTTATAACCCGTGCCCGCAGTGGCCAGGAGATGGTTCGGGCAACGGCCAATTACCTGGTTCGCTGCGGTGTCCAGGCAGCGTGGATTGTTCCGAAAAGTGCGAGGGAACACTGGCAGGCTCCGGTTCCGCTGGTCGATGGCCAGGAAGCCGTGCTGGAAATTGTTTCCGGTACCATGCACCGGACGCTTGAATCGTGGACGGGCGGAAGGCAACCGGCAGCCTTGACGATCGCGCCCCTGCGGGAGCTTCCGTCCTGTGTCCTGATTGCCGCCCCGGTAATCGTCAACGATCGCGTGACGGACGCCCTGATCACCATTGCCCCATCCCGATCGCGAAGTGGCATTCCGGTGGACTGGGTGGTTGCCTTTGCCGCTGCCAGTCTTGGCCAATGGCAGGTTCAGGCGCACGGTCGCTCGGCAAAGTCCGGCGCGGCAGCCGCACGGGGCCTGCTCGACGTTATTGCAGAGCTGAACAAGTGCACTTCGGATATCGAGTCAGGCATTTGCTACGTCAATGGTCTCCAGGGACCGACGCAGGCTGACCATGTCGGGCTGGCACTTTTTGGAAAACACCAGGCGGCCCGTCTGGTCGCCGTTTCCGATGTTGAGCATCTCGATGCTGAATCGGTTTCAGCGCAGCTCGTCAAGTCATTTGCGCACCTGCTTCCCGAGAAGGCGATCGTTTGGCGCAAGACCGGGGGAACTTCGTCGGAAGGAAGCGGCGAACTTCCGGAGATTCAACTCAATGAATGGTGCAATACGTTCCGCATGGAAGCACTTGCCCTCCTGCCGGTCCGCGAGCCGGGAAACAGGCTGGCTGGCTGGTCGATCCACGGGTATCGCTCGGCGGAACAACTTGATGAATCCCTGATGAAGCAGGTCGAACAGGTTGTCGAGATGGCCGGCGAACATCTGTGCGTGATACGTCGTGGTCACAGATCGGCCCTTCGCATTGCCCTGGACCATATGCGGGGCGTGATGGCTGCAAGACGATGTCGCATCGCTGCGATTGTCGCGGCGGCAATGCTGCTTGTCATGCTAATCCCGATGCCCTACCGAATTGGCTGCGACTGCCGGCTGGAGCCATTCAGTCGCCGATACATCGCGGCGCCCTGGGATGGACTGCTTGAAAAATCGGCTGTGAACGCCGGCGATGTCGTCGAGGCGGGTGCGGTGGTCGCCCTGATGGACGCGCGGCAACTGCGGATGGAGCTGGCATCACTGGAAGCTGAACTGGAAAGTCAGCGAAAACAGCGGGATTCCATGCTTGCCCGCGGAAACGTGGCCGAATCCCAGATCGCAGCCAGCGAAATGGACCGGCTGGAATCGGGAATCGCCATCCTGAACCACCGGCTTGCCAATACGGAAATCCGCTCGCCGATCGACGGCGTTGTGGTCAGCGGCGATCTTGAAAAGGCGGAAGGGGTTCCCATGGAGACGGGCCAGACGCTGTTTGAGATCGCGCCCCTCGACAGAATGTCCGTCGAAGTGCTGATCCCGGAAGAGGAAATCCGCTTTGTCAGCCCGGGAGCAAAAGTCCGTTTCGGATTCGATGCCTTTCCATTTCAGTCTTTCGAGGGGAACCTGGTCCGGCTGCATCCGCGCGCCGAAATCATCGACTCGAAGAATGTTTTTACGGGCGAGATCGAAATCGATAATCCGGCAGGACTCCTCAGGCCGGGCATGAAGGGCCGGGCAAGCATTCAAAGTGGCCGCTATCCGCTGGGCTGGAACCTGTTCCATCACTCCTGGGACAGCGCGCGTCGCTGGCTGGTATGGTAACGCCATCGCTCGACGACCGCATCATGCAATCGCGCCCGGAATTGCGCAGCGAGTTGCGGATTTCAATTCGAAACCAGAATCGCCGGGTTGTCGCCATTGTCGAGGATCCGGTGCGAAACCGGTTCTTTCAGACAGGCAACGCAGAATATCACTTCATCAAGCTGCTCGATGGGACGCGAACGGTCCAGGAGGCCCTCGACACCTTGCGGAAGAAGGCCGGTCGCGGATCGTTTGATGAATCGCGTGCTCGACAGGCTTGTCTTTGGCTGGGCCAGATGAACTTGCTCAAGGCGCCCCCGGGTCAGACCGGAACCGCGCGACTGTGCGAGGGAGCGCGGCTGCGACACAGAAACCGGATGACAGGGCGAATCAATCCGGTCTGCCTGAAACTGGAACTTGGAAATCCGGACCGATGGCTTGCGAAGTTGCTTCCATGGACAAGATGGATATTCTCCTGGCCAGCGCTGTTTGTCTGGCTGGGCACCGGATTCATTGCGACGTTTCTGGTTTTTGAAAATTCGGCAAAATTTGCCGGGGCGGGAAGCGGTTTCCTCGCGCCGGACCGCTGGATCTGGCTGATGTTGATCTGGGTGATTCTCAAAATCGTCCACGAAACAGGTCATGGACTCGCCTGCAAGCGATTTGGAGGTGAAGTGCCCCGCTGCGGAGTCATGTTCATTCTCCTCGCGCCGCTGGCATGGGTCGACGTTACATCCTCCTGGCGCATGGCCAACAAATGGAAACGAATAGTGGTCGCCGGAGCCGGGATCTACGTCGAAATGTTCTTTGCCTTTGTCGCGGTGTTCTTCTGGCATCTCCATGGCAGTCCGGTCGTTCGCGACCTGGCCTGGAATGTCGTGGTGATGGCCGGCATCTCGACATTGTTGTTCAACGCCAATCCGCTGATCCGGCTCGACGGGTACTTCATTCTTTCCGACCTGGCGGGGCTGGTGAACCTGTTTGGCAAAGGTCAAAAATGGATTGCCGGCAGGATCCAGTCACTATTTCTCGGCACGCCCGTTCCGCGCGACGTTTGTTCACCAGGTGAAACACGCCTCGTCGCAATTTACGGAATCAGCTCCCTGATTTGGCGGATTCTCCTGGTAGCAAGCCTGTTGCTTGCGGCAAGCGCGATGTTCAAGGGGGCCGGACTGATTCTTGCGACGATCGCTGCGTGGTTCTGGATCGGACAGCCGGCCTTGCGATCCATTCACAACCTTCGCAAGACCCTGAAGTCGCAGCCGTTCAGCAAAATACGGGCAGCGACGGCCACCGGCATCGCGGGACTTTTGCTGACCGGCTGTTTTCTCTGGTTGCAGGCTCCGGCACATTGTCGGGTACCGGCGATCATTCAATTTGGTGACGAGCACATCTTGCGCGCTGCGGCCGACGGGTTCGTCACGAAGATTCTTGTGGAAGATGGTGCGGTCGTCAGTGCTGGCAGCATCGTCTGCAGATTGTCCAATCCAGATCTGGAGCGCGAGCTGACCGAACTGGAAAACAGCTTTCGTTGCAGCGAAATACGTGTCCGCATGCATGCGAAAAACGGGGAAATCGCGAAAGAGCAGTCAGAACAGACTCTCGCCGATTCCCTTGCCAGTCAAATAAGCGAGAAAAAACAACAGCTTGACGCCCTAGAAGTTCGCGCCCCGATCGATGGCATGATTTTTGGAAGAAACCTTAACGAACTGCAGGGTCGGTACCTGAAGCAGGGCGATGCCATTGCTGTTTGCGCTGATCCTGGCAAGAAAAAAGTGCTGCTCTCGGTCGATCAACATCAGATCGATGCGCTTCGCGCGCGAATTTCGCAACCGGTGGAGTTGCTGTTGCCGGGCCTTGCCGGATTCGAGGTTTATCTGAAGCTGATTCAGCCTTCGGCGACTGACGTACCGCGCCATCTGGCGCTGACCGCTGCCGCCGGAGGTCCGCTGGCTGTCCGCCCGGCGGCGAGAGGCAATGCCGGGGACGACGGATTCCGCTTTCTTGCTCCCCGCTTTGAAGCCGAATGCAACGTTCCGGAAAAACTTGCCAGCCAGCTTCCGGTCGGCCAGCGTGGAACGGCGATCGTTCCTGGAAGGAAACTGTCGTTGGGGGGCTACTGGATCCAGGGCATTCAGGACTGGATCCGCCAGAAACTGACGCCACCATCGCCAGACGCCTGAAACCTAGCGAATCATTTCCAGGAAATGGTGCCGCATCTCATCGACAGGAAATGGATCGTAGGTTGCCAACAAGGCCAACTCGGCGCTCGTCCGCTTGACGTATCCAGGAGCGGTCGATGGATCGCCCAGTCCCGACATCAGACGCGAATTGCGTTTCAGGGTACCCGACAATCTTCTGTCTTCCGAGTTCAGCGATCGCAGTTCACTTGAGAAACGGCTCTGCGCAGCCGCCATTTGCGATTCGACGGAGTTGAGTGCGGAAAGCGCGGAATTCCTCTGACCCGCCAGCTGCAATACCAGGGATTGCTGGCTGGCAAGCGCGATCCGTGCCGCCGAAGCCTGGGCAAGAAGGCTGTCGCGGATGAACGGATCCAGTTCGTTTGCGGCAAGGTACTCCAGATGATTGATGTCGGCGATGATAATGGCGGTGCGCTGGTTTTCTGAACTCAGCCGCATGTTGAGTGACCCAAGTTCGTCGCGAAGGGGAGCGGCCTGTGCGTCGAGCGCCGACAACTCGACGGCCTGCTGTTCGCGAACGGCCGACATCTGCTGGCGAAGCTGTTCCTGCTGGCCGGCAATCGATGCGTTCTCCTGTTCGATACGTACTTTTTCCCCGGCGTTTTTTTCCGCAGATTGCTGAAGCTGCGCTTCCATGTTTCCCTGGAACTCGTTGACAAGGCCGACATACATATTCGTGGTTTCCTGCCGGCCGGCGTCAAAGGCCTTGCTGTCTTCTTCTTTCAATCCTTCGGTGACCACGGCGATGGTTTCGGCAAGTGTCGTCGGGCGGACCTTTTCCCTCGACGGCCCCTCGGCAAAGGCAATCAGTCTCCCCAACCCGGAATAGATAGCGAATCGTGTAGCCGCGTCGGGTTCGGGGCCGGCCGAAATCTGGTTCTTCACTTTCTGCATGAGCAACAGGGCTTCATTCCTGTTCCCGGCAGCCATTTCCGCCCAGATGCGCATGTACCAGACATGCAAGTCGCCTTTGAATGTTTCGGCAAGTTTCATGGAAGCCTCCCGCGCGTCCCGAAACTGGCCATGCTGTATCCGGTTCAGCGCATAAGCAGCTGTGGCAATGCCGTCTGCCGGTACCGACGTGACTTTTTCCAGCCAAAGTGTTTCGGCGGCCTTGCGACTGGCGTATCCTGGCTCCCAATGCGTTGTGAGCAGTTCACTTGCCAGGGCCTTGTCGTTGTCGCTGAAAACCGGGTTTGTTTGTGCGAGGACCGTCGGCGGAAAAGCGAGGGCCCCCAGCAGAAATGCGCGCAGGGTGACTCTGAATCCGAAGTTCGTCATGAGGGCACCTTCTGGTTGGAACAGGCGCAAACGATGTCCCCTGGCGGCCAGCCGCGCCCGCGTGCCTGGCTGCTGCAAGCTAATGCTATCGGCGGGAGCTTCGCAAAACAAGTTTCTGCCGGGGCTTTTCTTTTTTGACGGGTTCGCATTGACGCCAACCGGTCAATTCCGGACATTGCCGGCCAATGGAATGAGCAGATTTTCCGTTCCCTCGCAGGGAACTCCCGCAGATCAGAACCGGTCGGCAATCAATGCAAGGAGGTGATTCGATGAAATGGAACATGCTCAACTCGTTTTACGGGCTGTTGGTCTTCACCGTCCTGACGGGCTTGTGCGATTCGCGAGTGACGGGCCAGGAGTTCAACGGCCAGTTTCGCTCTTCGCCACCCCTGCGGCCGGCATCGACTCCCGGTGCGTCATCGCTGCTGGAACAAGGCAAGACAGCGGAAGCCGGGACAACCAGCGAGTCCGGCGGACAGCCACCATTGCTTCCCTTGAGGAACGAGTCGGCAGAACGACAGGGATTTGAAGGGTCTGATGGGCAAACCATGCGCGAGGATGCACCCTCGAGTGCGCTTGCACCCCGGTTCGACGACTCATTGCAGCCAGCTGCCTGGCAACAGCCTGCCAGTGGACTGCCGGCACAATCGACACAGAACCAGAGGTCTCCCGAAGTCGCAAGATTCCTGCTCGCTGAACTTCAGCAGTCTTCCAGGAACTTCATGTCACAGTACCAGCCAATGGGCCTGGAAGACATGTTGGCGAATTGCGATGACCATCGTCGCAAGGACATGGTTCGACAATACTGGATCGCCTGGCAGGCCTGCGCAGATTTTCTGTTTGCCCACGACGAAACACTTTGGGTAGGTCAGCTCAGCCAGCCTCGCGATGAGAGCGAGCGGCTGGTTCTGGAAGCCGCGCGGGCAACGGTTGCCGATGCCATGCTGGAGAAAGAGATCGCCATGATACGCGAGCTGGAGCTGCTCAACGGATTTCTGGCCGGCCCGGTCTCGGAGACCCTCCCCTGGCCAACCGATATGCCAATGGTCGGCGAATACCGGACACATTATGAAACGTGGGCGGCTGCAGGACACGGCAGCGAGGAACTTCGCATCCTTCATACGCTTCTCCCCAGACAATTCGAACTCATTGCCAGCCGCGCTGCGACGATCCAGCAATGCAGTGCGGCCATTCAACGGGCCACTGCATCCTGGAACCAGACCGGAAGTGGCAGTGCGACCTTGTTGCAGGCCCTGTATCTGTCGCGCGAAAGCCACGGAGCATTTTCAAGGTCCGTAGCGGATTACAATCACAAGATCGCCGAATATGCATTGACGCTCAAACCGGATGCTGGCTCCGATTCAGCGATGGTCGCCATGCTCCTTCCCGGAATGGCAAACCCCGGCCAAAACCGGCTCATTCCAGGCAGCGAAGGTCTTCGCCAGGCATCGCTTCCGGAAGATGGCATTTACCGTTCATCTCCGCCTGTTCCTTTGACGGCCGGCAATACCGGAACACAGGGGATGGCCAATCAATTGCCCACGCTTCAGGACTCCCGGACCGTCAATCAGCCGGGAAGTGGCGGAAACCTGCAACCGGCTTTTTCGCCGCCTGCATCACAGTTTCGCCGTTGATACTGGCGAATCCGATGGCAACTGTCGCTTTCCGGACCCGTCCTGGCGATTCACGCCCCTTGTTGATTGACTTCCACAGGCCTGCTGTTAGCATCAGCTAACGCCTTTCGCAGACGCGAGTCGGGCGCGGGCGATCATTCAGTTCTCGATCGAACACTATCCATTGGCCGGATTGCCGGACATGTCCGATGTAACCGAGATTCTGACCCGCATGGACAAGGGCGATCCTTCCGTGGCGCAAGAATTGTTGCCCCTGATTTACGACGAGCTTCGACAGCTCGCAAGACAAAAACTGGCCCACGAATTGCCCGGTCAGACATTGCAGCCCACGGCACTGGTTCACGAGGCGTTTCTCCGCTTGCTCGGTGGCCAGAATCCGGTTTCCTTTGACGGTCGGGGGCATTTTTTTGCCGCCGCCGCTGAAGCCATGCGACGGATTCTCATCGATCAAGCTCGTCGAAAAAAGAGTCTGAAGCGCGGCGGAAACTCGCAGCGCGTCGACATGGAGGGGGACATTGCCATCGCCGGCCCCCCGGAGGCTTCCGTCGACGATTTGCTCGCACTGGACGAGGCACTGACTGAATTTGAAGCCATTGATCCGGTGCGGGCGCGGGTTGTGAAGCTACATTACTTCAGCGGACTTTCGCAACAGGAAACCGCCGACGCGCTGGGTCTCTCCCTGGCAACCGTCAAACGCCATTGGGTATTCGCACGATCCTGGCTTTTTGGCCGCATTCACGGCGACCAGGCCTGAGATTTTTTCTGGTTGAACCGCTGCCTCTCAAACGGAGGCTCGTGAGTCAACAACTGATAAAGAATCGCACCCTGTGAATCTGCGACCACAAACTCAGGTCGCATCCTGAGAGCCGGTCTCCTTGTCGTGAAAGGCGACGAAAAACAGGACGGCAATTCCCGCAGCGAGGATCGCCGGCAAAAGCCAGAACGTTTTCCATTGCTCCATCACCGTGGAGATCAGCTTTCCATCGACGGCTGGCGGCATATTCACGGTAAACATCTGAAACAATTGATCGAGATAACTCCGATCTTCCCCGCCGGCGCGGGCTGCGGCAATCGCATCGGAAAGGTCTTTCGATTGGACCGCCGCAGACTTGTCGAAGGCCAGCATGTAGCCGAAATACATACCGACACCCTGCGTAAAAAAGACCAGCATGGACTGGACCTGGCCGCGGGTTTCCTTTGGCGCGGCCGCATCGGCGTACATGAACCCGGTGACGAAAAAGAAATCGTAGCAAATGCCGTGCAGCACGATCCCGGCGAACAACATCCAGGCCACCTGGTCCGGCGCGCCGAAGGCAAACAACAGGTAACGAAGCACCCATGCCAGCATGCCCACGAGAATCATCCATTTCACGCCGAGCCGGCGGAAAAAGAAGGGGACGAGCAGCATGAAGAAAATTTCCGACATCTGGCCGAGAGTCATGCTGGCCGATGCCTGCTCAAATCCGGCGTTCGTGAGGTAGGTCGATGTAAGGCCATAGTAATAGGCCAGCGGCATGCAGATCAGACACGAACAAAGCATGAACACAAGAAATGCCGGTCGCGTCAGCATGCGAAATGCATCGAACATCAGCAAGGTGCGGAAATCAAGTGGCTTACCCGCTGCCGGTGGCGGCGTGTTCGGCAAGACAAAACAGTACAGCCCGAGTACGGCCGAGCAGATCGCTGCCAGCAAGAGAATGTTGAGACTCGTGGTCCACGACATCAAGCCGACAACGAGCCCGGCAGCGATCCAGCCAATCGTTCCCCAGACCCTGACTTTGGGAAAGGTATCGCGGTCGAGATGGCTGAAAGCGATGGTGTTCCCCAGTCCCAGCGTGGGCATGTAGCACAACATGTGACCGAGGAAGTACCAGACCATCATGTCACCGTCACCCGCACGGGCAGCTTGCCACGCAAGGTACATCAACCCGCCACCCACCAGAAACAGGATCCCCATGACGATTTGGGACGGAAAGAACCGGTCCGCCACCAGACCGAGAAACAGGGGCGCAAAGATTGCCCCGAGCGGCGCCGTGCCGTATGAACCCCCGCCGAACGCGCCCAGGCCATTTGCTTCCAATGCAGCGGCGAGCGTGGCGAACCAGACGCCCCACAGGAAGAATTGCAGAAACATCATTACCGAAATCAACGGCCTTGCCAAAAGATTGCCGGATTCGGATGAAAGGGCAGGATTGTCCATTTCGGTTTCGCAAGGAAAAAAATGTTAATGCGGGATGTCAGGGGGAGAGTGCAACTTGCCGTGTCTGCAGGGCATCGCCCGCGGATGGACGAGAAAGCCGACGCTTCCGGCGAATCGCCGAGTGCAGATTATGAACCGAACCGGATCGATTGCCCACCTGGCGGTGACGTTATCTGGCGGGATTGCCCGAGGGCGGTCTTGTGACGAGAATGGGGACATCCGTTTGGGGCTGAATCAGCCATTGATTTGCTGACTTGACGAAGCGTTTCGTCGAAGTCGATGCCCTGCCGCAGGTCCGGAGTCTTGCTCATGAAGTTGCCTTTCGAATCGGGAAAACAGGGAATTGGCGCAATCCTGGTTCCGGCCCGGTCAGCTCAGCCCGTTCGTTTTCTCCTGATTTTCTGCTCGCTGGCCTTTAGCACGGTCGCGCATGGAGCGATGCAGGACACCGATAACACCGACGAGACGCACCAGACAGACAGAGCGGAATTCGTCGACTTGTTCGATGGCAAATCTCTCGACGGGTGGTCATTCGACAAGGACTATTGGTCCGTTGTCGACGGTGTCATTGTCGGCCAGACCACGGCAGAAAAACCCCTTGAACACAACACGTTCCTGATCTGGAATGGCGAAGTCCGGGACTTTGAGCTGGAACTCGAGTTTCGAATCTCGGCGGTAAACTCCGGTGTGCAGTTCCGGAGTGTGGACAAGGGTTCCCATCGAGTAACCGGTTATCAGGCCGACTTCGACGCTGCGAACAATTACACCGGCATCATCTATGAAGAGGGTGGGAGAGGTATACTGGCCCCCCGCGCCCAACATGTCACGATCGGCGGCGATGGAACGCGAAAGGCCTCCGACGAAGCGACCTGCGACGAAAAGGCCTTTTTGGCCTCAATCCGTGCCGGCGATTGGAACCAGTCAAGGGTCATCGCGCGCGGGAGCCAGATCACGCACATGATCAACGGCTTCGTCACCGCGCGTCTCGACGACGGCGAAACGGGAAAGGCAAGTGACAAGGGAATTATTGCACTTCAGTTACACGTCGGAGACCCGATGAAGGTCGAGTTTCGCAAAATCCGGCTCAAACGGTTTGACTGAACCCCTCGCGGTTCATCAGGCTCGCGCCTGGCGAGCCGATTGCCACGCGGCGACCAGTGCATTGGCGGCGACGGCAATGTCGTCTTCCGAGGTGTACCAGCCGACGCTCAGGCGAATGGTCTCTGAAGCCTGCCGGGCATTGAGTCCCAGCGCCGCCAGCACTGGCGACATGTCGTGATGTTCACTGTGACAGGCAGATCCCGTCGAGGCAGCGACTTCCGGGCATCCACGCAATACGACATAGCCGGGGACCCCCGGCATGCGGATGCTGAGCGTATTCGGCAGTCGCTCGGCGTCCCCTCCGTTAATCGGTATCTCACAGCCGGCCGCCGACTCGATCTCCTCATGAAGCAGGTCTCGCAGTTCCGCCAGTCGCGCCATGGTCTGATCGAGACAACCGGCGACCATCTGGCATGCCTGTCCCAGCCCGACAATCCACGGCGTGTTTTCCGTCCCCCCCCGAAAACCGCTTTCCTGATCCCCACCATGTAATAACGGCTCAAGATCGACACCTTCGCGGACATACAGGGCGCCGATCCCCTTGGGGGCATACAGCTTGTGCCCGGCGACCGTCAGCATGTCCACTCCAAGTTCTTCGCATCGAGTCGGCACTTTCCCGACCGACTGCGAAGCATCCGTATGAACAAGCACTCCTCGCTCGCGGCAGATGCGGGCGATCTCCGCAACGGGCTGCAACGTTCCGATCTCGTTATTGGAATGCATGACGCTTACCAGTCGGGTATCCGAACGAATCGCCCGCCGCACATCATCCGGATCGACACACCCGTCGCTTCGGCAAGGCACAATAGTCAGCTCGTGGCCAATCTGTTCCAGAAAACGGGCCGGGCGAGTCACAGCAGGGTGCTCGATCGCCGAGATCACCACGTGCCCGGGTGCCCGCGCGGCATACATGGCCCCCTTGATGGCCAGGTTGTTGCTTTCCGTCCCGCCACTGGTAAAGACAATCGCTTCCCGGCCGACACCCAGCAGGCCGGCAACCTGGGTGCGGGCGTCCTCGATCGCTTCCCTCGCCGCGCATCCGGCGGCATGGCTGCTGGACGGGTTGCCGTAGTGGCGGGTGAGAAACGGCTGAATGGCTTCCAGGACGCTTGGAGCAATCGGAGTGGTGGCGTTGTAATCGAGGTAGATCTGTTTCATGGCAAGTTTTAGGGTTCCTGTCGTGAACTGGCCTGGTGAACCGTAAAGGGTGGCGACTCTTTGAACCGTTTTATTTGGCGGGCCCGAATTCAGATCTCAGATCTCAGATCTCAGATCTCGGATTTCAGATTTCAGATTTCAGATTTCAGATTTCAGATTTCAGATTTCAGATTTCAGATTTCAGATCTCAGATCTCAGATCTCAGATCTCAGATCTCAGATTTCGGATCTCAGATCTCGGATTTCGGACTTCAGATTTCAGAACTCGGATTTCGGATTTCGGGTTCAGGATTTGAAATCTGAAATTTGAAATCTGAAATTTGAACTTCAACAATCTGGCCCGGAATTTAAACACCCGCCAGGGCCCCGTTCCGCGACAACAAGTTCTCCAAATCCAGGATTTGACATCTGAAATTCGCATAAATCAAAAGGAAGCTCAAGATTCAACTCGAGACAGCCGGTGCCCCCGCGTACACAATCCTGCCTCCGAACTTTCCCGCCCCGGGCCCCAGCCGGATCTCGTGGTCGGCGGCGGCAATCAGCTCCGGGTGATGTTCGATCATCACCACCGTATTCCCCTGACCGGCCAGTTCCTCCAGCACCTCCAGCAATCGCTGGACATCCTCGAAGTGCAACCCGGTCGTCGGTTCATCCAGCAAATATACTGTATGCGCCGAAGCCTTGCGCGAGAGCCCTTGTGCCAGCCGGATGCGCTGCGATTCTCCACCTGAGAAAGTCGATGACGGCTGTCCGATGACCAGATATCCCAGCCCCACCCGGCAAAGCGCCGATGCGGCCGCGTGAATTCGCGGCACATTGACAAAAAACTCGCCGACCGCTTCCACCGACATTGCAAGGACATCCGAAAGCGATCTGCCACGGTAAAGGATCGACTGCGATTCGGCGCTGTAACGCTGGCCGTTGCATTCCGGGCATTCCGACCAGAGGTTGGGAATCCATTTCATGGTGGAACGTACTTGTCCCAGCCCGCGACATACCGGGCACCAACCCGCCGGCGAATTGAAACTGAATTGTTCTGCACCCATCCCCCTCAATTTGGCTTCCGCCGTCGCTGCGAAAAGCCGCCTCAGGTCCGGCATCATCCCGGTAAGCGTCGCTGCGTTGGCGCGAAGCGATCGACCTGCCCATCGCTGATTCACGGCGACCACATTCTTGACGCCATCCGGCACGTCGAGCCCTTCATGCGACAGCGGTCGCGGTGCGATCCGGCCGAGGTGCCTGGCAAGGGCCGGCAGCAGGGTATCGAGAATCAAGCTGCTCTTGCCGCTTCCAGAGACACCGCTGACGGCGACCAGACATCCCAGGGGAATTTCGAGGTCGACATGCTGCAGGTTATTCCCGCAAGCGCCGCGCAGTCGAATCTTGTCCGGCGATTTCCGAGCATTGGGCCCGGGTTGTTTCCGTTGTATCTGAAGCTTGCCCGCCAGCCAGGGTCCGGTGACGCTGTTGGCACTTTCCTGCAACTCCGCGCAAGTCCCCTGAAAAACAACTTCGCCCCCTCGCTGGCCCGCTCCCGGTCCCATGTCAATGACCCAGTCCGCTTCTCGCATCACGTCCGCATCGTGTTCCACGACAATGACTGTATTGGAGGCCTCGACAAGTTGTCGCATGACGGAAATCAGCCGCGCGGTATCCACGGGATGCAATCCGGTCGTGGGTTCGTCAAGCACATAACAGACGTTGGCAAGTCCGCTGCCAAGTGCCGCCGCCAGCCGAACGCGCTGAAATTCCCCGCCACTGAGCGAATCCGCCGGGCGCTCGAGAGTTAAATAGCCGAGACCGGTATCCTGCAGAAATTTCAGCCGCATCCCGATTTCGCCGGCCACCCGTTCGACGGCTGGCGTTTCTGGCGAAGGGGCCTTCGCCTTTTCAAAAAAGGCGGACGATTCGTCGACGGTCATCCGGCAAAGTTCGACAATGTTCTTGTCGTAAAATGTCACCGCTTCAATGTGCGGACCCAATCGCCCCGCAACGCAGTCGGGACAGGGGAAAGACCCGCGCAGGGAGCCCAGCGTCTCAAGTCGCTTATCGTCAAGTGTCGTTGCGTATTCGTGTTCAAGTCCTCCCAGGACTCCACGGAATTCCCCGTCGCCGCGAAGCAGTTTGTGTCTTGCATCCCGCGGGTACATGACAACCGGCGCATCCACAGTGAGCCCCGACGACTCCAGCCATTGGGCGAGGCCGGAGATCCGTTTCTCCATGGCGGTTCTGGAAAGGTCTCGCCAGGCCGAAATCGCCCCGTCTGCCAGCGATCGATCCGGCCGATCAAGCACTGCCTCATCGTCAAATTGTTCCATCCAGCCGAGTCCATTGCATTTCGGGCAGGCACCGGCCGGACTGTTGAAACTGAAGTCCGACGGCTCGGGTGCCTTGACCGGATTGTGGCAACGAGGGCAGGCGAAACGGGTATTAAAAGCCTCTTCCTCCCATTGTTCGGAACTGCCGTTGGCGGATTGCCAGCAGATGGTGCACGGGCCTTCCGACAAGCGAATGGCCAGCTCGACCGATTCAAGGATGCGCGACGAGTTTCCGGGGCGGACAGCGATCCGGTCGGCAACCGCTTCGATGGTATGCGGCGATGCGGAGTCGAGTTCCGGAGCCGGCTCGATTTCGAGGACCATTCCGTCGACGCGCGTTCGCAGAAGCCCGCACTTGCGAATCTGCTCAAAGACCGATTCGTGCCTTCCGGCTGTCTGGCTGACCATTGGCGCAAGGACCATCACGCGGGAACCTTCCGGCAATGATTCGACGAACTCCACGATTCGACCCACCGGAGTTTGTCGAATCGCGACCTTGCACGACGGGCAGCGAATCGTTCCTCCGCGCGAATACAGCAGCCTCAGGTAATCGTGGATTCCCGTTACCGTAGCGACTGTGCTTCGCGGACTCGACCAGGAAGGGACTTGATCGATACAAACCGCCGGCAACAGTCCTTCGACCGACTCGACACGCGGACGTGGAAATTGCCGCGCCAGTTTCCGCGACCAGCCGGAGAGCGTTTCCACGAATTGCCGCTGGCCATAGGCAAACACCGTCTCGATGGCCAGGCTGCTTTTGCCCGATCCGCTGGGTCCGGTGATGACGGTCAAGGCGTCGTGGGGAATATCCACGGAAACCTTTTTCAGATTGTGCTGGCTGGCTCCCCGGACCCGGATAAAACCGGTTGCCTCTGTTTTGCCGGAAATCTGTGATTTGACTGGCGATTCGTGCAAGTTTTCCGTTCCGGCAGGCACCTGAATCAGGTAAGCGGGTTGAGGAGATCTCCCGAATTGTACAAACTGGTACGAAAATCGGGCGAGAGACCAAAAAGGCCGGCGGAACGCCAGATCAGGTATTTGCGTCGACTACCGGCTTTTGGTACACCTTGATTCGGCTCGGGTGAGGATGTCGGCAAGCGGCAGAACCCGGGCCCGTTTCGCGGCGTACGAGCAATATCGAATTGCGCCCGATTGCTATTCCAAAACAAACTTCATTTCTCTCTATATTTCACCAACAGGAACATCCCTATGAAATCCGTTTCAGCCCTGGCGGTCCTGGTAATCGGCTTGATCGTGGTCGGTTACAGCTCCGGCGTTTTTAACAAGGCCAAGGACATCGACACGAAAATCGACGCCAAAGGCGTCAGCACGGCTGCGGGTTCTTGCTGCCAATCGGGCGGCTCTTGCTGCCCATCGTCCGCTGCTGCCATGTTGACTGGAAATGGCAGTGGCTCGACCTGCTGCAAGGACTCGGCAACCGCAACGACTTCGGCGGGAACATGCTGCAAGGATGGCTCGACCGCATCGACCGGAACTTGTTGCCAGAATTCAACCGACACCGTTTCCACCGTAAAATCCGGCGACTGCAAATGTGGGACCGGCGACAAGGAATGCGGCAAGTGCAATGGTTCCGAATCGGACACCACCGACCTGACCGACGCCCCTGCCGGCGAAAGCTCGGGGAACTGAGTTAAATGAAGTCACCGGTCGGCCTGCCAGGACTTGTCCGGCATCGCTTGGCCGTATCAACGAGAATCCATCGTGGGAGAGTCAGGCACTGCTCGACTCTCCCCGTTTTTGCGCTATTGGTCCATTCAAGTGACTTCGCGATTTCCGATTTGGGGGATCCATGAAACCTGCTGTCCTTCCGTCGATGATTGCAACGATTGTCTTGCTGACTGTACCCGGAAGCGGTTACGGGGCATGGCAGGATACCGAACCGGTCGCCAACCCGGGCGGCGACTGGCCAATGCTTGGCGGAACCGTTCACCGAAACCTGGTATCGAAAGCCACGGGACTCAATTATGAGTTTGACCTCAAAGAGGGAAAGCACGTTGTCTGGACGGCCAAACTCGGGTCGCAAACCTATTCCGGACCTGTGGTGGCTGGCGGCAAGATACTTGTTGGAACGAATAACGCCGGCGGGTACCGCGCCGATAAATATCCCGCTGAAGACGACAAGGGAGTTGTTCTGTGCTTCGACGAAAAGTCCGGTGAATTTCTCTGGCAGCTGACCCGTGAAAAACTGGAGATCGGCAAGGCCTGTGACTGGCCATTGCAAGGCATCTGTTCGATACCGGCGATCGAAGCCGGCGGTCCGGGCGAGGCCAACTGGCGAGCGTGGGTCGTCACGAACCGCGCCGAACTGATGTGTCTCGACATGGAAGGCATGCGCAACGGCAACGGAGGTTCAGTAACTGACGAGCCGGACGCAACTGAAAAAGACGCCGACATTCTCTGGTCGCTGGACATGATCAAGGACCTGGACGTCTTTCCGCATCATCTGGCCACCAGTTCGCCGGTCATTGTCGGCGACCGCTTGTTTGTTCTGACCTCGAACGGAGTGGATGAATCCAATACCAAAGTCGCTTCACCCGAAGCGCCCAGCATGATCTGTGTCGACAAGAACACCGGCAAATTGCTCTGGCAGAAAAACTATCCGGGCGAAGGTATCCTCGACGGCCAGTGGAGTTCACCGACGATCGGCGAAGTCAACGGCCAGACCCAGGTCTATTTCCCCTGCGGCGACGGCTGGTTGTATGCCTTGAATACCGAAGACGGAGAGATCATCTGGAAGTTTGATCTCAATCCCAAGAAAACCGTTTTTGAGCTTGGCGGAACGGGAGAACGGAGTTTCGTCGTGGCCACGGCAGTCTTTGTCGACAACAGTGTTATTGTCGCCACCGGCCAGGACCCGGAGGACGGCGAGGGTGTGGGGAACTTGTGGCGCATCGATGCGACGAAGACCGGCGACGTCAGTGCCGAACTCGGCAAGATTGGCGAGCCGGGAACTCCCAATCCGAATTCGGCAGCGATCTGGTACTACGGCGGGGAAGATGCGGATGGCAGCATTACAAAGAAAAAGGGCAAGTCCATCTTTCGCCGAACGCTTTCTACAGTCGCCGTTTCCGGTGACCATGTTTACGCCGTCGACCTGGCCGGATTCCTGCATTGCGTCGACTTCAAGTCCGGCAATCGCCTTTGGGAACACGACTTGTTTGCCGGAGTCTGGGGTTCGCCGCTGGTCGCCGATGGCCATGTTTTTCTCGGCCAGGAAGACGGGAAGCTGATCTGTTTCGAGGACAACAAGGAGGAGTTTGTCGGCACCCACGAGTACGACACGGTCAATTACTCCGCGATCTATTCGACACCGGTGATCGCCAACGGCCGGCTTTACCTGACCGACCGGACGACACTTTATGCCGTCGACCTGTTCCCTTCAGGCGACTGAGCAGGGGCTGTAGCAGGCGAGCGCTTCCCCGTTTAGCCGCAATACCGTTCAACGAAGCATAACTACTGTCTGGACAAAGGTTTTGGTTAACGGTGGCTGGTTTCTGTGTTCGACGCGACATTTTTTCCAGCGGGACATTTTTCGTTTAATTACCCGCGGGTTGATGCGGTTGCTGCGTGTCGGGATTTGCTCCCGGCTAATTTCCCAAATTACTGCCTCGTACCACCGGGAAAAGCTGGCCCTGCTGCTTGTGTCGCATTCGGGCAAGCGGGTCCTGATGATCTGAAAT
>WPCK01124328.1_pt1 | contig 34631 bp, 30 predicted proteins | sample 5399851 | NCBI WGS metagenome assembly WPCK01 (sample SAMN12869471, study PRJNA574797) | sludge metagenome | isolation source: wastewater treatment of pH11 | place: China:Beijing | collected 2019-05-20
GTGGGCACCGATCTCGGCGGCCTTCTCGATCAGGCACACCGACAGCTCCTGGCCCTTGGCCGTGGCGAGCTGTTTCAAGCGGATCGCCGCCGCCAGCCCGGCCGGGCCGCCGCCGACGATCAGCACGTCGAATTCCATCGACTCGCGTTCGATGCTCATGAAGATCCCTTCGTAAAACAGAATAGCAGTCGCACCCGGCGCGGGTGGCCCGCGGTCATGCGTTGCGCCAGTCGGGCACGACACCGTGTTCGAGCGCGAACGCCTGCGCCTGCACGGTACGGCGCTGGAAGCGGTCAGCCTCCGGCTGCGTCGCCAGCCAGCACATCACCGCGGCTGGCACCTCCGGTGGCGCCACCCCCTTGCGCATTGCCAGCACGCCTTTGTCGCCAATCGTGGCGCGCAGTGCTTCGGTCGTGACCACACCGGGGTTGATGGTGAACGCGCGGATGCCTTGCTCGCCGAACTCCGCGGCAAGCACCCCCGACAGGCGTGACACTGCCGCCTTGCCCGCCCCGTAGGCATACCCCCAGCCGCCCTTGCCGGCGGCCACCGGCGGGTCGCTCTCACCGGCACCGGAGGTGACATTGATCACCGTGCCGCCGCCGCGCGCGATCATCGCCGGCAGCAGGCACTGGGTGAGCACGACCGGCGCCATCACGTAGCCCTGGAACACCCGTTGCAGGGTCTCTCCCCCAAGCGCCATGAAGGGCAGGTTGAGGTCGCTGCCCTGATAGATGGCGTTGTTGACCAGCACGTCGACCTGCCCGTAATGGGCGAGTACGGCTGCAGCTGCGCCACGCACCGAGGCCTCGTCCAGCAGGTCCATGCGCAGCACCAGCACCTCGCGCCCGAGCGCGCGTACTGCAGCGGCGGTCGAGGCCAGGCTGCCGGCAAGGGGACGGCCCTCGGCATCGGTCAACGCATGCGCGTGTGTCTCACCCTCTTCCAGGGTGCGCGCGCTGATCGCCAGGTCGTAGCCCGCACGCGCGAAGGCGAGCGCGGTCTCGCGCCCGATCCCCCGGCTCGCGCCGGTAATGAATGCAACCTTGCTCATGATCGGACGCCGTCTCCGCTGGGTTCAGAAGCGCTCGGGGCGCGTCATCGCATCCATGCCGCCATCGACGAAGACGACGGTGCCGTGCACGAAGCTGGCCTGCGCGGATTGCAGGAAGCACGCCACGTTGGCGATCTCATCCGGCGCGCTGTTGCGTCCGATCGGTGCCACGAAGTTGCGGATCGCCTCGCCATAGCGCGCGTCGGCGCGCGAGGCGTCGAGCAGCGGCGTCTCCACTGCGCCCGGAGCCAGGACATTGAGCCGGATCCCCTTGGGGCCGAGCTCGACGGCCTTCTTGCGCGCATACACCGTGATCGCGTACTTCGAACCCGCATAGGCGGCCTGCGGCATCGCCATCGCGTCGGCCTGGGTGCGCGCACCCGCTTCGTCATTGGCGAGCATGGCGCCGACCATCGGCAGCTTGTCCATGCCCTGGTGCACCGAGGCTACCGAGCCGATCAGCAGCACGGCAGGCTTGGTGCCGCGCTCGAGCGCAGGCGCCAGGCCATCGACCAGCTCGCTCATGCCGAAATAGTTGACGCTCACGATCAGGCTGCTCGACGGCGCGGTCGGCCCCAGGCCTGCACAACAGACCAGGCCGTCGAGCGTACCGCCGCAGGCCTCGAGCACCGCATCGACGGCGGCCTTGCGCCCCTCGGCGGACGCCAGATCGGCGACGATGTCGGCGTTCTGGCGGTCGATGCCGATGACGCGCTGGCCTGCGGCGAGGAGTTGATCGCGGATCGCGGCGCCGATGCCCGACGCGGAACCGGTAACGACAGTGACGCTCATGTGAATCTCCCTCGACCCCCGGTGGGGGAACATGTCAATGCCGCAGTATCACCAGCGCAACAACGGCCCGGCATCGTCCGCGCGGACTAAGCCCTCGCCCCCCGGCCTGCTCTAGAATCGCGCTCATCGACCGTTCCTCCAGGAAGCTTGCCATGAAGCCGCCGCAGCATCTGCTCCTCGCCCTGATGATCGGTCTCGCCACAGCGGCGATGCCGGTGCATGCAACGGAAAGCGCCGCGACAACGCAGCGCGCACAACAAGCCGCCGACAGCGGCTCGCGCGCACAGGCCCTGCTCGACCGCGCCGAACGGCACCTGGTGGACAAAGGCGATGAGGCGCTCGCCAGCTTCAGCCGCGCCGGGGAGTTCGTCGAGGGCGAACTCTACGTGTACGCGATCGACACCCAGGGCAACTTCCTTGCCAGCGGCGGAAGCTCGATCACGCTGATCGGGCGCAACGTCACCGACCTGCAGGACAGCGAGGGGCGCAGCTTCATGCGCGAGATCCTCGATGGTGCTCGCGCGCAGGGCGCAGGTCGCGTCGAGTACCGCTGGCGCAACCCGAGCACGGGACGCAACGATCCCAAGATCGCCACCTACCGCAAGGTCGGCGAACGCATCCTCGTGGTCGGCTACTACACCCCGTTCGCCAGCCTGGAACTGGCCAAGTCGCTGCTGTGGCGTGCCGTACACCAGTACAAGACCCAGGGCGACGCCGCCTTCGCCCGCTTCAACAGCCTCAATGGCGGCTTCGTGCAGGACGACCTCTACGTGTTCGTGATCGGTCTCGACGACGAGATCGTGTACGCCAACGGCGGCCACCCGCGCTTCGTCGGCCGCAAGGGCGGCGAGCTGGCCGACACCAACGGCAAGCGCTTCATCCGCGAAATGATCGATGTCGCCCGCGACCGGGGCGAGGGCGAAGTCGAATATACCTGGCGCAACCCGCTCACGCAGAAGGTCGAGCACAAGCGCAGCCACGTCATCCGGGTGGATAACTACCTTTTCGGCGCGGGCGCATTCACCGGCCCTGCGCGCTGAACCGGCGCCCAGGCGCCGGGTTCAGGCGATACGGCTCAAGGCGGCCACGCTGTTGAGCATGATGCGTACCAGCTCGGTCTGACGCCTGACGCCGGTCTTGGAAAAGATCGAGCGCAGATGGGCGCGCGCCGTGTTGCGACGGATGTTGAGCGCCTCGGCAGCCTCTTCCAGTGACAGGCCGTTGGCCAGCTCCATGGCGAGCGCAGTCTCTGCCGGTGTCAGGTTGAAGAGCTGCTTGGCCGCCGCCGTGCTGGCGAGCGACTTTCCGGCCGCATCGCGGATATAAACCATCGCCGCGGGGTGGCCCTTGCCCTCGGCCCACTCCTGCGAGGGCACGGGCTCGACCACGATCCCCAGGCTGACCTGCCCCGAGGGGCGCGACACCGACATGGCCTGCGCCAGCGTAGGCGGACTGCCGGCGTGGCGGAGAAAGGCATTGCGGATGAGCTGCTGCAACTCGCGGTTGTCGCTCGGATAGGAGGCCTCGAGCCGCCCGCCGACCAGCTTCAGGCCATCGTTCGCAGCCACCAGCTCGCGCGCGATCAGGTTCTGCTCGAGCACCTTGCCGCTCTCGTCGAGCACGATGGTGCCGACCGACAAACGGCCGATGGCATCGGAGTACAGCGCCCCCATCGACTCGCTGCGATCGAGCAGGTTGTGCACATGCAGCGCCCGGCGCAGATGCGGCAGCAGCGCCTCGCAGCGCGCACGATCGACCGCGTCGAAGTTCTGCGCCGCCTCGCCGCGCGTGATACGAAAGCGCAGCTTGCCACCGTCGGGCGTCGAGATGTCCGCACCCATGACATGGAACACATCCTTGGGCGCACACCAGTGCTGGAAATAGGGCATGCGCCGCCACTCAGCCTGGGTCATCAGGTCATCGACGGTGAACACCTTGTCCACCGGCTGATTGACGAAGGGCGTGCTGTCGTGGCCATAGGGCAGGTAGGTCACCCGGTCGCCGCCCTCGACCCCGACCGCGATCATGAGGCCAAGATTGCCCTCGTCGGGGCTGCGCAGGATCAGGGTGACGTAGTTCGCCTGGAACAGCGCACGCAGCATCTCCAGCGCATTCGGCCAGCCACGGCTCTCGAGCGACGCGTCGTAGAGCGCCGAAACAATGCGGTCGTAATCCGCGAGATCCAGATCAATGTTGGCCAAAACCCTATCCCTCATCGACGCAGCCGCTGCACGCGCCGCTAAGCCTGTGCGATCCCGGACGTCAGGGCCGGCACCGCCTCGAAAAGATCCGCAACCAGGCCGTAGTCGGCGACCTGGAAGATTGGCGCATCCGGATCCTTGTTGATCGCCACGATCACCTTGGAATCCTTCATGCCTGCCAGGTGCTGGATCGCACCCGAGATCCCGACCGCCACGTAGAGCCCCGGCGCCACGATCTTGCCCGTCTGGCCCACCTGGTAATCGTTGGGAACGAAACCGGCATCAACCGCCGCGCGCGACGCACCGAGCGCTGCGCCCAGCGTATCAGCAAGGGGTTCGAGCACGCGGTGATAATTTTCACCGCTGCCCAGCCCCCGACCACCGGAGACGACGATCGCCGCTGCGGCCAGCTCGGGGCGCTCGGACTTGCTCAATTCGCGGCCGACGACGCGCGACAGCGCCAGGTCCGGGCCGGCTTCGAGCGTGCTCACCACCGCGCTGCCGCCGGCAGTCGCCTGATCGAAGGCGGTGGTGCGCACGGTCAGCACATCCAGCGCCTGGTCAGACTCGACCGCCACCATGACGTTCCCGGCGTAGATGGGGCGCAGATAACGGCCCGGCGCATCGATCGCCACCACGTCGGACACCGCTGCCGCGTCGAGCAGTGCGGCCGCGCGAGGGGCGAGATTCTTGCCGAAACTGGTGGCCGGGGCAAGCACGGCCCGGTAGCCGCCCGCGCCCGCCACGCGCTGCACCAGCGCAGCGAGGTTCTCCGCCAGCGGCTCGGCATAGTGCGCAGCCTCGACCAGCAGCACCCCGCTCACACCCGCCAGCGTTGCCGCCTCGGCGGCAACCGCCGCACAACCGTGGCCGGCAACCAGGACGTCGACCTCGCCACCGAAACGGCTCGCCGCCGTCACCGTGTTGAGGGTCGCCGCAATCAGGCGGCCGTTGTCGTGTTCAGCAATGACCAGTGTCTTCATCGTTCGCCTCAGATCACCTTCGCTTCGTTGCGAAGCTTGTTGAGCAGTTCCGCCACATCGGCGACCTTGATGCCGCCCTTGCGCGCGGCGGGCTCCGCGTGACGCACATGGCGCAGACGCGGCGTGATGTCGACGCCGAGTTCAGCGGCCGGCAGCACCTCGAGCGGCTTCTTCTTCGCCTTCATGATGTTGGGCAGGGTCGCGTAGCGCGGCTCGTTGAGGCGCAGGTCTGCGGTCACCACCGCCGGCAGCTTGAGCTCGAGCGTCTCGAGGCCGCCATCGATCTCGCGCGTAACCGCCACCACACCCTCACCCACCGCCACCTTCGAGGCGAAGGTGGCCTGCGGCCAGCCCATCAGCGCAGCAAGCATCTGCCCGGTCTGGTTGGCATCGTCGTCGATCGCCTGCTTGCCGCAGATCACCATCTGCGGCTGTTCGCGCCCGGCCACCGCCTGCAGCAGCCTGGCGACCGCCAGCGGCTGCAGCTCGGCGTCCGTCTCCACCAGGATGGCGCGATCTGCACCCATCGCCAGCGCACTGCGCAGGGTCTCCTGACTTGCTCCGCTACCGCAGCTCACCGCGACCACCTCGGTGGCGACACCCGCCTCGCGCAGGCGTACCGCCTCCTCGACGGCGATCTCGTCGAAGGGATTGATCGACATCTTCACGCCGGTCAGCTCGACTCCGCTCTGGTCGGACTTGACCCGTACCTTCACGTTGTAATCGACGACCCGCTTCACCGGGACAAGAACCTTCAAGTCTTTCTCCTTGCTCACTTATTGATTGCGCCCGCGCGCTCAGGCCGCAAGCGGCTCGCGGCGCAGCATGACGACATTGGCATTGAAGCTCACCACCACCTCGTCGCGCTGGTTCAGCAACTCGAAGCGCGACACAAGGATGCCCCGCTCCGGCCGGCTGGCGGGGCTGCGCTCGACATGGGTGACGCGCACTCGCAGCGTGTCGCCTGCCACGCCCGGGCGATGGAAGCGCAGGTTCTCCCAGCCACGGCCGGCGATCGACGCCGTCTCATCGCTGGGAATGGAATGACTCAGGCGGATGGTGATCGACAGCAGATGGACGCCCGCGGCAAACAGCTGCCCGATCGGCGACCTGGCCGCCGCTGCCTCATCCACATGGGGCGGAAACGGATCCCACTCGCTCGCAAAGGCCTTGATGTTGGCAGCGCTCAGCACATAGTGCTCGGACGATTCACGCGGCACATCGAGTTCGACGTCTTCCCAATAGATCATGCGCTCACCCCTTCGGCGACCGGGTAATCGGTATAGCCGGCAGCGCCCGGCGTGTACAGCGTCCTGCGGTCGAAGCGGGCGAGCGGCAGGCCGTCGCGCAGACGGCGAACGAGATCGGGGTTGCCGATGAAGTCGCGCGCGAAGGACACGGCCTCGCCCTGCCCGGCCGCGAGCGCAGCCTCGGCCGAGGCGGCGTCGAAGCCGTCGTTGAGGATCAGGCTGCCGTCGAAGCCCGCGCGGGCGAGCGCGAAGGCATCGACGTCGGGCGACTCGGCGCGCATCACGTGGGCGTAGGCCAGGCCCATGTCCTTCACCTGGCGCAGCAGCTCGGCATGGGTGGCGACCGTGTCCTCGTCCTGAATGTCGTTGTAGCTGTTGCCGACGCGAAAGCGCAGACCGACGCGCCCGGCGCCGATGGCTGCGGCCATCGCCTGCAGGCACTCGGCCACGAAACGCACGCGATTGGCGACGCTGCCGCCATAGGCGTCGGTGCGCTGGTTGGTGCCCGAGCACATGAACTGCATCGGCAGGTAGCCGCTGGTACAGTGCAGCTCGACGCCGTCGAAACCGGCCTCGCGGGCCTTGATCGCGGCCTGCGCATGCTCGGCCACCGCGGCGTGCACTTCTTCGGTGGACAGCGCGTGCGGCGTGTCATAGGGCTGCATGCCGGCGCTATCGGTGAACACCTCGCCCGCGGCGCGGATCGCCGACGGTGCGACGGTGGCCACGCCCTCGCCCTTGATGTGGTGGCTGCCGATGCGGCCGCCGTGCATGACCTGCAGCACGATGCATCCGCCGCGCGCATGCACGGCGTCGGTCACCTTGCGCCAGCCGGCGATCTGCGCGGCGGTGGCGATCCCGGGCTGGCGGCAGTAGGCCTGGCCCTCGGCGCTCGGCGAGGTGCCCTCGGCGACGATCAGGCCGGCCTCGGCGCGCTGGGCGTAGTAATCGACCATCAGCTCGCCGGGCACGCCCTGCGCGTCGGCGCGGTTGCGCGTCATCGGCGCCATCACGATGCGGTTGGCGAGCTCGAGGTCGCCCAGGCGCACCGGGCTGAAAAGGCGGGAAAGCGCTGCCATGGTGGCACTCACAGCGCGGTCACCAGCACCGACGAGCGTCCGCCATCGACCGGCAGGCTCGCGCCAGTGATGTAGGACGCCTCGTCGCTGGCGAGGAACAGGATCGCGTTGGCGAGTTCCTCCGGCTGCCCCACCCGGCCCATCGGAATCAGCTTCTCGGTGTTCCTGCGCGAGGCCTCGTCAGCCAGCATGCCGGCCGTCGCCGGGGTCTCGACCACCGCGGGGATCACCACGTTGACGCGGACGCCATGCGGCGCGCCCTCGGCGGCTGCGGCGCGCGAGAAGTTGTCGATCGCCGCCTTGGCCGCCGAGTACCCGGCCATCCACGGCGTGCCGAGCTGGCCGCAGATCGACGATACGTTGACGATCGCGCCGCCCTTGCCCTTCATCAGGCGCATCGCGGTACGCGTGCCCCAGAAGGTGCCATCGACCGAGGTCGCGAAGTTCGCATGCCAGTCGGCGGTGCTCATCTCCTCGATGCTGCCCCAGGTGTAGGCCATGGCGTTGTTCACCAGCACGTCGAGGCGGCCATGGCGCTGCGCCGCCGCCTCGAGCGCGGCGGTGAAGCCCGCCTCGTCGCTGACGTCGGCAACTACAGCCTCGGCCTTGCCGCCGGCTGCGACGATACCCGCCACGACCTCGTCCAGTGGCTCACGGCGGCGGCCGCACACCACCACCGTCGCGCCCTCCTGCGCAAGCCTCGACGCCGTCGCCGCACCAATCCCGCTGCCGCCGCCGGTCACGAACGCCACCTTGCCCTGCATACGAGCTGCCATGTCATCTCTCCTCACTGATGCCGCACGTCGGCTGCGGCGCACCTGCTTGACCCTTGCGGACGATCGGCGGGCTCGCGTTTCGTCCGCCTGTTGCCCAAGGGTAGGAAAAGCCCCCCGCCACGCCATCGTCCGATGAGACTAGCGACAATGGACGAGAGAGGCCGGAGGCTTGCGTTGACGAACGAGGGGCGGCGAGCAAAACGCCCGCCGCCCCTCACTACTGCACTCGCGTGATCAGAGGCCTGCGCGCCGCGCGGCCTCGGGCCCGAAATCGCGCTCGCTGAGCTTGCCGGTGTTCAGCGTGTAGCCGTTGCGCTGCTCGTTGACGAGGTTGAATGCCAGGTAGGTCCCGGTCTGCAGATCGTGGTAGAGGCCCACGCCTGCCTGCCAGGTGTTGGCTTCATAGGCGTAGAAGTAGTTCATCATCGAAGTACGCCACAGCCCGCCGCGGGCGTCGTAGTTCTCGGCCATCTTCATCAGCCAGCTGTCCTCATCGACGTACATGACGCGCTTGCCGTAGAGGTGGCGATAGCCTTCCTTGAGCGTCCCCTCCAGCACCCACACGCGATGCAGCTCGTAGCGCATGTAGTCGGGGTTGATGTGGCCGGGCTTGAGCAAATCCGCGTACTTCACATCCGGTGAATGCAGCCGGTAGGTGTTGTAGGGAATATAGAGCTCGCGCTTGCCGACGATCTTCCAGTCGTAGCGCTCGGGCGTGCCGTTGAAGAGGCGCACCTCATCCACCGTGATCGAGCCACCCGTGCCCGGGAAGGACATGTCGAAGCCATAGCCGGGCGACTGGCGGACACGGCGGGTGCCCGGGTCGTAGCGCCAGCTCTGGCGCGGCGCGGCCTTGTGGTTCCAGAACTCCATGCCGGTGTTGATCTCGCCCTTGTCGCGCTCGGGCAGCAGGGTCTCGTTCATGTAGTAGGACGATTGCCGGCCCTCGGCGGTGCTGGTGCGCTTGCCCGGCTCCAGGTGCGGCGCAAGGTTGCGCGACTTCACCCGCCCCCAGTTAACCTTGCCGTCGGCGAGCACGTAGGCGTTGTCGGAAATCAACTCCTCGGTAAAGGGCCGATAGGTGAAGATCGACGAGGTCCACAGCAGCTCGAGCCCCGTCTTGGGGAAGGGGAACAGGATGCCGCCGGTGGTCGCAATGACGCCCTCCCCGCCATCCACCAGTTCCGCATTGGCGGCGTTCTCGCGCGTGACGTCGCACACTGCGTCCGGGAAGCGGAAGTCGCGCCGGCTCTGGTACACCGGCATGCGGAAGGTCTGTGGGTATTTCTGGAACAGCGCCTTCTGGCCGTCCGACAGGCGGTCGGCGTACTGCGCCATGTTCTCCGCGGTGATGACGAAGAGCGGCTTGTCGTCCGCATAGGGGTCGATCGGATGGCTGCCCGTGCCCTTGAAGTCCACATGCGGCGGCACACCCAGCCACTTTCCGCTCCACTCGGGGATGCTGCCGTCGGCATTCCCCGCACGCTCGGCGCCGACGCAGGTCAGGTCCTTGCCAAGGCGGGCGATTTCCTCCGCCGTGGCGCGCGCCTGAAGATCGGGCGCCTGCAGCAGCGCGGTCGCAGCGACGGTAAAGAGGAGTCCCTTGATCGTTACGTTCATTGTCGTGAGCCTCTGATGTTCAGAAGGTGTACTTCGCGTTGAAGGACACGTAGTCGCGGTCGGCCATCGTGCGCTGCTGCTTCACGCTGGGCGAGCCGAGGTAGTTCACCCAGGTGATGCCGAGCGCGAGGTTGCCGAGGTACTTGAAGTCCGCCCCCAGGGTCAGGCGCTTCTCGTCACGCCCCATGCCCGAATAGGCGCTGCCTTGCACGTTCTGCGTCCAGATCGCGCGCGTGCTCAGGTCCCAGCCGCTGAAGATGCTCGGGTAGTCGAAGATGGCGCCCAGGCCGACCAGGGTCGAACCGCGCGTCTGGCCGTCGTAGACGTACTTCGACGAGGTATCGACCGCGACGCCCCCCATGCTGATGGTCAGGGGATCCACACCCATGATGCGCTGATGCACGATCTCGCCCATCAGCGTGGTCTGGTGCGCGAGCTTGCTCGGCCCGAGGATGTAGAGCGCGTTGGCGTTGCCCTGCAGGTAGCTGCCGCGTGCGGGCGAGCCGTTCTCCAGATAGACCGGCGCGCCGTCGCGGTAGCTCAGGTCGCCACCGAACTGGACCGAGTCGCCGATCTTGCTGCTGACGCTGATGCCGGTCAGCCTGATGTCGTCGAAATAGGCCAGCTTGTAGTAGGGCATGCTGCCCGGCGAAGCCTCGCGACCGAAACGCGAGAACGACGAGTACTGCGTATCGCCGGTGAAGTCGAACAGCATCGCGCCAATGCGGTCGTGGTAGCGGTAGTGGAACACCCCCACCTCGAGCGCATCGCTGAGCTGGTAACGCAGGCCCACGCCCCACTGTCCGGAATCCTTGGGCTTGATCTCGCCGGCGAAATTCGCCACCGCAAAGCTGTTGTCGGGCAGGCTCGAGATCACACCTGGCGCAAGGCGCAGGAACTCCGCCCCAGGCCCAAAGACATCACTGCCGAAGAAGTCCCCGACCGGGTTGAGGCGGGTCTCTTCCCACTTGTACTGGTAATAGCCGGTCAGGCTGAGCGCATCGGTCAGCGTCAGGCTCGCCGACAGCTGTCCGACCGGCAGGTAGGACTCCTTGGCCTCCGTGCCCGGCACGTTGAACTTGGTCGCATCGACCGGCAGCTGGCCCTGGCTGATGTTGGGCCAGAACAGGCTCTCGCCCCAGGCCACGACGTGGCGGCCGAGCTTGACCGACAGGTACTGGTCGTTGCCGACCACCCAGTTGCCGTAAACAAAGGCATCGAGCAGCTGCGCGTCCTGGCCGCTGCGTTCGCGCGTCTTGCGCACGAACTGGTTGGCAGGGCCGATCTTGTTGACCGTGTCCGGCGAGTCATTGTCGTTGCTGCTGCGGTAGACGCCATCGTAGAAGATGTTGCCACGCAACATGGCGCCGACGTTGTCATGCCTGAGGCGGAGTTCGCCCAGGGCGCTGGCGCGGTTGTTAACCAGCGCACCGCGCTTGAAGTTGCGCGTGGCGTCGTCGCTGTTGAGGTCGTTCAGGTACTCCGCGGCCGGACGCGACGTTCGCGCTGAAGCCGTGTAGGACAGCGTCAGCGACGAATCGAGCGTGGTCTCGTCGCCCAGATAGATGGTCTGCGCCGCATGGGCGCCGCTGCCGATGAAGGCGATCGCGAGCGGCAGCGTGCGAAACGCCAAGCCACGCAGCGACCCTGCACCCTTGCGGGCAGGTGCCGAAAGTCTCATACCCTTGCTCCTTTCTTCGAGTTTTATTTCGTGTGGACAAGCAAGCCGCGACGCAGCGCGCCGGGCAGGCCAAAGGCTGCCCGCGGGTCATGCCCGAGGCATCACCCATTCGGACTAGCGAGCCGATGGAGACGGCGACCGTCCGGCCCGGAAGCCGTTGAATCGGGTAAGTCGGGGCGGCGTGCAGCGGGCGACGCTGCTGATTCAGCCCGGGAATCGCACGCGCAGTCGCTCGGTGGTGGGCAGCGCCTGGCAGCTCAGGGTCCAGCGCTTGGCGAGATCCTTGGCATCGAGCACCTCGTTGTGGCGCAGGTGCACCTCGCCCTCGACCACCTGGCACATGCACGATGCACACATGCCGGCCTGGCAGGAATGCGGCGCGTTGATGCCGGCCTTGAGCGCGGCGTCGAGCAGGGTCTCGGTGCCGGCCACGTCCAGCACATGCACCTCGCCATCGAGCTCGAGCTCGACCGTTGCGCGCTCGACCGCCGCGGCCGGTGCGGGTGCCGCCGCATTGATGGCGGCGACATCCTCTTCGTCGGGCAGCGACACGAAGCGCTCGACGTGCACGCGCTCGGCCGCCATGCCGGCCTTGTCGAGCGCCGACACCATGGCGTCCATGAACAGGCCCGGGCCGCAGATGAAGGCCTCGCCCTGGGACCACGGCCGCGCCAGCTCGGCCAGCTGCGCCACCGACGGCACGCCCTGCACCGAATCGAGCCAGTGCACGACCTGCAGCCGCGCCGGGTGCGCGGCGGCAAGCGCGTTGAGTTCTTCGCGGAAGATCACCGAGCGCTCGTCGCGGTTGGCATAGAGCAGGCCGATGCGGCCCTGGCCGTGCGCCAGCGCCGAGCGCAGGATGGAGAACACCGGCGTGATGCCGCTACCGCCGGCGCAGAGCAGGAAATCGCCCTGCAGGGAGGCCGGCGTGAACACGCCGGCCGGCGCCATCACCTCGAGCGTGTCGCCCGGTCGCACGCGATCGCACACCCAGTTCGAGCCGCGCCCGCCCTGCACGCGCTTGACCGTCACGCGCAAGGTCTCGTCCAGCGTGGGCGCGCTCGACATCGAGTAGCAACGCGGCAGATGACGGCCCAGCACCGGCAGGCGCAAGGTCAGGAACTGGCCGGGCCGGTACCTGAAGGTCTCGGCCAGCTCGGGCGGCACCGCGAAGACGATCGACTTCGCGTCGTGCGTCTCCTCGACAACCGCCTGGACCTTGAGGGTGTGGTAGCGCTGGGCTGTCATCTTGCGTCGTTCTCCGTGCGCGGCGGACCGTCAGATGTAGGGGTCGGCGTTGGGCAGACCCAGCATCACCGCACCGTGCGCACGCGCATAGGTGTCGGTGTTGTTGGCGATGTGGCCGCGCGCCTGGTGGATGTCGCGGAACACGCGCTCGATCGGGTTGCTCTTGTAGGTCCCGGAGGCCGCACACGCACGCATCAGCTCGCTGGCCGCCGCGGCGCACTGCTTGGGCACCTGCGAGGCCTGGGCGCGCTGCATCAGGCGCTCCTCCACCGGCATGCGCTCGCCGGTCTTGGCGCATTCGACGATGCGCGCGTAGTTGCGGAACAGCACCAGCTTGAGCTGATCGGTGGTCATCATCGCCTCCGACACCGCCTGCTGGGCATTGACGTCCTCGGCGGTCTTCGCGCCGTGCTTGCCCACGTGAGCCGCAGCCCGCTCGCGGAAACTCGCGATCGCACCGTCGAGCGCGCCGATGCAGGCCGACGACACCGCACGCTGGAAGACCTGGGTGAAGGGGATCTTGTAGATCCAGCCAGGGTTGGTCTGGCGCCCGGGGCAGCCGGCGTCGCTATGGTCGTTGGTGCGGTGCGTGCGGTGCTCGGGCACGAAGCAGCCATCGACCACGATGTCGTGACTGCCGGTCGCGCGCAGACCGAGTACGTCCCAGTTCTTCTCGACGCGGAAATCGGCCTTCGGCAGCAGGAAGGTAGCGTGCTCCAGCGCGCCGGAACCGTCCTTCTTCGGCAGCAGGCCGCCGAGGAAGATCCATTCGCAGTGCTCCACGCCGCTCGAAAAGCCCCAGCGTCCCGAGAAACGGTAGCCACCGTCGACCGCCTCGGCCTTGCCGGTGGGCATGTAGGTCGACGCGATCAGCACGCCGGTGTCCTTCGCCCACACGTCCTGCTGCGCCTGCTCGGGGAAGAGCGGCAGCTGCCAGTTGTGCACGCCGATCACGCCGTAGATCCAGGCGGTGGACATGCAGCCCTCGGCGAGCGCCATCTGCACGCGGTAGAACACCCGCGGGTCGAGCTCGTAGCCGCCGAAGCGCCGCGGCTGCAGGACGCGGAAGAGGCCCGCCTCCTTCATCTCCTGCACGGTCTCGACCGGCACCATGCCCTCCGCCTCGGCGGCACGGGCGCGCTCGGCCAGCCGCGGCGCCATGGCGCGCGCACGCTCCACCAGCTCGACCGCTTCCGGCGTCATGTAGTCTTCGGCCAGAATGCCGAGAATGTGATCCTTGCCAACTGCGCCCATCTTCGTATCCTCCGAGATCGACCACCAGGCTGGTGGTTCAAGGTGCGTCACGTGTTGCGATGGACGGAATTTTCCATAGCCGGCAAGCCCCATCATCGTCCGGACGGACTAACGTAAATGACTGAGCGCAAAGACCAAGGCCGCGCCGCAAGCGGGTTTCCGCCATGTTGCGCCGCGATAGGCCGAAGCGGCGCCAGGCGCTGCACCCGCAGTATTCCGCGATAACCCTTTTGGACGATGCCCCCGCACCCGGGCGGGCCGAACATTGCCCACACTGCGCCATCCACTACGGGTGACGCACCCTGAATCGAAGAGGAGACACCTACATGCGAGCACCCGTTGGCTTCGCCATGGTCCTGATCGTCGCCGCCGCGGGCTTCCATGCATTCTCGCCACGCACCGCCGTCACCCCGCCCGCCATCGCAACACCGGTCGGCAACATGCAGCTCACCAGTGTCCAGCAGACCTCGGCGGGCCTCGTCGTCGCCGGCGAGCTCGGCCACATCCTGCTGTCCACCGATCAAGGGCAGAGCTGGCAGCCGGCCCAGCGCTCGGTCAACCGCCAGGCCCTGATCACGCGCCTGAGCTTTGCCAGCGCGGACGAAGGCCTCGCGCTCGGCCACGAGGGCTGGATCCTGCGCACCCGCGACGGCGGCCGGACCTGGACCGAAGTCAACTTCGACGCCAGCAATGGTGAGCCGCTGATGGACGCCGCCCGCCTGCCTTCCGGAGACTGGCTGGTGGTTGGCGCCTTCGGCCGCGTGCTGCGCTCGACCGACGGCGGCGACAGCTGGGCAGAGGAAGTCATCGACGGCCTCACCGACTGGCATCTCAACACCATCGTCTCCTCCGCAGACGCCGGCAAATGGCTGATCGTGGGCGAGGCCGGCACCCTGCTGCGCTCGCTCGACGGCGCACAGAGCTGGGAGGTCGTCGAGCCCTTCTACAACGGCTCGCTCTACGGCGCCCTGCACCTGGGCGGCAGCACCTGGGTGAGCTACGGCATGCGCGGCCACGTCTTCCACAGCGAGGACGACGGCGCAACCTGGCAGGAAGCCCGGCTGCCCGCACCGATCTCGGTCTACAGCCATGCGCTTACCGCCGATGGCACCCTGCTGCTGGTCGGCCAGGGCGGTCTGGTGCTGGCCAGCACCGACCAGGGGCGCAATTTCAGCGTCAACTACCGTATCCCGCAGGGCAACCTCACCGACATCGCATTGCTGCCCGACGGCCAGGCCGTCATGACCAGCGACGAAGGCCTGGAGATCCGCCAGCTCACCGCCTCGACCCCGGCGCCCGGCTCCAACCTCAACCTCAGCAAGACCGAAAGCGGAGAATCCTGATGAGCGACACCGCAACCCGCAGCCGACTCGACGGGATGATCGACGTCGCCGCCCTCATGATCATCCGCTGGCGCAAGGCGCTGGGGCTGCTCTTCATCGGCCTCACCCTGGCGCTGGCCTATTCGGCGACCAACCTGCGGCTGGACCCCGGCTTCAACAAGCTGATCCCGCACAAGCACGAGTTCATGTCGGCCTTCCTGCAGTATTCGGACACCTTCTCCGGCGCCAACCGCATCATGGTCAGCGTGCGCTGGAAGGGCGAGGGCGACATCTACAACGCCGAGTTCATGAAGACCCTGCGCGAGGTAACCGACGAGGTCTTCTTCACGCCGGGCGTCAACCGCGCCAGCGTGCGCTCGCTGTTTACACCCAACGTGCGCTACATCGAGGTCACCGAGGAAGGCTTCACCGGCGACGTGGTCATCCCCGCCCGCTTCGAGGCCGACGCGGCCAGCCTCGCCCAGGTGCGCAACAACGTCGCCAAGTCCGGCGAGATCGGCCGCCTGGTCGCCAACGACCTGCGCGCCGCGCTGGTGCGCGCCGACCTGCTCGAGTTCAGCCCCGAGACCGGCGAGCGCCTCGACTACGCCGACGTCGCCGCCAAGCTGGAGGCGATCCGCGCCCGCTTCGAGAGCGCCAACCCCAACATCGAACTCAACATCGTCGGCTTCGCCAAGGTCATCGGCGACGTCATGGACGGCCTGTTCACCGTGCTCGCCTTCTTCGGCATCGCCTTCCTGATCACCGCCTTCCTGCTCGGCGCCTACTCACGCTCGGCCAAGCTCGTCGTCACCGTGCTGGTAATCGCGCTGATGCCGGTGGTGTGGCTGCTCGGCCTGCTGCCGCCGCTGGGCTACGGCATCGACCCGATGTCGGTGCTGGTGCCCTTCCTGATCTTCTCGATCGCGGTCTCGCACGCCATCCAGATGACCAACGGCTGGGAGCAGGAACTGCTCAAGGGGCACAACTCGTCCGAGGCGGCGGAACACGCTTTCCGCAAGCTGGTGATTCCCGGCTCGATGGCGCTGGTCACCACCGCGCTCGGCTTCATGGTGATGATGCTGATCGACATCCCCATCCTGCACGAGCTCGGGGTTACCGCCTGCCTGGGCGTGGTCCTGATGCTGCTGACCAACCTGATCTTCCTGCCCATCGTCCTATCCCACCTCAAGCTCGAACGCTTCGCGCTGGCACACCCGATCGCCGATACCCACAGCGACCACAGCCGCCACAAGTTCTGGTGGACGCTGTCGGCACTGGCCCAGCCGCGCCCCGCACTGGCCAGCTTTGCGGTGATGCTGGTACTGCTGGCGGGTGGCACGCACCTGGCTCGCCAGGTGCAGACCGGCGATATCGGCGCCGGCGTACCCGAGCTCCATGAGGACTCGCGCTACAACCTGGACAACGCGCAGATCCTCTCCAGCTACTCCATCGGCATGGATGTGCTGTCGGTGTTCGTCGAAACCGAAGGCTTCGAAGAGGCCTGCCTCAACTGGGAGGTCATGAATGCCGTCGAGCGCTTCGACCTGCGCATGCGCGGCGTCGAGGGCGTGCAGTCGGTGGAAACGGTTGCCCGCCGCGCCAAGATCTTTGCCTCCGGCAACAACGAGGCCAACCCGCGCTGGGCCGCACTGCAGCGCTCGGAAGCGGCGCTGCGCACCGGCGCCCGTGCCGCCAGCCCCGAGCAAGGCCTCAACACGGCCGGTTGCCAGACCATCCATCTGGTGGTTTACCTGACCGACCATGAAGCCGTGACGCTGCGCACCGTCACCGACGAGGTGCTCCGCTTCATCGCCGAGGACAGCACGCCCAACCTGCGCTTCCGCCTCGCCGGGGGCAATGCCGGCGTGGCTGTTGCCACCAACGAGGCGGTCGACCGCGCCCAGGTGCAGATGCTGGCCTCGATCTACGGCGCCATCATCCTGATCTGTCTGCTCACCTTCCGCTCGATCCGCGCGGTGCTGTGCATCATCGTGCCGCTGCTGCTGGTGAGCATCCTGTGCAACGCGCTGATGGCGACCCTCGGCATCGGCCTCAAGGTGGCGACGCTGCCGGTGATCACGCTGGGCGTGGGCGCCGGGGTGGACTACGGCATCTACATCTACGAGCGCCTCAAGTACGAACTCGACAACGGCGCCCCCACGCTGCGCGACGCCTTCTACGAAGCCATGCGCCAACGCGGCACCGCGGCCATCTTCGTGGCGCTGACGATGTCGGTCGGCGTGGGTACCTGGATGTTCTCGGCGCTCAAGTTCCAGGCCGACATGGGCGTGCTGCTCGCCTTCATGTTCCTGGTCAACGCGCTGGGCGCGATGTTCCTGCTGCCCGCGTTGGCATGCTGGCTCGACATCGGCCGCCGCGGCAAGACCGACGCGGCCGGCGGCAGCCAGGCCCTGGGGCCGCGCAGCGCGCCGCAGGCAAGCTGACAGCGCCCAAGCGCAGGGGAGGCACAAGGGAGAGCGCCCTTGTGCCTCCCCTGCGCCCTTTCTGCTATCTGTTCTGCCTGAAGCTCCGCGGCGAACAACCAAAGCTTCGCTTGAACGCGCGCGAGAAACTGGTCGGCTCCTTGAAGCCTACGCGCTCCGCGATCACCTCCACAGGGAGATCGGTCTTCTCCAGATAGCTGCATGCGAGCCCAAGGCGAACGTCATTGACCAGCGCCTGGTACGTGAGCCCGCGCTGCTGCAGCTTGCGCCGCAAGGTCCTGGGGCTGATTGCCAGGCTGCTCGCACACGCCTCCAGGCCAAGCCCTGTTGCAACAGCGCCCACGATCTGTGTGCGAACCCTGGCCAGCAGTCCATCCTGAATGCTATCGACGTCATCTGCCCGCCGCTTGCAGTGCTCCAGGTGAACACGCGCCGCACTCGCATTAGCCATGGGCAGGCGCGTATGCAGGAAGGCAGCATCGAAGCGCACCTGCGTACGCGGGGCTCCGAATAGAATCGGACAGGAGAAATACCTTGCGTAGGCAGCCTGATGAGGCGGCGGTGGATATGCACACCGGATCTCGCGCAGCGGGAGCGTCTTGCCGGTCACCCAGCGGGTGCTCGCCACGATGCTGCCCAGCATCTCTTCAACGGCAAAGGTCGTCATTTCGCCCAGACCTGGTCGAGTCTCGATGTCCATGACCGCTTCGCTCCCCTCCTGATGCATCGACAGCTGGAGAAAGCGCCCGCTGAAGCGGCCTAGCGTGCCTTGATATTCACAGCCCACCCGTATTGCCTCGCCATAGGTCTCGCAACACATGATTGCAAACCCGTAGCTCTGCAAGGTGGAGATGTGACGATTGAAACCCATCGCCAACCCCAGGCTCGGGTCGCCGCTGAGCTGCATGGCATTGCGAATGAGCAGCAGGTGCTGCGCCTCGGTCATCTCGCCGGCGAGATCACAGGGGTCGCTGTCCTCAAGACCTGTTCCGAGCAGAAGTCGCCGCCTGTCCACCTCATAGGACTTCATGAACTCGCAAACCCACGCCAAGTAACTCATCGATATCACGACGGCCTCCGGGGTGAAACGCGCTAGTACCCTGCGCTGCGATTCACGAGGCCTTCGAGCGGCGCACCCACCCGATAGGCCCTGACGTTCTTCAGAAAGACCCCCAGCATCCTGCTCACGATGCCGACCGAACTCCACGAGATATGCGGACTCAGGCGCACTCGCGGGTGTCCGTACAGCCAATGGCCGGCAGGTAACGGCTCGGGTTCGACCACGTCGAGCGATGCGGCGGCAACATGCCCGCTATCCAGGAAAGGCCGCAGCGAGGCCTGATCAAGCAAGGCGGCTCTCGCCACGTTGATCAAATGGATGCCTGGTTTGGTCTGCTGCAGTTGGGCAGCGCCGATCAGGCCTCGGTTTTCTGCCGTGGCAGGCAAGGCGAGCACCAGGTGATCGACTTGTGGAAGGAGCTGTTCGAGGCTCTCCACAAACTCCACCCCCTCCACCGGGCTCTCCCGATGCTGGCGCACCTTGGCGAGGACGCGCATGTCGAAGGCCAGCGCGCGACGCGCAACGGCCTGGCCGATTGCACCGAATCCGAGCAGCCCCAGCGTCTTGCCCTCGAGACCGCCCAGGTTCGCCACGTACCAGCTCTGCGGCGGCTCGACGATCCAGCTGTCCGGCAACTTCTTTTCAAAGCACAGGATCATGGCCATCACCCACTCGGCGATGGGTGAGGCCGTCGCCCCGCGCGAACATGTGACGCGCTGATCGCCCACGAGCTCGAGCGGAAAATCGTCGACGCCCGTGCCCAGCACGTGGATCCATTTGAGGCGGGGGCATGCCGCGAGCAACTCGGACAGGTTCGAGGCGCCTGCGGCCGGGGTCAGCAGAACCTCGACGTCCTGCAGCACCGCACTCGGCGCGCTGGAATGAACGATCTCCAGCTCGGGCGCATTCTCCCGCAGCAGCTGGACGATCCCCGGCGCATCGAAATTCAAGGCTAATCGCATGATCATCAACTCGTGAGTGGCCGCCGTGGCCACGGGAACACGCATGATGTGGCCAGTCCCATGCGGACAACAGGACACGACGGGCCAATACCTGTCCGATCAGGCCAAGGACTGCCTGCATCAACGCCACCCACGCCACTGCCTGCGCGTTTCGACCGAATCATCCGATTTGGATGTCCGCCGCCATTCACGGTGTGGCGAAAGTATAGCCACGCAGGCCCATCATGGCCGTTTCGGACAGCTTTTCGTCCGCATCGGCCAAAGCAGCCGGATACCGTCTCCTTAAGATTGAGCACGGCCAAACAGCCCCACAAGGAGAGTCCGAATGCTGAAAACCGATGGTGTGAACCGCCAGTTATTCGAAAAATTCGCAGTCAACCCGGGCGAGCGCCCACTGCTTCCGCCATTGAGCCCGAAGGCGCAGGTTGCACTGATGTGCCGCATGCTCAGCCGCGAGGGCTGGAACGAACATATCGCCGGGCACATCACCGTGCGCCAGCCCGACGGCTCCGTGCTCACGAATCCTTGGGAGCTCGCCTGGGACGAGTTGCGCGCCAGCGACATCGTGACGATCGACGAGGACGGCAAGGTACTCGACAGCCAGTGGAACACGACGCCGGCCATCGGCCTGCACCTGCAGCTCCACAAGCTCCGTCCCGAGATCAACGTCGTCATCCACAACCATGCTCACTGGAGCGGAATATGGGCGAACCTGCAGCAGGTCCCCCCTGTGCATGACCAGGCTGGCGCCTACTGCGGCGCGGATCTGCCGCTGTACAACGAATATGCGGGCACCTTCGAGAAGACCGACCTGAGCCGATCGGCCGCCATGGCACTGGGCAACGCGAAGTGGGCGCTGCTCGCGAACCACGGCGCTCTGGTGGTGGGCAAGGATCTGAGGCAGGCGCATCTGAGGGTGATCACACTCGAGTGGCGCTGCAAGCGCGCCTACGAGGTGAAGCTGGCCGGCGGTGCCCCCGCCTTGCCGGACGAAGTCGTAGAACGCCTGAGCATCACCGATGCAAACGGTTTTCCGTTCTGCTGGGAAGCCATGGCGCGCCGCGAGCTCCGCGCCGACCCCTCCATCCTTGAATGACAGCCCACCAACACCGTACACGTGAAACCATGGCACTGACGACAAGACCCCTCGACAGCGTTGGCGTAGAAGTCTCCGGCTTCGACATCAATGAACCTTTCAGCCCCGAGCTCCAGGAAGAGCTCAAATCGCTGTGGTACGAACACGGCATCCTGCTGTTCCGCGGCCAGGACATCACGCCCGACAGCCAGATCCGTTTCAGCCGAATCTTCGGCACGCTGGCGCTGCATCCGCTCAAGGCGACGCGTTCGGAGAAGCACCCCGAACTGTTCGAGCTCATCAACAACAGCGACAAGGACAAGTACGTCACCGCGAGCTACAAGGGTGAGACGATCGTCGGCCGCCTCGACTGGCATATCGACCTCCACTACACCGGCTGTCCCAATCACGGCGCCGTGCTCACCGCCGTCGAGGTCGCCAAGGAAGACGGGCTGACTGGATTCGGCGATCTCGCCAAGGCCTACGATGCACTGGACGACGACACGAAGGCCCTGCTCGCCAAGCTCGAGGTCGCCTACAGCTTCAGCATGCAGCGCCGCCATATGCGCTTCGTGGACCTCGAGGGCTACGAGCCGGGGCCGTTCAGCCCAAGGAAGCCGTCGGACATGAAGTTCCCCGACTTCCCGGACGCGGTGTACCCCGCGGTGCTCACCCATCCAGTGAGCGGCCGCAAGGTCCTGAACATCGTCGAGCAGTTCCTGGATCGCGTCATCACGCCGCAGCGCTTCGGCATCTCGAACGACGAGTCCATCGAACTGCTGGAACGGCTGGTGGCGCACACGAAGAAGCCGGAGTTCCTCTACTACCACCAGTGGCGTCAGGGAGACATGGTGCTCTGGGACAACTGGCGGGCGATGCACTGTGCGACGGGCACCAAACCCGGCGTGCGCCGCGTGATCAACCGCACCACCATCGAGGGCAAGCACCAGCTGGGGCGTGCGCTCACGGCAGCGTGATCCTGCTCCAGCGCGCTCGACACCGTCTGGCGCGCGCTAACGACCATCAGGGGCGGGCGGCCACCTCGCCGTCCTGCCCCGACGCCTCCTTTTCGCCCTCCTCCAGCCTGGCATCGGTCATCGCACGCGAGATGCGCACCAGCATCGGCACCAGCGATGGCGACTCCAGCAGCTCGGGGCGCTCCTCGACCAGGGTCGCCAGCAGCATGCGCATGCCCCGCACCAGCATGAACGCCGCCAGCTCGCCATCCGCCTCGCCGACCTCCTCGGCATGCACCCGCAGCAGTTGTTCCATGTTCGCGACCAGCTGCGCCGAGCTGACCTCGCCGCGCCCCAGACCCTGTGCACGGCCGAACTGCATCTGGCGGGCGTAGCGCCGGTAGAAGTCCTTGCCCAGCCCGAGCAGACGCATCTCGGTGCGCACGGTGCGCTGGAACAAGGCCTGCAGCAACTCGTCGAGCGACTGACGATTGAGACGGAACAGCTCCGGCGAGGCGTCGATCGAGGCTTCGTCCATGATCCGCTCGCTGATCTGCATCAGGATCGCCTCCTTGTCGGGGAAGTACTGGTACACCGCCCCCACCGAAACCCCGGCCCGCGCCGCCACCTTGCGCGTCGTCACCGCATCGACGCCCTGCGTCTGCAGGATCTCGCTCGCCGCATCGATGATCGCCTCCAGGGTGAAGCTCGCGCGCGCCTGCACGGGCACATGCCTGAGCGCCGCTTCACGCCGCACCCTCTTTTGTTCGGTTTTTTGCATCGCAGCATTCCCCTTTTAAAACAGTTCCTTGCACACATGCCAAGCGAACTGTTCGAGTTCTTGCTCGGATTTTAAGTCAAGGCCGTCCCGCGCCATAGGATTGCATCGACGGCTCGTCCGCCCGTCGCCCACGCACGCCGCCCGAAGGATGGATCGGAAGCGCACAAGGGCACGGCCCGAGCCCCCGAACACCTGAACCGAAACAGAGGGATAGTCATGACCGACGTCTTCATTTACGACCATGTGCGCAGCCCGCGCGGCAAAGGCAAGGCCGACGGCGCGCTCGCCGAGATCACCCCGGTGCAACTGGCCGCGCAGATGCTGCAGGCCGTACGCGACCGCAACAGCCTCGACAGTACGCTGATCGAGGACGTGCTTCTCGGCTGCGTGGTGCCGGTGGGCGAACAGGGCGGCAACATCGCCCGCGTCGCTGCGCTGGTGGCCGGCTTCGACCATGGCGTGCCCGGCATGCAGATCAACCGCTACTGCGGCTCGGGCCTGGAGGCGGTGAACTTCGCCGCCGCCAAGGTGGGCTCGGGGCAGGTGGACATGGCGATCGGCGGTGGCGTGGAGAGCATGTCGCGCGTGCCGATGGGCAGCGACGGCGGTGCCATGGCGCTCGACCCGCAGGTCGCCTTCAAGATGTACTTCACCATGCAGGGCGTCAGCGCCGACCTGCTCGCCTCCCTGCATGGCTTCACCCGCGAACAGTGCGACGCCTATGCGGTGGAGAGCCAGCGCCGCGCCGCCCAGGCCTGGGCCAATGGCTGGTTCGAGCGCTCGGTGGTCGCGGTGAAGGACGTGCTCGGCCTGCCGGTGCTGGCGAAGGACGAGGCGATCCGCCCCGAGACCACGCTGGAATCGCTCGCCGCCCTCAAGCCCTCCTTCCTCGAGATGGGCACCCAGTACGGCTTCGACGGCGTGGCGCTGCTCAAGTACCCGCAGTTGGAGGCCATCGACCACATGCACCACGCCGGCAACAGCTCGGGCATCGTCGATGGCGCCGCCGCCGTGCTGGTGGGCAATGCCGACGCAGGCAAGCGCGCCGGCCTCAAGCCGCGCGCACGCATCCGCTCGGTCGCCACCGTCGGCTCGGAGCCCACGCTGATGCTCGACGCCCCGAGCTACGCCGCGCAGAAGGCACTGAAGAAGGCAGGCATGACCGCCGCCGACATCGGCCTGTGGGAGCTCAACGAAGCCTTCTCCTCGGTCGTGCTGTGCCTGATGGAGCGGCTCAACGTGCCGCACGACCGCATCAACGTCAATGGCGGCGCCATTGCCATGGGCCATCCGCTGGGCGCCACCGGCGCCATGATCCTCGGCACCCTGCTCGACGAGATGGAGCGCCGCCAGGTCGGCACCGGCCTGGTCACGCTGTGCGAGGCCGCCGGCATGGGCACGGCCACCATCATCGAGCTCGTCTGAGCGCCACCGGACCACATCAAGGAATCGACAGTCATGACTGAAGTCATCCACATCTCGGTGGACGCCGACGGCATCGCCACCCTGCTCTTCGACCGTACCGACAGCAACATGAACACCATGGACATGAAGTTCATGGACGAGATCGCCGCCGCGATCGAGCGCCTCGCCACCGACGACAGCATCAAGGGCGCCATCTTCACCTCGGGCAAACCCGTGTTCGCCGCCGGCGCCGACCTCAAGGTCATGGAAGCCAACCTGGACAAGGTGGACGACACCCCAGTGGCCGAGCGCCTGAAGATGAACGCCTCGCTATCGAAGCTGCTGCGCCGCATGGAAACCTGCGGCAAGCCAGTGGCCTGCGCCATCAACGGCACGGCACTGGGCGGCGGCACCGAGATCGCGCTCGCCTGCCACTACCGCGTGGTGTCGGACGCCCGCGGTATCCAGCTCGGCCTGCCCGAAGTGCAGGTCGGCCTGCTGCCCGGCGGCGGCGGCACCCAGCGCGTTTCGCGCCTGGTCGGCATCCAGGCGGCGATGCCGGTGGTCATGGAAGGCCAGGCGCTGTCGGCCGAGAAGGCGCTGAAGATGGGGCTGGTGCACAAGGTCGTGCCCGCCGACCAGTTGCTCGCCGAGGCGAAGCGCTGGCTCGTCGAGGAAGGCGACCCGGTGCAGCCGTGGGACAAGAAGGGCTTCAAGATCCCCGGCGGCGCCGGCCCGTCCTCACCCGCCGTGGCGCAGATGCTGGTGGTGAGCAACGCCATGCTGCAGGCCAAGACCTTCCACAACCTGCCCGCCCCCAAGGCCATCCTGTCCTGCCTGTACGAAGGCCCGCAGCTGCCGATGGACAAGGCGCTGGACGTCGAGGCCAAGTACTTCACCCTGCTCCAGCTCGACCCGGTGTCGCGCAACATGATCCGCACGCTCTTCATCAACAAGGGCAAGGCGGACAAGCTGATGCACCGCCCCGAAGGCGTGCCGAAGACGACCTTCCGCAAGATCGGCGTGGTCGGCGCCGGCCTGATGGGCGCGGGCATCGCCTACCACTGCGCCAAGCTCGGCATCGAGACGGTGCTGATCGACCGCGACCAGGCCGCTGCCGACAAGGGCAAGGCCTACTCCGCCAAGCGCCTGGAGAAGGACATCGCCAAGGGCCGCATGACGCAGGACAAGGCCGACGCCATCCTCGCCCGCATCCACCCCACCACCGACTACGCCGGGCTGGCCGACGTGGAGCTGGTGGTGGAGGCGGTGTTCGAGGACCGCGGCATCAAGGCCGAGATCACGCGCAAGCTCGACGCCGTGCTGCCGGCGCATGCGGTGATCGCCTCCAACACCTCGGCGCTGCCGATCAGCGAGCTGGCCGAAGCCGGCGCCCACCCGGAGAACTTCATCGGCATGCACTTCTTCTCGCCGGTCGAGCGCATGCCGCTGGTCGAGATCATCCGCGGCCGCAAGACCTCGCCCGAGACCCTGGCGCGCGCGCTCGACCTCGTGCAGGCGATGAAGAAGACGCCGATCGTGGTCAACGACGGCCCCGGCTTCTTCACCAGCCGCTTCATCGGCGCCTACATCAACGAGAGCCTGGCGATGGTCACCGAAGGCGTGAATCCGGCGCTGATCGAGAACGCAGCGAAGATGGCCGGCATTCCGGTCGGCCCGCTCACCGTCTCCGACGAGATCGGCCTGGACACCGCCTACCACGCCAGCCAGCAGCGCAAGAAGGACGAGGGCGACGCCTTCAAGCCGACGCCCACCTTCCGCCTGGTCGAGAAGCTGGTCGGCGAACTCGGCCGCCACGGGCGCAAGAACGGCAAGGGCTTCTTCGAATACGCCGCGGACGGCAGCAAGAAGCTGTGGCCGGGCCTCGCCGAACTGTTCCCGCCGCTCGCCGAGCAGCCGACCGTCGATGAGGTGAAGGCGCGCATGCTCTACGCCCAGCTCGTCGATGCCGCCAAGGCGATGGCCGAGGGCGTGCTGATCGATCCCGCCGACGGCGACGTCGGCTCCATCCTCGGCGTCGGCTTCCCCGCCTACCTCGGCGGCCCGTTCTCGATGATGGACACGATCGGCATCGACAAGGTCGTCGCCGAATGCGACCGCCTCGCCGCGCGCTACGGCGCGCAGTACGCGGCGCCGCAGCTGCTGCGCGACATGGCGGCCGAGGGCAGGACCTTCTACGGCGCCCGTCGCGTCACACCGCCCGCAGCCGTGCGCTGACCCGCCCGCCTCACCGCCACGAACCCCGCCGCCACCTCCTCCGGAGCTGGCGGCGCAGTCCCAAGGAGTCTCTGCGTGAATTTTGACTTTTCCGACGACCAGCGCCTGCTGCAGGACGCAGTGCGCACCATGCTGGCCGAGACCAGCACCTCGCAAGCGGTACGCGAGGTGCTGGAGGGCCGGGCCAGCCATGCCGAGGCCGTATGGCATAACCTGATCGAAATGGGCGCGGCCGCCGCCGCGATCCCCGAGCAGTACGGCGGCGCCGGGCTCGGCTACCTGGCGCTATGCCTGGTCGCCGAGGAAGCCGGTCGCCACCTCGCCGCCGTCCCCCTGGCTTCGAGCTTCTACCTCGCCGCCGAGGCGATCCAGCGCGCCGGCAGCGAGGCGCAAAAGCAGCACTGGCTGCCGAAGATTGCCAGCGGCGAAGTGGTCGCCACCGCCGCACTGGGCAGCCGCGAACGCTACCGCCCCGCCGCCCCGCTCGCCTTCGACGGACAAACGCTCACTGGCGCCAGCCCGGCGCTGGTCGACGGCGGCATCGCTGGGCTGGCGGTGCTGCGCGTCGGCGATGACCTGGTGCTGGTCGAGCTCGCGGGAACCGGCGTCAGCCGCAACCCGCTTCCCTCGCTCGACCCCACCCGCCCGCTCGCCGAGCTCCGTTTCGATCGCACCCCGGCCGAGCGCCTGGCGGGCGCCAATGGCGCAGCCGTCGCCAGCCGCGTGCTCGACGGCGCTGCGGTGCTGCTCGCCTTCGAGCAGGTCGGCGGCGCCACCTGCATCCTCGAGGCGACACGCGACTACTCGCTCGAGCGCAAGGCCTTCGGCCGCCAGATCGGCAGCTTCCAGGCCATGAAGCACAAGATGGCCGAGATCTACACTGCCATCGAGCTGGCCCGGGTGCACGCCTACTACGGCGCCTGGGCGCTGTCATCGGACGCCCCCGAACTGCCCAAGGCGGCCGCCGCCGCGCGCGTGGCCGCCACCCGCGCCTACACCGTCGCCGCCGAGGAAGGCATCGAGCTGCACGGCGGCATCGGCTTCACCTGGGAGATGGACTGCCACCTCCACTATCGCCGCGCCCGTCATCTCGGTCAGATCATCGGCAGCGAACACGCCTGGCGCGCACGCCTGGCCGACGAACTCATCAAGGAGGCCGCGTAAGCGGAACACGCCCACATGGACTTCAGAGACACCCCCGAAGAAGCCGCTTTCCGCGCCGAAGTGCGCGCCTGGCTGGAAGCCAACGGCCAGAAGCGAACCCGCCCCGACGAGGTCTTCGGCGAAGGCCTGGACGATGCGGCCAAGCTCGCCGCCGCCAAGGCCTGGCAGGCAAAGAAGGCCGCCGCCGGCTATGCCGCGATCACCTGGCCGAAGGCGGCCGGCGGCCGCGGCGGCACGGCCATGCAGCAGGTGATCTACCAGCAGGAAGAAGCGGCCTACCTGGTGCCGGGCATGATCTTCGAGGTCAGCATCGGCATGGGCCTGCCCACGGTGATGACCTGGGCCCCTCCCGAGCTCAAGGCCCGCTTCCTGCGTCCCGGCCTCGCCGGCGAGGAGATCTGGTGCCAGCTCTTCTCCGAGCCCGGCGCCGGCTCCGACACCGGCGGCGTGCGCACGCGCGCAGTGCGCGACGGTGACGACTGGATCATCAACGGCCAGAAGGTGTGGACCTCAGGCGCGCACTTCTGCGACTACGGCATCCTGCTCACCCGCAGCGACTGGGACAAGCCCAAGCAGGAGGGCCTGACCATGTTCATCGTCGACATGAAGGCCCCCGGCGTCGAAGTGCGCCCCATCCACCAGATGTCGGGCGACGCGGAGTTCAACGAGGTCTTCTTCACCGACGTACGCATCCCCGACAGCTACCGCCTGGGCCCCGAATGCGGCGGCTGGAAGGTGATGCTGAGCACGCTGATGCAGGAGCGCCTGTCGGTCGGCGGCAACCTGCCCACCGACCTCCACGCCCACCTCATCGCGCTGGCGCAGCAGTGCGCATGGGACGAGCGTCCGGCGATCGAGGACGACCGCGTGCGCGCCCGCATTGCCGACGCCTACCTGCAGCAGAAAGGCGTGGAGCTGGTCATCGCCCGCGGCCTCACCGCGATCTCGAAGGGCAAGGCGCCCGGCCCTGAAATGGCCATCACCAAGCTGATCGCCGCCAAGGCGATGCAGGACATCGCCGCCTTCGCGATCGAGCTCGCCGGCCCCGAGGGCCTGCTCGGCTTCGAGGCCCTCGGCGGGGATTGGCGCTACATGCAGCGCCTGTGGCTGGGGGCGCCCGGTGCGCGCATCGCCGGCGGCACCGACGAGATCCTGAAGAACGTGATCGCGGAACGCGTGCTCGGCCTGCCCGGCGAGATCCGCAGCGACCGCAAGGTCCCGTTCCGCGACCTGGAAAGCGCCTGAAGCGCCGCACGGAGGAGACAGTACGATGGCAAGCAAACCCCTCAGCGGCGTGAAGGTGCTCGACTTCACCCAGCTCCTGCCCGGGCCGATGTGCACCCTGCACCTGGCCGACATGGGCGCCGACGTGATCAAGATCGAGCCGCCCGGCGGCGAAGCCGGGCGTGGCCCGGCCGGCACGCCGATCTCGCACTTCTTCCTGGCGGTGAACCGCAACAAGCGCTCGCTGGCGATCAACCTGCGCGCCGACGGCGCGCGCGAGATCATCCATTCGTTGGCCAAGGACGCCGACGTCGTGGTCGAGGGCTTCCGCCCCGGCGTGATGAGCCGGCTCGGCATCGGCTATGACGATCTCAAGGCGATCAACCCGAAGCTGGTGTACTGCGCGATCAGCGGCTACGGCCAGGACGGCCCGCTCGCCGAGCTCGGCGGCCACGACATCAACTACCAGAGCTACGCCGGCATCCTGGAACAGAGCGCCGCACCGGGCGGCAAGCCGCATCCGGGCAACTTCCCGATCGCCGACCTTGCCGGCGGCGCGCTGTCGGCGGCGATGGCAGTCCTCGCCGCCCTCTTCGACGCCCAGCGCAGCGGCCAGGGCCGCTTCATCGACGTGTCGATGACCGACTGCGCGATGGCGCTCAACGTCCAGCCGCTGGCCAGCCTGCACACCTGGAAGCAGCCAGTTCCCGCCGGCCACGACACCTTGTCCGGCGGCCTGCCCTGCTACGGCACCTACGAAACCGCCGATGGCCGCCATCTGGCGGTCGGCGCGCTCGAACCGAAATTCTGGCAGGCCTTCTGCGCCGCTGCCGGTTGCCCGGAGCTGAGCAAGAGCGGCTGGGCGGCAGGCAAATCCGGCGCAGCGGTGAAAACCCAGGTCGCACAGATCATCAAGGCGCGCACCCTGGCGGAATGGACCGCAGCGCTGGCCGGCGTGGACGCCTGCGTGAGCCCGGTGCTGCGCATCGACGAGGTGCTCGCCCACCCCCTCACCGCCGCGCGCGCCATGACGGTGGACACGCCGCTGCCCGACGGCGGCAGCGCACCCTACTTCGCCTTCCCGGTGAAGATGAGCGACTACGCCTTCTCGCTCGACCGCCCGCCGCCCGCGGTCGGCGAACACAGCGAGACGGTGCTGCGCGAACTCGGTCACGGCGAGGACGCCATCGCGGCGCTCAGGGCCGCCGGCGCGATCTGAACCCGCCGCCGTCCCGCGCATGGTCATGCCAGTCGGGACGATCACACGACAACCACACGACGGAGACATCATGAATCCACGCAGCTTCAGCCTCGCGGACCTGTTCGCGATCACCGCCGAGACCGTACCCGAGCGCGACGCGCTCATCATCGGCGACAACCGCCGCAGCTACCGCGAGATGGCCGAACGCGTTGACCAGCTCGCCGCCTGGCTGCACGCCCAGGGCATCGGCCAGGGCGACGTCGTCGGCCTGCAGATGTACAACTCGCCGGAGTACCTCGAGGCCTTCCTCGCCGCCTGCCGTGTGCGCGCAGTACCGGCCAACATCAACTACCGCTACGTCGCCGACGAATTGCGCTACATCTACGACAACGCCGGCATCAAGGCCTTGTTCTACAGCGCCGAACTCGAACCCGCCGTGACCGAGGTGCTCGACGCCGCACCGGGCCTGACCGTGAAGGTGCGCACCGGCGGCAGCACGCCGGCGCTCGCCGGCGCCGTCGCCTACGAGAACGCGCTGCTCGATGACACCCGCGCCTTGCAGGGCATCCGCTGCAGCGACGACGACCTCTCGCTGCTCTACACCGGCGGCACCACCGGCAAGCCCAAGGGCGTGATGTGGCCGCACAAGGATCTCTTCTTCGGCAGCCTGGGTGGCGGCGGCTTCTACGCCCCCGCCGACGGCCCGGTCAAGACCCCCGAAGAGCTCGCCGACCGCATCCGCAAGGCGCATCCGATGCGCTTCATGCCGGTCGCCCCGCTGATGCACGGCGCTGCGCACTGGGCAACCATGGTGTCACTGTTCGCCGGCCACACCGTGGTGCTCAACGACCAGCACCACTTCAATGCAGAGCACGTGCTCGACATCGCCGCGACACAGAAGCTCAACGGCATCACCCTCGTCGGCGACGCCATGGCGCTGCCCATCCTCGACGCCCTCAAGGCCCACCCCGGGCGCTGGGACCTGTCCACCCTGTTCCTGTTCGGCAACGGCGGCGCCGTAATGTCGGCCCACATCAAGGAGGCGCTCAAGCCCTTCCTGCCCGCCAACGTGTACTTCAGCGACGGCATCGGCTCGTCCGAGGGCGGCCAGCTCGGCATGGGCGCCAAGCCGATCGAGGGCGGCATGATCAAGATCGCCGCTCGCCCCGACCTCAAGGTCGTCGTCGACGGCAAGCGCATCGCCGCTGCCGGCGAGTCCGGCATCCTCGCCCGCAGCGGCTACCTGCCCCTGGGCTACTACCGCGACCCGGTCAAGACTGCCGAGACCTTCGTCACCATCGACGGCACCCGCTACGCGATCACCGGCGACGCCGCCAAGCTCGCCGACGACGGTGCGATCATCGTCTTCGGGCGCGGCAACAACTGCATCAACACCGGCGGCGAGAAAGTCTTTCCGGAGGAGGTGGAGGAGACGCTGCGCATGAGCCCGCAGATCCTCGACGCCGTCGTCGTCGGCCTGCCCGACCCGCGCTGGGGCCAGAAGGTGACCGCGGTGGTGTCGGTGCGGCCCGGAATGTCGCTCGACCTGGATGCGCTGAAGGCGCTGTGCCATGCCCACCTGGCCGGCTACAAGGTGCCCAAGGAGATCGTGACCGTGCCCGAGGTGATGCGCTCGGCTGCAGGCAAGGCGAACTACGTCTGGGCCAAGGAGGTCGCCCAGCGCGCGCTCGGCACCCCCGCCACCGCCTGACGTCGTACTCCCGGCAGGCACCGCGCGCGCCTGCCGGGAGATTGCTTCAGCGAAAGCGTCAGGGCCCTACATCCAGCGGGAATGTCGCGCTGGCCCTGCGGTACGCGCCAGACCTCTGCCAGACACCGGGGTGCCATCGGAGCCTTCATCTACATGGGATTTCAATCCCGTAGGCGACTGAACACGTAGTCGTGGTCCTTCTGCGGCTCGTGGCAAGCGAAGCAGGCGCTGGCTGCATTGCCCCCCACGACCCGATTTGCTCGGTCGCCACCGCCAAAGCCTTCGAACCCCCAGCCGCCTGTCGCCGCATACTCCCTCGCGTCCCGGTGCATCACACCGACGACCTTTCGCGTCCCCTCCGTGACGGCATTGTCGGCTGGAATCGCTTCCAGAAGATCGAACACGATGACGGCACCATCCGGGAACGTCCCGGACTGGTAGCCGGCCAAGGCTTTCGGGTTCGCGTAAATGTGATGGATGCCGCCGAAGGCCTCATAGAGCGGATGGCCTTCGTCGATGACCATGGTCTTGATGTGATGCCAGCCGCGATACTCCTCCGGGTATGGCACGAGCGGTTCGGCCGAGATAGCCGGCAGAACGAGCGCCATCGAAGATAGAAAGCTCAGGATGCGTTTCATCTTGGATACCCCCTATTTCAGATCGGCCAGCGCAGCGCCAAAGTTGATGTGGAACGGCTGCCCGTCGATGACCAGCGCGGGCACCGACACCACGCCGTAGCGCTCGGCCTGAGCAATACGATTCTTCTGCTTGCCCAGATCGACGACCTCTACCGCGTATCGCGTCGGATCGAGCGCCTGAATGAAGTGCTGTTCGGCGGATACACAAACTGGACAACCAGCATGGAAGAACACGGCTTCGCTCATGATTGACTCCTCAGGGCTATCGGTCACATGCATCGAGGCGATGCATAATGCAGATTAGAGTGACCACATCCTGCTTGTCAAGAAATGCATCGAGGCGATACATTACAAGCATGAATCAGACCTCTCTCCTGCTCGAGCGCCTGGGGGCACTCGTGCAGCAGTCCGTCCGCGACGAAGCGACGCGCCACGGCCTGCTGCCGATCCACATTCAGGTCTTGCACTACCTCAAACTGGCCAACCGCTACAGCGACCTGCCCATCGCCATTGCGGAGTATTTCGGCATCACCCGCGGGACGGTCTCGCAGACGCTCGCGGTGCTTGAACGCAAGGGATTGCTGACCAAGGAGCCGGACGCGCGACACGGCAAGCGCGTGCACCTGAAATTGACCCCCGCAGGCGAGTCTGTCTTGAGGGATAGTTGGGTAGAGCGTGTGGAGCAGTTGCTCTGCGAACGAACGGGTGAGGCCGATGCACTCGAGAGCACGCTGCGCAAACTGCTTTCAGCCATGCAGCGCGTGAATGGACAGCGTGCCTTCGGCCTATGCCATCAATGCGCTCACTTTCTGAAAGAGGAAGGTGGCGCACGCTGCGGACTCACTCGCGAGCCGCTCGCCACCGAGCAAACCATTCGCATCTGTCGTGAATGGACAGCAGCAACACCGAAGTGCGTTTGATTACATGGCTGCCCCAGATTAACAGCCACCCTAAGATCTCGCGCAGCAGGTTTCCAATTGCTCAGCCGCCAAGGGTGATGAACAGCTCATCTGTCCATTGTGGGTCGAGTTGCGACCGACACCTCACCCGACTCGTCGGAGGAAAGCCGCCGTTTGAGGTTCGCTTCCGGCAAACTGCCGCTCGCCAACGAGTCCTGCGGACCCAGGCTGTCATTGCCTTCCGGCTAGATTGCTATGGATCCTGTGAGCAATTTCGACCCTTTCGGCATTGGGGTAGTTCTTATTGGCCAGCAAGACAACCCCAAAGCGCTCTTCAGGCACAAACGCAACGTAAGCACCGAAGCCGTTGGTGGCACCAGTCTTGTTAACCCACACATTGCTTTCAGGTGTGGCTGCAGGAACCTTAGCGCTTACTGGGGTCGGATTCAGGATAAGCTTGGGAGCATTGCCTTCTTGCAGCGTAGGCAAGTCAACAGGCATCGCGTATTCCTCCCAGATGAGGCCTTGAGTCATCTGGCCTACGCTGAAATAGCGCCTGCGGGTATTGTTTAAAGCCGCTTGCAGCATGCTATCCAAGGCCAACATGCCCATGTTGGCCTTCAAAAAGGTGCTCAGGTCAGAAGCCGTGGTTTTGATGCCGTAGGCTTCACTGTCCAACATACCTGGATTGACACGCACAGGCTTCTTATCCTTGTTGTAGCCCCAAGCGTAGCTGGACATCTTCTGTGCAGGGACGCTCAGATAAGTGCTCGTGAGACCAAGGGGCTGGAAAATGGCTTGAGTCATGGCGGTGCTGAAATCTTGCCCCAGACTTTTCGCCGTGATCCACCCTAAAGCACCGATGCTCGGGTTTGCATAAGTACGCATCGTGCCGGCTCTGAATGCAGGCTTCCAGGTGCGGAAGTATTCCAGAAGCTGCTCCCGAGTTTGAACTTCATCAGGCACCTGCAGAGGAATGCCGCCAAGGGTGTGCGTTCCAAGATGGAAAAGCTGCAAGTTACCGAAGTCCGTACCAGCCAACTCCGGTAAGTAACTTGCTGCGGTATCGGTCAGCTTCAGCTTCCCAGTGACTTCTGCGTGCGTCGCCAGTGTGGCTGTGAAGGTCTTGCTGATAGAGCCAATCTCAAAAATCGTCTCGTCAGTTACTGGTGTTTGTTTCTCAACATCTGACACGCCATAGTTAAAGACATACGTCTTTTCCCCCAAGACCAATGCCACGGCCATACCAGGAATCTGGTTCTTTTCCATAGCAGGCAGCACGACTGCAGAGATGGCTTTCATTGCTTCAGCATCGGAAACCTCAGCAGCATCGACAGCCGAGCTCAGACCAAAGACAGCGGCTGTCAGAAGGACAGTAGACAGACGGTTTTTCAATTTTTACCTTACGGGTGAAGGAGGAAAGCCAACGCTGGCAGTTGCGATGCAATTGAGTGCTGTAGCGCTACGAGTTAGCAGCGTGATGCAAAAGGCTGTGAACGATCCGAAAAGCTTTTTGTCATAGACACATCTCCAGACTCCTTGTCCTGCAACGATGCGCGGCCAACTCGACCCCCAGTCCTCGATGTTCCACTACTTCTCGCCGGAGTCGCG
>WPCK01347177.1_pt1 | contig 34613 bp, 24 predicted proteins | sample 5399851 | NCBI WGS metagenome assembly WPCK01 (sample SAMN12869471, study PRJNA574797) | sludge metagenome | isolation source: wastewater treatment of pH11 | place: China:Beijing | collected 2019-05-20
GCCACGATAACTCGGTCCTGGGGTGTTCCGTGGGTTGATGTCACGGTCGCGACGGATTTTTCCTTCCCTCTGGGAGGGCCGGACGCGAGGCACGAGCGGCCGGGGAGGGGACGGTCTCGTTTCAGCTCGCCCTCCCCTCGCTGCGCTCGACCCTTCCGGAGGGAGGGTGAAGATATCGGAGGGAGGGTGAAGACATCGTCCACGAATCGCGCACAGTCGCCTAGGCGGGACCGCCCGCGCGAACATCCGGGCTCGTCCCCTCAGCAAACTTGTCGAAATTGTCTTTGAACAACCTGGCGAGCTTGCTGGCCGCAGCGTCGTAGCTGGCCTTGTCGTTCCAGGTGCTTCGCGGAATCAACACATCGGGAGGCACCCCGGGACATGTCGTCGGCACGTCGAGGCCGAAAACCGGATCGCGAGTCGTTTGTGCCTTGGCCAATTGCCCGTTGTGGATGGCCGAGATGATCGCGCGGGTCAGCTTGAGCTTCATCCGAGCGCCAACGCCGTAGCTGCCACCGCTCCAGCCCGTGTTCACCAGCCAGGCATTCGCTCGGTGTTCCTTCATCTTTGCTGCCAAGAGCTCTGCGTACTTCGATGGCCGCCAAATCAGAAACGGCCCGCCGAAGCACGGCGAAAAGGTCGCCTGCGGCTCGGTCACACCCATTTCCGTCCCGGCAACCTTTGCTGTGTATCCGCTGATGAAGTGATACATGGCCTGGCCCGGCGTCAGCTTGCTCACGGGCGGCAATACGCCAAATGCGTCACATGTCAAGAAGATGACATCGGTCGGATGATCGGCCGCGCAAGGTATCTTGGCGTTTCGGATGAATTCGATGGGGTACGCGCCGCGAGTGTTTTGCGTAATGGAGGCGTCGTGAAAGTCAACCTGGTGAGAGCTGGGATCGAATTTCACGTTCTCCAAGACGGCCCCAAACCGCAACGCCTGGAAGATGTCGGGCTCGGCTTCTGGCGTCAAGTCGATCGCCTTGGCGTAGCAGCCTCCCTCAATATTGAAGATCCCCTTGTCGGACCAGCAATGCTCGTCATCGCCAATCAAGAGGCGTTCTGGATCGGCCGACAGTGTCGTCTTTCCGGTGCCGGAGAGCCCAAACAAGAGAGACGACTTCCCCGTCGTCTTGTCGGCTGTGGCCGAGCAGTGCATCGACAAGACACCTTGCCTGGGCCCGAAATAGTTCATCATAGTGAACACGCCCTTTTTCATTTCACCGGCGTATTCCGTCCCCAGGATCACGAACTCCCGACGTTCCAGAGACAGATCGATGCTGGTCTTGGAGCCCATGCCCTTGGTGCGCCGGTTTGCGGGAAACGCGCCGGCGTTGTAGATCACCGCATCGGGCGTGCCGAAGTTGCGCAGTTCCTCGAGCGTGGGGCGGATGAGCATGATGTGCATGAACAGTGCGTGGTACGGGCGCGTGCAGATGACACGAACCTTGGCGCGGTACTTTTCATCCCAGCCAGCAAAGGCATCCACGACATACAGGTGCGAGCGCGTATTGAGATAGTCTTTCGCGCGTTCCAGATTGATGTCGAACGTCTCTTCGTCGATCGGTACGTTGACCGAGCCCCACCACACGTCACCTTTTGAGTCCGGATGCTCGACCACGCGCTTATCCTGGGGCGAACGACCCGTTTTCTCTCCTGAGAAGGCGATCAAGGCACCCGAATCGGCAAGGTTGCACTTGGGATCCTCACGAATTGCTTCCAGGTAAAGCGCCGCGTGTGACAGGTTTCTGCGAACGTCCGTGACCGTCAGACCATACGGCGACAGGTCGAAGAAACCGGGCCCGTTGGTATTTGGGAGCGGACGACCGGCACTTGATTCCCGCATCGTGGACATCATTCTGCTCCTGCGCAACGAACGTTGAATAGGATCACAAGATTCGAAATGACCAATTCGTGAAAGGACCCATCCGAATTGTGGGCCGCCTGCCGTCCGGCCGGATCACGCAAGCGGCAGGTTCAAGGCAGGACAACCCGGTTGTGTCATAGCCCCCAGGGCAGCCCCAGAAAACACCAGACGGCAAACAGAGCGGTCCAGAGCAGGAGCATCCAGATCACATAGGGCAGCATCAGGGCCACGAGCGTGCCGACCCCCACGTTCTTGTCGTACTTCTGAGCAAACCCGACGATCATTGCGAAGTAGGCATTGATCGGGGTGATTGTGTTGATCGGAGAGTCGCCGACGCGGTAGGCCGCCAGCACGGCTTCCGGGTCGGCTCCGAGCGTCATGAGCAGCGGCACGAAGATGGGGGCGAAGATCGCCCACTTGGGCACGGCTCCCACGATGAAGATGTCAATGACGGCGACCACGACGATGAACCCAACCAGCAGAAGCAGGGTGTTCGTCACCCCCAGGTCGGTGAGCGCATTGGCCATTTTCACGGCCATGATGCTCCCAATGTTGGTGTAATTGAAGTATGCCACGAACTGGCTGAGGATGACAAACAGAAAAACCAGCCCCCCCAATCCGGCCATCGTTTTCTCAATTGCCTTGATCACGTCCGTCAGGTTCTTCATTTTCCCGACGCCATACCCGTAAGCCGCACCAGTGAACAAGAACACAACCATTACGGCGGCGATCAGCCCATTCATGAACGGGGTGTTCCCGATAAGGTTTCCGGTCTCTGGGTCTCGGAGCGGTGCGCCGGCCGGCAACGTGAGCAGTGCGAAGACGCCGAGCACACCGATAAGGGCCACCAGCGCGTACCACAATCCACGAGATTCCTCAGGCGTGAGACCTCCACTCTCCTCGGAAGGCGATTCCCCGCCTGCCGATTCCGGCTTGTACGGCCCGAGCCGCGGCTCAATGACCCGCTCGGAAATAAATCCGATCACAAGTGTCAGCAGGAACACGGACGCGATCGAGAACCACAGATTCGAGGCTAGACCGATGTTCTTCGCCGGATCCACCATGTGGATCGCGTCGTTGGTGAACTCGACCAGAACGGCGTCGAGCGGCTTGATCAGGATGTTGATGGTGAACGCCGAGGCAACGGCGGCGAAGCCCAGGGCCAGGCCGGCAATGGGGTGCCGGCGAATGCTCAGGAAGGCAACGCCAGCCAGGGGGATCAGCACCAAATACCCGGCGTCGGCGGCGATGCTCGACAGGATGCCCACCAGCGCCAGGATATACGTCAGGGCCCATCGCGGGGAAACGATCACCAGCTTCTTGATCAGCGCCCCGACGAGCCCGGCCTCCTCGGCCACCCCGACGCCGATCATGGCGACGACGATCAGCCCCAGGGCAGTGAACCCCATGAAACTCGGAATCAGGGATACGTACATGAACCGAATGCCATCGATCGTCAGCAAGCTCTGGACCTTCCTGGTCCTCGTTTCGATAAGGGCGTATTCCCCCTCCTTCGCGGGATACCCTGCCTTGACGACCTTGTATTTGCCGTCCTGCTTTTCGTACTCGTCCTGAGTAGTAACGCGAGTCTTGCCAGGGTCGGCAGGATCGATTTCCACGATGCGATACTTGCCCGGATGATCGGGGTCGGACTCGACAACCGGGTACTCACCTGGCGGGCGCGGGATGGTGGGCTCTGCGTCGCGGTACGCTGTCGGCATGCCGGGACTCGCGACGATCTCCTCGTACGTTACTCCAACTCCCGCCAGGGCCAAGATCGCGGATAGCCCGATCACCAAGGCAATCAGAATAAGGAATATGACAACCGGGTGAGGAACTCGGTTCCCCGCCTTCTCGATCGCATCGAGGACTCGCTGCATCATGCCCTTGGAAGCAACCCGTGGCGAAGTATCAACTGGTTTGGTCATCGGGACCCTTCTCCGTTTGGAATCGAGGCAAATTCCGTTCGCTGCGCTACGCCACCCAACCCCACCCTTCAGCGTTGACAGAGGACTAGTTTGTATGGGGAAACAGAACGGGCAGCAATCCCCCCGGAAAGCCGATCCAGCTTCCATGCGCAACGTGTGGGACGTCCATTGGTCATCCGCAGATTCTGGCGGCCGAGGATCCAAAGACCCAGGTCATTGTCGCTCATAGCGATGGACTTGATCTGTCCATCCATCGCGGCACTCGCACCACCGAACTCCAGACCCAGCCTGCGAAGACGACGCTCCAGGCCGTCAGAGCGATGTAGACGAAGACGTGGGGAATGACCAGCAAGTAGGACTGACCCACGGCATGCGCGAGTCGAAACGTGGCCACGGTATACATACCCAGCGGGAAGACGGCTCCCCAATACTGCGGATCGTACGTAAGTCGGTAGCGCATATAGCCGTGTCGCCAGATGCCGAGGATCACCAGCATCGGAATCCACCAGGTGGCCGTGGCCCAGAACGCCAAGGTCAGTCCCTTCACAAAGGGAATGATCGATTGCAGCAGTAGCGAGTGTTCGGCGACGGACAACAGCGTGGCCCCGGCAAGCGTGGAGATCGCCATCGCTCCCATGTTGATCCAGTACGGAGGGGACAGATCGCCAGGGGTCATCGGAAAGAACGAGTAGCGGTAGAAGATGAGCGATATGATCCAGGTGTAGAGCATGCCTCCCACAAGCCACATGGACAAGGCGAAGAAAAGTACCGGGTCGGCGTAGACGCCAAAGCCGTTGGCAAGCAACGTTCCCAAGACGGAAATCGATTGTACGGCGACAACCGCCAACAGCCATCCCCCGTGGATTCCTTCCGGTAACGTCGGCTTGACGTCCTTAACCGCGAAACCAGTAAACAATGTGTACGTGATGAGAAACCCAATTCCCACGGCAATGCACCAGAGCACCACGGCGACGGGACGGCAGTCGGCCAGGAGCAGGAACTGATTCCCAAGGACTCCGCTGGCGGCTACCGTGGTGAAGAAGCCAACTCCGCGCTTGTGATCGATCAGATCCCGGCCGAATCGGCCGGGAAATCGGACCATGCGGATGAGCGTCAGCCCGACGAGTACGACATAAGCCGCAGCATTGAACCAGAACAGTGCCTTCGCAACGCGCGGCATCCCGAGCAGATGGCACGCCAGCGAAACGATCCCTGTCGCCATCACCAGGGCGAAGTAGCTGGGATTCAATTCCGCGACGGTGCTGGCGAGAGTGTCTCTGGTTCGCACCGCAGCAGACGGACCGAATGGGATCTGTTCCGGCGTCACGTGGCCGCCTCTGTCTAGGATTCAAGCCGAACAAGGTACCAGAGCAAGCCCACATTGAGCGCCAGGCAGACGACGCTTGCCGACGCCGCAGGCCATACCACCGTATCGTTTCCGCCGAGAAATGCATTCATGGTGGCTGTCAGCAGCCAAAGCTGCATCACCACCAGCAGCAGGACGATCGTCAGGATGGCGTAGACGACGGCGACGAGCTGTTTTCGCCTGCGGGCGGAGTGGTTCATGACGTGCGCTCCTCGACTGCGATGGCGTATACGATGCCGCCGTGAACCTTGAGCTGAATCCGCGGCAGGGGGCGCCGGGGAGGACCCGCGACCGGACGACCGGTCGCCACTTCAAAATAGCCCTCGTGACAGGGGCAATGGAGCTGATGGTGGTGCAGCTGTGGCAACACCGGGCACATCAAATGCGTGCATAAACTGCTGTAGGCCAGGAGCTCTCGCTCGGAAGTGCGGATCAGCAGGCAGGGATCGCGGTCCGTCGGATAGTGGAATGGATGGACTCCGCCGATCGGGAGTGCATCGAGCGCGATCACGCGTTGTTCCGAAAAGGTGCGGCGGCGAAACAGGCTGAGCATGGCAATCCACAACTGCCCACATACAAACGCCAGGCTCGTCAGGACCAGGAACTTGGTGAAGTCACGACGGGCTCCGTATTCATCCTTTTCGACATCAACGGGAAAGTCCCTCCTCCATTTCGGCTGCACTGGTTCCAGCTGGCCATCGGGAAAGGCCGGGGAGGGAGTGGAAACTATTTCCATGGTGGATGCTCCTGAAGGGACACGACAGGGAGTTCAAAGAGTGCGACGGAGAGCATGGCATCGTCGCTTTCCGTGTCGGGATGGTGCCAGGCAACCGCGACGTCGATGTGGGTCACTGGTGCCTCGCGAGGGACCATCATGTGCACCTTCGTATGGATCGTCTGCCGGCCGAACTGAAAAGAATTCAAGGGCCGGCATCGCGGACGGAGCGCCTTGATTTCCTCATGCGTTCCGTAGAACAATGCCTGACTGGGGCACACGGTTGCACACATCGGACGCTTTCCTTCCGAGGTGCGGTCGTAACACATATCGCATTTCATCATCAGTTCGAATTCGGTGACCATTTTGGGAACCCCGAAGGGGCATGCGAGAACGCAGTTGTTGCAGGCAATGCAGCGCGGCTTGCGCGCCGTTTGAACGACTCCGTCCTCCGTACGCTTGATGGCGTCGGCGGGGCAGACTTCGGCGCACGTCGGTGAATCGCAATGCATGCAGACGACCGGTACGGTCTGCGGAGATTCGTACCGGTTGACGACCTCCAAATGGATCATCGAATGTCCCTTGTGCGTATCGCACTCCGTACAGGCCTGAACGCACGACTCGCAGCCGATGCAGCGGTTCGGGTCGATGAAGAAGAACTGGTTCTCGGGGACGCTCATGTGGCCCCCCTTCTCGCCCCGTGTGGTGCAGCGTGTTCCCAAGTGGGAGGTTCGCTCGCTTTCACAACCTGCACCGCGCAGACCTTGTACTCGGGAATCCTGGAAATGGGGTCCTGGGCCGAGATCGTCAATTGATTGACACTGAGCGGTCCCGCCCAGTGATAGGGAACAAAAACAGTGTCCGGTCGGATCGACTTGACGACCATGGCCCGCAGTGTGATGCGACCGCGTCGCGAAGTAACCGTCGTCCAGTCGCCGTCTGCGATTTGGAGTGTGGCGGCAAGTCGTGGATGTACTTCCAGTCGCGGTTCGGGATACTGTTCCACGAGCGGTCCGATTCTCCGAGTCTGGGTTCCCGACAGGAATTGGCTGACCACTCGGCCGGTCGTCAGAATAATGGGGTACTCGGCGTCAATATCTTCTTGTGGAGGGGAATAGTCTGCGACGTTGAAGCGCGCCTTTCCATCGGGGAAATAGAAGGGCCCGCTGCCTTGGGCGATCGGGTTGTAAGAACCCTGCTCGAAGAGACGTGGCGTTCCGGGGTGATCTTCCGATGGACATGGCCAAAAGACGCCGAATTGCCGCTCCATCTTTTCATAGGTAATTCCGGAATAGTCCGCGACGCCTCCCTGACTGGCGCGACGGAGCTCGTCGAAAATCTCCCTCGGCTGGGTGAAGGTGAATCCATGAGGCCGCTCCAGCGCTGCCGCAAGGTCTTGAATGATGCGCCAGTCCTGACGGGCGTCCCCCGGAGGATCGACCGCCTTGTTGATGCGGATGACGCGACCTTCAATCTGTGTGACAGTTCCTTCGTCTTCTTCCTGCAGAGAGCCGGGGAGGACGACGTCCGCGTAGCGTGCGGAGTCATTCAGAAAGAAGTCGATTGCCACGTAAAAGTCGAGTTTCTCCAGCATCCGCGCGATGAAGGCGTTGTCTGGCAGGGAAACGACCGGATTGAAGCAGATCGAGAGGAGTCCACGAATCTCTCCGCGATCGATCTTGCGAAAGATTTCGTACGCGTCGACGCCTGGTCCGGGAAGGTCCTCCGCAGCGACATTCCAAATCCTGGCAATCTGTGCCCGGTGTTCTGGATTGGCCAGGTCGCGACCACCGGGGAGCTGATCGCATTTCTGACCGTGTTCACGACCGCCTTGACCATTAGCCTGCCCCGTAATGGTCGCATAGCCGCACTGAGGCCGTCCGATACGGCCGCTTGCGAGGACCATGTTGATGGCCCCCAGTACGTTCTGAACACCATGACTGTGGTGCTCGATCCCGCGGGCATGCAGTAGAAAGCTGGTGGATGCCTGTCCCCACCATTCCGCGGCCTGTCGGATGGAGTGCTCCGCAATTCCCGTCACCTCCGCCGTTCGCGCCGGGGTCCATCCGCGAACGGATTCCGCCACAGCCTCGAATCCGACCGTGTGGGCCTCGACAAAAGCGTGATCGATCCAGTCATTCTCGACCATCAAGTGCAGGATGCCGTTGAAGAGCGCGATATCGCGACCTGGTTTCACCGGAAGGAACAGGTCGCATGTCCTTGCCAGAGGAGTGATTCGCGGGTCGACGACGATGATCTTGGCTCCCTGTTCCCGCGCCTGCCATACATAGTTCGTGGTGATCGGTGCGCACTCGGCGACGTTGGCGCCACTGATCCAGACGACATCGGCGCCGATGATGTCTGACCAGGGATTCGCTGCACGGTCGATTCCGAAGGCCTTCTTATTGGCGGCTCCGGCGCTCACCATGCACAATCGCCCGTTGTAATCGATGTAGGGCGTCTTGAGGCACACACGGGCGAACTTCCCCATCAGATAGGTCTTTTCCGTAGTCAGACTGGCACCGCTCAGCACGGCGACGGCGGAGGGGCCATATTCGGATTGCAATGTCGCGATCGCGCGAGCAGAACGCTGAATTGCGTCGGCGTAGGGACTGTGGCGAAATCCACCGCTTGCGCTTGGATCGCGCACGAGCGCTCGCGTCAGGCGGTCCGGGTGCGATCCCTGCAGATAGCGCTTGACTCCCTTCGGACAGAGCATGCCATGGTTGAACGGAAACTCGTCCCAAGGCTCGAAGCCGATGACTTCGTTGTCTTTGACTCTCAGCTGAATCCCACATTGCTGACCACAGAAGCAGCAGTGCGTCTTCACAAGCGTATCGGGCTCCACCCCACACTCCAGTCGCACGCCCGACGAGTACGCCAGGTGCGGGCCGAAATGGTCGGTAATCTGGACTTCGGTGGCGGGCAAACGGGCCATGGCGGTCTTTCACGAAGGGGGATGCTTGGCCGTAATCCATAGCTGCGATTGCACCGAGGCAACCGAAAGGCGTCGACATGGAGGACACACTCGCTGATAGTGATCGATGGGACCGTCGGAAAAATCATAACGGTAGCCCAATTGGCGTTCGACCTCGATCAGATCCTCGACGTGCATTCGCGATGCGTAGTCCTTTCCGCAGACGGCACACGCAGCTTGTTCTCCTCGGAGGCCCGCATCCTTATAGAACATGACGCCCAGTTGAGCGGGCCGCTGGAATAGATGGAACAGCTTTCCGAAGGGAAGCCAAAGGAGCGTCACGATCACGGTCACCGCATGGGTGATGGAGAGAAACTCATAGGCGTACCCATTCATCCATTTGTAGCTGACGACCAGCATCAGGCCCGTGATACTGACGGCGAACAGCAAGATCAACGGCAGGAAGTCTTCTCCAAAGCGCTGCAGGGCATGGGCATCGCGGCCGATCATCCGCCGCCGCATCGCGATCATCACACCGCCAATCACCAGGAAGGATGCCCACACCAGTCCGTGAAAAATCAGGTAGCCTGGCACGGAGTGGATCCCGAAGGAAAAGACGGGAAAGCCAAACATGACAGCGACGTACCTCTGGAAGGTCGCGTCGGTGAACTCAAAGTGAATCCAGCCAAACACCAGAGGAAACGTGATTGCTGAGGCCAGAATACACCCCCACATCACCAGCCAGTGTGCTGCCCCTCGAGAGATTCCACGCCGCCAGATGAAGCTATTGGCGACAAAGATGGCAATCAGCCGCTTCAGCCACAGAACCACGTTTCTTCCGAGCGACTCGGGACGGAGGAAGACCTCCCATCCCCGCCTCCAATACATCGCGGTGGGCGGACGCTGTAGCCAGATGCTGAACCGATAGGCGATCCCAAAGGTGGCAAACAACGTGGCAAAGGTGTACCCCACGAGCGCGGCGTCGAAATGCGCAAGCCGTCTTGATCCAATGAGGATCAACGCGACCATCAAGGATGTCGCCAACGCCGCAACAACGATTGCACGAATCGATTCCCGCGGCCACCTTGGACGGACTTCCCTCGCCACGCAATTACACTCCGATGAATGGGCAAAACCACGACCGTGTTGGAACACGTCGCCATGATGACATCCACAGGCGTCCGTCGGCTAGGGCGGAGGCCAGCACACGCCAACCTAGGTCATCGGATTCACCGACGGGACCCACGACGTGACAACTCCTGACGAGGCATTGTATCCGACCCATACCGTCGAGTGATTGCGGTCGGTTCATGATAGCGTTGGGACGTCGGATGAACAACGCGTGGCCGATGGCAGGGCCGCTGCGTTGGCTCGCCGGGGATGCAGCGGCTGGAACACCAATCGTTCGACACGGACTCCTTGGAGTCCTATACCTCTTGGCGTTATGCTAACGCCCGCGACGGCAGACTCCTTTTCCGAATCCAACAGGACGCGCCCTCGATGTGCGGTCGGTGAATGCATTCACGAATCGGTGCAAATCGCCATTGCCCGACTACGCAAGACGTTTGTCGCCAGCGCAGGATCGAAGCATGCAGCACCTTGATCTGATCCTGTTACTGACGGGCGGCCTCGCAACGGCTCTGGTTCTGGGCTACATCACCCAGTGGATTGGCCTGTCCCCAATTGTCGGTTACTTGTTGGCAGGCATCGTCGTTGGGCCAAGCACTCCGGGATTCGACGCCAACCGGGAGCTTGCACAGCAATGCGCCGATATTGGCATCATTTTCTTGATGTTCGGTGTCGGCCTGCATTTTCACATGAGGGACCTGTTGTCGGTACGCAGAATCGCCGTACCGGGCGCCATCGGACAGATTGTCGTAACCACGAGCTTGGGGCTGCTCGTTGGTGTGATCAATGGCTGGGGTTGGTCCGGAGGACTCGTATTCGGTTTGACCGTTTCCGTCGCCAGTACCGTGGTGCTATTTCGGGTCTTGGCGGACAACAACGAGCTACATACGCCCACTGGCCGCGTCGCCATAGGCTGGCTGATCGTCGAGGACCTCGTGACGGTGCTGGTCCTGGTCTTGCTACCGGTCGTCAGCAAGGCGGAGGTTGGTCCGGGTGGCGTCCTTCTGGCCGTCGTCTGGTCGATGGCCAAAGTGGTCCTACTCGCCACATTCCTGATGATTGGTGGAGGGCGTGCTATTCCGCGAGTCCTGGCGCATGTTTCTGCAACTCGTTCCCGTGAACTGTTCACCTTGACGATCCTGGTGCTGGCGCTTGGGATTGCGGTGGGGGCATCCCAGCTGTTTGGCGTCTCCATGGCATTAGGGGCATTTCTGGCCGGTATGGTGGTTGGACAGTCGGATTTCAGTTCCCGAGCAGCCTCCGAGGCGATGCCGATGGGCGACGCCTTTGCGGTGCTTTTTTTTGTCTCGGTGGGAATGCTCTTCAAGCCTGGCATCCTATTCGAGTCTCCATTCCTCGTTGCGACGATACTGGGCATCATTCTGATCGGCAAACCACTTACGGCCTTCGCACTTTGCGTCGCCATGCGCAGTCCGATCCGCATTGGAATCTCGGTTGCCTTGGCGTTGGCACAGATTGGCGAGTTCTCCTTTATCCTTGCGTCGCTAGGGCGAGAGTTGGGCATTCTGTCCGAGCAGGCGGCAAGCGCCGTAATTGCGGCCGCTATTGCGTCGATCAGTCTGAATTCCATCGTGTATCAGCTTCGCAATCGCATCGAGAGGATCGCCACGCGATTTCCAGGCGCCTGGCAGAACCCGAGCTTGCGAGATACGATCGATTTGGCAGATTCATCCGAAGGCGAGGCGTTTCGCCATGGCCGCGCGATCGTTGTCGGATATGGTCCGGTCGGACGAACGTTGGTTCAACTGCTGCGTGACAACGAGATTGAACCAACCGTCATCGAGCTGAATCACGACACCGTCCAGAGGCTGCGCGCCGATGGTGTGCGGGCAGTGTACGGTGATGCCAGCCACTTGGAGACGCTGAAGGAGGCGGGTGCCCCGGGTGCCATCGCCTTGATCCTGAGCTCCGCCGGAATGCGCAATGCGGTAGAGGCGATCCGATTGGCCCGCGAGATCAGCCCGCGCATTCGCGTATTTGCACGGTCCGATCACCTGCGCGAGGTTCCAGCGCTGCGTCGACACGGCGCGGAGGTCGTCTTTTCCGGTGAGGGAGAAGTCGCGCTGGCCATGAATGAGTTCCTCATGCGCAGCTTGGGTGCCAGCAGTGAACAGGTTGACCGCGTGCGAGACCGGGTTCGAAATGAACTCTTCGGCAATCCACTGGTCATTGAGATCCTGCTGCCACCTCCGCCACCACCTGCCCAGGAGGCTCCGCCAACTGAACCAACCAAGTCTCACTCACCGAATCCAACCGAACGCCCCTGATCGGCACCGCGGAGGGTACGGTTCCATGTCAGTTCGACACACCGCTGGGTAGCACCGCCCTTACGGGGGGGCAGAATCGCCATCCGGTTTCAGGTATTCGTCGTACCAGGCCAGGAGCCGCTCATTGAAATCCTTTTGGTGTCCACACGACCAGCCACCGTGATGCTCACCCGGATAAACGACCAGTCGTGTGGAGATTCCTCGGCGGCGAAGGACCTGATACAGCTGCTCGGAATTCTGGACCGGAACGTTCCAGTCCTTTTCACCGCAGGCAAAGAGGGTGGGGGTCGTCACCTGATGCATGCCGTTAAATGGCGAAAGCCGCTCCCACAATTCGCGGTTTTCCCACGGCAGGCCAAGTTCCGACTCGTACCAGTGCTGGTACATGTCGTGGCCGTAGTTGGCCACATGGAGGGCAGAACCGGCGCCGCTGACGGCCGCCCGGAAGCGATCGGTTTTGGTGATGAGGTAGTTGGTCATGAAACCTCCGTAGGAGTATCCTCCAACTCCCAGACGATCCGGGTCAGCGATTCCAAGTTCCACCGCTCGATCGACAGCGGACAAGATGTCGCGATAGTCCTTTTCACCCCAACCTTGATAAATAGCCCGAGCAAAATCCTGGCCATACCCTGATGAGCCACGGGGATTGCATCGGACCACGATGTAGTCGTGTGCCGCCAGGTAGTGGGCCTCGAAGTGAAACGCATGGTTGTACTGGCTCACAGGACCACCATGGATCAGCACAACCGTGGGATAACGCAGATTAGGGTTGTAGGAAGCGGGCTTGGTGATGAATCCTTCGAGCTCCCAACCGTCATGTCCACGGAAGTGGATCTCTTCGGTCGGACCGATACTTAATTCCGATAGGAGATCCGCGTTGACCGAAGTCAGCTGGCGCAAGTCCGATTTCACCGCGGCAAACAATTCATCGGGCAGATCTGGTTTTCCGATGACCGCGACGAGCGTGCCGTCCGGGGCGACGGCATAGCTGGAGACACTCAACGGGCCCGCAACCGGACGAATGAGGCTCCCGTCTGACATCGACCACCGTGCCACGTGATCCTCGCCGCTATCCTCCAGCAGGAAGTAGATCGACTGGCCATCGCGCGAGAATGTCAGGTCCGAAACATTCCGGTCGAGCTCTCGTGTGAGGAGCCGCGGTTCGCCGCCAGGTTTCTGCAGGGCCAGATGACTCGTGGCGAAATATCCGGCCGCGACATCGGGAACGGAGATATAGGCCAGCGAGGTGCCGTCCGGGTGCCATACCGGGGCAGCATCACTCCCCGGATTGGAGGTAACGCGCATCAGGTTCTTGCCCTGGTCGGTGTTGTCCGCATCCACGAGCCAGATATCCGTGTTCCGATTGGAATCTGGTTCCTCGGTGCGGTTGCTGACGAATGCCAGCGTATTGCCATCCGGTGACCAGGCCGGATCGCTGTCGTCATAGTCACCCGATGTCACCTGGCTCAGCCGCTTCGTGGCTATGTCGTAGACATAGATGTGGCTCCGGCGACGGTCGAGATAACCTGCATAGTCCCGTTTGAATTGCAGTCGGTCAACAATCCAGGGTGGATCACTTCCGGATTCTGCCGCGGTGCCATCGGACGGCGATCGATCTGGCACGGGGTCCTTGATGACCAGCGCCAACCGAGACTCGTCTGGGGATAAGCACAGGGTGTAGGTACCGCGAGGCAGATCGGTGAGCTGCTGCGCATCGCCACCATGCACGAGGTCCAGTAACCAGACCTGCGACGTTTCCCCCACGCGACTGGACAAGAAGTAGAGCTTGCTGCCATCCCGACTGAATTGCGGTTGCCAGGAGGAGCATTCCGCGGCGGACATGGGTACCGATGCGCCGCCCGCCGTGGGGACCATCCAAACCCTATGTTGCGATGTATTTTCCTGCAGGCTTGTCGTCGTGACCGTATACGCGGCCCGTCGGCCGTCGGGCGACAATGCAGGCTCACTTACGGTCTTGACTCGGAACTCGTCGTCAACTCGCACATTCCGCCGCGGGATGTCGCTGGCGGAGGTTGGTGACCAGATTGCGGTAACTGGCAACGAGTTGAACAGGATGAGAAGAGGAAGGCCCCGCCAGAAACTCATTCCAAGGACTCCCAGACCTGGTCCCAACCGTCGATACCCGCCGCCGGCCGGACTTGTAACGAGCCGGTCTGCGTGGATCGTGCAGGTCCCAGGGAATGTGTCCCGACGGGGCCCGTACTAACCGCGCTGGGAGTCCATTCTACCATGGCCCTCTCCACGGCAGCCGAATAGGCAGGCGACCAACGTGGCAGCCTGGCCCGAAGCGCCAGGGAGGAACTGGCCGCGGCCACGAACGTCGACACGGTTCGATTGATCGGCTCTCCGATCTCCAGCGTGGCCCTGCCAAACTCAATCTGCGACGCCGGCACGTTGTCTGTCGTGTCGAACAGGAGCGTCGGATGCAGGATCCCGTTGTCGGCGATATCTGTGAAAAAGAAGGCCGGTCCGCCATCTCGGATGACCTGCATTCGAACGCGAAGTACCTCGCGCTCGTCGCCACCGAGCGGGCTGACGCCGTCCGTTCCCCCGGCCTCGTCAATCAGCCCAGGTGCCGCCGTGTCACCCGATGTGCCCGCCCCATACGTGGAACTGTGCACAACAGCACCGGTCACGCGCACGAATTCGGACGAATAGCCAATGTCGGCGTAGGCAGAGAAGAGTCCATCGTCGTTGCCAGAAATATCCTGCACGAGGTATACCAGGTCGAACTCGTCGCCCACTCCGAGGCGATCTACGGGTTGACCATCAGTGCCCAGAATCTGTAATCGAAACGCCACGAGGAGCGGTTCGTCCGTAAGGAAAACGGAAACTACGGCCGTGGCCGTCAAATTCTCACTGGCTGTCTCCTCGACCTGAACGGTCATGGCCACGTTGGCGATCCCCTGCAGGGCATCGGCATCGACGACGGTCAGCAGGCCAGACGAGGGGTCGATGGCGAACGCCCCCGCGTCATTGCCGGAGACAATGGAATAGGTCAATGCGTCCCCGTTGGGATCCGAGGCCAGGATCGTGCCAATTTCCTGGCCGTCCGTAACACCGGCAGCCACTCGGAACGACTGATCTTCGATTGCTGGCCCTCGATTCGCTGCCATTTGCACGGTCAGCAGGAACGTGTCATCCGTAGAGGCATTCAGCGAATCGGCCGCACGGACCGTGATCTCCAGGGCCCCGACATCACTCGACGACGGAGTCCCGCTGAAGATCCCGGTGGCAGCGTCGAACTGCAGCCAACCGGGCAGCGCGCCACCGCTCAACTGCCTGGCAGAGAAGCTCAGCACGTCTCCTGGATTCGGATCGGTAAAAGAGGTCGCCACATCCAAACGAAATGAGCTGCCAACCATGGCGATCTGGTCTGGAATCTCGGTACTGACCTCTGGACTGGCGTTCGTCACAGAAATGATGAACTCATCCGACACGGACTGGCTCGCCGTGTCCGTAGCCGTGACCGTGACAGTGACCGGCCCTACCTCATCGGCATCGGGGGTTCCCGTGAAATTGCCGCTCGATGGATCGAGAGTCAACCACTCGGGCAGGTTCATCGCGGTGTACGACAAGGCGTCTGTGTCGCTGAAGAAGGTCGCGACATTGAGGGTGAACGCCACGCCATGGGGTGCCGTCTGGTCGGGAACGGGATTTACCAGTTGAGGTGGCGTATTGAGTGCAGCGACTGTCAGGCGAAATGTGTCGGAAACCGAGGCATTCGATTCATCGGTGGCGGTGATCGTGATGTCGGTCTGCCCTACGTCGCCCGCGGCCGGAGTACCGGACAACACGCCCGTCGTGGCATTCAGCTGCAGCCAGGCAGGCAGCGGCCCACCTCCGGCGAGCAACGCGGAAAATGCCAGTATGTCCCCGGGGTCGGCATCGCCAAAGAACGTGGAGGCGTCCAGGGTGAAGAGAGAACCTTGCGTCGCGTCCTGGTCGGGGACAGCGGAAATGAGTACCGGCGAAGTGTTCATGGCTTCCGGTCCGTCCAAGAGGCGGGCGTAAATCCCGAAAGAATCGGCGGAACCCCTCCCCTGCCATGCCAGCGCGAAATCATGGACGACGCTGGTAAGCGCCGGGCGCGACTGGATTCCCTCCGTCGTGCTGTTGACCAGGGCCTCATCCGATGTTGCGGCCCCGTCACGGGAGAACATGCGAGAGAAAATACCTAGCCGGTCACCGGAACCTCGGCCATACCAGGCAATGACGAAGCTGCCATCCGACAGGGTTGCGATCGATGGTGCTTTCTGAGGCCCGTCGAGCGTCTGGTTGGCGGTCGCCTCGTCGCTTAGGGCATCGCCATCCGCGTTGAAGCGTCGAAACTTCACACTGGTTCCGCCACGGTCGTCCGGCGAACTCTGCCAGGCGGCCGCGATCTGCCCCGTGTTGTCGTGGGCGAGCATGACATGCCTTTGTGTGCCACGCGAGATTTGATGGATGGCGATCTCGGCCGTTACGGGAGAACTGAAGGCGAAGATGCGCAGGAACGTACCCGTGCTGTCGCCTGGTCCGCGGCCATCCCACGCGATGGCGAAGTCGGCATCGGATTCCTCGCTGTCTGGCGAGACAGCCGTCACACTGGGTCGCGACTGATCGCCGCTCGTGGTGGCATTGGCTGGCATTTCGGTCGTGATGGGCAGACCGGATTCGCCGAACCGCCGCAGCTGGATCCCACTGCGATCGCCCAGACCGCGACCTTCCCACGTGACAACAAACGAACCATCGTCCAAGGCAGCCACATCGGGGTGCCACTGGGTTCCCGTTGCGGTCTCGTTCACTTGGAACTCGGAACCTCGCCGCGCACCGTCGGCGCCGAAGTACTGCCCGAAGACTCCCCAGCCGCTGCCGTCTTGCGCGAGCGACTGCCATACAATCAAGGTAACTCCCTCGGCGTTCATGGCGATGGCTGGAGCGCTCTGTGAGTGCCTGGTTGTCGAATTGACTTGAACCTCGCCCCCTGCCTTGGCACCGTCCGAATCGAATCGTTGCAGGTAGACGCCCCAGGAGGAGCCATCCTGTCCCAGACTGCTCCAGACCGTCCACAGGTGCCCCTCCGCATTCGCCGCACTGTCCGCGTCTCGCTGCGCCGGTCCGACGTCGAAATTGACCAGGGTGTCGTCCGTTACGGACAAATCGGCGGCCGCGCGAGTGCCCGCCATGACACTGTCAGGGGCATGGTAGGTCTGGGTACCGGCACCTGACCAATCCACGGAACTCAGTTGATTGATGACCAGGGCGGCATCCAGGGGTGACACAATATTGTCACCGTTGACATCCAGGAAGGGGGGCGGTGAGCCTTCTTCGGGTCCCAGGTCGGGCAGCTGCCCGGTGATCGGATCGCTGACCGATCGCTCATGCAGCTCGTTGATCACAAGCAGGGCATCCAAGGGAGTGACTGCCTGCAATCCGTCGCTGCCGTCGACATCCGCGGCCACCAGCGGATTCTGCCAATCGGCAGATAGCAACGCTCGGATCTCTAATGCCTCCCCCGTCCAGTTCCTGCGAATCCGTCGACCGATCGGTCGTGAATGAAGTGCGCGAACGCGCGCAATACGAGCGCAAGCCATTGCCACCCTCTCCCACCAATAATGACCCATCGCCCCTTTTTCGCCTGCATTCGTCGTGCGCCTTGGACATTGCCAATCGCCTCAAAACCACCTGCTGTCAGCGAATTCGGCAATCTACACAGTATAGCCCGAGTTTGCCACTCGATCCGAAATTGCTCGGTTTTCCGAAAGTTCCAAACCGATGAATTCCGCCGGCAGGATCGATTATTGGGGAGCAATTACCAAAATGAACAGAGCTTTCGTCGTTTCAAGTGTGGTATGGGGTGCTCTCGGCCTGCTGGCGGATTGCGCTTCCGGTCAAACGGGCTGCGCTGGCGGAGCATGCGATGACGCCAGCTTGGCCCCGGTCGTGAGTTCGGCGAGTGCGGGCGACGCGATCTCCGCGCTGCAGGCAACCCCTAGCGAGTCGAACGATCTCTGGTACTCGTCCGCCTGGGACGGGCTACAGGGCCAGAATGGCGGTTCGTCGGGAGCCGCGCTGCCAGGTTCCGCCGCGGGCAAGGACGGAACGAACTGGGGCGGCGCGTGCGCCTGCAATGACGGAAGTTGCGGCGAACAAGCGGAAGGTTCGTCCTGTGGCGGCGCCTGTGGTGGCACCTGTTCGGAATGTCGCCGCAATCGGGCCATGGCGCGCTTGCTGCATCCGTCGGGGTGCGGTTGCAATCAGTGTCGCGGCCGCCTGATGGGACTCGAGCTCTTTGGCGAATACCTCTATCTGCGACCTCGCGATGCGGAGGTCCCCTACGCGGTACCCATTGACGGACCGATTGCACCCGTGCAAGGGAATGGGATCCAGATCGGGGATACACGAGTCACCGATATGGACTACCGATCGGGATTTCGCGTTGGGCTGAATGCCGTGACAACCCAATGCGGCCGGGTCACAGGTCAATGGACCCACTATGAATCGCGCGATACCGATCAGTTCGCGGTCACGACGCCCGATGTCATCCGATCGCTCGTGACCCATCCACTGGGCGACAACGTCGCCAGCGACGGCCTGCAGACCTCTGCGCAATATGACATGGACTTCGACCTGATTGACTTGGGGATGCAGACAGCCCTTCGTCGCTGCCCCTGCTGGGCCGCGGACTTTTTCTGGGGTGTGCGCTATGGTCAGCTCAACCAGGAGTTTGGTTCAGACATCGACGTCAACGGGGGGACGTCCGTGAATACGGATATCGCCTTTAACGGTACAGGTCCCCGAGTCGGACTGATGGGCCAGCGGAATCTGGGATGGGGCTCGCTCTATTCCTTTGGCCGCGGAGAGGCCAGCTTCCTCCTCGGTAACTTCAACGCCAAGTACGTCGAACAAGATCAGTTTGCGGGTGTGCTGGTCAACTCCGGGATCGATACCGGCCGCATTGTCCCCGAACTGGAAATGGAACTGGGACTGGGATGTGGCACCCCGGGGGGTCGCTTCCAGCTGCGTTGCGGCTACCTGGTCAGCGCGTGGCTCAATGCCCTGACGACGAGTGATTTCATCAACGGCGTCCAGCAGAACAACTTCAATGGTCTGAACGACGGCATCACATTTGACGGGCTGGTCATCCGCACGGAAGCGCGTTTCTAGTGCGAGTCGCACGCACGTGTCGCGTGGGCCTCGTCGTGTCTTCCGGACGCAAACGACGAAAAACCGCCACGGATATGCGAGTCGCGCTCTAGGACGCTGTTCCAACGTTGCCATGGCGGCCGCTTTGCGGCCGTTGCAACCGGCCGTCTCGCCTTGGGGCGAGACGACCTCGGGACGTCAAGCGAAAAAAAGTTCAACGACCCAGTCTTTTTTTTCGCAAGGTGGCCCACGGCATGGCAACTACTTGAACAGAAGCGAGGAAATCCTCGCGTTCCGCAATCGGTTTCCCACGATTCGATCGTGGCGACGATCGATTGGATTGCTGGGTGCTGCCCACGGCGGCGGGTTGCCATCGATTTCCACCCCCGATGGCACCCGCCGTCGTTTCATTTCTTAGGCCACTTCCGCAGCGCGGCTTGGAACGCATCGAAGGTTGCGGGCCACTGGCAGGCAATGGCGAGACCGATGGCGAGCCCCACCACGACGTCGCTCGTAAAGTGCGCCTGGGCGAAGCATCGCTGGGCGCCGGCCAAGACGGCGAACAGGGCGAACATCCAGCGCCCCTTGGGATAGAGTCGCGTGAGACCCAGGGCAAGACCGGCGGCCGTCGCTGCATGGGCCGAGGGAAAGGACGCCATGCGGGCGTCCAGCCAACCCTGATAGGAATCGACCGTCAGCGCGGGAAACCAACCTACGAACGTGTCCTGGATGGAATCGGTCGGTAGTGTCGCCGCAAAATACGGACGGCTGCGACCAATGACGAGCTTCACGAGAGCGGCCAGGATTCCGCCGGAATAGGCGTGCAGTCCCAGGTACAGCGCGATTCCGGGTCCCCGCGAGTCGAGTACCGTCGCCGTGAGGATGATCAGGGCCACTCCCAGCCCGTGACCAAACACCTCCGAATACGTGAAGAGCTTCCGAATATCGCCGCGGAACTTCGTGGAGGCGAGCCAGTGAGCAACCGATGGATCCACTGCGAGACACACGATTCCCACCAGCAGCATGGCCGTGATCCACAGCGCAGTCCGAGAATTTCTGCCCAATGCGAACCGATTCGCCGGGGACGTGGATGTGGACTCGACCGTGGCAGTTGACTCTCTCACGGTGAAAAGTCGTCCATCTCACCATGGAGCCCATCCAGCATATCCCGAACGTCGTCAATGACTTGCTCGGGATCGCTTGCCATGATACCGGCCCGCAGATTGGCCACCCGATTCAGAAAGGGCTTGAGGGTATCTCGATTCGAGCGGTGAATCTCCAGCGTAATGTGCCGATCGTGGAGCATGGGCACCGGCTCCAGGCCCCGAACGTCGTGCACCGAAATCACGACTTTCGTGCCCATCCAACCTTTTTGCTCCTCCAGGCCGGCAACATTCTTCCACGGAATGAGTACCGCGGTGGCGTCGTCCTCGAGAAACTCGGCGGGGGTGCGGGCATCTCGATACAGCAGTTTCAGGCCCACCTCCATGGGGATTGCCATTCCGTGAAACGCGAAGTCGGCCCCCAACAGGCGGCTGGCGTGGAATTGCAACATGGGACGCAACCACCTGGAACCCGATTGGAAGCCGAGGGCCCGCTCCCTCGCCGGATCTCGACATCCCCCGTCGTCCGGACATTCGATCGATTTTCGGCGTCGTGGAAGGCGCACTATAATGTGGTGCATTCCGCGATGTCCCACAAGATCAGTCGAAGGTTCGTTGGCCCATCCAGGGAGTAGCCTTGTCGTTGCGCTTCTTTGACACGCACCTGCACCTGGACGATGCCGCGTTTGGTTCCGATCCATCATCGGTGGTGGATCGAGCTCGGGCGGCTGGCGTCGCCGCACTGGTCGCGGTGGGCACGACGGCCGATTCCAGCGCCACGGCGGTTCGATTGGCCGCCGAATTTCCAGCCGTCTATGCCGCCGTGGGGATCCAGCCCAATCACGTGGCGGAAGCTACGGATGCATGCTGGGACCGAATGGTGGCACTCGCACGGCTACCGAAGGTCGTCGCCATCGGGGAAACTGGGCTGGACTACTATTGGGACTACGCGCCGCTCGACCTCCAGCTCGCCTGGTTCGAACGTCACTTGCTCCTGGCAGCTGAATGCGGACTTCCCGTCATCGTCCATTCGCGGGAGGGGAAACACAGCAGGACGCCTGGTCAATGTATGTCGGAAATTGCATCGGCCATCCGTCGGACGCATGGCGATCAAGCCGCTGGCGGAATCATGCACTCGTTTACCGGCACGATTGAGCAGGCAGATACCTGCCTGGCCCTTGGGCTCTACCTCAGTTTTGCCGGGATGGTCACCTTCAAGAATGCGCAGAACCTTCGCAGCGTGGCTGCCCACGTGACGGACCAACGTATCCTGATTGAAACCGACGCCCCGTATCTCGCGCCCCATCCCCTGCGCGGAACGTTTCCCAACGAGCCCTGCCACCTGGTGCATACGGCGGCTTGTCTCGCGGAGCTTCGAGGCTCGTCGCTCGAAGCATTCGGTGAACTGACGACGGCGAATGCATGCCGCATCTTTGGCATTCATGACGATGCCCTAGCCCTGCATCAACCGGTCGGTCCATGACCAGCATGAGAGCGCACCGGTCTCACCCTGGTGGGCGACGGCGGCGATGTAACCGGAATCAGGAATCAGGTGGAAGAGGTGCCAGGCCGCGGCGGCCTCTGCGTCTCCCTGGATGGTGACAATGCGCGGGGGAGCGGACTCGCCCAGGGAGACCACGACTTCGTTGAGCGGAAACGTGAGACCTTTGCCCACGGCCTTCAGAAACGCCTCCTTTCGGGTCCAAAGGCGAAAGAAGGCCGCGCGCTGCGGGCCATCGGCAAGGTGAAATAGGGCCTCCGACTCCGAGGGGTCAAAGAAACGCTTCGCCAGCCCCGTCAGATCATGCAGTTCGCGAATCTGTTCCACGTCCGCCCCCAGGGGATCCCTGCGGGGAGAGACGGCCAGTAGTCCCAACGTGTGGGAATTGGAAAAATTGAACTGGAGCCCCAGCACGTTTTGGCGAGGGACGAGCCCAGGCTTGCCGAACGCTTCATAGCGGAATTCGAGTTCCCTGGGCCTCAGCCCCAAGTACCACGCCAAGAGCACGCGCAGACGTGCGCGGCCCGCGACAAACCGGACCCGATGGCGGTCCATGAGAAAGCGTTCCGCACGGCGCAATTCGTCGGCGGACAAGAGGGCCGCTTCCTCCGAGCACACAGGGTTTGTGCACTGCAGCGGGATTCGCCAGACATGGATCTCGCCTGGCGCAAGCGGCGGAAAGGTCGGCGGCGGCTGCCAGGACGGATGCACGCGGATGGGTCTCGAGGGATTCTGCGGCTGGCCGGCTCGTACGGTTCAGGCCTTAGCGAAGGACATCGGCGAAGGCTGCCTCCAAGGCACGCAGGCCTTCCTGGCCACGGTCCGTGCGCACCACAACGTTGACCCGGACTTCACTGGTATTGATCAGTTCCACATTAATCCCGACAGCGGCCAGGGCCTCAAACATGCGCCGAGCCACTCCCGTGTGACTCCGCAGACCGATGCCGGATACCGACAACATCGCAATGGTGGGCTTGCTGGTGATTCTCTCCAATTGGTGCTTGTGAGAAACGCGTTCGACGGCTCGCACGCTGGCAGCCACGTCCTTACTGGCCACGGTGAAACTGAGACTGGCCTGCCCCGCCGAACTGTAACTCTGCACGATCATATCGACGAGGATCTTGTCGGCAGCGACCTCCTCGAAGATGGCCGCGGCAACACCGGGCGTGTTGGGAACGCCGCGGACGGTAACACAACCCTGGCTGCTGTCGAGTTCGATGCCATTGAGGAATAACTCTTCCATGTCGACCCCTCCCAATCGCTCGGCGACTTCCTCGACATTGTGCCGCCGGCGAGTGTCCCTGGCGGGGCGAGGAGGATCGTGTGGCGGACCTGGAGGGAGGTGCAGGCGAAATGCCTGGTGTACGGCCCGCAGCGCCGCCAGTGCGTCCTCGCCCGCGACAAGAGTCGAGATCTTGATATCGCTGGTCGTAATCATCTGAATGTTGATTCCAGCATCTGCCAGCGATTGGAACATCTGGTGCGCGACTCCGGTCTGGCGGATCATGCCCAATCCCACGACCGATACCTTGGCCACCTGGCTATCGCAGGAAAGATGGACGGGGCCCATGGCAGCCACCGCCTCATCCACAGCCTCCAGGGCCAAGGGAAGCTCGTGCTGGGGGACCGTGAAGGCAATGGTCGCCAGTCCGTCCTGACCCACGTCCTGAACGATCATGTCCAGCGTGATATTTCGCAGGGCGATCCGCGAGAAAATCTCGTCGCTGATCCCAGGTCGATCGGGCACATTGGCCACGGTGACACGTGCCTCGTTACGCGTCAGGGCCGCGCCGCTGACAGGCTGGTTGACATCCTCCGGTTGATCCACGATGAGGGAACCTGGGACATCCGTGAAGCTGCTGCGGACATGGATGGGGACCTGGAACTTCTTGCCGAATTCGATGGAGCGACTGTGCATCACGCCCGCACCCAAACTGGCCAGTTCCAGCATTTCGTCGTAGCTGATTTGAGGAACGCGGCGCGCTTCGGCCAAGAGTCTGGGATCGGTCGTATAGACGCCGTCCACGTCGGTGTAAATCTCGCATGTGTCCGCGTCCAGCACGGCGGCCAGCGCCACGGCCGTCGTATCGCTTCCTCCGCGACCCAGCGTCGTTATGTTCAGATCATCATCGATTCCCTGGAATCCGGCCGCGATGACGATCTTTCCTTGGGCCAACGCGCGATGGATCCGCTCGGTCGAGATCGAGCGAATCCGCGCCTTGGTATGGGCCGCATCGGTACGGATGCCGATCTGGGCACCGGTCAGACTGACCGCATGGGCCCCCAGTGCCTCGACCGCCATCGCCATGAGCGCCACACTCACCTGCTCCCCCGTGGAAAGCAGCATGTCCATTTCCCGGGCGGGCGGTCGATCGTGAACCTGACGGGCCAGATCGACCAGGAGATCCGTGGTCTTGCCCATGGCGCTGACCACCATCACCACCTGACACCCTTCGCGAGCCGCGCGAATGGCCTTGCGAGCGGCGGCGAGGATCTTCTCAGGATCGGCCACGCTGGTGCCGCCGAATTTTTGCACTAGGAGCGGCATACCAGGTCTTCCATCAGGCGAGAGCCGTCGTCCAAACACCAGGAACTCCGTTCGGCGGTCGGCTCGTCATAGCCCGTCGCCCCATCCGCCAGCACATGGTGTCCACACAGGGCCCAAGGGACGTATCCGCGGCTGTGCATCTTGGTTCGCAAGAGCGTGGGATGGTCCGGCGTGATCAGCATACGATACGGGGCGTGCCGCTGCAGGGCGTCGTGGACCGGTCCCACGATGTGCCGGTCAATCGCTTCGAGCGCCTGGACCTTCTGGTCCACGCGTCCCTCGTGCGATGCTTCGTCCGTGGCCTCGATGTGAACGCAAACCAGGTCGACGCGATCCAAGACCTCCACGGCGAATCGACCCTTGGCGGCATAGTCGGTGTCGAGATAGCCCGTGGCGCCAGGTACCGTGACCAGCTCCCATCCGACGAGGGCCGCCAGGCCGCGCAACAGATCCACGGCCGTAATCATGGCTCCCCGCAGCCCAAATCGCTCCTCGAAGGTCTGCAGACGCGGCTTTTGCCCCTGGCCCCACAGCCAAATATGCGTGGCCGGACGGAGTCCCCTGGCAATCCGAGCTCGATTCACGGGATGGTCCCTGAGAATCCCCTCGCTCAGGGCCATCCACTGAGATAACCGATCGCTGCCGGAACCGCGGGGATAATCATGGACCACGGACAGGTCGGTCAGGTCATGCGGTGCCGTGGTGCGGGTCTCCGGCGAAAGCAGCGACTGGCCCGAAGCGGACCGCCAGATCAATAAATTACGGTAGCTGACTCCCGTTCGGAATTCCAGCTCCGGCTGCCGCAGTTCCTGCTGCAGCGTCGCCAGCAGTTCCGCAGCCTCTTGCGTAGAAATGTGTCCCGCTGTGAAATCGACCATGACTTGATCGTGAATCGTCACCAGGTTGCAGCGTACGGCCCAGTCATGCTCGGCAAGGTGAATTCCTTGAGCGGCGGCTTCGAGTGGTGCCCGACCCGTGAAGTACGTTCGGGGATCGTAGCCCAATAGGCTCATGTTGGCGACCTCGGAGCCCGGTGTGAAGCCCTCAGGGATATGATTGGCACGCCCAACGATGCCACTGCGTGCGACGGCGTCCATGGCGGGGATACAGGCGGCTTGAAGCGGTGTTCGACCACCCAGCACGTCCTGAGGTTCGTCCGCACACCCGTCTGGGATAATAATTGCGTACTTCATGACCCGATTGCCGGACATGGAATTGCCACTCACGATGGGACAAGCATAGCAATCCAGAGCCTGCGGGTGATAGACATGGCAGCCGGAAAGTACATCGCGATATGGTCGGGACCGAGGAATATCTCCACGGCTTTGCTTCGTTCCTGGGAAAACCGAAGCGACACGGTCGTGAGCGATGAACCCCTCTATGCGCACTACCTGGCCGCCACGGGAAAAATCCACCCTGGGCGCGATGAAACGCTGGCCCGACACGATGCGGACTGGCAACGGGTCGTCGCCTGGCTCACCGGTCCGATTCCACACGCCAAGCGGGTTTTCTATCAGAAGCACATGGCCCATCACCTCATTCCAGGCGTCGCAAGGAACTGGATTCCCCAGCTCGAAAACGTGCTGCTCATTCGGAACCCCAGGGACATGTTAGCCAGCCTGGTCAAACATATCCCGGAACCGGAAATCGAAGACACCGGTTTGCCGCAGCAGTTGCAGTTGTACGATGGGCTGCGATCCCTGGGAAAAGTCCCGGTCGTCCTCGATGCGCAAGATGTCTTGGCGAATCCCGAAAGAATGTTGAGAGCCTTGTGCGACGTGGTGGGCGTCGCATTTCAGTCCGAGATGTTATCCTGGCCCGAAGGCCCACGTGATACGGACGGGGCCTGGGCCCCGTATTGGTACCAGGAAGTCTGGAAAACAACGGGATTCGCCGGGCGGGGCCCCAGCAGAGCACCCTTGGCCAGTCGCTATCAGGGTCTGCGAGAGGCGTGCGATGCCCTTTACGATCAACTCCACGCGGCACGCCTGACTGGGTAGGGAAGGATTCATGAAACAGACATTCGACGAGCGCAATCGATCCATTCAGATCAGTGTGAATGGAACACTCTGGCACCGCGATGAGGCTCGCATCAGCCCTCTGGACTCCTCCGTCCAGGGTGGGGACGCCGTCTGGGAAGGACTCCGGCTGTATCAGGGGAAGATCTTCAAGCTGCGTGAACACCTGGACCGCCTGCGCCGATCGGCCCAGGCCCTGGCGTTTGAGCAAATCCCAACCGATGACGCAATCACCCGGGACATTCGCGATACCCTGTTGGCCAATCACATGTGGGATGGAGTCCACATCCGCTTGACATTGACTCGCGGCGTCAAGATCACTTCCGGCATGGACCCCCGTTTGAATCAATCGGGCCCCACGCTGATCGTGCTGGCCGAGTTCAAACCGCCCGTCTATGACAAGTCGGGCATTCGCCTGCTGACGAGTACCATCCGACGATTCCCCCCGGAGTGTCTGGACCAGAAGATCCATAGTTGCAATTTGCTTCAGTCGATCCTGGCCAAGATCCAGGCGAATGCGGCCGGCTATGACGATGCGCTCATGTTGGACATGCGAGGATTCGTGGCAGAGACCAATGCCACGCATATCTTCTTGATGGACGACCGTGGCGTTGCCACCAGCTTTACGCATTCATGCCCCGAGGGGATCACCCGCGCCACGGTGCTGGAGATATGCGACGATCTGTCCATTCCGTGTCGGGAGCGTGATATCACGCTCGCGGAGGTATATCGGGCGGAGGAACTGTTTTGCACGGGAACGATGGGGGAAATCGTTCCCGTGACGGAAGTCGACGGTCGGCGGATGGCCGCGGCCCCCGGTCCCTTCACCGAGAGAATCACGCGTCGATTTGTGGAACGGACCGCGGTCGAAGGGGACTCGCTGCTGAACTCCCCATGATCCTCCTTTCCATCGAAACCACGTGCGATGAAACAGCCGCGGCAGTGCTGGACGACCAGCTGCGGGTGCTGGGCGAAGTCGTGGCGTCCCAAGACCAGCTGCACGAACGGTTTCGGGGCGTGGTTCCCGAAGTGGCGGCGCGTGCCCACTTGGAACGGATCCTGCCCGTGTTGGATGAAGCACTGACTCGTGCCGGAGTGACCCTCTCGCAGATCGATGCAGTGGCCGTAGCCAATACCCCCGGACTGGCCGGTTCACTGCTCGTGGGCGTCGTCGCCGCGAAAACGCTGGCCCTGGCCCTGGGTATCCCGCTCTTGGGCATCAACCACATCCATGGCCACATTTACGCCTGCCGCGTCGCCAGCCAGCGGGACATCTTTCCGTGTGTGGGACTCGTCGTCAGTGGCGGGCATTCGAATCTCTTCGCGTGCCATTCGGCGGCCCAGTTCGAACTGCTGGGTGCGACCGTCGACGATGCGGCGGGCGAGGCGTTCGATAAGGTCGCCACCATGTTGGGGCTGCCCTTTCCCGGCGGACCTGCCCTGGCACAATTGGCTCAAACAGGGAATCCCGAGGCGTTCCGATTCCCGCGCGCGTTCCTGAACGATCCCAACCGGCTGCAGTTCAGCTTCAGCGGGCTGAAAACGGCCGTGCGGTACCAGCTGGTTGGACCGGGCAAGTGCAGTTTTCAGGACCTCGCGATCCCAGAACGGCTCCGGGCGGATATTGCCGCGAGCTTTCAAGAGGCGGTCGTCGATTGCCTGGTCGCCAAGTCACAGCAGGCACTCGAACTCACAGGACTCCAGCGGTTGTGCGTGGGAGGGGGCGTTGCCGCGAACCTGCGACTCCGCGAACGACTCGAGCAAGCCTCCGCGCAACGAGGGTTTGAACTCCTGATGGCACCGAGAAAACTCTGCACGGATAATGCGGTCCTGGGGGCGATCGCCATGGAACGACTGCGATTGGGCCAGACCGATGGCCTCGATCTTGCCATTCGGCCGGGGCTGGAGCGTTAGCGCTGCAACCGGGCGTTCCAGAGTCGAAGAGCCTAGCCGGTACCAGTCCCCGTACCCGTGCCGGTACCTGTCCCGGTGCCACCTCCCGTTCCACCTCCCGTCCCGCCGCCGGTGCCGCCTCCGGTGCCACCTCCCGTTCCGCCGCCCGTACCGCCGCCCGTGCCACCGCCTTGGTCTGTACTCTCGCCGTTGAAGAAGTTAAACGTCGAGACGTTGGTAACTCCGGAGAAGAGCGGTTGCGGCGTGATGCGGACGTAGCGACGATCGGCGGAGACCACGGCGGTAACCGTCATGTTGGCCCCGTCCGGCAGCGTCGTGATAACAGGCCGGAACCCGACGGCCGATCTCAGGCGGGGACCGAGCAAGCCGGCTTGAAGCAGGTTATTGACGGCCTGAGTCCGGCTGTCGTTGTAGCTGTTGGAGGCATACGACTTGGCAGGATCTTCGAGCTGTTGAGCCAGGATGGCCTTGCCCAGTTCGAATCGTTTCTGGGCGATCGCCGCAATCTGGTGGTCCTCGATCGCGTCGACACGCCGACCCTCGCCGAGGTTGAACACCACCTTGATCGGTTCGTTGGCAAGCTTGATCTGCTGGCGGAGGATCTCTTGATTCGGCGTTCCCATGTGGATACCGACCTCGACGGTGACCTTCCCTCCCGCGACGGACCCCAGGACCGGACGAATCAGCATCTCGTACTCGCCCGCAAATGCCTCTGGGCAAACGTAGGTCTCGGAGACGCCCTGTGCCGACTGTTCCGTCGACTTCTCGGAGTTCGCATCCCCCAGCAGCACTCCCCCCGCGGTCGTGCGGGGGCTTCGAAGCGAGCACACCGTGCCCGAGGGTTCCTTGACGAGGAGGTCGATATCCGCGGACCCGCTCCAGGAGACATTGGCCACACAGTCCCGCACCACCGCCTGGTTCAATTGCTGGCGGAATGATTCAAGCTCAGCGGTGCGTCCCTCACTCTCGAGCCGAGCCAGCGTTGCCTTGGCCAACAGGCGCGCTTCGCGCTCAATTGCCGACTGTTCGTTCGGCCAGGCATTTCGCAGGATGCCAACGCACGCCCAGGCGAGCGCCTCGGTATCTTGCGTCCGGCGTGCCAGGGTGAGCGCCAACGCGTAGGGTTCCGGTTGGCCCGGGCTGACTTGTACGACATCCTGCAGAAGCTGTAGCGCACGCCGGTCGAGTCCGATGCGCGCCATGTAGCTCGCGGTGAAGTACATTTCTTCGACACCTGCCCCCAGGTCGACGGCCGAAAGCAGCGCACGCTCGATTTCTTCGACCGGCGCGTCACTTGCCTTAAGGGCCAGCCCCAACCCCTCGTACATCCAGGGCTGTGTATATCCCTGGGCGATGGCGGCCTGTATCAGTTCGGCCACCTCCCTGAACTTCTTCTCAGACAGGAGCTGACGCACCGTTTCCCGGACATCGGCCTCGGCGAGTACCTGCGACGGGGCCGCCTGACGAATGCGAGCAAAAAAGTCGGACCACGATTCGTTCGTTGAAGTTGAAGGAGTCAGACGGCGCCGGGGTGTCGAGGTGGACTCGACAGGATCCTGGCCTGCTTGCTTTGGCTGAGAGGCATCCGCTTTATCGGTCACGGAAATCGGGTCGTCGAGATCGAAGAATCCGCCACCACCGCCCATGCCTCCCATGCCACCACCCATGCCTCCCATTCCTCCCATGCCGCCCATACCTCCCATTCCCATCCCGCCCATGCCACCCATGCCTCCGCCATTGAGGGCACCGCCAAGACCGCCACCTCCCACACCACCCATCCCGCCAAAGCCACCCAGACCACCACCACCCATGGAAGAAATCCCACTGATGATCGGAACCACCAGGTCCCCAACGGGATAGACGCGAGTGATCGGGTTGTTCTCGGCCTCTTCAATGGTCGTGACCAACAGGACTTCGTCCTTGATCATGTAGGTCAAGTCCACGCCCTTTAGAATCAAGCGGAGCGCTGACTGCAATTTGATGCCGTTGAAATCTGCCTCGATCGGCGTGGACGAGTCGATTCCGGCGGTCTCCAAGGCCAAACGGTCTAATACGATGTTGATGCCGTGCTGGTCGCCAATGTCGTTGAGTGCTTCCGAGAGGGGCGTCTCTGGAAAGCTCAGCTTCGTCGGACTGTCCAATTCCTGAAAGATCTTTTCCTCCGCCGACCCGGGATCGGCCAGGTCGATGGAGCGATATTTCATACGTCGCTCCGTAAGCTCCTGCCATTCTTCAGCCGGTGGGTAGACAATCGGTGGTTCGTCCGGGAACGGAATGTGTGCACGTTCGACTTCCAGGAGAGTGGCCAGGAATCCCTGATCTTTCAGGTCCCGAATCCTCATGATCTCGTGGTAATTGTGTGCAAACTGGGATTTGTACCCGGTAACCTCGGCGACGACCGAATCGGGTGCGATTTCTTGAATGGCTTCCGCGGCCTCTTGCGCTTCGCGGAACTCTCCCTTCTGCAACAGGGAACTGAAGCGATCGACGATCTGCTTGAGTTGTTCTTCGCGGCGCAACGTCGCATCGGCGATACGGCGGCGTTCTTCCGCTTGGGCCAAGGACTGTGCCGCCGCGGCATCCCGCTGTTGTTTCTCGATCTGTCGACGTGCGGTCGCCCGAATGGCGGATGCGACCTGGCTTTCCATCTGATCCCGGAGGTCTTCGCTGACATCGGGCGTCCGGCGGACGTTATCGAGCAGCAGTTTCAGGTCCTGCATGGCGAGGTCTGGATTGTCACGCAGCGTATCGCGTGCATCCGCGATTCCGTTACGGACGAGTGTGCGCAGGAGCCCCTCTTGGGCTCGCCGCTGGGCAATGACTCGGTCCACGAAGCTGCCATCTTCGGCGGCAAACTCCGCGGCACCCTGGTTTTCAATCGCCGTGTTGGCATCGGGCGCGACGTCGAGTGCAAACGGGGCCAAGGTCGCGCCCTCTGGGGTCGGGCCCAGTTCCACGATCCCTGGCTGAGGCGGAACGGGCGTTCCCGGCGCGGGACCATTATCCGGAACAAATTCCCCCGATTCCGTCAGGGCCGGAGGAGGCGGGGGCACGGTCTGGCCGGCGACGAGCTGGGTCAGCCGGGTGGGATCGCCCCCCGTGTGCTTTTGTATGGACTTTTGAATCAGGCGCGCCGTGGGATTACCGGGATCTACCCGGAGTGCCGCATCGGCCAGCTTGGCCGCTTCGGACCACTCCTGTCGCTGCAGCGCCTCTTGCCCCAATTTCGCGAGCGAGTCTGCCTGCTGGGTCAGGACACGGAGGGCCTCCGCCAGCCCCGGGCTGCCGACGGTCGGCAGGCTATTTCCGCCATCCTTGCGTGCGATACCGATCAGCGCGGGGAGCGTGGAAAAATCTTCCGATGCGGGCTCGACCTTAGGAGACCACTGGTACGACACATCCTCCGTTCCCAAGGATCCGGAGACACGCACATCTGCCGCAGCCTCGCGACGCAGCGTACCAATCACGATCGAATCACGGTCTCCCCGCAGGGGTGGAAATACGTTGGGAAAGGACTCTTGAAAGCCGTCCCCCCAGGTTACCGTCCCCGGCCAGAAAACGGGTGCTGCAACCGACGTGGCCAGCTGTGCTCCGGCTTGCTGGGCCGAACGCTGATCGTTGTCAACCACCACATTGCCGCCTGTCTGATTTGCAATGGCTGCCAGGAGCTGGATATCCCGCTGCGGTCCAATGGCATAACTCGACACCGAGACTCGCGCATGGACAAGATCTCGCAAGAGCGACGCGAACTCATCCTGCGCCAGCAGATTTGCGCGACTGATGCCATCCCCCAAATAGGCGATGCGTCGGGCGAGTTGCGACGCGCCCAGTTGCTTACCCGCTGCAGCGAGCGCTCGTTGCAGGTCTGTGGAGCCGAGCGGAGCACGCCGCTTGAGTTCCGCGATCCCCTGTGCGAGTTCAGGCGAGCCGGGAGCCACGGAGCCAACCGTCAGCGGAACCAGATCGACGTCCGCGGCCATCAAGTGCACACGGTCCTGCGGCGACAAACCCGAAAGCAGGCTTTCCAACGCCGAGAGCGTGTCGTCACGAAACACCCCGGCCTGGCTGGCCGACGTATCGACGATCACAACGAGATCGATCCCGGAGGGGCTCTTGGCGGGTATGTCCGCGGATACACTGAGCGCGAACGCCGTTTCCCCTGGGCCATCGTAGGTCGCCAGACGCGATTCTTCTGCCTGCCCCGGAGTTACCAGCCAACCCGCAAGGCACGTGGCGATCCACGCCAGTAAACGCAAGCGCGACATTCGGACCATGACGTAGGCTCCTCCCAACAGGGCTGCCGACCGCGGGCGTGACAGCGATTCCCGCACCGGGCACTCCCGCAGGCGCACGATGCAGATACGACCAGAAGAATGGTACGGGCCGTTCCCTCCATTCTATTTGCCAAGCTCTCGAAACACCAGAAAGTTAGGCATTTTCACCCGTTCTGACCGCAGGATTGTAACGAATAAAGGACCCAAACGAGCTCCCCAGCCGCCCCCCGACCCGCTAGCTGGCAATCCAGGTTGACCCGTTCCAGGGGGACGGGTAATTAACCGGCATGAAATCCCGCATGGCATTCTGGTTGTTCCTGGCGGGGTGGCTTGCCATCGATTCGTTCGGTCAGGCCCCCGGCGGTCTGGCAATACGCCCTGCGGTCCCACCGCTGGAGCATCCTACGCGATTCCACGAGACGTCGAGCTCGGCGGCCGACGACGCGCTGGCCGACCTGACACCCGAAGAGCGGGTGAATATCGCCGTCTACGAAAAGTCCAACCGCAGCGTCGTCCACATCACGACGAAAATGGTCCGGAACGAACAATTCTGGATTTTCGAGGTACCGACCACGGGAAGCGGCTCGGGGTCGGTACTCGATCAGGCCGGACACATTCTCACCAATCGGCATGTGATCGAGGATGCAAGCCAGGCCCGGGTGACCCTGTTCAACGGCAAATCGTATCCAGCCCGGCTGGTGGGACAGGATGCTGCCAATGACATCGCCGTCCTTCGGATCGACGCCCCGCCCGAGAGCCTCTATCCCATCGAATTGGGGGAATCGGGTCGACTGCGCGTCGGGCAGCGGGTCTACGCGATTGGCAATCCCCTGGGTCTCGAGCGGACGCTCACGCTGGGGATCATTTCCAGTCTCAATCGCACACTGCACCCGAGCGGTGAACGGGCCATGCGATCCATGATTCAAATCGACGCAGCGCTCAATCGCGGCAGTTCGGGCGGTCCACTCCTCGACAGCCGAGGCCGCTTGATCGGCATGAACACGGCGATCGCCAGCAGCACGGGTGACAACGCGGGAATTGGATTTGCAATTCCCGTCAACGCCATTGCCCGTGCAGTACCGGAGCTGATTCAACATGGCCGTGTGGAGCGAGCGGAGGCAGGAGTCGACCTCTACGACACCGAGCGCGGGCTGGTCGTGATCCGCGTCACACCGAACGGGCCCGCCGCACAGGCCGGTCTGCGCGGCTTCAAAATGGTTCGCGAACAGCAGCGGCGAGGTGTCCTGGTGCTCGAAAAAACATACGTCGACCGCAACAGTGCCGACGTGATCGTGGCGGTCAATGGTCAGGAAGTGAAATCGTCCGATGAATTCCTGAGCATGATCGAAGCGTCCCGGCCGGGTGACGTCGTCATGTTGACGGTCCTTCGCGACAACCGGGAATACCGGGTTGCGCTGCGTCTGGGCATTGCGGATCCGTAAGCATGAGCTCAGACGGGGGTCGCCCGGGACCGGCTGCGCCGTTTCTCGTCCCGCGGGCCTCGTTCCCGGGGATGAGCCCCTCGACGCCGCGGCTCCGGCGACTCCTTGAGCCGATCCACATCGCCCTGGAGTTCCTTGATCGACTTCCGCAACTCACGGACTTCTTCCGGAACAAAGTCCGCCTGGCTGTCGAGCCGGGTCACCGCGTCACGAGCCGCCCGGCTGACACGGTCCCCTTCATCCTGGCTGATCATCGAGCGAAGTATGGCTGCGGCACCATGGTCACGCAGATGCCCCAGTCCTTGGATAGCGCCAATCCGTATTCGTTCCTTCGGGTGCCGCAAGTACTCGGCCAGGGACTCGCGAATAGCCTGCTTTTCACCTGCACCCCGGGATAGTTGCCCCACCGTTTCCAGCAGACTGGCCACATCTCTGGATTCCCACGTGGATCC
>WPCK01059004.1_pt1 | contig 34599 bp, 33 predicted proteins | sample 5399851 | NCBI WGS metagenome assembly WPCK01 (sample SAMN12869471, study PRJNA574797) | sludge metagenome | isolation source: wastewater treatment of pH11 | place: China:Beijing | collected 2019-05-20
ACGCTTCTTACGATTGCTGGAATATTTTGGTCAGTCACCCATCATCGTGCGTTCCAGCTCGCTGCTCGAAGACAACTTCGGCAACGCCTTCGCCGGAAAGTACGACAGCACGTTCTGCGCCAACCAGGGCAGCCCGGAACAGCGCCTACGCGCATTTGAGAAGGCCGTCCGCGCGGTGTACTCGTCCTCGATGAGCAACGAGGCACTGCGATATCGCGAGAACCGTCAGCTCAGTACCAATGACGAGCAGATGGCGGTGCTCGTCCAACGTGTTTCCGGTGACCACCACGGGGATCTGTTCTTTCCGCACGCCGGCGGTGTCGGAAACTCACATAATCTGTACGTCTTCGCCTCAGACATCGACCCGAGCGCGGGAGCCCTGCGATTGGTCGTGGGATTGGGGACGAGGGCCGTCGACCACCTTTCCAACGACTACGCCCGGATTGTCAGCCTTGATCAACCGCTACGCAGCCCGGTGGCACTCGACGACGCCGGCAAGTACAGCCAGCGTATGGTCGATGTGCTCAGCCTGCCCGACAACGACTTGATCACCGAGCCGATGGGGAACATCTCCCAGATCGACATGGACTGGTCTTTGTTCTTGTCGACAGATTTCAGCCAGATCCGCTGGTTGCGCGAACTCGGCCGCACTTTCACCAAGCCGCCGCAGATCTGCGATTTCAACGGACTGCTGTCGTCAGATTTCAGTGAGTACATGCGCACTTTGCTCAGTTGTCTATCGCAGGCCTACGACTATCCCGTCGATATCGAGTTCACGGTCAATCTCACCCACGATGGGCAGTACCGGGTCTGTCTGGTGCAGTGCCGCCCGCTGCAGACTCGTGGCATCGGGGACTCGGTGACGCTGCCCGAAACCGACCCCGCACGCTGCCTGATGACCGCTGACGGCGGATTCATGGGTGGCAATGTGCAGCTTCCCATCGACACCGTGGTGCTCGTCAGGCCAGAGCGATATCTACAGTTGAGTCAGCCGCAGCGCTACGCCGTGGCACGACAGTTGGGGGAGTTGAACCAGTCGCTCGCTGGGCGCAGCCCTATGGTGATCGGACCGGGACGATGGGGAACGAGCACCACCGAACTAGGTGTGCCGGTGCACTTCGCTGAGATTGATCACGCCGCGGTGCTGGTCGAAGTCACTGACCCATCGCTGGACTTCCTACCTGATTTGAGCTTCGGGTCGCACTTCTTCCAAGACCTTGTCGAGTCCGGGGTCTTCTTCGCCGCGATTGACCAGTCCCGCCAATCGGCGAACTTCCAGCCGGAATTGATCACAGATCAACCCAATAGGCTCACCGAGATTCTGCCCGAGTCCACGCTGGGGGACATTATTCACGTCGCAGAGTTCACCAATCTGGTCCTCTACTCGGATGTCGTAGCACAGCGGATGGTCTGCACGGTCGAAATCGACTCATGACTGTCCGGGCCTAAACGTTAGATTCGCTGAGCAGGTTCGCTTCGAAGTCGCTGAAAGCCTGCACCACGCGGTCGAGTTCAGTGCCGTCGAAGTTGAGTGCGGCGAGCAAACTACTTGTTTCGCTTTGCACTAGTGCAATTGATTCGTGTGCCAGGTCGGTCAAAAAGATTCGTGACGAGCGGCCATCCTGTTGATCAGGGTGACGTTCGACAAAGCCCTTGGCCTCTAAGGTACGCAAGATCGCGCTCGTGTTACTGCTCTTCATCTTGACGCGTGCACTCAACTCCGACGGACTGCTCCCTGGATACTGATAAAGGTCCCGGATTACCAGTCGTTCCAGTTCTGTGACGGCTACGATCCGCGAATCGACAGGGCCACGATCACGCATGATGCGGGCGATGCTCATGATGAGTTCCCCCAGTTCAGCAAGCGCTTCACCGCGGCTACGTTCGAAACCGTCGTTTTCATCCACCCGGTAATCGTAGCGTAATTATGGCTTCATAGGTATTTATTCAAGGGATTTTCAAACACAGATCATCACCTGGCGCGAACCGCGCTACGAGTCCGCCAACAGCTCCCGCAACGCCCTGATCGGCGGTCGCGCCAAGTCCAGCACCGCCCCGGCGCGATACCGTTCGATGATTCGCGGACTGATGTAGTTCTGCCGAGCAACGGACGCCGTGTTCCCCAGCCTGTCTGCCACGTGGGATACAACTTTGTCAATCGCCTCGTCCTGGTCTCGCTTCTTCGACATCGGTCCGATTCGCGCCAGTTCCGTTGCCGCGATCATCGAGCCCTCGAGGGTTCGGAAGTCTTTAGAGGTGCATTCGGTGTCACTGATCTGCTGGATGTACTCATTGATCTCGGCGCCGCGTAGCGGGCGCCATCTGCGGCCGTCACGGTACGCAAGGAGTACGGCACGTTCCGAGCGTCCATCCGACATTCCGCGCAATGTCGCCGCGAGCAGCTCGTCGCGGATCTGAACATGCCACGGCTGTCCGCTCTTGCCGATGAAGTCGAGTGTCACCACTTCGCCAGTGCATTCGACGTGTCGACACAGCAGCGTGGTCAGGCCCCGGTTGCCCGTCGTCGTGGTGTGACGACGATCGCCGACTCGAAGGGAGCCGAGGTCGATGAGTCGAACTGCGGCAGCCAAGCATTGCTCTCGTGGCGATTCGTTCTTCTTCAGGTCGCGAGTCACACGAGCGCGAAGACGAGGCAACGCCGCGGCCAAGTCGAGCATTCGTTCGAACTTGGCCGCGCTGTGCTGCCGGATCCAGTCCGGGTGGTAGATGTACTGACGCCGACCCGCGTCGTCTATCCCGGCGGCAAGTATGTGTCCGTTCGCGATCGGAGAGATCCATACGTCATCCCACGCCGGGGGAATGGCCAACTCCGCAATGCGCTGCCGTATGCCAGGATCATCAATCCTCTTGCCCGACTCGTCCGCATACCAGAACCCGCGTCCGGCGCGACGCCGTGAGAATCCCGGACTGTCTACGTCAACTCGTCGCAGGCCACGAGTCCTATGCGGTTTGTCCAGCGTGAGGTCCTTCCCCGATTTCTTCTACCAGTTTGTCATTGAAAGCCGACAGGTCGGCGGGAGTCCGGCTCGATACCAGACCTTGATCGACCACGACCTCTTCATCGATCCACAAGGCACCGGCGTTGCGCAGATCTGTGCGCAAACTCGGGTAGGAGGTGATCGTGCGCCCATCGAGCACATCGGCGTCGGCCAGTATCCATCCGCCGTGGCAGATCACTCCAACCGGCTTACCGGCAGCGAAAATCTCGCGTACAAAGGCGACTGCCTCGTCGTCGAGCCGGATATCGTCTGAGTTGACAACTCCACCAGGCAGAACGAGGGCATCATAACGATTGGGATCGGCCGCAGCGGTCGTGACGTCGACATCGATCTGATGGCCGTGCTTGCCTGCGATGGTGCCTGAATCTGTGGACAGGAGTTCGGCCGCAGCGCCGTGTTCGGTCACGGCCCGCCAAGGGCTCGTCAATTCGGAATCCTCGAATCCGTTGGTTGCGAGGAAGGCGACAGTCTTTCCGGTCAGGTGGCTCATGGTCCGTTCCTTTCTTTCGGTACCGTCATTCCATCTTTTCTCGAACCGAAAGAGCCCGCGCTTTGAGTCGCGTAATCATGCTCAACGCGTAATCGGCGACCGTCAATCACGGTCGCTGATATCCTCACCTGGTTGTTGCCGACTCTTCGTTTCCGGGGTCAAGCAACGATTCTGAGTAAGCCACGACGTAGTCGGCACGATGGCGCGTCGACCGGATGAATGCAGCGTTGGCCTCATCGCTGTTCATCACCCAATCACGGGCTGCCTGCGCGGACTTTCCGAACTGGATATGACGTTGGATAAGACGCTTCACCCTGATTTCGTCGTCCGTTTCCAGGTACCACACCTCGTCCAGACATGCGCGTGACCGTGCCAGGTCCGGATGGTCGGCAAGCAGATAGTTGCCTTCGACGATCAGCACTTGAGCGTCGCGTGGTATCTCGACGGCCGACCCGACCGACTCCTCAATGTCACGCACATACTTCGGCGCGTACACGACATCTTCGTCTTGGCTGCGAAGACGTTGCAATAGCGACCTGAAGCCCGGCAGGTCAAAGGTGTCGATATGCCCCTTGACCCGCGCCAGTCCTTTGGCGGCCAAGAGTTCGTTGCTGAGATGAAATCCGTCGAACGGGATAATCGTCGCACCGCCTGGAAACTGTGTGGACAGCCATTCGGTGAAGTACGACTTTCCCACACCCGGGGTTCCTGCTATGCCGAGCATCAGCCGCTGTCCGTCGCGAATCAACCGCTCGCATCGTTCCAGTATCTGTCCGGATGAAGCCAGCACCTGTGGAGCACCAGACGGCTCTGACGACTGGTCTCGGTCGAGCGCATTCCTAGAGGGTTTCGTCGTCACATCTCGATGTTAGGCGGCACACGACGAATCAGCGCAATCATTCAAGGTGTCGATCAGATGACCCATCAGGCCGCGTAGCGAATCAGACCCGTCCAGTTGCCGGATGCCGCTGACCTTTCTAGTGTCGAAGATATCGGATGCAGTCATCGCCGATACGAAAAAGACGCATCACAGGGGGCATCGCCATGACCGAGCAGTCTTTCGACAATCCGACCACGAAATATCACCAGGACGGCTTTCCGCCCGCGGACATCGCGCCACCGGGCCTGACTGAACAGACTCACCCCGCACCCGATCACGGCGAAGACACTTACCTAGGTGCAGCGCGATTGACCGGCAAGCGCGCCCTGATCACGGGAGGGGATTCAGGTATCGGTCGCGCCGTGGCCATCGCTTTCGCCCGCGAGGGCGCTGACGTGGCCATCGGCTACCTTCCTCAGGAGGAACCCGATGCGCAGACCACCAAAGAATGGATCGAGAAGGCTGGCAGGCGCGCCCTGCTATTGCCCGGAGACGTGCGAGACGAGTCCCACAACCAACATCTCGTCGACCAGACGGTCGAGACTCTGGGCGGACTGGACATCGTCATCGCCAACGCGGCCTACCAGCGAAATCGCCCCAATCTGGACCAGATGGACACCGACGAGTTCGATCGGGTGATGAAGACCAACTTGTATGGCACCTTCTGGCTGGTCAGAGCAGCGCTACCTCACCTGGCACCAGGCAGTTCGGTCATTGTCACCGCCTCGATCCAGGGATATAACCCGTCAGATGCGCTCATTGACTACGCGATGACGAAGGCGGCACTGGTCGCATTCACTCAAGCGCTGTCCAATCAGCAAGGACCGAATGGAATCCGCGTCAATGCCGTAGCACCAGGACCAATTTGGACACCGCTGATCCCGGCCACCGGCTGGCCCGACAAGCTGCCGAAGTTTGGGCAGGACACACCACTTGGCCGAGCGGGTCAGCCTGCCGAACTGGCGGGCGCGTATGTCTATCTCGCCTCTGAGGCCGCGTCATACGTCTCGGGCGCCATCCTGCCGGTGACAGGCGGAAAGCACCTGTGACCAACAACCCGTCATGACTTGACGAGCCGTGCGATAGCCTGTGCGGCTTCGGTGAACTTCTCCTCGGCAGCCTCGCCGCCCAGTCGAGCGGCATCTGCCACGCAGTGCCGCATATGGTCATCGAGCAGGCCTAGTGCGACGTTTTCCAGTGCGGAAGTAAGCGCCGAGATTTGGGTGAGGATGTCGATGCAGTACTTTTCCTCGTCGACCATGCGATGAATGCCTCGTACTTGCCCTTCGATCCGGCGCAACCGAGCCAGGTAGCGCGCTTTGTCACCCATATAGCCATGGTGATGAGGCGTTTCGGCTGCGGCGTCGGCGGCTGCACACCCGCAATCGTCTGCTGTTTCAGTGGTCTGAGTTGCTTCGATCATGATCGGTGCTCGTCTTTCATCAATTCGGTTGGCGGGTCTGTGCTCAGCGATGTGCTTTGAATCGGCGCAGTCTCAAGGAGTTCGAGACGACGAAGACGCTGGAAAGCGCCATGGCGGCCCCTGCGATCATCGGATTGAGCAGACCGAGCGCTGCCAGCGGGATCGCCGCGGTGTTGTATGCGAATGCCCAGAACAGGTTCCCTTTGATGGTGGCTAGGGTACGCCGTGACAGCCGGATCGCATCGACAGCGACCTGCAGGTCACCGCGGATCAAGGTGATGTCCGCAGCCTCAATGGCGGCGTCTGTCCCCGTTCCCATGGCGATACCGAGATCGGCCTGCGCTAACGCGGGAGCGTCGTTGACGCCATCACCGACCATCGCAACCCGGCGCCCCTCGTCCTGAAGCAGCCGAATGGCATCGAGTTTTTCCTCGGGCAACAGGTCGGCTCGCACTTCGGCGATTCCGACTGACTGGGCGACGCGGGTAGCGGCACGGACGTTGTCTCCGGTCAGCAACAGGGGAGTGAGCCCCAGTTCCTTGAGATCGGCGATGGCCTGTGTGCTGGAGTCCTTGATGACGTCAGAGACGACGAGCACACCCCGCGCTGCGCCATCCCACGCGATCAGCACGGCGCTTTGCCCTAGCGCCTGTGCGTTCTCAGTCGCATCGAGCAGTTCGCTCGCGATGTCGATGTGCTGTTCTCGCAGCAGCGATGGCCGTCCTACAACGGTTTCGTCGCCGGAGACGACGCCGCGTACACCGCGCCCTGCGATGTTCGTGAAATCCTCGACACGAGGCAACATCTCGAAGACGTCGCTGGCAGCCCGTGTGATGGCTCGTGCAATGGGGTGTTCCGATGCCGACTCAACGGCACCAGCGCGCTGCAGCACCTCGTCTTCGTCATTGCCAGGGCTCGCTACGACCTCGACCAAGGTCATCCGGCCGGTGGTCACCGTACCGGTCTTGTCGAGCACCACGGTGTCGATGTTTCCAGCTGACTCGAGAACTTCGGGGCCGCGAATAACGATGCCGAGACTGGCCCCTCGTCCCGTCCCGACCAGCAGTGCCGTCGGAGTGGCCAGACCCAGCGCACAGGGGCAGGCGATGATCAGCACCGCGACGGCAGCGGTAAACGCCGCGGCAGCGCCGTGCCCGGTGGCCAACCAGGTGATCAAGGTCGCGATCGCGATCACGATGACGACGGGGACGAAGATGGACGAGATCCGGTCAGCGAGCCGTTGCACGCGCGCTTTACCGGATTGGGCTTCCTCGACGAGCTTGGCCATCTGAGCCAGTTGAGTATCGGCACCCACACGAGTCGCCACGATTTCAAGGCGTCCCGAGGTGTTGATGGTGGCACCCGACACCGGATCGCCCGGCACCACATCCACCGGAACGGACTCGCCGGTGAGCATCGACACATCGACTGCCGAGGCGCCGGATATCACCGTGCCGTCAGCCGCGATCTTCTCACCGGGACGCACCACGAAATGGTCGCCGACACCTAGTTCCTTGATCGGAACCGTCACTTCGCGTCCGTCTCGCAACATGGTGACATCTTTGGCGCCCAGTTCTAGCAGTGCCCGGAGGGCGGCGCCCGCCTGGCGCTTTGCGCGCTTTTCGAAGTAGCGGCCGGCCAGCACGAAAGTGATGACTCCCGCAGCGACTTCAAGGTAGATGCTGTCTAGGGCATCAGAGCGGGCCACGGCAAAAGAGAAGCCGTGCCGCATCCCGGGATGTCCAGCCATACCGATGAACAACGCCACGATCGACCAGATGAAAGCCGCGATGGTGCCGACGGAGATCAGGGTGTCCATCGTGGCTGCGCCATGTCTGAGGTTGGTCCAGGCGGCACGGTGAAATGGCCACCCGGCCCAGACCACAACAGGCGCGGCGAGAACAAGGGCCGCGAATCCCCAGTAGTCGAATTGCAGAGCCGGAATCATCGACACCGCGATGACCGGAATGGTCAATGCCACTGCACCACGTAACCGGGTTCGCAGTAACAGCAGTTCTGGATCGATCTCTTCGGCACCGTCTGCCGAATCCGACTCGTCCTGCTTCTTTTGAGTCTCAGGCGGTGGCGGTAGGAGGGCGGTGTAGCCGGTGTCCTCGACCGTTTTGATGAATGACTGCGGGTCGCTTTCCAGGGGAGCGACGATGGTGGCGCGTTCGGTGGCATAGTTCACCGTCGCCGAAACGCCTTCGAGTCGGTTGAGCTTCTTCTCGATCCTCATGGCACACGAAGCACAGGTCATCCCGCCGATATCGAGAGTGATCTCTTGGGTGGTTGCGGGCATGCGCGGCTCCTCGTCCTGGATTTTCCCTACCGCTCAACCATACCCCCTGGGGGTATGGTTTCCAAGAGGACTAAAGAACCGAGGAAACTGCGAGACCAACCATAAGTGAACCCCAGCTCGCGGCGAGCATTCCAGTCGAATGGATGAGCGCCACCACCGGACGACCGCCGCGCAACAGTTGAAACGACTCCAGCATCGCCGAGCCAAAAGTCGAGTAACCGCCTAAGAATCCGGTGCCGAGCACACTCAGCCACACCGCCTCGTGTTCCCGCCCCGCCAGCCAGCCGTACACCACACCCATCAGCAGGCACGCACTGACGTTGACCACGATCAGCCCCACTGGAACGGACAGATGCTGGGTGCGCTTCTTGACACCAGAGTCCACCAGATACCGCAGCACAGCGCCGAACGCGCCCCCAAGTCCGATCAGCACCATCACGAGGACTCGACCTCCCTCACAGCCCGCCGACCAACCAGATAGCCGCCAGCAACACCTGCGATGCCCACGACAATCGACGAAGCAGCGTAACCGAGCGCCACCAGGAGGAGGCCGCCACCGCCAAGTTCAACTGCCTCGAGCACGTAAGTGCTATAGGTCGTAAAGCCGCCGAGAAGACCAGTGGTGACGCACAGGTACAGCACACGATGACGGTAGGAGGGCAGTGGTCGAGTCGTAATGACACCCGTGATGACACCCAGTGCCATGCAGCCGATGACATTGATCAGCCAGGTCACCCACGGCCACGATTGTCCGAGCGGGGGAGCGAAACGATCTTCGAATGCCGCGCGGAGCAGCGTGCCGACGCCACCGCCGAGAAACACCACTGCCACGTTCACCACGGAGAGGCGAAAAGGGTGAGGGCTGCTGCGCACAAGCCCTATCGTATGTCCAATCTCATCGATTTCGACCAGTCCCATGAGTACTAACTGGAATAATTCCAGAAAAGGCACTATACTGACAGTGTGTCAGATTCCTTCACCAGCACATTGCGTCAAGCCGGTTTGCGTGTCACGCAGCCGCGTCTTGCTGTGCTGGACGCTCTTGAAGAATCGCCGCACGCCACGGCCGATGAAGTTGCCCATAGCTGCCGCAATGCGCTCGGCTCAATTTCGGTGCAGACCGTGTATGACGCGTTAGCCGCCTTGACCCAAGCACGCATCATCCGCTGCCTGGATCCAGCCGGCGCCTCAGCCGCTCGATACGAGATTGACGTCAAGGACAACCACCACCACCTGGTGTGCCGCAATTGCGGAGAAGTCCATGACATCCCTTGCGCAACCGGCAAACAACCTTGCCTGGACATCACCGAACACTTCGACTTTCACATAGACGAGTCCGAAGTGACCTACTGGGGGATCTGCTCGCGTTGCCGGGCAGCCTCCATGAGCGACGCCCCATCCCCAGCCTGACCCTAGATTCCACGAGAAAACAGAACAGGAAGACGAATGACCTCCCAGCCCACCACTAATGACTTCGGCGCCCCCGTTGGTTCCGACCAGCACTCCTTGACCGTCGGCCCCAACGGTCCAGTACTGCTGCATGACCACTACCTCGTCGAAAAGCTCGCACACTTCAACCGTGAGCGCGTGCCCGAGCGCGTCGTCCACGCGAAGGGCGCCGGCGCCTTCGGAACCTTCAAGGTCACTGCGGATGTCAGTAAGTACACCAAAGCTGCTGTCTTCCAGCCTGGCGCGGAGACTGAAACGCTGTTGCGGTTCTCCACGGTGGCGGGGGAGCAGGGGTCACCTGACACCTGGCGCGACCCACGCGGCTTCGCGCTGAAGTTCTACACCACCGAGGGCAACTACGACCTGGTCGGCAACAACACTCCGGTGTTCTTCATTCGTGACGCCATCCAGTTCCCGGACTTCATCCACTCGCAGAAGCGCCGCTCGCAATCAGGTCTGCGCGACAACAACATGCAGTGGGATTTCTGGACTCAGGTTCCGGCCTCCGCACACCAGGTCACCTGGCTGATGGGAGACCGCGGCATTCCACGCACTTGGCGCCACATGGACGGGTTCGGTTCGCACACCTACCAGTGGATCAACGCGGCAGGCGAGAAGTTCTGGGTAAAGTACCACTTCAAGACCCAGCAGGGCATTGAGTTCTTCACCCAGGACGAGGCCGACCACAAGGCCGGAACTGACCCTGACTACCACCGCGCTGACCTGTTCAACTCGATTGAAGCAGGCGACTTCCCGCGCTGGACTCTGAAGGTACAGATCATGCCTTATGACGAGGCTCGCACCTACCGCTTCAACCCCTTCGACCTGACCAAGGTCTGGTCGCAGAAGGACTACCCGCTCATCGAGGTCGGTGTCCTCGAACTCAACCGCAACCCGCAGGACTTCTTCTCAGAGATCGAACAGGCGGCGTTCTCGCCTTCGTCACTGGTTCCCGGTATCGGCTTGTCCCCGGACAGGATGCTGCTCGGACGTGTCTTTGCATACCCGGACACGCACCGCTACCGTATCGGCGCGAACTACGCGAAGCTGCCGGTCAATGCACCACACGCTACGACTACGAGTTCGTACTCACGAGACGGCGCGATGAACCCGCACAACTACCCGGCCTCACAGCCTGAATATGCCCCCAACTCCTTCGGCGGCCCGCACGCAGACGTAAGTCTGGTCACTGAGGCTGATGCTTGGACTGCCGACACAGAGTTCGTCCGCCAGGCATACACCCTCCGCCCGGAGGACAACGACTTCATCCAGGCCGGCACCTTGGTGCGCGAGGTACTCGACGACGCCGCGCGCGACCGCCTCGTGTCGAATATTTCGGGTCATGTGGTCGCTGTCACTGACGGAGCCATCTTGGAGCGTGTCTTCCAGTACTGGAAGAACGTCGACGCTGATTTGGGTGCTCGTGTCGAGTCCGTCGTGCGAGCTGCCAAGCAAACGCAGAACTGATCCGTTAGCACTGCAAAAGTGCGGCTTCTGCCGCGAACGTCGAAGTTCAACATGAGACGAACTCGCACACAGGTCGGCTAGTTGCGATACTCCAATGGTGCCCGTTGACCGATTGCGTCAACGGGCACCATTAACGCTTCCGTGCTATGAAAGCAGTGCTATGGCAAGTAGATTAATTATCTCTGACCCCGCGGCGGTGCGCGCTATGACAAGCCCGGTGCGTTTTCTCGCCGTCGACGAGTTGTATGCCACGCAGCGGGCGATGACTGCGACCCAATTGGCCGAGATCTCCGGCGCATCACCGAGTGCGATGAGTTATCACCTCCGCGAACTCGAGCGGCACGGCATCGTCAGACGCAGTTCTGACGCGGGAGACGGCCGCGGCCGCCCGTGGCGCGCATGTGCAGACGATTACGTCATCAAAGCCAGCGACGACGCCGACTCCCAGGGACATGTGTCTCTCATCGACTCTCACCTGCGCCCTATGCAACAACGCATGATCGGCGTGCTGAACGAACGTGCCGCCCAAACCCCAGATCACCGTCAAGACGACCCCTACCGTGTCCTGGTGATGGAAAGCCTCACGCTGACCGATCAGGAGATCCGTGATCTAGGTGGTGAACTCGACTCTCTGCTAGAGCGTTACGCGCAGATCAGTCGTCACCGACGCAACGGCGGTCCGGCCGCATCACGCGTCGAGGTGCTGTGGTCGGTCGTGCCCAAGGATCCGCGTACCGCGTTTCAGCAGCTCACCAGCACTGACAAGTGATGTCGCCTACCACTGCATCGGGTGTCGCCTCGTCCGATCGTCCCAGTTCAGACTGGCCGCGCGGCGGTAACCTATGAGTTGTCCGGGACACATGACGACAAAGGCCGCCAATGCAACCCGATCAAAAACTCGTTATCTTCACTAAGCCACGGGAAGCCAGCCGTAGCCTGGCCGCTCGATCTCTTCGTCGACTGCGCCGCATCGGCAGGAAACGTCTTGGTCTAGCACTTGGCCCGCTCGCCGCCATCATCGTGTTCTTCACGATGCCCGATGTCACCAGCCTGCAAGAGGTATCCGATCTGTCACTCTTGGGCAGCGGCGATCGAGCCGCTGCACTGACAGCCGCACTGCTGATCTGGATGGGCCTGTGGTGGATGACGGAAGCGGTGCCGTTGGCCGTCACAGCCGTGCTGCCGGTCATCGTCTTCCCTGCGCTCGGCGGTATTCCCACTGGTGATGTCACCACTGCATATGCCAACCCGGTGATCTTCCTGTTCTTGGGAGGCTTCGCACTGGCCATCGCGATGCAGCGGTGGCAGTTGCACCGCAGGATCGCGCTGACAGTGCTGCGGTTCTCGGGAACTCGGCCTTCTCGGCTCGTACTCGGCTTCATGGTCGCCACCGCACTGATTTCGATGTGGGTATCGAATACCGCCACCGCGGTCATGATGCTTCCCATCGGTTCATCCGTGCTGGCAACGCTCAATGCTCGACGCGGCGGTTCGGACAAGAAGTTATCCGCCGCACTCATGCTCGGCATCGCCTACGCCGCGACCATCGGCTCGTTCGGCACCATCATCGCTAGCCCGCCCAACGCGTTGCTCGTGGGGTATCTGTCAGCCACCTACGGCATCAGCATTTCAATGGTGCAGTGGATGGCGGTAGGTGTGCCATTGACGGTGGTATTCCTTTTCATCGCCTGGGTCTGGCTTGCGAAAGTTCTGTTCAAGACCAATGACGAGCCACTGGCCGACGAGAAATCACTGATCGCGGACGAACTCGAACGGCTCGGTCCGGTTGGCCGTGCCGAGAAACGGGTCATGATCATCTTTGGCATCACAGCGGCGTCGTGGGTATTGCTGCCGCTAGTGTGGCCCGCCACCCCGCTCAGCGATGAAGTGATCGCAATGATTGCCTTCCTGGCGCTGTTCCTCCTTCCCTCCGGTGAGGAGCGCGGTACGCGGATCCTTTCATGGCCGGACACGAAAGAACTTCCATGGGGCATCTTGCTGCTCTTTGGCGGAGGTCTCGCGTTGGCATCGCAAATCACCGCGTCTGGCCTTGCCGATTGGATCGGAAGTCGCACCCAGGCAGCAGCCAACCTGCCGAATCTGCTACTGCTCATAGTGGTCTGCCTTATCACGCTGGCTCTGACAGAGTTCATGTCGAACACCGCCGCTGCCGCGACTCTGCTCCCGATCATGGGCGGTGTCGCACTGTCCTTGAATGCCTCACCACTGTTGCTGACGGTGCCAGTCGCTTTGACCGCCGCATGCACCTTCATGATGCCGGCTGCGACTCCACCCAACGCCATTGCGATCTCATCGGGATACGTCAAAGTTCCCCAGCTCTTCCGCGCCGGAGCGCCTCTGAGCGCCCTGACAGTGGTGCTGGTGCCTTTGACGGTCGCGACTTTGGGGCGTTGGGCTCTGGGCATCGACGTCTAACACAGCCAGAGCCGCTAGCGTATAGTCCGTGCCCTCTGTCGAAGCCTTCACTGCATCCGATTCGATCCCTGTCGCATCTCGTCTGCACTGGCGGTCATCTCAGTCGTTGCTTTTCCGTCTGATACTCGGTGTCGCGGGTGGGCTGATTCTCGATCTTGCCTTTCCCGCTGTCGGATGGTGGCCGTGCGCAATCATCGGCACCGCTTTGATCATCGCTGCCCTGGACGGTCAAACCGTCTGGCGAAGCATCCTGATCGGGTTCACTGCTTCACTGGTGTTCTATCTTGTACATATTTACTGGGCAACGCTGTACTTGGGTCCGATTCCGTGGGTGGCGCTCTCGTTGTCACAGGCACTGATCTTTGCCGCGGTAGCTGCCGGATGGTCTGTTTCCATCCGTCTTCTACACCGTCAATTCTCCGGGATCGCGGGCCGCTTTGTCGCCTACCCATTGATAGTCGCCAGTTGGTGGCTGGTGCGCGAAACAGTCGCTTCGTCCTGGCCATACGGCGGTTTCTCGTGGGCAAGGCTTTCCTTCTCACAGTCGGAAGGATGGTTTGCACCCACCTTGTCGTGGTGGGGCGCCCCGGGGCTTTCCTTTGCGATTGCGGCCTTAGCCGCTCTTGTGTACCAATGCGCCAAGTCAGTATGTACGTATCCGATCCTGTGGCGAGAAGCAGGGACACAGGATGGTTCGGCGAGGGAACTACCGACACATCGTCGGCCGTTGACCATTCGCATTTGCGCCATCGGCTGGATGACAGTCATCGTCGCGATGATGCTTGTCCCGGTCTTCCCGCAACGATCCGAGGGCACGTTGCGGGTGGCAGCAGTACAAGGAGCCGGCCCGGCAGGCTATTTCAGTGAGCGCGAACGTGGCGACCTGTTAGCCGCTCAGCTGGCCGCGACGGCCGAACATGTACCGGAACAGGTCGATCTTGTGATCTGGCCGGAAGACGGCACCGATATCGACCCGCTGCGCGATGAGTCGACCCGGAAGATCTTTACCGATCTGACCGACTCGCTACAGGCGCCCGTCACATTTGGGACCATCACCCACCGTGACGGCAAGTACTACAACAGTTCACTGCTGTGGCCCGTCGGGGCACAGCAGCCGTCTGCGATCTACGACAAGCTGCATCCCGTCCCATTCGGGGAGTATGTGCCGCACCGCGAGTTCTACAGCCGTATTGTCCCTGACCTTATCGGAATGGTTGGCCGTCACTACGAATTCGGCCAGCGATCGCCAGTGATGGCGGTTGGCGATGGTGCGACTATCGGAGTCGCGATCTGTTTCGACATCGCCTATGACGATGTCGCCCAGCGCATTGTGCGCGACGGGGGACAGCTCATCGTCGCTCAGAGCAACAACGGCGACTTCGGCAGAACAGACGAATCGGCACAGCAACTGGCCATGGCACGAGTGCGTGCTATCGAGACCGGCCGGGACCTCGTCAATATTTCGACCGTTGGAATCAGCGCGATCATCCGTGCCGATGGTTCAACTGCCGCAGAATTGCCCTGGTATGAACCGGGAGCGATGATTCAGGACATACACCTGAGCACAACCGTCACACCGGCGATGACCGTTGGACCGGCGATCATATGGCTGAGTATCATTGTGGCCTTCGGCAGTGTCGTGGTGCTCGGAATCCGCCAGCGTAGAATCACTTCTTTGTCACGCGAACTTTGACCTTGCCCGCGCGGGTCTTAATGATCTTGCCGTGAGCAAACTTCTGGACACACCGTCGGTTGCCCTTCTTATTGGCCTTCGAGCACTTCTGGTCTGACTTCGGGAAGCCGAGTCGTTTGCGGTTCTTGTTCCAGCGCTTGCCCGTGGGGATCACGTGTGCGGGCTTGCCGGCGCGGTTCGCGATAAAGCCGTTGGCGAACTTCTGACGGCAGCGTCCGTTGACGTTGCATTTTGCGACTTTGCGCGGCATCCCGACCGTTCCGCGGTGAGCTTTATCCTTGCGCCAGGCCTTCGCCAGGTTTGCCGGAACAATAAAGTTGCCTTTGGGGGAGACAGCCACGTGACCGCCGTCAAAGCGCTGGTGGCACCTCTTGCCGTTCTTCGAGCACTTGACGGTCTTGCGCGGCCAACCGAGGCTGCCCCCGACGCCGCCGGACTGCTGCCAGACAGTCGCGACCGCAGGGGCGACTGGGAAGCTCTTGCCCTTCTTATTGTTTGCGACATATCCGCCTTGGAAGTTCTGCACGCAAAAGCCCTTGCTGTTGCATTGCTGGCGCGACCGTGGGACGCCCAGAGCGCCCGCATGGGATCGGTGGCTGATCCAATATTCCTGGATGGCTCCACGTACCGGAACCTGGGTCGAGCCGAACCAGTCGGTGAAGATACGCCAGAAGTTACGGTTTCCATAGGACGAGCATTCGTCACCGGTGCCGTACAGGTTTTGTAGTGCGGCGCTATTGGGCACGTACGGGGTGTAAAAGTAGAGGCCGACAGTGGCTTGGTTCTTGATATTGACATTGACCCGAGTGCATTTACCGGGGTTGCTGGTGGCGACTCGCGGGTGTTGCATGATGCTGTTGGCACCAATGCTGTACCAGTTGTAGAAGCTGTCTGAGGCGTAACGTTGGTACTGCCGAGCCCCGTAGTACAACTGGTAGAAGATTCCCTCGTACTGCGGATCACACGGCGCGGTATCGGGGCAGGCGAAGCCGGTAGCGTGCCGGTACTTGTATTCGGTGGGCACATTCGTCGCGGTAGATCCTGCAGTGACCAGGGACTGCTCTTTTTCCAGGAGCACCAGGAGCGCCTTTTGCGAGACTCCGCAGGCCTTACCCACCTTGGCGATGATCTTCGACGCTTTCTCGTTCGCACCGCCCTTGTACTTCTTGCAGTACTGGTCGGCCGGGATGGTCGGAGTCGCCTGCCTGTGGTTACGAAGGCAAGTCGGTCCTGAATCACTGGTGTTGCACTTCGGTACCCGTGCTTTGAGAAATGCCTGGACCTGTTTGGCCGTCAGGGCGTTCCCATCGAAGAAAACCACATCCGAGACGATATTGCCCGGATCGAAGCCATTGGCTTTTGCGATGGGCTTGATCTCGACCGCGGCGGCAGTGGTCGGTTCCACAGCAAGCGGTGCTGCCGCGATTGCGGTGGTCACAGCCAGCATAAAGACCATGAACAAGCCGCCGAGACGGCCGCCACTTCGTTTCGATTGACTGTCGTTGAGCATAGGTACTTGAGTTTCGCGCGAAGAATCCATCCCTACGATTCTGACATACACCCAAAAATTTGTCTCACTAGTCACATCAGTCACATCAGCACCACAGAGCGGAAGCGCTCGTCCTCGTGTCACAACCCAACGCATCAAGACGTTATCGTGGCGCAGTTCATCCGCGGGTACTACCGTGGGTTCATGGCGCAATATTTTGATGTTCACCCGGAAAACCCGCAGACACGAACTATCGGCAAGGTCGCAGAGATCCTTCGCGATGGCGGTTTGATCGCTTATCCAACAGACTCGGGCTATGCCCTCGGAGCCGCGTTAGGCAACGCCGACGCTCTGGGCCGGATCCGCACGATCCGCAAGCTCGACGACAAACATCACTTCACGTTGGTCTGCAAGGACTTCGCGCAACTAGGGCAGTTCGTCTACCTTGACAATTCAGAGTTTCGGGCGATCAAAGCCGCAACTCCCGGTCCGTATACCTTTATTCTGCGCGCCACCTCAGAAGTGCCCCGACGTATGGCACACCCCAAGAAGAAGACTGTGGGCGTGCGGATTCCCGATTACACAGTGGTGCAGTCATTGCTCGCGGAAATGGGAGAGCCGATCTTGTCTTCGACGCTCATCATGCCGAACCAAACCGATGTCATGACCGATGGTTGGACGGTGAAGGAAGAACTCGATCACAGTGTCGACGCTGTCATCGACACAGGCGAATGCGGCACTGACCCGACGACGGTCATTGACTGGACCACCGGCGCTCCGGAGGTCGTCCGTATCGGCGCCGGTGATCCGAGTCGTTTCGAGTGAGTATTCGGCCCACCACAACGAGTTTTTACCGCAGCGGCATCGGCGCTGCGTGCCAGATCCGGTCCAGGTAGTCCTTGATGGAGCGGTCCGACGAGAAGAACCCGGTACGTGCCACGTTCAGGATGGCGGAACGGGTCCAGGCTTCACGGTCCGCGAAGGCGGTCTCCAGGCGTTCTTGGGCTTCAATGTAAGCCTGGTAGTCCGCCAATACGAGGAAGCGGTCATGCCAGAGCAGATCTGAGACGATCCCTTCGAATGTTGTGCGGTCGCCACTCGAGAATGCGCCCGAGGCGATCAGATCGATGGCTCCGCGCAGCGAGGCATTCGACTCGTAATACTTGGCAGAGACATAACCGGTCGCTTGCAGGTCGGCGACTTCCGGCTCGGTCAGGCCGAAGAGGAAGAAGTTGTCCTCGCCGACCAGTTCGCGAATCTCAACGTTGGCCCCGTCGAGGGTTCCAATGGTCAAGGCGCCGTTGAGGGCGAACTTCATGTTGCCGGTTCCGGATGCTTCCTTGCCAGCCAACGAGATCTGTTCCGACACATCCGCGGCAGGGATCAGCTTTTCAGCCAATGTCACGTTGTAGTTCGCCGGGAAAGCGATCTTGAGGCGACCGGCCAGGCGTGGGTCTGAGTTGATCGTGGCACCGACAGCGTTGATCAACGCGATGATCTCCTTGGCCATCAGATAGCCCGGAGCAGCCTTCGCTCCGAAGATGACGACGCGCGGCGTGATCGACATCGGGTCCAGTTCGCCCTTGACGACCTTGTTGTACAAGGTGACCACGTGGAGCAGTTTGAGCATCTGGCGCTTGTATTCGTGCAGGCGCTTGACCATGACATCGAAGATCGCGTCGGATGGCAGCTCGATTCCATCGCGTTCTCGCAGCACCTCGACCAGACGGTCCTTATTGGCCTGCTTCACGGCTCGGAATCTCGAGCGGAAATCGGCGTCCTCAGCCAGCGGTTCAAGTTTGGCCAACTCGCTGAGGTCCTTGACCCATCCGGTACCGATCGTCTCATCCAGCAGGCCAGTCAGACCCGGGTTGGACAACCGTACGAAGCGTCGCGGGGTGACACCGTTCGTCACATTGGTGAACTTCTGCGGCCATAGCTCCGAGAAGTCGACCAGCACCTTGTCCTTGAGCAGTTCTGAGTGCAGAGCGGCTACGCCGTTGACTTTGGTTGAGCCGACGGTGGCCAGGTGAGCCATCCGCACCGCACGGAAGGGCTGTTCCTGGACGATCGACATGCGACGGACTCGCAGTTCGTCGCCCGGACGGTCGCGCCGCAACTCTTCGACGAAGAGGTCGTTGATCTCGAAGATGATCTCGAGGTGGCGGGGCAGGAGCCGTCCAAGCAGGTCAACCGCCCAGACCTCAAGCGCCTCCGGCAACAGCGTGTGGCAGGTGTAGTTGAATACCTGCCGGGTGATGTCCCAGGCTTCGTCCCACACCATGCCGTATTCATCGACCAGCAGACGCATGAGCTCCGGGATGGCGATGACGGGGTGGGTGTCGTTGAGCTGAAAGGTGACACGCTCGGGCAGCGTGCGGAGTTCTTCGTGCGAGGTTCCGACCTCGCGAATCAGATCGGCAAGCGATGCCGCGACGAAGAAGTACTGCTGCTGCAGTCGCAGCTCCTTGCCCTGTGGTGTCGAGTCTTCCGGGTAAAGGACCTTGGAGATGTTCTCAGCGAAGGTCTGAGCGCGAACTGCGGACTCGTAGTCACCGGAGTTGAAGATCTGCAGGTCGAAGGACTGCGTGGCCTTGGCGCTCCACAATCGCAACGAGTTGACGTTCTCGGTGCCGTAACCGGGAACCAAGTAGTTGTAGGGGACCGCTTGGACTTCCCAGCCCGGATGCCAGGTGGCCTGATCTGCACCGCCCTCATCGGCGACGTGTTCCACGTGTCCGCCAAAGTGGACGGTGACGGAGGACTCTGGGTGCGGGAATTCCCAGGGCGAGCCCATTTCCAGCCAATTGTCCGGCTGCTCTGCCTGACGTCCATTGACGAAGGTCTGTCGGAAGATTCCGTATTCGTAGCGGATTCCGTAACCGATCGCGGGAATGTCCAACGTGGCGAGCGAGTCGACGAAGCATGCTGCCAATCTGCCAAGACCACCATTGCCCAGCCCTGGTTCGACTTCCTGCTGGGCGAGGTGATCGAAGTCAAGGCCCAGACCAGCCATCGCCTCCCGCGCGACCTGCTCCAATCCGGCTGCCTGCAGCGCGTTATTCAGTTGGGCCCCTAGCAGGTACTCAGCCGAAAGGTAGGCCACAGTCTTGGCCTTGAGCTGACGGCGGCGTTTCGTGGTCTCCAGCCAACGACCGATCAGCGCTTTGCGCACTGACCATGCCAGTGCGTTGTACAGATCGTTGGTGCTGGCGGACTCTAGGTCGACGCCTCGAGAGTTCTCCAGGCGCGACAAAAAGTCGGCCGTGAAAGATTCAACAGTTGCGGGGGGATTCACAGTGGGCTCAGTCACGAGACAAAGGTTACCGGTTCCGGAGCTGAAAAACGTTTCTGGGCGGTATCGAATCCATCACACATCGTTATGACGACATCTTGCGAAGCGTGCTTTGACGACGAGTGCTCCCGCCCAGTTGCCACAGTGACCTCATGGCAATCACCCCGATGATCAACACAAGAAGGTTACGCACTGCCAGCAGTGCGACTGCGCCGCCGTGTAAGCGCAGCAACTCGGAATAGAACACCGGATAGATCAACTGCGTCAGTCCGGCTGCCGCCAATGCCAATCCGGCTACCAGCCGCCAACGCTGACGCCACAGCTGTTGTGAAAGCCCGAAGGCGATAGGGGCCAGGAGCCAGATCTGGAACTGCGGCGATCCCACTTTGTTACCGATAATCGCCCAAGTCAGCAGCGCCAGCGCGCCCCAGGTCATGACTTCGCTGGAGTTTCTGCGGGCCCGCCACACCAAAGACATGATCGACAACGTGGCTACGATCAGCAGCCACGGAATGACCTTGACAACGTGTTCAGTGATCCCACCAGTGATCTCATAGGTGGATATCTCCTCGTTGAATGCGATGACGGCAGGATCGGCGAACTGTGCGATCACCTGCACCGCCGAGGCTCCGACTGATTCTGCTTGCAGACCACGATCCGATTGAGCCCCAAGGAAACTCAACACCCGCGGCAGGGCGCCGGTGAGGGCGACGAGCACCGCCACCGTGAAGCACACCGCCAGCGCGGGGACGATGACTCGTCGCAGCCAAGACCGGGTGCTGACCACCAAGGGCCATAGCACCATACCCGGCACCACTTTGATCCACGCGCCAACGGTCAGCAGCACCGCTGCCAGCCACGGATGCGACAGGCGAACGCAAAGGGCGACGCACACCGATACCGCCACGAAAATATCGAGTCGCGCCAACGCGATCGGCCCCGACAGCAACACGAATGACAGCCAGAACCACGAACCGACCGTGGTTGTGCTGTCGCGGCGCAACATGCCGAAGGCAACGGCACTGGCCCCAGTGGCGAGCACCAGCCAAGCCAGATGCACACCCAGTACGGTACTGAGACCGTAGGCGACCACCATCGGCACCAGCGCCATGATGGGGTAGACCCACTCCGCAAACGGTCCGTCCGCGCTCAGAACTGGCCATACTTCGTCAGCAATGCCCGACTCGACCCACCAGGAATACAGGCTGACATCGGCCAGCACGCCCGGACGAAGCAGACCCTGGATCGACACGATGATGTGAACCAAGGCGAATGCCGCCCAGGGGAACCACGGCTGGTGAGCGAGATCTCGCGTCTTGTCCAGTGATCGGTCGCGAGTGTGCGCAGGTCCGGTTGAACTCGTCATGCCGACCGATCCGGATGACGCTGCGCGGCACATTGCCCGGCCCAATACCCGGCAGCGGCAGCGGCCGTGAATGACAGTTCGTCCTCGAGTAGACCTCGGCCCATCGTTGACAAGGTGACCGGCACGTCGGCGAGAATCGCCGAGAAATCAGCGTCCGGGCACGCCACTGACCGATGCAGACCGACAGGTGCGACCAGCCCTGCTATGCGTTCTGCGACATTGCGGTGCCACCACGGCGGCAAGGCGGCGGGTTCTGGCGGAAGCACCAGATCTGCCGGGCGGCAGGCAACTCGTCCATAAGCGGTCACGGAATGGTGCGAGATCCCTAGATGCCGGTCCCGCGCATCGGCCTGGGACATGCGCAAAGTCGCGATAGGTCGACCCTGCAAGGCGGCAACGGCATTGATCGCATCGCCGACGGCAACGCCGGAGAACCCCCAGCGTGTGTCGGTGCCTAGGTTGCCTGGTCCCTGTGTCACCACCACCAGGTCGGCCTCGCAGACCAGATGGGCAGCGAGCAGCGCCGAATGCAAGGTGACTGCTTCCAGATCACCGCCGAAGGCCTGGCCGCAGGTCAAGGTGGTGTCGATCCAATCGGCTGCTTGCAGACCGGCGACCGTACGAGAGAACCACAACGGTAACGCACCGCCGTCCGTCATCACATAAGCGATACGGGGCGGACGGCCTCGTCCCTGGTCTGATCCGTCACGGCCAAAGGCCGCCCGCGCACCGGCGATGATCGCAGGAAGCGCGGAGTGCAGATCAGCGACGACAACCGGAAGCCCATCGATGCTGTCGGCGTCTCGAAGCAGATCGTGGTGAACCGAGTCTTGCTCATCGACCGACAGCACCATCGACTGCAACGGGGTGTAGCGAGCCTTCACCAGGTGGCCCGCACTGCGCGGCGCGTCCTCAGCGCCGCGCAGGCCGTGCGCATCGACGATGGCCACGACAAAGGCATAGCCGCCGGTCCCCAGTCCGCGCGCCAACGCCGAAGTGTTCAACAAGACGTCGTTGCCGACCTCGGGTCTACCGACGAGTTCGGGGTACGCGAGCGCCCGCACCGTCCCGCCGCCGTCGAGTTCCACATCAAGCTCTGCGGCACCCGGCCAGGAGCGCCGAAGTGCCGTAATTTTCCCACGCCGCCATTGGATCACGAGATACACGCTACTTCACCTATAGGCTGTGGCTGTGGCCGCGCGAATCACACCGTCTGAACGCCTACTCAGTCTTGCCTTGGCATTGCTGCATACAACGGTGCCCATGACCAAGCGCGACATCCGGCGACATGTCACTGGATATGACGCAGATGTCAGCAACGATGCATTCGACCGGATGTTCGAACGTGACAAGCAATTGCTGCGAGAGCTCGGTTTCACGCTGGTGACCATCGGTACGGACGGTCACGGTGAGGAGATCGGCTACCGTGTCGAGGTGCCGAACGAAACCACACGATTGCGCGAATTGACCGCCACCGACATCACGGTCATGGGAATCGCGGCAAACCTGTGGCGCGCAGCGGCCCCCGGACGCGATATCACCACGGCATTGATCAAGCTGCGCGCTCTCGGGCTCGGCGGCGACACCGACGCTTCGATGCTGGCCGTGGGCCTACTGCCGGACTCTGTGGCACTGTCGACTGACAACGACCCGGCATACGAGGCTTTCACCGAGGCCATCTCGACGCGTCGCGCGGTCAAATTCGAGTACCGTGGCCGCTTCAGCGGCGAATTGACGCGCCGACACGTCCAGCCCTGGCGCATCGCGGTGCGCACATCCGGCTGGTACCTGGTCGGGCATGACGTCGACCGTGACGACACTCGGTTGTTCCACTTCGAACGCATCGTCAAGAAGGTGCAGTTGGTCGGTCCGGAAAGTGCGTACACGATCCCTGCTGCACAGATCATCGACGAGGCCGCCCAGTCGATTTCGGCCCGGACAGTATCTGTCGCCACCCTGATCGCGAAACAAGGCCGCGCGGGCGAGTTGCGCAATCGTGCCACTGCCATCGCACCGCTTGATAACGGTCGTGACCAGTTGGAAGTCGAGTTCACGCATGTGGATGTCTTTGCTCGCCAGATAGCTGGATATGGCGATGCGCTCGTCGTCATCGAACCTGCCGAACTACGCGGCCGCGTGATTGATCTGCTATCGCAAGCGGTGGCCCTGGGCGAAGCGGAAATCGACGGGAAGGAGCATCATGGCTGAGAGCAATCCGGAACGGCTCGTTCGACTGCTAGGGCTGCTGGCGTACCTGGATCGTGTGTCCGAGGCCTCTTTAGACGAGTTGGCGGCACGCTTCGATGTGCCGGTGGAACAAATCCGTGCGGATATAGACCTGCTGTGGGTTTCAGGCCGCCCTGGCGGTCAGCATCAAGATTTGATCGACTTCGATGCCTTTGCCATCGACGACGGCATTGTCCGGCTGGAACAGGGCCAGGGATTGCCTCAGACCTTTCGGCTCACTGACCGCGAATCCATCGCGTTGGCTGCCTGTCTGCAGGCGCTTCGCGCAGCTTCGGAACGTGATCCGCACGCTGAAGCGGTCACTGCGCTCATCGACGACGCGTTGGAGCATCTCAGCGATGACGAGCTCAATATCGCGGATGTCGTCGACTTCGCCTGGCAGGATTCGGTGAATCCCGCCGTGATCGAGACCCTGCAGCAAGCTCTGCGAGAACATCGGCGAGTCCGCATCGACTACATCGATGCTGGCGATCGACAACTTCAACGAGTCATCGAGCCGCTCCAGGTACGCCACCTGGAAGGGCGCCGTTATCTTGATTCCTGGTGCCTGACCGCCCAGGATCTGCGCCGGTTCCGACTCGACCGGATTCAACGGATACAGGTTCTCGCCGATCCTGTGACCCACACCGTCTCCGATTTCGACCTGCCCGACGGGAACGCCCTGGTCCTGGGATTACCCATGGCGTCGGTCCGGCTGCGATTGCGTAATTCTGGACGAGTCATCCCTGAAACCATCCCGTATACCTGGCTCGAAGAGCACGATGACGACTCGTTCACCGTGGAACTACAGATCACCAACCTGGATTGGCTCCGGCGGCTGATTCTCGAGAATGCCGATCACATCATCTCCATCACGCCATCCGAAGTAGCCGAGGCGGCCGCAACTCAGGCAACAGCGGCGCTGACACAGTACAGCCTCTGACTCACGCCGTGACGCGCCTCATCTACTAGGCTGTAGGGGTGTGGTGGTGGATTTGGGTGACGCTGGTCGTTGCATCGTTAGCGGGTTACGTCGTACTTGGCATTTGGCTATGGCGCCGTGGCGCGAACCTGCTCAAAACAGCTGACGATTGTCTCGCAGTCTTCGACCGGCTGGACCAGGTCGACCCGAGCATCGGCACTCGACCACGTCCCGTCACTGCGCTGGGGGATATCGCCGCTGCCCGCGAGTACCGAGAGGAACGACGCAGAGCCAAGTACGCCCGCCGCGATGCCAAATATGACCGGCATCGGATCCGCTGGCAACAATGGTCTACTTTCAATGAGTAGGCCTGCTGGCATCCACTAGACTGGATCACCGTGGGGCAGTCCACATCAAACGAGCACATCTAGGGAGGACGTGCAGCGTGAGGCTAAGTTCGTGGCATGTGATAGTGCTCATCGTTGTTGTTCTGATCGTCTTTGGAGCACCACGACTTCCGATGATCGCGAAGAATCTTGGACAGTCTTTGAAGATCTTCAAAAAGGAAGTCCAGGAACTGTCCGAGGACGACAAGAACTCGTCGTCGAACGCTCCGGGCGGTTCCGGCACCTCCAACCAGGACTGAAACTCTCGTCCCAGTGGCCAAACGCAATCCTGAGCGGCGGATGCCGCTTGCGGCTCATTTTGCTGAGTTCCGCAGACGCCTGCTGTTAGCGGTATTGGGCATTGTCTTGGGAGCCGTGGGTGGGTGGTTCCTGTTCACCCCGGTTTTCGATGCACTTCAGCAGCCCTTGCTTGATGCTGCTGCCCGTGATGACACGATTATCAACATCAACTTCTCAACGCTGCTTTCCGCGTTCGATGTGCGGTTGAAGGTTTCGCTGTTTATCGGCCTGCTGGTGTCCTCGCCGTGGTGGCTGTACCAGTTGTGGGGGTTTGTCACACCTGGGCTGAACCGCAAAGAGCGCCGCTACACGTTGGGCTTTGTTTTCACGGCAGTACCGATGTTCCTCATTGGTGCAAGTTTGGGCTGGTTGCTTCTGCCGCACGCCGTACTGGTACTAACAGAATTCGTCCCGCATGGTTCAACGAACCTCGCTGATGCTCAGTTGTACTTGAGTTTCGTGCTGCGGCTGATGATTGCTTTTGGCTTGGCCTTCGTGTTGCCGGTGCTTATGGTGATCCTCAATCTGGCCGGCATCGTTCGCGCTTCGACCTGGGCCAAAGGATGGCGATGGGCCATCGTCATCGCGTTCGCCTTTGCCGCTGTGATGACACCGACTCCGGACGCATGGACCATGATCTTGGTGGCACTACCGATTTGCGGGCTATACGGGGTGGCATTGGGTCTATGTTGGCTGCATGACCGCAGGGCGGATCGCCGTCAGCAGGCGCTGTTGTCAGACGACTCATTGACCACCATTTAGGGGCGCATGTGGACAACCTTTCGCCAGCAGAACGCTATGCGCGTGATCGGCAGCGCCGAGCTGTCCAGCGCAGCGAGTTCGGCCAGTTCCTGGCAACCCTGCCGTATGAGCTCGATGATTTTCAGCAACAGGGCTGCCAGTCGATCGAGCGCGGTGCGTCAGTGCTCGTGGCCGCGCCCACAGGAGCGGGCAAGACCGTGGTAGGGGAGTTCGCGGTGTACTTGGCGCTCCAACGCGGCTTCAGGGCGTTCTACACCACTCCCATCAAGGCGTTGAGTAATCAGAAGTACCACGACCTGGTCAACCAGCACGGTGAAGACTCAGTTGGTCTGTTGACCGGTGACACCACGATCAATGGCGATGCGCCCATCGTCGTGATGACCACCGAAGTGCTTCGCAATATGCTCTACGCCGGTTCGTCCGGGCTGGACACCCTCGGCTACGTCGTCATGGATGAGGTCCATTACCTCGCGGACCGGTTCCGCGGACCGGTATGGGAAGAAGTCATCTTGCACCTGGCCGCCTCGGTGCAGGTCATCGCGCTCTCCGCCACGGTTTCCAATGTGGAGGAATTCGGCGCGTGGCTCCAAGAGGTACGCGGTGATGTCGACGTCGTGGTCTCAGACCGGCGTCCAGTGCCGTTATGGCAGCACCTCGTGACCAACCGGCAGACCGACTCCGAAGGACTCAGCAGCCTTCAGCTCGTCGACCTCTATCAATACTCTGAGGGCGACGAGACCGAGGAACCGCCGAAATTCACCAGGGGAGGGGTTACCGCAACTGAGCCCATCCAGCAGTACGAGGTCAACGCCGACCTGTTGGCTTTGTTCCGTACCCGCGGCGAAAGCGGACGCGGACCCAGCCGCAACCCGCGTCGTCGCCACGGCGGCAGAGAACGCCATCGCCACAGTAGACCTGAGCGTACTGGCGGCAATCACTTAGGCTCCCGCCGCGCGCCGTCGCGCTACACCATCATCGATCTGCTCGGCGAAGAAGAACTCCTGCCGGCCATCTACTTCATCTTCTCGCGCAACGGATGCGAGAGTGCCGTCGAACAATGTCTGGCCGCCGGACTGCGACTGACCACACAGGCTGAGCAAACTGAGATCGTCGACTATGTCGAATCCCGCTGCAGCCATTTGCCTGCGGCCGATCTTGCCGCACTGCGCTATGACACCTGGCTGATGGGTTTGGAACGCGGTATCGCAGCTCACCATGCAGGCATGTTGCCACTGTTCAAAGAGGTCGTTGAAGAACTCTTCGTCTCAGGGCTCATCAAAGTGGTCTTCGCCACCGAGACGCTTGCGCTTGGAATCAATATGCCAGCTCGCACCGTGGTGTTGGAAAAGCTCGTCAAATGGGATGGCACAGCGCATGTCGACATCACGCCGGGGGAGTACACCCAACTGACGGGTCGGGCGGGACGTCGAGGCATCGACATCGAGGGACATGCTGTCATCGTCGACGCGCCCGGGCTGGATCCGCATCATGTGGTTGGGCTGACCTCGACTCGTACCTATCCCTTGCGTTCAAGTTTCCTGCCGACCTACAACATGTCGGCCAACTTGATCGCCCAGGTCGGTGTCCAGCGTTCTCGCGATGTGCTGGAGATGTCCTTTGCACAGTTCCAGGCTGACCGGGGCGTGGTGGGACTGGCGCGTCAGGCGGCCGAACAGCAACAGGCCCTCGACGGATATCGCGCCGCCGCCAGTTGCGATTTAGGAGACTACAACGAGTACCACCGGTTGCGGCAAGAACTCTCGCGAATAGAAAAAGACGCGCGGAAAGAACGCACCGCCACCCAACTCAAAGATCTGTCCCGGCGCCTCGAAAAAGTCCGTCGGGGTGATGTGCTGGAGATATTCGGCAAACGACGCAGTTCCTTCGTCGTTGTAGTCGCTCCCGCCGAATTGCGGTTTGAAGGCGCCAACGTGGCCGTCCTGACCGACGGCAAACAGCTCAAATACCTCTCGGCACGTGATCTCATGCAAGATTTCGCCGTGGCGACGCGGGTTCGAGTACCGCGCAACTTCAATCCGCGAAAAGCAGCTGATCGCAATGACCTCTCCGCTGCCGCCCGCAGCGCAGTACGCGCTGGACGCAAAGCGCGCTCAGAGGGCGGCAGTTCGTCGAGGCACGCCGATGTCACGCGGCAAAGCGCAGCGGAGAACTCGTCCCGAAACGCGGTCAATGACCGCATTGACAAACTGCGCACCCAGATTCGTTCTCATCCCTGCCACCATTGCCCAGAACGCGACACGCATGAACGCTGGGCACACCGGTACTCATCGTTGGAAAAAGAGCATCGTCGCCTGTTGTCTCGTATTGAAGGGCGGACGAGTTCCATCGCGCTGCGATTCGACCGAGTGTGTTCGGTACTGGTCGCGTTGGGGTACGCCTCCCGCAATGATTCCGAATTGACCCTTACCGAGGATGGTGCGATGCTGCGCCGCATTTACTCGGAAAAAGACCTGCTGATCGCGCAGTGTCTTCGAACCGGCGCGTGGTCCAGGTTGAACCCGCCACAACTGGCCGCTGTAGTAGCGGCAACAGTCTATGAGGGTCGCCGCGAGACCATGGGGGATCTGTATATTCCAGGCGGCCCGAAGGGCGTGCTGGCACATGCCCTCGACGACACGTTCCGGCTGTGGTCCGAGTTAGAGGACCTGGAAGAAGAGTCGAAGCTAGATCCGACTCCACGGCCTGAATTAGGGATTGTCGCGCCAATCCATCGCTGGGCATCCGGTCGCAATCTGGATGCCGTACTGCGCGAATCAGAGCTTTCCGCAGGTGATTTCGTGCGGTGGTGCAAGCAGGTGCTTGATGTGCTCGACCAGATCGCCACGGTGGCTGCTGAGACGAAATTGCGCGGTTGTGCGCTACAGGCCATGGATTCGATTCGTCGTGGCATAGTCTCTTACTCGGGCATTTGATGTGCGCCCAGATATCTGCCTGTTCAGTGCCGTGCAAGGAGTAGTGTCTCGCTCATGACAACCGAAGATGCTCGTGTCCTTGTCATGATGCCCACCTTTAATGAATCGACCACACTTCCAGTGACAGTTGCGGGTGTGCTCGATCAGGCACCAGAGATCAATATCCTCGTCATTGATGACGCTAGCCCGGACGGGACGGGTCTTATCGCGGACCGCCTGGCCGATGAAGATGAACGTATTCAGGTGTTGCACCGTAGCGGCAAACAAGGATTAGGCACCGCCTATGTGGCAGGGATCCGTTGGGGACTGGAACGCGGCTACGACGTCTTGGTCGAGATGGATGCTGACGGTTCACACCGACCGGAAGACCTGCCGAAGTTGCTGCGGGTACTGGCCGCCTACCCCGATGCCGCAGCAGTGCTCGGTTCGCGCTGGATCAGCGGGGGAGCGACACAGAATTGGCCGCGACGCCGCCAGTATCTTTCGCGTGCCGGCAACAGATATGTCCGAATTGTCCTGGGGTTGCCGATTGGTGACGCTACGGGCGGTTTCCGTGCGTATCGGACCGAGGCGCTGACCAAAATGAACTTAGGGTCCATTGCGTCCCAGGGGTATTGCTTCCAGGTGGATATGGTCTGGCGATTGATCCAAGCGGGGGAGCGGGTTATCGAGGTCCCCATCGTCTTTGTGGAACGTCACGCTGGCCAATCGAAAATGAGCAACAAGATCGTACGAGAGTCACTGGTGCGAGTCACGGCCTGGGGATTGAAGCACCGGGCGAGGCAGATCATTGGGGCGGAACGTCGCAACCGAAAGCAATGACGTTATGTCACAACACGTCGCGTGTATCACGGATGCTCTGACATGAAAGAACGTGGTGTGTAACGACCTTGCGGTCGTCACACACCACGCACGAATCAGTACGAGTCGTAGCCTCAGCCGCGGCGCAGTTTTCCAGCACGGAGCAACTCGAGGCGTTCGTCAAGAAGTACCTGAAGTTCTTCTTCGCTACGACGTTCCAACAGCATGTCCCAGTGGGTGCGAACCGGCTTCACCGGCTTTTCTTCTGAATCAGGGAGTTCTTCTGGGCTACGCAGTGCGGCTTCGGCGCCACAACGGCATTCCCACGCTGGGGGCAGTTCAGCGTCTGTTGCGAACGGCAACACGATGGTGTGTCCATTCGGGCAGTCGTAGGTTGCTTCCTGACGAGGCGCAAACTCAACACCCTCATCCGACTCCATGCTCTTGGAGCCGATGGACATGCCCCTAAGTGAACGATCTGCCACGCGATGCCTCCTGAAGCATTGGCAATGAATTGATTCTCACGAGTGTGCAACATATCCGATACTGCGTTTGTTCCGCGATCCGCACACAAGAACCGACACACCATTGTAGTCAGGCAAGCCCGACAACGGTAATCAGACGGTCAGAACACTGTTTTGCTGCAACCGTCGAGTTTCCCGAGAGGCCGTCCCAATCTGCCATTCCACCACTACCACAAAAAGCCGATAATGTACGTTATGTCATTTGCCAATACCCTGTGACCGACTCGTTACTGATCGGCACTCCCTCATCGGAGGAAGTCGCTAAACGTAGCCCTCGTTAGCAATACCGTCCCGACTTGTTCCAGAATGGACTACTCGAAGATCACTGAGCCCTCGTCGCTGATGCGCCATCCAGGGTTATGCGAATCTCCCAGATGACACCATTCGGGTCGGCTGCGTGGCCGTGGAAAACGCCGCCAAACGCGCCTTCCTGCGCAGTCTGGAAGAAGATGATCTCTCCCGGCTCATGATGGAACACCGTCCAGCCCAAACCGTCTCGATAGAAACTCAACGCCGCATCGAGATCTGGGGTCGCTAGGGTGAGAAAGTGCAGCCGTTGATCCACAAGAGCTAGACCGCTTCGCGGCGCTTGCGACGTGCTGACAACTCGTCTACCTGAGCCAGGTCGTCTTCGAGTCGTTCGGTGGGCAATTCAGCCAGCGTTCCTTCGATCTCACGCCATACCCGGCCCACAGCAATGCCGAACACGCCCTGACCGCCCTGTACCAGGTCGATAACCTCGTCCGCGGACATGCATTCGTATACCGAAGCACCATCGCTCATCAAAGTAATCTGCGCCAGGTCCTCGACCCCGCGTTCCCGCAAGTGACCGACCGCGACCCGGATCTGCTGCAGCGAAACTCCTGTGTCCAGCAGTCGCTTGACGATCTTGAGCACAAGGATGTCTCGGAAACTATAGAGACGGTGAGTTCCAGAGCCCGTGGCCGAGCGCACCGTCGGCTCCACCAACCCTGTGCGAGCCCAATAATCCAGTTGGCGGTACGTAATCCCTGCCGCACGGCACGCAATCGGACCGCGGTAACCTTCTGCGTCATCTAGATCAGGAAGGTCTTCGTCGAATAGCAACCCCTGTGTCCGAATCGGGCGCGACTGATCAGCATTGTTGCTGGGCGGGTTCTGGCTCACGGGGTCCTCCGATGCGATCTGGGTTACCACCTTGAACTAATCATGCCACTGCCGTGGCCTGAAAGCTCTCAATGAGGCGGCATGTCACACCGGTTGATGCGGTGCTACAGCACAACCTACGGCTATCCCCCGCCCAGATCAACGACATCACCTCGGCGTGTCGTGTCGGCGTGTCTTACCTTCAACTTGAAGTTGAACTTACTCGCTCAACTTCAACCGATCACTGCGTTTCTGCTACACCCTGCCGAAGCCACGACAAATGCAACTGTCCACACACTTCTGCCAATTCCGCCGCGATAGCCGCCCGCTGCGCCTGCGCTGACGGCGACGCGGCACGTCCGACGGTACGAACCGATTGACCAATGACATCCGCCTGACGCATCGCACCAGATCGCATGATCCGAAGGTGACGCGCATCAATACCGTGTTCGCTCAACGAGGCGCACAATTTAACGACATCCTCGTCCCACGGCGAAAGCCGATCAGACTCGTCGAGCGTGACGATCCCCTGCGACACCAAATCATTGATCAGGTCAACCGGGACACCCGTGCGCTCCGCAACCGATGACACCTCCATCGAAACGGCGACCTGCGCGGTCTCGCCATCGCGACTGACCAGGTGAGGAATCAGAGGTTGATCACGTCCCGCTACCCCAGCATCGAGTTCAGCGAGCTTCTCTTTGATCACCTTCAGCGGCAGATAGCGATCACGCTGTTCGGTGAGCACAAAACGTAGCCGCTCGACGTCAGCCGGACTGTACTGCCGGTAACCGGATGGGGTGCGCACCGGTTCGACGAGTCCTTGTTCCTCTAAAAACCGTAGTTTGGAGTGACTCACCGCTGGGAATTCGACCCGCAGCGCAGCCAGGACATCAGAGATCCTCATGGTGGCGCGGCGCGAGATGCCCCGCGGCCATCGCTCTGCCTCACGGCGGTCATCCTTGTCGATCGCACGAGCGCCACTACGAGCGTCCGCTCCCCCTTCGTGCCGTGTGCGGTTCAGTGCAGCATCAAGCCGGTCATTGCGGAAGTCTGCCCGCCCAAGCGATTCCGCCACTACGCTGATGCTCCATCGTCACGCGTGTGATAGGTCAAACGGAACTTACCGATTTGCACCTCGTCGCCCGCGCTCAGCACGGCCTCGTCAATCCGTTCCCGGTTGAGATAGGTACCGTTGAGCGAACCGACATCACGCACCCGGAAACCGCCATCGGCAATACTCTCGAAAATCGCGTGCTTACGGGACACGGTGAAATCGTCCAGGAAAATATCGGCAGATTCGGAACGTCCCACTGTGATCCGGTCGGTATCGAGCAAGAAGCGTGATCCCGCCGCCGGCCCGTGGTGCGAGATCAACATCGCCGCTCCATCGGGCAGTGCTTTGAGCAGCGCGGCCTCGTGCGGTGACAACGAGATGAGCGGACGAGTGTGTTCTACCTCTTCCGGTACCCCCAAAGACAACGTGGTGTCGACATTTGAGGCTTTGCCGGCCTCCGGCTGTCGCTCAATCGGCTTTGAGTTCATCATCTCCCCTGGCCTAACTCGTACTGGTGATCACGCGACTGCTCGTCGCCTGAAGTTCAACTCTATCGCGAACGGCGATGCCCATGCCTATCACGATGAGATCTCTGTGACCCTGATCGTCATATCAGCACCGCATCATGAGTGCTCGCGTTGTCACCGCCGTCCAGTGGGTACCGCGTAACTCGGATCCGTGGGCGTCCTGGTCGCTGTCACATTCAGTTCATCGACCGCAGTGAGGCGGACCTCAGCGCCTAGGTTGCGCAAGGTCGCCAAGGCTCCGCCCGGTATTTCGAGTGCGGGCTGCAAAGTCGATGGATCGCCGATCGCGCGCCAGATGTATGGCTCTGAGAGTTCAGTGTGATCTACGACCAAACCCGTCGCCGATTCTGCGAAGGATGTTGTCAGGACGACTCTGACATCGTTGATCGACATCGCTTCGGCTCCGGCATTGCGGAATTCCTGAAGCACATTGACCATCGCGGCCGCCGTGACCGGCCCGTCAATCGTCAAGGTCACCCCCGGTCCGCGTGCCGCGATCCGCCCCGAAAGGATGCCCTGCGTCAGCGCTGCCTCCCGATTCGCTTCAGCCGCCGCCTGAGCCGCAGAAGAACTTTCCTGCAACAACGTGAGTTGCTCTTGCAGTTCTTGCCGCTCGCTTTCTAGCGCCTCGGTTCGCTGCGAGACCTCGTCCAGAAGTCGCACAAGGTCACCCTGGCGCAGGCTCGCCAGCCCATCGGACTGCGCCTGGTTCACCTGCACCACACCGGCGAAACCCACTACCGCGCATAGCAACGCTGCCAAGAGCTGCGATCGGCTCAAACGCGGGGCCATCGCCCGCCAGATTCGGTGCGGTCGACTTCGCGACGATGAGGCATGTCCGCCATGACGCGGCGTCGACGGCGTGGATACCTCGGGGTCGTCTACCCGATCCGTACGGTGGTGTCCCGGCCCATTCCTATCGGCTTCGTCCACGTTTCATGCCTTAAACAGGTGCCGCCGAATGGCAGCCGCGTTAGAGAAGATTCTGATTCCAAGCACCACGACCACACCGGTCGACAGTTGCGTGCCGACACCTAGCTGATCCCCCAGGAACACGATCAAAGCCGCGATCGTGACGTTGGAAAGGAACGACACCAAGAACACCTTGTCGTCGAACAGCCCATCGAGGACAGCACGGAACCCTCCGAATAGCGCGTCTAGTGCAGCCACCACCGCAATCGGCAGGTACGGCTGCAACGCGACAGGGACACTCGGCTCAAACGCCAGCCCGAGCACCACCCCGACTATCAGGCCAAGGATTGGGAGCATCTGGATCCCTTCATCACTACGTCAGTAGCAACATTGCCATCATCGAACACCTTGCGGCATTTCTTCCGGTACTGAGCCTACCGAGGATTCCCCAACTGGCACACCCGCAACCTGCAGATTTGCCACAGGTTCGCTCGCCAATGTCAGGCTGGTTTCCCCCACCACTTTGAATGTGATGCCGTAGGTGGCGTTCAGCCGGCTGAGATGATCGGCTGTTTGTGAGCGCGCCAAGGCGACCTGCAACGTGTTGGTGGATCCGATGGCGCTGATCTCGAACGGCGAGACGACGGCTGTGAAGTCCACCAGGACGGCGCCGCCAGCGCCGCGGATCGCGGACCGGGGTCCGAGCCGGTGTCCATTAATCGCGATGGCTTCGGCACCGGCATCCCATAGTTCATTGATGACGAGTTGTAAGTCCGTGTCTTGGACCCGTGCGGCGTCGGGATCTCGCTCGACA
>WPCK01124322.1_pt1 | contig 34486 bp, 34 predicted proteins | sample 5399851 | NCBI WGS metagenome assembly WPCK01 (sample SAMN12869471, study PRJNA574797) | sludge metagenome | isolation source: wastewater treatment of pH11 | place: China:Beijing | collected 2019-05-20
GGCTGGCCTGCAATTGCCGCCGCTCGGTGGCGGCCTGCCCGGCCAGCCCGCACCCGCCGCGCCGGCCACCGACCTGTCGCAACCGCCGAAGATCAATTGAGGCAGCGCGCGGACCGGCGGACTTTCCACGCCTGCGCACGCGCGGTCCGCCGCGGCATCTTTTCGGCAAGCGGGCGGTCGGAAAACGAAAACCCCGGGGCGTTGCCGCCCCGGGGCTTTTTTCAGTGCCGCAGCGTCGGGTTCAGAGCGTGCCGTTGCGCTGCTGGATCATCATGAAGGTGTCGAAGGTGTACTCCGAGATCTGCGCCCACAGATAGGCGTCCTTCTTGAACTCCAGCTGATGCTCGTAGGCCTTCTTGAACATCGGGTTGACGGCGGAGATTTCGGCGTAGGTCGCCTTGGCCGCGTCGTAGGCGGCCTGCAGGATCTCCTGGCTGTAGGGGCGCAGCTGCGCACCGTTGGCCACCAGACGCTTCAGCGCCGCCGGGTTCTTGTTGTCGTAGCTCGCCATCATGTCGGCGTTCGCCGCGCGGCAGGCCGCGTCGAGAACCGCCTTGTAGGCCGGCGGCAGCTCGTTGTACTTGGCCAGATTGACCAGCGTGTGCAGCACCGGGCCGCCTTCCCACCAGCCGGGATAGTAGTAGTACGGTGCCACCTTGTAGAAGCCGAGCTTCTCGTCGTCATACGGTCCGACCCACTCGGCCGCGTCGATCGTGCCCTTCTCCAGCGACGGATAGATATCGCCGCCGGCGATCTGCTGCGGAACGATGCCGAGCTTTTCGAAGATCTTGCCGCCCATGCCGCCGATGCGCATCTTGACGCCGGCGAGGTCCGCGACCGAGTTGATCTCCTTGCGGAACCAGCCGCCCATCTGCGCGCCGGTGTTGCCGCACGGGAAGCCGATGAGGCCCTGGGTGGCATAGAACTCGTTCATGAGATCGTTGCCGGTCTTGCCTTCCGCGCCCGACGGATAATAGAACCAGGCATTCTGCTGGCGGGCGTTGAGGCCGAACGGGACAGCCGTGGCAAGCGCGTAGACCGGATCCTTGCCCCAGTAATAGTAGGACGCGGTGTGCGCCATCTCGACCGTGCCGGCCGTGGCCGCGTCGGCGGCCTGCAGGCCGGGGACGATTTCGCCGGCGGCGAACACCTGCACCTCGAAATTGCCGTCGGTCGCTTCCTTGATGAACTTCGCCATCGTCTCGGCCGCGCCGAAGATGGTGTCGAGAGCCTTGGGGAAGGACGAGGTGAGACGCCAGGTGATCTTGGGGTTGGACTGGGCAATGGCCGGAGCCGCGAGCGCGACCGAAGCCGCGGCGCCAGCGCCGCCGAGGCCAGCCTTCTTGATGAATGAACGACGATCCATGGAAAACCTCCCGTTGATCAAAAAATGAGGAGAGGCCGGAAGAACAGGTTCCGGTCACTGCACCTGCCGCATGAATGCATGACCGTCCGCCCAAGTCCAGACGGGAGTTGCCGCAATCGGGGAAATCCGCCCGGCATGACCGGCGGCGGGAATTCCTTTCCGCCGCGTTTGACGGTAATGAAACGTCAGGACAATTGGCGGGAAAGCCCGCAAGGCCGGAGCAGAAACCGATCATGACCCGACCCGTCGTCGCCGTATCGACCGATGTGCGCGCCTTCGAGAACTACATCTGGCATGCCGCGCCGCGCCAGTACATCGAGGCCGCGATTGTCGGCGCCGGTGTCACTCCTCTGCTGGTCCCCTCCTTCGGCGACCGCCTCGACATGGAGGCGATTCTCGCCTCCGTCGACGGCGTGATGCTCACCGGATCGAAGTCGAACGTGAACCCGGCGCTCTATGGCGGCGCGGCCGGCGAGGCCAACGGCCCCTACGATGACGATCGCGATTCGACCACCCTGCCGCTCATTCGCCTTGCGCTCGAACGCGGCGTGCCGCTCCTCGCCATCTGCCGCGGCATCCAGGAACTCAATGTCGCGCTTGGCGGCACGCTGGCCACCGAGATCCAGGACCTGCCCGGCCGCATCGACCACCGCGCCCCGGTGTCGGACAATCAGGATGAGCGTTTCGCCATCCGCCAGCCGGTCCGCATCCGGGAGGGCACCTGCCTCGCCGGCGTGTTCGGCGCCGGCGAGATCGCCGTCAATTCGGTCCATCGCCAGGCGATCGACCGGCTCGGTGACCGGCTTGACGTCGAAGCCGTCGCCGAAGACGGCACGGTCGAGGCCGTGTCGGTGCGCGGCGCGCGCGCCTTCGCTGTCGGCGTGCAGTGGCACCCGGAATACTGGGTGAAGACCGATTCGGCGTCGCGAAAGGTGTTTGAGGCGTTCGGCGCGGCGGTGCGCGCCCATGCCGGGCGCCGGCTCGCAGTCGCGGCGGAATGACTCAGTCGAGGCCGCTCAGCACCAGGACCGGATAGAGCGGCTCGGACGATTCGTACGCGCCGCCCTCGGCCGCGACAAAGATGATCGCGGCATCGCCGCGCTCCGATTGCAGCGTCACCGTGCCATCGCCGGAGGCAAGCCTGTAGCCGCCAGCCAGCGTCTCCGACACCGCGCCGCAGGCTGCCGGCAGGATGGTCGTGGCGCCGTTCGCCAGGGCGCGCGGCAGTTCGCAGGCCGTATCGTCGCCGACCCGCTTCAGCACGATCGGTTGGGAAGCCGGCGCGCTGTCGGCGAGCGACGGCTGGCCGGCCGGGATCAGGTGATAGGTGAGCGCCGCCCCTGCCAGAAGCGCCAGGCCGAAGAGTGTCCGCCCCATGTTGCCGTCCCCCATGCCCGCCACAGGCGTGAAGAAAGACTGAACGAACAGGGTTAACGGCGCGTTACCGTAACGCCGGCTGTCTCCGGCACCGGCGTGATCGCCGTGCCGTTTCCAAACCATGACAGCAGGTTGTCGACCACCAGATCGGCCATCGCATTGCGGGTATGATGGCTGGCCGAGGCGACATGCGGCAGCAGGCAGACATTGGGAAGCGCAAGCAGGGCTGCCGGAACGTTGGGCTCGTCGGCGAAGACATCGAGGCCCGCCGCCGCGATCCGGCCGTCGCTGAGCGCGGCAACCAGCGCCGCTTCGTCGAGCGAACTGCCCCTGCCGACATTTATGACCACGCCGTTCGGTCCGAGCGCCTCCAGCACATCGGCGTTGACGGCATTCGCTGTTGCCGCACCCCCGGGCGCCACGCAGATCAGCGTATCGACTGCCGCGGCGAGCGCCATCAGGCTTGGATGCCATTGGCGGTTCTCGCCCGGAACCGGCCTGCGGTTGTGGTAGTCGACCACAATGCCGAACGCCTCGAGCCGCTGCGCGACCGCCTTCCCGATCCGGCCGAACCCGAAAATGCCGACCCTGCGTCCACGCAGGGTCAGCCGGGTGAGCGGATAGGCGCCGTCGCGCACCCAGCGCCCCTGGCGCAGCCACGCTTCGGCACGCGGAAGCTCGCGCAGCGTGTTGATGAGCAGCGCCACAGTCACATCGGCGACCTCGTCGGTCAGCACGTCCGGCGTATGGGTCACCATCACGCCGCGGCGTGCGGCATGGACGGCATCGACGCCGTCATAACCCACCCCGAACGACGCCACGATTTCCAGCGCCGGCAGCGCGTCGATCAGCTCCGCCGGCATCACCGAAAACGAGGTCGAGGCGCGGATGTCGGCAAGATCCGCCTCCTTTGCCAGCGCCTCCGCCACCGTGCCGACACGCACGATCTCGAACGCCGCCGCGGCGCGCTCGATCACCCGGCCGTGGATGCCGCCAACGACGAGCAGGCGCTCCCGTGGTGCGTCGCTCATGCGCGTTCCCTTGGCCGGCCGGTCGACTGGCGGATGCGCAATTCGGGATGAATGAGTTCCTGCCCGCCATGCACCTCGATGCCGGCCAGCTGGTCGATGAGCGCACGCGCGGCGCGGCGCCCGACCTCGCGCTGCCCGTTCCACACCGTGGTCAGCGCCGGGGTGGCGATGGAGGCTTCCTCCAGATCGTCATAGCCGGTCACCGAGATGTCGACCCCCGGCACGAGCCCGGCGCGCGCGATGCCGTTCATCAGCCCGATGGCGACGAGATCGTTCCAGCAGACCACCGCGGTCGGGCGGTCCTTCATCGACAGGAACTGCGGTGCCGCCTCGAAGCCGGCCTGCTTCGTGCGCGGCCCGGCGATGCGCCAGTGCTTCTCGACCGCGAGCCCGGCCTTCTCCATCGCCTGCAGGTAGCCGCGATAGCGATCCCGCCCGGTGGACGTCTGGTCGGTGCCGCCGATCATGGCGATGCGCGCATGCCCGAGCGAAATGAGATGGTTGGTGGCAAGCGCAATGCCGTAGGCATCGTCGCCGCGGAAGATCGGCACGTCGGCGCCCTCGACCTCGCGCGCGATCAGCACGATCGGCAGGCCATTGCCGGTCAGCGCCACGATGTCCTCGCGCGGCGTGCCGATGGCCGGCGACAGGATCAGCCCGTCGGCGCCGAGTTGCAGCAGCGTGTCGATGAAGAACCGCTGCTTTTCCAGATCGTCATAGTGGTTGGACAGAAGGAAGGTCTGGCGCGAACGATCGAGCTCGGTCTCGATGGACCGCAGGATCTCGGCAAAGAACGGGTTCATGATGTCCTGCACGCACACGCCGACGATGCCGGAGCGCGAGGTGCGCAGCGAGGCGGCGCGGCGATTGTAGATGTAGCCGAGCGCGCGCGCCTGTTCCTTGATCCGCACCCGGGTCGCCTCCGCCACCAGCGGACTGTCGCGCAAGGCCAGCGATACAGTGGCGGTCGACACCCCAAGCGCGTCGGCGATCGTGGAAAGTTTGATTTTCTGGGCCAGCCCTCGTCCTCCCCGTTTTAAAATTGTTTAAACGCTGGGAGGTCGGCCGGCAAGCCGGCGTTCAGGCCGGCGCGTTTGCCGCCGCCAGGCGCAGTTGCCGCTCGCGATGCAGGATGTAGAGGCCCGACGCCAGGATGATGAGTGCCCCCAGCACCGTCCACCGGTCGGGATACTGCCCGAAGACGAGATAGCCGAGCGCGACCATCCAGACCATCTGCGCGTAGGGATAGGGCGCAAGCGCGGCCGTGCTGGCCTGCTGGTAGGCCTTGATGATGAGGAAATGGCCGCCGCCGCCGATCAATCCCATCGACAGCAGCAGTGCCCATTGCAGCCACGTCGCCGGCCACTGCCCCGCGACCGGCAGCGCCCAGGACATGAACAGCGTCGGCGCCAGCGCGGAATAGAAGATGAGGCTCGTGGCCGTTTCCCGCGCGCCCATCGCGCGCGTCATGATCACGTACAGCGAATAGGACAGCATCGAGCCGAGCGCGAAGGCATGGCCGAGCGAAAACGCCCCCGCGCCCGGGCGCGCAATGACCAGCACGCCGCAGAAGCCGGCGCCGATCGCCAGCCACCGGCGCCACCCGGCCCATTCGCCCAGCAGCGGCCCGGCAAGCGCGGTGATGACCAGCGGCGCCACGAAGAAGATCGACACCGTCTCGGCCAGTTGCATCGTGCGCAGCGCAAGGAAGTTGAAGATCGTCGAACCGAACAGGAAGATGCCGCGCAGCAATTGCAGGCCGAGCGCCCCCGTTCGCAATGCCTGCGGATTCGTCCAGACGCGGAAGATGAACGGCACCACGGCAAAATGAACCGCAAACCGCGTCCATGTCACGAATGCCGGATTGAACCCGGAGAGCACGAGCCACTTGGCAATGGTGTCGAGCACTGAAAACAGCATCCCGGCCGCGATGATCAGCAGGATCGCGCGCGTCGGCGTGGCGTTGTCTGGGGAGGTGTTCAAGGCGGATTCCGGGCGTTGCCGGCGTTCCTTGGGCGAATGCCGCGCCCGGCGCAAGCCCTATTGCGTGGTGTTGTCCGCCGCATCGGCGGCGTCATCGGCAGGCATCGCGTCGGCCGGAGCCTCGGCGGCCTCGTCGTCCTCGAGATCCCCCGCCGCCGCGAGATTGGCCTCGATCCGGGCAAGCAGCTTCGCCAGTGCCTTCTGGTCTTTCTTGTCGAGACCCTTCAGTGCCTGCTTTTCCGTCTTGCGCAGCGACTTCTCGATCGACTTGATCGCCGCCTGGCCTTTCTCGGTCAGGCCGATCAGCGCCTGGCGCTGGTCGCCGTTCGACGGCTTCTTCTCGACGAAACCCTGCGCCTGCAGGCGGTTGATCGCCTTGGTCACCGTTGGCGGGCGCACGCCGAGACGCTCGGCAAGGCGGCCGGGCGACAGGTCGGCATCGGCCGCCAGTGCCAGCATGATCTGGTCCTGTCCGGCATAGAATCCGTGCGACAGCAGCCGGACGGCAAGCGCGGTCCTGGCCGTGCGGGCCGTGGCCTGAAGGCGGTTGAGGAGTTGCCGTCTGTCCGTCTTTGCCAAGACCGTCGCCCCCGGATATAGGTTTGGTGCATCGTCACCCGTCACCATCCTAATGTCCACACACCACGAGCATATGACAGTTCGATGACGGACGGAGCACAATCGCCACCCGCCCCCAGGATCGCGGTCCTGCCGCTCGGCGCCACCGAGCATCATGGCCCGCATCTGCCGCCCGACGTGGACTGGGTGATCGCCGAGGGCGTCTGCACGCGGACCCGGGCGCTGCTGCCGCCCGGCCTCGCGATCGAATGGCTGCCGGTGGAGAAGGTCGGCTATTCCATCGAGCACGCCGATTTCGCCGTGACCCGCAGCCTTTCGTTCGACGCGGCGGTCAATCGCTGGATCGGCATCGGCGCCGACTGCCGGCGGCGCGGCATCGACAGGATCGTCATGCTCAACGCCCATGGCGGCAACGCGCCGCTGATGACGATTGTCGCCACCGAATTGCGCGTCCGCCTCGCCATGCTGGCGGTGGCCACGAGCTGGACGCGCTTTGTGCCTGACGGCCTGGTCGACGCCGGAGAGAAGGCCTACGGCATTCATGGCGGCCAGATCGAGACCTCGGTGATGCTCGCCCTGCGCCCCGATCTGGTGTCCATGGAAGCCGCCGCCGATTTCCCCTCCCTCCAGGCCGACCTTGCCCGCCGTTTCCGCCACCTGCGCGCCTACGGGCCGCATGCCTTCGGCTGGAAGATGTCCGACCTCAATCCCGAAAACGCTGCCGGCGACGCCGCCGGCGCGACGGCGGAACTCGGTGAACGGCTCCTTGGCGAGGCCGCGCGCGGCTTCGCCGACCTTCTGGTCGAGATCGACCGCTTCGAACCGCCATTCCTGGACTGAACGCGCCCCGTGCAAATCCCGCCCGGAGCGCCTATATGGCCCCTGCCCCGTTTCAAGGACAGACCCGCATGAGCGACCAGCCGATCCCCGTCACCGTCCTGACCGGATATCTCGGTTCCGGCAAGACCACGCTTTTGAACCGCATCCTCACCGAGGATCACGGCAAGCGCTATGCCGTCATTGTCAACGAGTTCGGCGAGATCGGCATCGACAACGACCTGATCGTGGAATCCGACGAGGAAATCTACGAGATGAACAATGGCTGCGTCTGCTGCACGGTACGCGGCGACCTCATTCGCGTCGTCGAGGGGCTGGTGCGCCGGCCCGGCCGCTTTGACGCCATCATCGTCGAGACGACCGGCCTCGCCGATCCGGCGCCGGTGGCGCAGACCTTCTTCATGGACGACGACGTGCGCGCCAGGACCAGGCTCGACGCCGTGGTTGCAATGGTCGATGCCCGCCACCTGCCGCTCAGGCTGAAGGACAGCCGCGAGGCGGAGGACCAGATCGCCTTCGCCGACATCGTCGTCGTCAACAAGACCGACCTTGTCGACGCCGATGAACTGGCCCGCATCGAGCGCACCGTGCGCGCCATCAACCCGACCGCGCGCATGATCCGGGCAGAACGCGCGCGCCTGCCGATCGGCGACGTGCTCGACCGCGGCGCATTCGACCTGAAGCGCGTGCTGTCCGACGACCCGCACTTCCTCGACGCCCACGATCATGACCACGATCATGTCTGCGGACCCGATTGCGACCATGACCACCATCACCACCACGGCGACGGCCATCACCATCACCATGACCACGATCATGACCACCATCATCACGGCGAGGCCTCGCCCATCCATGACGTCACGGTGCAGTCGGTGTCGCTGCGCGGCGGCGAGATGAACGCGCAGAAATTCTTCGCCTGGATCGACAAGATCACCCAGATGGAAGGACCCAACATCCTGCGCCTCAAGGGCATCATCGCCTTCCGCGACGATCCGGACCGCTATGTCGTCCAGGGCGTGCACATGATCGTGGAAGGCGACCACCAGCGCCCGTGGAAGGATGGCGAGAAGCGCGAGAGCCGGCTGGTCTTCATCGGCCGCGAGTTGGATCGCGAACGCATGGAGCGTTCGTTCAACGCCTGTCAGGCCTGATGCCGACCGTCGCCCCCTTCGATCTCGACGGCCATTGCCTCGCCGCCGCCTTTCTCGGCGACGTGCCGCATTTCGCCCTTGCCGAGGGCACAGTGCGCCGGCCGGACGGCGGTGCGGCGCGCCTGCATGACGGCATGCTGTGCGTGGCGGTGTCCGAAGGCGGCGGGTCGCTCGTGACCGGCGGCGAGGATGGCCGCGTGATGCGGCTTTCGGCCGACGGCCAAGTGACCGAACTCGCCGCGGCCGGACGGAAATGGATCAATGCCGTCGCCACGGGTCCATCCGGCGCGATCGCCTTCGCGGTCGGACGCGATGCGACGGTGCTCATGCCGGACGGCGCGCTGAAGACCCTGGCGCACGGCCGCGCCGTGGAAGGTCTGGCGTTTGCCCCGAAGGGCCTGCGCCTCGCGGTGGCCCGCTACAATGGCGTGACGCTGCACTTCCCTGCCGCCGATGGCCGACCGACCGAACTGGAATGGGCCGGCGCCCATTCCATGGTGCTGTTTTCGCCCGATGGCGACTATGTCGTCACCTCCATGCAGGAGAACGCCCTGCATGGCTGGCGCCTGTCCGACGGCCGCCACATGAAGATGACCGGCTACCCGGCAAAGGTCAAAAGCCTGTCCTGGAGCGCCAAGGGCCGCTGGCTGGCCTCCTCCGGCGCGCCGGCCGCCATCGTCTGGCCTTTCCACGGCAAGGACGGCCCGATGGGCAAGGCGCCGCTGGAGCTCGGCACACGCGGCGACACGATGGTCACCGCCGTCGCCTGCCATCCGGCCGAGGACATGGTCGCGGTCGGCTATGCCGACGGCATGATCCTGGCCGTCCGGTTTTCCGACGGCCGCGAGGCGGTGCTGCGGCGCGGCGGTTCGGGCGCCATCAGTTCGATGGGCTGGGACCGGCCCGGCGCGCGGCTGGCCTTCGGCTCGACCGCCGGCGACTGCGGCGTTGTCGACATCGCCGGCTGAGGTCAGGCGTCGGCCCACATCCTGAGCAGGTTGGCGAACGACTTCGACAGGAGATCGAACTCCGCCGACTTGCCCGACTGCTCGAAGAGTGTCCGTCGCGCCGTATCCAGATCGAACAGGATTTCGCGGCGCCCGGCCTCGCGCACCCGCGATTGCACCCATCCCACCGCCACCCGCCGCCGGCCGGACCGGACCGGATCGACGCGATGCAGCGTCGTCGACGGATAGAGATGGATCGCCCCGGCAGGGCCCTTGACCGCCGTTTCGCCCGCCGCGGTCTCGATCACGAGTTCACCGCCTTCGTAGGCCTCGGGCTCATCGACGAACAGCGTCCATGACAGGTCGGTGCGGATGCCCTGCATCAGGGCGTCATCGACATGCGTGCCGTAGGTCATGCCCGGATCGTAGGCCGCGAAGAGCACCGGAGTGAGCGCCTTGGCCCGCGCCGCCATTTCGAACAGCGCATTGGATTGCAGACGCTCCGCCACCAGTTTGCGAACCGCCTCGAGAGCCGGGTCTCCGGCGCGCGCCTGCATGTTGTGCTTGACCTGCCTGGCCGCCCAGCCAGCCGTCTCCCGGCCGTCGACGAAGTGCGCCGCATCGAAGGCGGCGCGCACCTGGACAAGATCGTCAGGGCTCAGCACATGGGCAATCGTCAACTGCATGGCGCCATCCTTGGTCGGCGCACTCCTACCGGTCCAGACCCGATTCCGGCAACGGCAAACCGTCGGCTCCAGTTTGAAAACGTTTCAAACACTGCCGCAGTTTGCAAACGTTCCAAACAGGCTTCCGACGGCTTGCCGGACGACCGGCCCTGGCCGTAGGAAGCGCCATTCGCCGCGACCTTGAACCGCGAACGAGGATATCATGAAGACCAGACTCTGGCTCGGAGTCGGAGCATTCGTGCTCGCCGGCTCGCTCCACGCTCCCGCGTCCACTCCCACCGCAAAGGCCCCGAAACTCCCGCTGTCGCCCCTCACCCGCATCGCCGGCGAGGCAGGCGAAGCCGGTGAAGGTGGCGAAGGCGGTGGCGGCGCGCCCTCGACCTACGCGCTCGGATCCAGCGATCCCGACGCCTATGCCTACGACGCAACGGCGGAAATCGCCGCCTATGTCGATCTCGTGCGCGACAGCTACGGTGTTGCCGCATCCGCCGCGGACGACCTCGTCGGCGCGGTCGGCGCGTTTCTCGCCGACCCGACCGAGGAGCGGCTGGCGGAGGCACGCAAGGTTTGGGTCGCTGCGCGTCCAGCCTACCTCGTCACCGAGGCCTTCCGCTTCTATGACGGGCCGATCGAGGACATTGAAGGGCGCATCAATGCCTGGCCGCTCAACGAGGCCTACATCGACTATGTGCAGGGCGATACCGGCGCCGGCCTGATCAACGGCGATGGCCCGATCTCGATTGGCGCGATCAACGACGCCGACCAGCGCGATGACGAGGCGGACGTGTCGACAGGGTGGCACGCGGTGGAGTTCCTGCTCTGGGGGCAGGACCTTGCCACAGACGGCCCGGGCGCGCGTCCGGCCAGCGACTACACGCCGGGCAGCCGGGCCAACGACCGCCGGCGGGCCTACCTGGAACTCGTCGTCCGCCAGCTTGCCGACGATCTGCGGTCGCTGTCGGCAGCCTGGGCCGACGGCGCCGACTACCCGACCCTTTTCCTCGCCCTGCCGCAACGCGAGGCGATCGGCCGCATGATCAACGGCATGGCCATCCTGGCCGGCTACGAGTTCATGTCCGAGCGTCTGGCCGTCGCGCTCGACTCCGGCGATCAGGAGGACGAGCACTCCTGCTTCTCCGACACCACCAGGCAGGACTTCATTTTCGATCTCGCCGGCATCAAGGCGGTCTGGACAGGATCGGGCGCGGGCAAGTCGCGTCCCGGCCTGTCGACGCTGATGCGGCGTGTCGATGCCGCCGAGGCCGACAAGGTCGACGGGCTGCTTGCCGAGGCGGAAGCCAGGATCGCTGCACTCGGTGATCCGTGGGACCGCGTTCTCGCCGCCGCGCCGGGATCGCCGCAGCGGCAGGACGCCGAGGCCGCGGTGTCGGCCCTCCAGGCGCTGGGCGAAGGCCTGCGGACAGCCGGAAACCGGCTCGGCGTGCTCGTGCTCATTCCGGAATCAGGATGATGGGGCCATGGCCGGAAACCGGATATCGCTCGCCGCGGCGCTAACACTGACGCTTGCGTCGATCGCCGCGGGCCAGGCCGGGGACGATCCCTTCGCGGGCTTCTCGTCCAGACTCGGCGGCGACGGCACGCGCGACATTGCCGGCGAGAAGGCTTTCACCTTCCCGGCCGCGAATGCCGGCAAGGCGAACATGCGGCCGTTCTTCTTCGGCAACCGCCTGTTCAACACCAATTGGGTGCAGGCGCCGGGTTCGGTGAAGGCGTTCGACGGCCTCGGGCCGGTCTTCAACCGGACTTCGTGTGCCGGCTGCCATACCCGCGATGGCCGCGGCCGGCCTCCGGAAGCCGGACAACCGATGCGTTCGATGCTGTTGCGCCTGTCCATGTCGGGCGCCGACGGCATCCATGTCCCGCTGCCCGACTATGGAGACCAGCTGGGCGAGGACGCCATCCCCGATGTCGCCGCGGAAGGTCGGACAACCATCGACTACACGACAATCGAAGGCCGCTACGGCGACGGCGATGCGTTCGCGTTGCTGGCACCGTCATACGGTGTCGCCGATCCGGCCTTCGGACCGCTGCCCCGGACGGTCGCGTTTTCCGCGCGCGTCGCGCCGCACGTGATCGGTCTCGGCCTGCTGGAGGCGGTTCCCGACGCCGACATCCTGGCGCGAGCCGATCCGGACGACAGCGATGGCGACGGCATTTCCGGGCGCCCCAACATCATCGGGACCGAAGCCGGCGAACGGATCGGACGTTTCGGCTGGAAAGCCAACATGCCCGATCTGATCACCCAGAATGCCGGTGCCGCATTCGGCGACATCGGCCTGACCAACCCGCTTCATCCCGGAGAAAACTGCCCTGCCGCGCAAGCCGGCTGCAGCCAGGCGATCACGGGCGAGGGTCTTGACCTGTCGGCGGAATTTCTCGACCGGCTGACGCTCTACACGCGCCTGCTCGCGGTGCCCGCACAACGAACACCCGACGATCCGCAGGTCGTTCGCGGTCGCGACCTGTTTGCCGCCTACGGCTGCGTTTCCTGCCATGCACCGACACTGGAGACCGGGGACGCAGACCTGCCGGAGCTTGCCAACCAGGCATTCCATCCGTTCACCGACCTGCTGCTGCATGACATGGGCGAGGGTCTGGCCGACGGGCGTCCCGATCATCGCGCCGATGGCCGCGAATGGCGCACGCCGCCGCTCTGGGGACTGGGTCTTGTCGAGACGGTCAACAGGCACAACCGCCTGCTGCACGACGGGCGCGCGCGCGGTTTCGCCGAAGCGATCCTGTGGCACGGGGGCGAAGGCGAAACGGCCCGCGAAAACTTCCGGCTGGCCGGAAAGGACAATCGCGAGGCCCTGATCGCCTTTCTACGGTCCCTGTAGGTCCCCGCCCTCGGGCCGGGTCCAGATGAAGATCAGCACGCCGGCAAGGATCAGCCCCTGCGCGCCAAGCGCCCACAACGGCACGGCAAACAGCAGCGTGACAACCGGCGTCAGCGCAATGGCGACGGTCGCGGACACCTTGGCGCGGCGGCTGATGGCGCCCTTGTCTTCCCAGTTGCGGATTGGCGGGCCGAGCACCCTGTGTCCGATCAGCCAGGCATGGATCGCCGGCGAGGATCGCGAGAACGCGAATGCCGAGAGCAGCAGGAACGGCGTCGTCGGCAACAGCGGCAGGAACAGGCCGGCCACCCCGAGGGCCAGCGACACCAGGCCGAACATCATCCACAGAGTGCGCATGGCGTTTCCGATGCCACGGAACCGCCGGTCCCCACAAGCGCGCCTTGACGCCGCTGCCGCCCCTGTCCCAATGACGTCATGGTCATCGGATCCAATGCGGTCATGCGCGCTGTCCTTGTCTTCCCGTTCCTTCTCGTCCCGATCCTGGCTGTCGCCCAGCCGGCGCTGGCCGCCGGCAATGCCCCGCCGGCCGGTGACGGTGCCGCCGAAGCGCCCGCCGCCATCGACGCGCCCTCCGAAGAGACCGACTGGATGGTGACCGCCCTGGCCGAGGAACGGGCGCAGACCGAACGCGTCGCGGGCCGGATCATGACGGCGATCGAATGCCGCTTTGCCGGCCGGCTCGATGTTGATTCCGGCGAGGGCACGGAGTTCAGGTTCGCCTTTGCCGACAATCGTGCCGGAACGGGCTGGACCTGGCGCGAGTTTCCCGCCATCGAGCTGAAGGCGATGGACCGGCAATTGTCGGGCGAAGGGTTCGCGCTGGTCGCCAGCCAGGAATTCGAGCGCCACCCCTCGGGCCAGAAGCGCATCTGCGCGCTCTGGCATCGCTGAGCCTCATTCGTAGTAGCAGGAGACCGGACCGCCGACCGGCGCGATCTCGGCATCCGGATCGCTCCCCGACAGGGTGATCTCGTATTCACCCCGGTATTCGCCTTCTTCGGCCGCCTTGGCGCGGATGACCAGCGACAGCGCGCCCCAATCCTCCCCGGTGCGTTCGCGCCAGAGCGCCAGCCGGAACTCCTCGCCATCCGACCAGACCTGCGCCAGATCGTCCCTGGTAAGCGTCAGCCGGGCAAGATCGGCCGGGATCGCCGGATCGGACAGGATGAGCCGGCCTTCGACACCGAACACCGCGCCGCTCTGGCGAGCCATGGCGAGCTCGACCGAGAGGTCGATCTTGTCGTCGCTGACTTCGCACCAGACCCCGCCAGAGGCGAAGGCCGGCGACGCGACGAGGAGCATGAAAACGAGAGGAAGGGCACGCATGATCCGATTCTCCGTGGGGGCAACGGCGATCGCCGAGATTGCCTCCCCGCGCCCGCGGACGCTAGAGGAGAGCAACCCAAGCCAGAGGAAAAATCATGGCCTCACCCACCGGAACGGAAAATCTCGGCGGCATTCCGGCCGCACGCATCGCCAGGCTCCATGCCGACGAATCGGCAACCTATGCGGCGCGCCGGCCGGCAAGCCGCGCCGCCGCCGGCAACGGCATTCCCGGGTACCTGTTCGGCCAGCCCATGCACTGGATGGCCGACTGGCCGATGCCGTTCCCGTTCCTCGTCGAGAAAGCCGCCGGCGCCACCATCCTCGACATCGACGGCAACCGTCTGGACGATTTCTGTCTCGGCGACACCGGGTCGATGTTCGGCCATTCGCCGGCCCCGGTGGCGCGCGCCATCCGCCGCCAGGCCTCGCGCGGCCTGACCTACATGCTGCCCGATCCCGACGCGGTCGATGTCGGGCTGCTCCTGCAACGGACCTTCGGCCTGCCGCACTGGCAGATCGCCACGACCGCGACGGACGCCAATCGCTTTGCCCTCAGGGTCGCGCGCGCCGTCACAGGACGCGACCGTATCCTGGTGTTCAACGGCTGCTATCACGGCACGGTCGACGAGACCTTTGTCCGCCTGATCGACGGCCGGCCGGCCAACCGCCCCGGTCTCGTCGGCGAATTCCGCGATCTGGCACAGCGCACTGCCGTGGTTGAATTCAACGATGTCGAAGCCCTCGAGGCAGCCCTGTCGACGCGGGAGATCGCCTGCGTCATCACCGAACCGGTGCTGACGAACTCCTGCATGGTGCTGCCCGACTCGGGGTTCCACGATGCCCTGCGGCGCCTGACCCGCAAGCACGGCACGCTGCTCCTCATCGACGAGACGCACACGATTTCCTCCGGCCATGGCGGCTACACGCGCCGCCACGGTCTCGACCCCGACCTGTTCGTTCTCGGCAAGCCGGTCGCCGGCGGCGTGCCGGCCAGTGTCTGGGGCATGAGCGAGGACGTCGCCAACCGTTTCGCCGAGAGCGAGCGCCGGCGCGAGCCCGGCCATTCCGGCATGGGCACGACACTGTCGGCCAACCCGCTGCAGTTTGCCGCCATGCGCGCCTGCCTTTCGCAGGTGATGACGCCGGCGGCCTACGAACACATGGATACGCTGGCCGCGCGCCTGGAAGCCGGGCTCGCCGCCGCCATCGCCCGCCATCGCCTCGACTGGCACGTCGTGCGCGTCGGCGCGCGCGTCGAGTTCATCTGCGCGCCGGGGCCATTGCGCAATGGCGGCGAAGCCGAGCATGCCCACGCGCCGGCCCTGGAACGCGCGCTGCATGTGGCGCTGGTGAACCGCGGCGTGCTCATCGCGCCGTTCCACAACATGATGCTGGTCTCGCCCGCCACAAGGGCCGCGCAGGTCGACCGGCTGGTGCGCGCCTTCGGCGATATTGCCGCTTTGCTCAAGCCGTGAGACAAGAGGCAAACAACGACGGGCCATCATGAATTCACCGACCGGTAGCAGCCTCACCGAAGCCGAGGCGTTTCTCCACGCCCATCCCGACATCGAAGCCATCGACATCGTGCTGACCGACGGCAATGGCGTCGGCCGGGGGAAGATCATCCGCCGCCACGAGCTTGAACGCCTCTACAAGGCGGGGCGCGCCTTGCCGACCTCGATCCTCGGGCTCGACATCACCGGGGAAGACGTCGACGAGACCGGGCTCGTCTGGGATACCGGCGATGGCGACCAGGTCGCCTGGCCGCTGCCCGGCACGCTGAAGGCGCTGCACGGCACCCGTCGCGCCCAGGTGCTCATGTCGATGTTCGAACATGACGGTTCGCCGGCCCGCGCCGATCCGCGCGGCGCGCTGGTGCGCCAGGTCGCGGCGCTGGAGCAAGAAGGCCTTCGCGCCGCCGGCGCCTTCGAGCTGGAATTCTTCCTGCTCGACGACAAGCGCGACCGCGACGGCCGGGTCCAGCCCGCCGGCGCCGTGGTCGACGGGCGGCGCAGCGCCAAGACCGAGGTCTATTCGGTCGACCATCTCCATGGCATGGAGCCGCTGATCGCCGACATCTATGCCGCCGCCGCGGTGCAGGGCCTGCCGGTCGAGACCCTGATCTCGGAATATGCGCCTGGCCAGTACGAACTGACCCTGCACTACCGCAACGACATCCTTCAGGCCGCCGACGATCTCGTCATGCTGAAGCGGCTGGTCCGCGCCCAGGCGCGCCGCCACGGGGTGACCGCCTGCTTCATGGCCAAGCCGTTCCCCGATCACGCCGGTTCGGGCATGCACCTCCACGTGTCCGTGCGCGATCGCGACGAGAAGAACATCTTTTCGGAGGCGCAGCCGGGCGAATGGTCGCCAAACCTGCTCAATGCGCTCGGCGGCCTGATTGCGACGATGGGCGAATCGATGCTGGTGTTCGCCCCGCACGCCAATTCCTGGCGTCGCTTCGTGTCGCAATCCTATGCGCCGGTCTCGCCCACCTGGGGCGTCAACAACCGTTCGGTGGCATTGCGCGTTCCGGCCGGCGATGTCGGCGCGCGCCGCATCGAGCACCGGCCCTCGGGCGTCGACGCCAATCCCTATCTGGTGGCCGCAACCGTTTTGGCCGGCATCCGCAAGGGACTTGCCGAAAAGGCCGATCCGGGTCCGCAGATCGTCGGCAACGGCTACGCCTCCGAGGCCCCGTCACGGCCAATGCCCGCCGATTGGCGCTCGGCGATCGAGATGGCGCGGGAATCAGCCTTCCTGAAGGAAGCGCTCGGACCCGACATGCATCGCGTCTTCACCGCGGTGAAGACCGCGGAATATCTGCGCGTCGCCAGAACGGTGACGGAACTCGACTTTCACCTCTACCTGCACGAGGTGTGAGATCAGCCGGCCAGGGCGGATTTCGCCGCCCGCCCGGCGACATAGGTCTCGGCGATGGCGCGGTCATCGCCAAGCGTCTGCAGCAGGAACAGTTCCTCCGCCAGCGTCTCCACCGTTTCCATGCGCAGGCGCATGCCCGGCGTGGCTCGTGAATCGAGGACGACGAGATCGGCTTCCATCCCCGCGGCGATCGAACCGACGCGATCGGCGATCGACAGCGCCTCGGCATTGCCGCGCGTCGCCTGCCAGAAGGCCCGCATCGGATCGAGCTTCTCGCCCTTCAGCGCGATCACCTTGTAGCCCTCGTCCAGCGTGCGCAGCATGGAGTAGCTGGTGCCGCCGCCGACATCGGTGGCGATGGCGCTCCGCACCGGTTTCGCGCGGCGGCGCAGTGCCTGGTAGGGATGAAGCCCGGACCCGAGGAACAGGTTCGAGGTCGGGCAGAACACCGCGACCGAACCGCTGTCATGCAGGGCGTCGGCTTCGCGCTCCGACAGGTGGACGCAGTGGCCGAACAGGCTGCGTGCGCCGGTCAGCCCGTAGCGCTCGTAGATTGCCGTGTAGTCGGCGCAACCGGGATAGAGCGACAGCGTGTAGGCGATTTCGGCGACATTTTCCGACAGGTGCGTCTGCACATGGCAGTCGGGATGGCGGCGCGCCAGCGCACCGGCGGCTTCCAGTTGCGCCGGGGTCGAGGTGATGGCGAAACGCGGCGTGATGGCATAGCCGAGACGGCCTTTGCCGTGCCACCGGGCAATCAGCGCCTCCGTCTCGTCGTGGCCGCGCGTGGCCGTGTCGGTCAGCGCCGCCGGCGCGTTGCGGTCCATCATCACCTTGCCGGCAATCATGCGCATGTTGCGGGCGAGCGCCCCGGAGAACAGGGCGTCCGCCGATTGCGGATGAACCGTGCAATAGACGGCCGACGTCGTGGTGCCCTGGCGCACCATTTCGTCGAGGAACGCTCCGGCGATCCGCTCCGCATGGCGCGCGTCGGCAAAGCGCGTCTCGGCCGGGAACGTGTAGTTGTTCAGCCAGCCAAGCAGTTCCGCGCCATGGGAACCGATCACCTGCATCTGCGGAAAATGCGCGTGCGCGTCGATGAAGCCGGCCATGATGAGGTACGGACGATGATCGACAATGGTGTCGCCCGGCTGGCGCGGGACCGACGCGAAGGGACCGGCGGCGATGATCCGCCCCCCGGCGACCACCACGGCGCCGTCCTCCTCGAACACCCATGCATCGCGGTCGTCGATCGCCTCGGGCGCCCGGAGGTAGGTCAGGGTTCGTCCGCGCAGGATCGTGCGGGCGCTCACTTCGCGTCCTCGAACCAGGCGACGATCTGGCGGCGCTCGTCCGGCGTCATGAAGGTGATGTTGCCCGGCGGCATGGCGTGGCTGCGGCCGGCCTGCAGGTAGATCATGCGGGCATGCGCGGCGATTCCGGCGTCGGTGTCGAGCATGATCCCGCGCGGCGCGCGCCGGATGCCGACATAGACCGGCTCCGCCGCATGGCACATCGAGCAGCGGCCAAGCACCGTGTCGCGCACGGCCTCGTAGCCTGCCGCGGCGACGAACCGCTGATCGTCCGGCGCGACTTTCGCCTCCGCCGCGGTCGGCGCATGCGTCGCCGTCGACAGCCAGATGATGATGATGAACAGGATTGCCGACACCGCCCAGGTCCAGTGCGGCTGGCCCTTGCCCGCATGCATGGAGTTGAAATAGTGCCGCACCAGCACGCCGATCAGGAACACCAGCGCCGCGATCACCCAGTTGTAGGGCGTGGCGAAGGCCAGCGGATAGTGGTTCGACAGCATCAGGAAGATGACGGGCAGCGTCAGGTAATTGTTGTGCAGCGAGCGCTGCTTGGCCTGCTTGCCGAGCGCCGGGTCCGGGGACTTTCCGGCGATCAGGTCGGCCACGACCTTCTTCTGGTTCGGAATGATGATGAAGAACACGTTGGCCGACATGATCGTGGCGGTGAACGCACCGAGATGCAGGAACGCCGCCCGGCCGGTGAAGATCTGCGTGTAGCCCCAGCCCATCGCCACGATGGCCGCGAACAGGAACACCATCAGGCCGGTGTCATTGTGCCCGAGCGGCGACTTGCACAGGGCGTCGTAGATGATCCAGCCGATGCCGATCGAGCCGAGCGAGACGAGGATCGCCATGGTGCCGCTCATCTCGAACCGTTCGTGGTCGACAAGGTAAAGCGAGGCGTCGGCATAGTAGAGCACCGCCAGCATCGCAAAACCGGTCAGCCACGTGGAATAGCTCTCCCATTTGAACCAGGTCAGGTGCTCCGGCATGCGTGCCGGGGCCACCAGGTATTTCTGGACATGGTAGAAGCCGCCGCCATGGACCTGCCACTCCTCGCCATGAGCGCCTTCCGGCAGGCCGGGCCGCTTTTTCAGCCCGAGATCGAGCGCGATGAAGTAGAACGACGAGCCGATCCAGGCGACAGCGGTCACCACATGCAGCCAGCGGACGGCAAACGCGAGCCATTCCCAGAATATCGCGAAATCGTCCATGCCGGCCCTCCTCGACGTCGCCCTGACAATGGACGCGACGCCAATTCATGAAAAGGGGGGTAAAGGCGCTCGACTTTCAAAAAAAATGCGAAAATATTGGCCGCCAGGCCGCACAAGCGGCAAAAGGGACGCCATGGCCTATCTCGACAACATCGCCGTGTTCGTGCGCGTCGTGGAACTCGGCAACCTGTCGTCGGCCGGCCGCGACCTGCGCCTGTCGCCCGCGGTTGCCTCCAATCGCATTGCCGAACTGGAAAAACACCTCGGCGTCCGCCTGTTCAACCGCACCACGCGGCAATTGACGCCAACCGAGCATGGACGCGCCTTCTACGAGGGCGCCAAGCACATCCTTGAGGCCGTGTCGGCGGCGGAAGCCTCCGTCAGCGCGATTTCCGGCCAGCCGCGCGGCACCATCCGCGTCACCGCGCCGCTGGGCTTCGGCCGGCGCATGATCGCCTCGGGGATTCCGGAATTCCATGAACTCTACCCGGAAATCGATGTCCGCCTGCGCCTGTCGGATCATGACGTCGACATCCTGAAGGAGGGCATTGACCTGGCATTCGTGCTCGGCACGCCGGAGGATTCCAGCCTGCGCATGCGCTTCATCCTCGATATCGAGCGCGTGCTGGTGGCCTCGCCGGAATACCTGGCGCGGCGCGGCATGCCCGGGCGCCCGGAAGACCTGTCGGGGCGCAAGCACGATTGCCTGTTGCTGCGCTATCCGGGATCGCGCGAACACGCCTGGCATCTCAAGTCGGCTGAAGGGTACCGCAAGGTCGACGTCGAGGGCCCGTTCGATTCCGACGATGGCGATGTCCTGACCGGCTGGGCGATCGCCGGACGCGGCATTGTCTGCAAGCCGCGCTTCGATATCGAGCCGTTCATCCGCGACCGTCGCCTGACGGTGATCCTGCCCGATCATCCGCCGGCGCCGGTCAAGCTCGTCGCGATCTATCCGCACCGCGAATTCCAGGATCCCAAGATCCGCCTGTTCCTTGATTTCATGGCCGAACGTTGCCAGCAGACCATCCGCGGCCTGCTCGCCGGAAAGACCTGAATGCTGAAATCCCTGTTTGCCGGCGCCGACACCACGTCCCACCGCGAGCGGCTCGTTTCCGGCGCCGGCGCCTTCCTGGCCATCCTCGCGATCTTCGAACTGACCTGGACGGTGCAGGAATCGCTTGCCCAGCGGATGTTGCTGATGGCGCCGATGGCCGCGAGTGCGGTGCTGGTGTTTGCCACGCCGCACGGCGCGTTGTCCCAGCCCTGGAACGTCATCGTCGGCCACACGTTCGCCGCGTTCATCGGCGTCGTCGCCCATCGCACGCTGTCCGACCCGGCACTTGCCGCCGCGTCAGCGACCGGCATCGCCATTCTCGTCATGCGCTACACCGCAAGCCTGCACCCGCCAGCCGGTGCGACCGCCGCCATCGCCGCGGTCGGCGGCCCGGCTGTCGATGCGCTGGGGTTCTGGTTCGTCCTGTTTCCGGTCGCCGCCAACGCGACACTGCTGGTGCTGGCCGGCATTGCCGTCAACGCGCCGTTTGCATGGCGCCGCTACCCGCCCGGCCTGTGGACGGCTCCGGCACCGCCGGCGGCCGCGCCGGACACCGCCCATCCGCCGATCTCGCACGCCGATCTCGTTGCCGCGCTGAGCCAGGTCGACACATTCGTCGACGTCTCGGAGGACGATCTGCTGAGGATTTACGAACTGGCGACGGGGCGCCGCGCCGGCGCCGGGACGGAATGAACCGTCAGCCGGCGGGTTCGTCCGGCCCCATGAACTTCGCCATGATCTCCGCCGCCGCCAGCGCCGCGATCACCGCCGGGCGCTTGTCGCGTGTCGTGCCGCCGATGGGCAGGCGCAAGCGGTCGAGCTCGGCCGGCGCACCGCCTGCCTCGTCGCGCCACCAGCGCGCAAACAGTTCGCGCTTCGTCGCTGAGCCGATCAGTCCGACATAGGCGGCATCGGCGCGCCTGAGCGCTTCGCCGGCGATCAGGAAGTCGAGCGCGTGATCGTGTGTCATGACGACGAACGCCGAGCCGGCCGGCGCGTCGCGCGCCTCGCGTTCCGGCAGCGCCGATAGCCGGCCCTCGATGCCGCCGGGAAGGTCGGAGAGCGCATCGGCGCGGGTCTCCACGACGATCGCCTTCACCGGCAGCAGGGCAAGCGCTGCCGCAAGCGCCCTTCCCACATGCCCGGCGCCGAAGACCAGGACGGACGGAAGCGCCTGGTGCTCGGCCTCGGCTTCGCGCAGGATCCCGATTCGCTCCGCCTCACTGGCGACGCGCAGGTCGATCGCCACCCGCCCGCCGCAGCATTGGCCGATGCCCGGGCCGAGCGGAATGTCGAGCACGTGCGCCGCTTCATCGCCGGCAATCATCCGGCGTGCCGCCTCGATCGCCATGAACTCCATGCGTCCGCCGCCGATGGTGCCGAAAATGTCGTGCGGACCGACAAGCATCCACGCCCCCGCCTCGCGCGGGGTCGACCCGTCCGCCGTGACGACCCGGGCCAGGACCACGCGCGGGCGGGCGGCCAGGAACGCGCCCGGCCGCTCGCTGCCGGCGGTCATCCCGGAACCTTTTCGCGCCTGAGCCGTTCCACCGCCATGAGCACGCGCTCCGGCGTCGCCGGCGCGTCGAGGCGCGGACAGACGCGGTGATCGGCGACGCTCGCAACCGCGTCGGACAAGGCATGCAGCACCGAAACGCCGAGCATGAACGGCGGTTCGCCCACGGCCTTTGACCGGTGGATCGTCGGCACCGCGGCGGACGACCAGTCGACCAGCGCGACATTGAAGATGCGCGGCCGGTCGGAGGCGAGCGGGATCTTGTAGGTCGAGGGCGCGTGCGTGCGCAGTACGCCCTTGTCGTCCCACACCAGCTCCTCCGTGGTCAGCCAGCCCATGCCCTGGATGAAGGCGCCCTCCACCTGGCCCTTGTCGAGGGCCGGATTGAGCGACCGCCCGGCGTCATGCAGGATGTCGACGCGATCCACCCGGTATTCGCCGGTCAGCGTGTCGATGGTGACCTCGGCGCATGCCGCGCCGTAGGCGAAATAATAGAAGGGATGGCCGCGGCCGCTGTCGCGGTCCCAATGGATCTTCGGCGTCTTGTAGAACCCGGTCGCCGACAGTTGCACGCGCGCCATGTAGGCCTGCCGAACCAGTTCGGCGAAGGTGAACTCCTTGTCGCCGACGCGCACCCGGCCCGGCAGGAACACCACCTGATCCGGCGTGGCGCCATGCTTCTTCGCCGCGAAGTCGACAAGCCGCTTGCGGATCGTCGCCGCAGCCGCCTGCGCCGCCATGCCGTTGAGATCGGCGCCGGACGACGCCGCGGTCGCCGAAGTGTTGGGGACTTTCGCCGTGGTCGTCGCCGTGATCCGGATCTGGTCGAGGTCGATCTGGAACGCCTCGGCCACCACCTGCGCCACCTTGGTGTTGAGCCCCTGCCCCATCTCGGTGCCGCCATGGTTCAGCTGCACCGAACCGTCGGCATAGACATGCACCAGCGCGCCGGCCTGGTTGAAGTGCGTGGCGGTGAACGAGATGCCGAACTTCACCGGCGTCAGCGCCAGCCCGCGCTTGATGTATTCGGAATTGCGGTTGAACGCCCGGATCGTGCGACGGCGGCGGCGATAGTCCGCGCTCCTTTCCAGCTCGCGAACGATCCGGTCGATGATGTTGTCGCCGATCGTCTGGTGATAGGGCGTCACGTTGCGCGCGCGCCGCCCGTAGAAATTCGCCTTGCGCACGTCGAGCGGATCCTTGCCGAGCGCGAAGGCGATTTCCTCCATCAACCGTTCCGCGCCAACCAGGCCCTGCGGTCCGCCAAAACCGCGGAACGCCGTGGCCGAAGCCATGTTGGTGAAAAGCGGCGCCGACTGCGCCGTCACCGCTGGATAGAAATAGGCGTTGTCGCAATGGAACAGCGCCCGATCCGTCACCGGTCCCGACAGGTCGGCCGAAAACCCGCAGCGCGCGCTGTAGGTCAGGTCGACGCCGTGCACGCGGCCGTCGTCGTCGAACCCGACCGAATAGTCGACCTGGAAGTCATGGCGCTTGCCGGTGATGATCATGTCGTCGTCGCGGTCGGGCCGCAGCTTGACCGCGCGGCCGAGCTTCAGCGCCGCCACCGCCGCGATGGCGGCAAAGCCGTTGCCTTGGGTCTCCTTGCCGCCGAACCCGCCGCCCATGCGCCTCACCTCGACCGTGACGGCATGCGAGGGAACACCGAGCACATGGGCGACCATGTGCTGCACCTCGCTGGGATGCTGGGTCGAGCAGTGAACCGCAACGTCGCCGTCCTCGCCAGGGATGGCGAGCGCGATCTGGCTCTCCAGGTAGAAATGCTCCTGTCCGCCGATCGCCATCGTTCCGGAAAGCCGGCGCGGCGCCGCGGCGATGGCGGCGGCTGCATCGCCGCGCGCAAGCCGCATGCCGGGCGTCACCGTGCGCCCCGACGCCAGTGCATCGTCCATCCGCACCACTGGCCGGCTCTCGGCGATGACGACACGCGCCAGCCGTGCGGCGCGGCGCGCCTGGTCCCGGGTTTCGGCCACCACCGCGAACAGCGGCTGTCCGTGGTAGCGCACGTCGCGGTCGGCCAGCACCGGCTCGTCGTTCTTGCCGGTGGGCGAAATGTCGTTGGCGCCCGGAATGTCGGCGCCGGTCAGCACGAGCAGGACGCCCGGCGCAGCTCTCACGGCATTGAGATCAAGCGTATCGATTGTCCCGGCGGCCGAGGGCGAAAGCCCGAGCGCGGCGTGGCAAAGCCCTGCCGGCTCGGCCAGATCGTCGATGTAGCTCGCCCGGCCGGTGACATGCTTGATTGCCGAATCGTGGATGACCGGCTGGGCCACGCCGCCATCGATCCGATCCTTCGCTGTGCCTGGTCCCCGTCCGGCCATCATGCCACCTCGCGCCTGTGCACGGTCACCGGCAGATCCCCGGTCGTTTCGAGATGGAACCGCTTCAAGAGGTTGGCCGCCACCGTCAGGCGATAGGCCGCGCTGGCGCGCATGTCGGAGATCGGCGCGAAGTCGTCGGCATAACGCGCCATCGCGGATTCAACCGTCGCCCGCGTCCACGGCTTGCCGGTGAGCGCGGCTTCCACCGCCGATGCGCGTTTCGGCGTGGCCGCCATGCCGCCATAGGCGATCCGGGCCGAGACGACGATCCCCTTGTCGACAGTCACCGCGAAGGCGCCGAGCACCGAAGTGATGTCTTCGTCGCGACGCTTGGAAATCTTGTGGAAGCCGACGAGCGTGCCGGCGGACCGGGGCGGCACCACCAGCGCCTCGACGAACTCGCCCGGCGCGCGGTCCTGCTTGCCGTAGGCAATGAAGAAGGCGTCAAGCGGCATCGACCGCCTTCTGTCGCCATGGCGAAGCTCGACGGTGGCGCCAAGCGCGATCAGCGCCGGCGGCATGTCGCCGATCGGCGAGCCGTTGGCGATGTTGCCGCCGATCGTGCCCATGTTGCGCACCTGCTCGCCGCCGATGCGCTCGATCAGGCGCGCGAGTTCTGGATGCGACGCGGCCACGATCGGTCGCAACTGGCTGTAGGAGACACCGGCGCCAATGCGCAGCGCGCCATTGTCGCCGACCGACACCGTCCGCAACGCGCTCAACCCGCCGATGAACAGCGCTGGCGCGATCGGCCGGAACCGCTTCGTCACCCACAGCCCGACATCGGTCGCCCCCGCCACCACCGTCGCCTCCGGGCTGGAGGCATAAAGGGCGGCGAAATCGTCCAGGTCCGCCGGCACGGCAAGGCGTCCGCCCTCCGTGTCGATCTCCACGCGCCGACCGTCGGCAAGCGCATTCAGCCGCGCGATGATCGCCGCGCGTCCCGCCACGATCCGGTCGCGCGCCTGGCCGCCGGCCGAAAGCGCCGCCTCGGCGGCGCGCACGATCGGCTCATAGCCGGTGCAGCGGCACAGATTGCCTTGAAGCGCCGTTTCGATGCGGGCCTCGTCGGCCTCCGGCTCGGACATCCACAGCGCCTGCAGCGACATGACAATCCCGGGCGTGCAGAAACCGCATTGCGATCCATGATGGTCGACCATTGCCTGCTGGATCGGCGCCAGCGGCGAGCCCGGCGCGGAAAGGTGCTCAACCGTCACGACATGGCAGCCGTCGAGCGACCCGACGAAGCGGATGCAGGCATTGACGCTCTCATAGGCGATGCTGTCGCCCTCGATCCGCCCGACAAGCACCGTGCAGGCGCCGCAATCGCCTTCCGCGCAGCCTTCCTTGGTGCCGGTCAGGCGCTGGCGCAGGCGCAGGAAATCGAGAAGCGTTTCGTCGGGGCGGATCGCGCCGGTCGAAATCTCCTCGTCGTTCAGGATGAACCGGATCTCGTGTCGTGACGGGGCGCCCACGTCTCAGCTCCCGCGATAGGTGGAATAGCCGTAGGGCGAGACGAGCAGCGGCACGTGGTAGTGCGCATGTTCGCTCATCCCGAAGCGGATCGGCACCTCGTCGAGGAAGGCCGGCTCCGGCACTGCCACGCCGCCCGCCCTGAGATACGCCCCGACATGGAAGACCAGTTCGAACCGGCCGGTGCGGAACTCGTCACCGGCCAGAATCGGGCTGTCGCATCGCCCGTCCTCGTTTGTGTGCACGGTCTTGACCAACGTCCGGCCGGCATTGAGGTCGAGGAAGTCGATCCGCAGCCCCGCAGCCGGCTTGCCCGTCGCGGTGTCGAGAACATGGGTGGTGAGCCGCCCTTCCGCTGATTTCGCCAATCGATCCTCCTGGCCAGTCCATCCGGCCGATTGTGCGCCCGCCCGTCCCGGAGCTTAAGCACCCAAGACGAATTGGCCAACAGAAACACTTTCAAGAATATGGACGGAAATATCGCAACGGTGCATTGGCTAGATTCGCAGCCAGCGGCGGAGGTGCAGCCTTGTCCAACCGGTATGAACGCGACATGCGTGGCCATGGCCCACGGCCCCCGGCAGTGAAATGGCCGGGCGGCGCGCTGGTCGCCGTGCAGTTCGTGCTCAATTACGAGGAGGGCGGCGAGAACTGCCTCCTGCACGGCGACGGCCAGTCGGAGGCATTCCTGTCCGAAATCGTCGGCGCGGCCAACTGGCCGGGCCAGCGCCACTGGAACATGGAATCGATCTACGAGTATGGCGCCCGCGCCGGCTTCTGGCGCCTGCACCGCATGTTCACCGAGACCGCCACGCCCGTCACCGTCTTCGGCGTCGCCTCGGCGCTCGCCCGCTCGCCCGAGCAGGTCGAGGCCATGCTGGAGGCGGACTGGGAAATCGCCAGCCACGGCCTGAAATGGGTCGAATACAAGGATGTCTCCGAGGAGACCGAGCGCGCCCACCTGGCCGAGGCGGTCCGCCTGCACGCCGAGGTCACGGGCGAGCGGCCGCGCGGCTACTATCTCGGGCGCGCCTCGATGAACACCGTGCGCCTTGCGGTCGAGGACGGCGGGTTCGACTACGTGTCCGACACCTACGCCGATGACCTGCCCTACTGGATCACCCTGTCCGGGCGCACGCAGCTGGTGATTCCCTACACACTCGATGCCAACGACATGCGGTTCGCCACGCCACAGGGGTTCAATGCCGGCGACCAGTTCTTCGCCTACCTGCGCGACAGCTTCGACACGCTGGTCGAGGAAGGCCGCGCCGGCCGTCCTGGACTGATGTCCGTCGGTCTGCATTGTCGCCTGGTGGGCCGGCCGGGCCGCGCGGCAGCGCTCCGGCGTTTCATTGATCATGTCAACGCCTCCGGTGTTGCCTGGTGCGCCCGCCGCATCGACATCGCTCGCCACTGGGCCGAGCATCATCCGCACACGCCACGCACGCTCGTTCCCTCCGGCATGGCCCGGGAGGAGTTCGTCCGCGCCTTCGGCGGCGTCTATGAGCACTCGCCCTTCATTGCCGAGCGCGCCCACGCGCTTGAGCTCGGCCCCGCCCATGACAGCGCCTCCGGGCTTGCCAATGCGCTGGCGCGCGCCTTCCGTTCGTCGAGCCATGACGAGCGGCTCGGCGTCCTGCGCGCCCACCCCGATCTTGCCGGCAAGCTCGCCGCCGCGAAACGCCTGACGCCGGAATCGACCGCCGAGCAGGCATCCGCCGGGCTCGACGCGCTGACCGATGACGAACGCGCGCGCTTCAACGCGCTGAACACTGCCTATGTGGAGCGGTTCGGCTTTCCCTTCATCATTGCCGTGCGCGGCCTGACCAGGGACCGGATTCTCGCCGCCTTCGAGCGCCGGATCGCCAACGGACCGGACGAGGAGTTCGAGACCGCCTGCCGGCAGGTCGAGCGCATCGCCCGGCTTCGCCTCGAAACAATGTTGCCATGACAGAAGGGGGCAAGGAGACACGCATGCCGGCCCGGACATACCACGCCCCCAAGGGCGGCCTGCCGCCCCAGACCGATTTGCTGACCGGTCGCGCCGTGTTCAAGGAAGCCTATGCGGTGATTCCGCGTGGCGTGATGAGCGACATCGTCACCTCGTTCCTGCCGGGGTGGGAGGGCACGCGGCTGTGGGTGCTGGCCCGTCCGCTGAGCGGCTTTGCCGAAACCTTCTCGCAGTACATCGTCGAGGTGGCGCCAGGCGGCGGCTCCAGCCATCCCGAGCCCGATCCGGAAGCCGAGGCGGTGCTGTTCGTGGTCGAGGGCGAGCTCGATCTGACGCTGGAGGGCGCGCGCCACCTCCTGGCGCCCGGCGGCTACGCCTTCATCCCGCCCGGTGCGCAATGGACCGCGCGGAATGCCGGCGGCGAGCCGGTGCGCTTCCACTGGATCCGCAAGGCCTGGGAAGCGGCCGAAGGTATCTCCCGGCCGGATGCCATCATCGCCAACGAGGCCGACATCCCGCCCACGCCGATGCCCGACACCAACGGCGCCTGGGCAACCACGCGGTTTGTCGACCCGGCCGACCTGCGCCACGACATGCATGTCACCATCGTCACCTTCGAGCCCGGTGGCGTGATCCCCTTCGCCGAGACGCATGTGATGGAGCACGGGCTCTACGTGCTGGAGGGCAAGGCGGTCTATCGCCTCAATGACGACTGGGTCGAAGTGGAAGCCGGCGATTTCATGTGGCTGCGCGCCTTCTGCCCGCAGGCCTGCTATGCCGGCGGCCCGGGGCGCTTCCGCTACCTGCTCTACAAGGACGTCAACCGCCACGCGCGGTTGCGCCCGTTCGGCCGATGAACGCCACGCTCACGGCCCGGCCGCTGACGCGGGCGGCCTTCGCGCCGTTCGGCGACGTCATCGCCACCGACGGCGCCAGCCACTATCCCATCAATGGCGGCATGTGCGAGCGCTACCACGATCTTGCCCGTGTCGAGACACTGGGTCCGAACGCGCGCACGCTGGTGTCGATCTTCCGCGGCCGACCCTACCCGATGCCGCTGCGACTGGATCTGGTGGAACGGCATCCGCTCGGCAGCCAGGCCTTCTACCCCCTGTCGCCACGCCCGTTCCTCGTCGTCGTCTGCCACGACGAGGGCGGCGTTCCCGGCAGGCCGCAGCCCTTTCTGGCCGCGCCGGGCCAGGGCGTGAACTATGCCGCCAACACCTGGCATGCCGTCCTCACCCCGATCGGCGAACCGCAGGATTTCCTCGTGGTCGATCGCGGCGGCGATGGCGTCAATCTCGAGGAATACCGGTTCCCCGCCCCGTGGATCATCGAACTCAAGGATGAAGCACCATGACCGATGCGACCTTTGTCGGGCGGTTGCTCGACGTGATCGAGCACGACATCCTTCCGAAAACCGAGGCGGGCGTCGCCGCCGGCAACAAGGTGTTCGGCGCCGCGCTCCTGCGCAAGCGCGACCTGTCGCTGGTGCTGGCCGAAACCAACAATGAAACCGAGAATCCGCTCTGGCACGGCGAGGTGCACACGCTGAAGCGGTTCTACGAGATGGACCGCGCCAACCGCCCGGAGACCTCGGACCTGGTCTTCCTGTCGACGCACGAGCCCTGCTCGCTCTGCCTGTCGGCCATCACCTGGACCGGCTTCGACAATTTCTGTTTCCTGTTCAGCCACGAGGACAGCCGCGATTCGTTCGCCATCCCGCATGACCTGAAGATCCTGAAGGAGGTCTTCACCCTGGAACCGGGCGGCTACAATTCCGAGAACGCCTTCTGGAAAAGCCGGTCGATCGGCGCCATGGTCCGGGCGCTGCCGGACGGCGAACGCCAGCCGCTCGAGGCGCGGATCGACCGCATTTCGCGTCGCTATGCCGAACTGTCGGACGCTTACCAGTCGGCGAAGTCGGGCAACGACATTCCGCTCAACTGATCAGGCCGCCACCGCCGCCAGCGCAGCGCGCTCTTCCATCTCGTCGCGCACCACCGAGACGTCATAGCCGGCGCGGGCGGCGATCGCCGTCGTCGCCTCGACGCCGAGGCGCGGCGCGGCATATTGCGCCCACAGCAACGTGCAGCGCGTGCCGGTACGGCAGTAGAACAGGGTGGGTTCCGTGGCCGACGCCGCCAGCCGCACGAACGCGTCGACATTTTCCTCGTCCGTGACCTCGTATCCGCGCAGCGGCAGATGATGGTAGGTCAGGCCGTTGGCCTCGGCCAGCGCCCGCGCAAGCTCGCTCGGCAGCTGGTCCGGCGCTTCGCCGTCCGGCCGGTTGTTGACGATGGTGCGGAAGCCCAGCCGCGCGATCTCGACGAAATCGTCGGCCACGAGCTGCGGAGCCACCGCGATCCCGGCTTCCAGATGCTTGATGACGGCCATTGCCCTTGCTCCATTGTCGGTTCCGCGCTCGGCGGATTGAGCCCGAACATACCGCATCGCATCCGTCGCCGGCAACGTGCGTTGGAAAAAATATCCGGTTTTCGCGCTATTTGCGCTGTTTCGAGTTCGTTTCGTCTCGAAAAACCGTATGGAATTGGAATTCTGTTCTCTCCAGTCGCCGATTTGCGGATTCCCGTCCGCGGCCGGCAGTCGGCGTTCAAGGTAGCGAACCGTCTTGGCGCCGCCCGGAATTGCCGCCCGGCCGACCTCGACGAAGCCAAGTGCGGCATGGAAGGCATCGGAGGCCGGATTGGGCGGGACGAGATTGACCTCGCACATGATGGTGTCGTGGCCGTCGGCCACGGCGCGGTCAATCAGATGCGCGTAGAGCGCGCGCGCCAGCCCATGCCCGCGCCAGTCCGGATCGGTCACGACGCGATCGACATAGACGAAGCGGCGGGCGCGGGCGCGGCACCACAGGAAGTTCGGGCTGTCATAGCCGGCGTCCTGGTCGAACGCGATGAGGAAGGCCCGCACCATTCCGACCCGCACGGCCAGGTAGGCGTTGTCCGCCAGCCAGTCGAAACGGCGGCGGTCGGCCTCCGACAGTTCGGCGGCAAACCGGTTGTTGAGGGCGAGCGCCGCGGCGCGGCTGGCACGGTCAAGCGCAAGGATCGCCGGGCCGCTCATGCCGCGACGATCGCGCGTGGCCGTGCAAGCGCCAGGATCGCACCGGCCGCCGCCACGAGCACCACCGCGCACAGGCCGAAGGCAAAGCCGGTCGAGGTGGCGTCCGCGGCAAACCCGAACAGCGACGGGGCTATGATGCGCGGGATCCCGGCGATCATCAGCGCGACGGAGAGGCCGGCGGCGCGATTGTGCGGCGTTTCGGCCCCGGCCATGGCGAACAGGCAGGGACACAGGATGGAAAGCCCCATGCCGGTCATGCCGAAGAAGATGACATTGGCCGCGAACCCGTCCGCCATGCCGAGCCCGGCAAAGCCGACGATGGCGACCGAGATGAGAACCAGCATCAGCCGGATTTCGCCGAAGCGCGCGCGCAACCGGTCGCCCGGCACCCGGACCAGCCCGTTGGCCAGCCCGAAGAACGCTGCGCCGAGCCCGGAGATGGTCGCCAGTGCAGGCGCGGTTTCGGCCAGCAGCTTCGACGACCAGAACAGGGCGGTGATCTCGCAGGCGATCACCAGGCCCGTTGCCAGTCCCATCAGCACCAGCGGACGGGTCGGGCGGGCAACGAGCAGGCGACCGCCCCTGTGCTCCGGCAGCGGCCGGTCCCGCACCGACCGATACACCCCCGCGAATGCCGCAAGCAGCGCCAGGGTCGCCACCGCTGCCGTCCACGGCGTGCCATGGCGGGTGGACACATAGCTCGAAACCAGCGCGAACACGGCGATGCTCAACGACACGGAGGCGTGGAACATGGTATAGACCGGACGTTTCAGGTCGCCCTCGATCGCACCGCCCTCGGCATTCATGATCACGTCGAGCGCGCCGGTGATGAGCCCGAACGCGGCGATGGCGACGAAGAACCCCGCCGCCGTGCCGATCGTCAGCACGGCAAGAAGCGCCCCCGTCAGCAGCGGCAGCAGCGTCAGAAGGAGCCGGCGATGCGTGAAGTGGCGCGCCAGGAATCCGCCCGCGCTCATTGCCGTCACGCTGGCGATCGCCAGCACGGTGACCGCCATGCCCCAGGTCGAGTTCGTCAGGCCGGCCTGCGCCACCATCTGCGGCGTCGAGCCTGCGAACGATCCGATCGCCGCGCCGAAGCCGGCAAACACGGCAAGGATCGCCGCGCGCGGCGAATCGGGAATGAACGGCAGGCGCATGAGGAACCCGGAAAGCGGAACCGCCGTGTTCTGGCGACAATTCCACGCTTCCGCAAGCGCGGGGATTGAAGGTTTCGCCGCCAGTCGCGACAATCCGGTCGAACCGCAGGTGAGCTCCGATGGCCAATCCCCTTCACGACCGGCTTTTTGCCGCGCAAGCACACAATGATGCGCCGTTCCTGTGGTTGCCGGATGGGCGCATCCTCAGCCATGCCGCCTTTTTCGAGCTCACCGGCCGGTTCGCCGCCGCGCTGGCGCAACGCGGCGTGACGGCCGGCGATCGCGTTGCCGCCCAGACACGGAAATCGGCCGAAGCCCTGGCGCTTTATGCCGCCTGCGTGCGTCTCGGCGCGATCTACCTGCCGCTCAACACCGCCTACACCCCGACCGAGATCGCCTGGTTCGTCAGCGATGCCGAACCGCGCCTGCTTGTCGCCGATGAGGCCGCCGCCGCCGCGCTTGCTCCCGCGGCGTCCGCGGCGGGCGCCGCGATCGACACGCTGAACGGCGACGGCTCGGGATCGCTGGCCGCCCTTGCCGCCAAGGCGCCGCCGCGAACCGCGGCAGTCGAACGCGCCGGCTCCGACCTTGCCGCCATCCTCTACACGTCCGGCACGACCGGGCGCTCGAAGGGCGCGATGCTGACACACGACAATCTGCTGTCGAACGCGCTGACGCTCGCCGCGGCCTGGCGTTTCACGGCCGCCGACCGCCTGCTGCACGCCCTGCCGATCTACCACACGCACGGCCTGTTCGTGGCCACCAACACCATCCTTGCCGCCAGCGCCTCGATGATCTTCCTGCCCGCCTTCGAGATCGGCGAGATGTTCCGGCACCTGCCTCACGCGACGACAATGATGGGCGTGCCGACCTTCTACACCCGCCTGCTCGCCGACCCGCGCCTGACACGGGAATCGACGCGGCACATGCGGCTGTTCATTTCCGGCTCCGCGCCGCTGCTGGCCGAGACCCATCGCGACTTCGCCGGGCGCACCGGACACGCCGTGCTTGAGCGCTACGGCATGACCGAGACCAACATGAACACCTCCAATCCGCTTGACGGCGAGCGCCGCGCCGGAACCGTCGGCCCGGCACTTCCCGGCGTTGGCGTGCGGATCGCCGATCCGCAGACCGGCCAATTGCTGCCGGACGGCGGCACCGGCATGATCGAGGTGAAGGGACCGAACGTGTTTTCCGGCTACTGGCGCATGCCGGACAGGACACGCGAGGAGTTTCGCGCCGACGGCTGGTTCATCACCGGCGATCTCGGGTTCCTGGACGATCAGAAATATATCACAATCGTCGGACGGGCAAAGGATGTCATCATCGCCGGCGGCTTCAACATCTACCCGAAGGAGATCGAACTGTTGCTGGATTCGCTGCCCGGCGTGATCGAATCCGCGGTTTTCGGCGTTCCTCATCCCGATCTCGGCGAAGCCGTCGTCGCACTGCTCGCCGTCGCTCCGGACCATCCGCGCGACGAGTCCGCCATCCTCGCCGCCATCGCCCCGACGCTGGCGCGCTTCAAGCAGCCGCGACGAATCCTGTTCGCCGACGACCTGCCGCGCAACCCGATGGGCAAGGTTCAGAAAGCGGAGCTGCGTCGGCTGCATGCTGGAATCCTGCAGGAGTCCAGTTGATATGCGAGTGGAATCCTGTGACGGGATTGGCCGGCCCGGCTGCCCGCGCGCCCCGCGATCCGCGACCGGACGGCGCCGGAATCTCCGTTGCCGGTGTCCTGTTTACCGATAGACTTGCCGGACGGACCTGGAGCAAGCGCCATGCCGGATTTCGAAAGCCGTCACCTTCCCGACCGACCCGACGTCACCGCGCCCGACGGTTCGGACGTGCGCATCCTGCTGTCCCGCCCCGGTGGTTCCATGGCGCATTTCGCGCTCGCGCCCGGACGGGTGTCACGCGCCATCCGCCACCGCACCGTCGAGGAGATCTGGTATGTCACGGCCGGCGCAGGGCAGATGTGGCGCTCCGATGGCGATGATGCCGAGGTGACCGCGCTTCGCCCCGGCCTGTGCCTGACCATCCCGGTCGGCGTGCGCTTCCAGTTCCGCGCCGCCGGCGACGCCCCGCTCGAGGCCGTCGCCATCACCATGCCGCCCTGGCCCGGCGCGGACGAGGCGGAGTTCGTCGACGGCCCTTGGGCCATCAGCCCCGTCTGAGCACACTCGGCGGCTTGCCGAACCCCCTGACGAACGCGCGCGAGAATGCCGCCGCCGAGGAAAATCCCGTGCGCGCCGCGATATCGGCCATCGGCGCCCGCGTGTCGAGAACAAGCCGGCGGGCCGCGTTGAGCCGCAGCCGCAAATAATAGGC
>WPCK01263786.1_pt1 | contig 34455 bp, 21 predicted proteins | sample 5399851 | NCBI WGS metagenome assembly WPCK01 (sample SAMN12869471, study PRJNA574797) | sludge metagenome | isolation source: wastewater treatment of pH11 | place: China:Beijing | collected 2019-05-20
CGCGATGTCGTCGTCAGCACCGGCGATCTTTCGGGTGACGTGGAGTATATAGCCAGCAATCCAAAGCCGGGTGCTTTCGGTGATCGCTACGAATGGAGACTGGGTGATATCCAGCCGGGCTCGCAGCCACAGATTATCGAATTGCAGATGCGTTCGGCCCAAAAAGGAAAGAAACGACTCTGCTTCCAGGTCGAAAGCTCGACGGACAAACTCAAGACCGAGGCCTGTGCCGAGACGGAAGTCGCTGTCCCGTGCATCGGGCTGGCAATCAACGGCCCGCGCACCGCCAGCGTCGGCGATCAGGCCTCATTCAACTTTGACATCACCAACCAGTGCGACCGGCCTTTGGAGAACCTGACCGTTCGCCTGCAATACGATGAAGGCCTGAATGCGATCGGTGTTTCCAACCCGGTCGAAATCGGACCGATCGAGCGGCTTGCTCCGGGAGAAGTCTACAACCTTCCGCCCCTGATGTTCTCGGTCAACCAGTCGGGAACGCGCTGCTTCACCATCGAAGTCCGTTCATCGGCCGGCGATGTGGCGCGCGGACGGCAATGCATCGAAGTTGCCAATGTGACCGAGCCCAGGGTGCGAATCGATATGCAAAGCCAGCGTATCGTGCGCGTCGGTGAACAAGTTCGCGTCCAGACGCAGGTCACAAATGTCGGCAACGTTCCGCTCGACAACGTTACGGTCTTGCACGCCTTTTCGAGGTCGCTCACGCCAACCCAGCGCTCGCCTTTCCCGCAACGCTGGATTGGAGACGACATGGCCTTTGATATCGGACGACTCGAATCCGGCCAGTCCCAGCTTATCGAAGTGCTGTTTGACGCCACCGGCCTCGACGGCGACGCGTTCGTTCGCACAACGGTAACCAATCCGCTGGGTGTAAGCGAACAGACCGGTGTCGCCATCCGAATCGAACCGGCAGGTGGAACGGGGCAGCCGTTACCTGGAACCGGTGGAAATCCGGGGGGAGGCTTGGGAGATATTGGCTCCGGCCGGCTTGCCGTGAATGTCGTCGCCCTGGAAAGGACCGTGGCGGCTCAAAACGAGGCCCGTTTCCAGGTCACGGTCACAAATGATCGCCCGGTCACCGATCAGAATGTCGTCATCACGATGCTGATCCCGGGTGGGGCCAGGCTGCGTGAGATCAACCCTGCGGAAACGGGATTGCGAATCGTCGAACAGTCTCCGGATGGAACCCGGGTCCGCTTCGAACCGCGCGCTGAAATGCGTGCCGGGGAGTCGATTCAGTTTCCGGTGGTGTTGCAGGTATTGCAGGCCGGCCAATTGACTTTTGAAGTTCAGGCAACCAGTGCCCGTTCGCCCGGTGAAGTCTCCGGCAGGGACACGATTCAAGTTGTTCTTTAATTCACTTGAGCCATCGCGGGCCGGCATCGTCCGGCAAAGTGGAGAGTTCTACCGGACGAAAAATCCCGCCGGCTCCATACCAGTCATAGACCGCGACGGCAATCACAACCGGCTTGCCCGGTTCCACAAGACTGCCAATATTGTGGCTGGTGCGCAGATCAAACGCCGTTGCACGCTTCTCGATATCCCCGGCGCTGCCGACCTTTTGCCCGTTGACATAGACATCACAATAGTCGTCGACTCCCTGGAAATTGAGCCAGGCCTCTCCCACCGGCCAGTCAGCGGGAATATCGACTTTCAATCGGTACCACGCCCATCCGTCGAGCGTGGGATGCCCCTGCCCTTCCCAGTGTCTGTCGGCGCGAATGATGCTCCATGCCGAGTCGTCGAAACCCGGTTCGTGCCATTGGCGCGCCGCCCCCTGATTGTCGGGATCGGACATGAATTTCCAGTCCTTTGATTCCAGGCTCATGCGACGGGCGCGGATTTCGCTTTCCAGTCGCGCAAGGTTCTCACTCCGCCGTCTGGTTTCGACTTCCGGAATACTCTGTGCGACGAACCTGGACTCCAGTTCGGACATTTCCGCGACCAGCTTGCCGAGCAGAAAACTCCCCGCGGCGTTCCCCTCCCCTTCGTGGTTCAATGCAGAGACATACAAAGTCCCCTTTTCGCCCACCGGCATTCGCCAGAGCAAGGCATTGGTCCGCATTTCCGTCAGGTCGTGCGACTCCCACAACATCACCAGTGGATCGATGGCATCGAGAAAGCCCGGATTTCTCACGACTTCCCCGGCAAGATCAAAATGTTGCAATTCAACCAGCATTTCGCGCGGAGCCAGCAAACCAGGATCGCCTCCGGTTCCGAAAACGTCAGGGCGACTGGAAATGACTGGCCCTCCCCGGAGAAACCACCAGGCTTCCATGGGAAAGCTTCCCGGGCTGTTGTCCGGCAACAGCAACGCCCGTCCGCCGGCCTTCAAATGATCGAGCAACTGCCGGTCCACAACTCGCGAGATGCAAACACGCGCCGAACGGGTTGCTGGATCGCCCGGATCCTCGTCCGAATCCATGGGAACCAGTCCTGAAGTCTCGACAAGCGTCCGCAACGAACGGGCGGATGGGTGCAAGATGACTTCGGCGCCGTTTCCGGAACGGCCGGGAACAATCCAGACGGGCCATTCATTCTTCGCCAGCTGAACGCCCCGATCATCGACGAGAACGGAATGAATCGTGGCATGAAACGGCTCGCTTTCGACGGGGAGTCGCACATCGATCTTCCACAGAAGTTCGTTGACGGTTTCCGTCGTCGACTTTGAGGCGTTTGCGGCAATGACCGTTCCATCGTCTTTCGCGATCTTGAGGTCCAGGTTCAAAGTGTCCGGATGATACCGCTGCGGTGATCGCAACAGAATCTGGAAGTTCGAGAGTTCCCCTCCCCGGAACGATCGTCGATCGTGAGCCGTCTGCAACAAGAGCATTTGATCGCCGTGCCAGGCCCATTCTTCAGGCGGCCATTTGGCGGTGCCACCATAATCAATCAGACCCATGCTCGCCTTGCGAAAGTCGCGAATGACGCTGACGACATAGCCGCCGTTCGGCACTTCGCGGCGGAAAGTCTCCATCTGATACTTGCGCATCAGCATCGCGTAATGCCGGGACTCGGCAAACAATCGCGACGTGGCATCCTCTCCGTAAACGGGCCTTGCCTTGTCCAGCCAGTCCCGGGATGCCTGCAGCCAGTCAGGAAGATACCAGGCATCGGCAAGAGTATTTCTTTCTTTTTCCCTTGCAAAAGTGTCCGGATCGGTCCAGGTATCGGCGGCGATCGCTTCACCCAGCATCAGGGGTTTCGTCTCTCGCGAAGCGATGTAACCGGTCAACTTGCCAAGCTCGCTCACCCAGGTGTGGTTGTTTCCGTAGGGATGATCGTCATAAAAGTCGAAAACCCGGTTCCATTCGATCCAGCTGCTGTCGTCGACCACGACGGCGCCGGGTACTTCCTCATGGCAGCGTTCGTACAAGGCGCGAATCACTCTTTCGTCGGCCGAGGGACCGGTTTCGCAAGTCAGCGAACGGAGAACCACCGAGGGATGGTTCCGGTCGTGCCAAAAGAACTCGTCATACTCTGCCTGCAATTCCGCGAGCCGGGCAGGAGAAAAATCGGGATGCCATGTCGGGTACTCGATCCATGCGAGGATTCCAAGTTCGTCACAAAGTTCCAGGTATCGTTTTGGCGGAATCCACAGACAGAATTTCATCAAGTTGAATCCGCTGGCCTTTGCCATGCGGATTTCTTCCAGCATGAATCGCTCGTCGGTCGAAGGGCAGGTCGCCGGGGGAGCGTACCCCCAGTTCAGCACGCCCCGAATATTGACCGGCTCTCCATTCAGCCAAAAGCCGTCCCCGTTCACGCGAAAATCGCGAAATGCAAAAGGGATGATGACTTCGTCAGTTTTTCCGTCACGCTGCGCAAGAGTGACTTTCAGCTCATACATTTTCGGCGCGGCCGGAGTCCAGGGAACGGGCTGCCACCCGAAATCATCCATCGGCTTCAATCGGCCCGCAATTCGCGAAGGCGCGTCTTCCAATGGTTGGTCGGCCCCCCCGGTTTGATCAAGCTCCAGCGGAATCCAGGGAATCGTGTGCTTCTCGCGCATGGAAAAATTCATGGCGAGGTTGTCACTTCCCTGCAAGATATCGGCGGCGAAACGTATCGACCGGTCGGCCCAATCGCCCACCACGAGCGCGGAGTTTTCATCGATCCAGGTTTCAGGAAGAGTGTACAATTGTACACTTTGCCAGATCCCGCCAAAATGAGGCGCGATGATCGGCAGGAATCCCTGCGTGTTGTGTCCGACACGCTCGTCGACCTCGACGCGAATCTCCCAGGGCCTGTCGCCGAAAGATCGTGCAGCATCGGTCACATCGAGGCGGAAGGGAGTCCAGCCCCCAAGATGTTCGCCGACGACGACTCCATTAAAAGTGACGCGGGCGTGCGTGGCCACGGCATTGAATTGCAATACCAGGCGATTGCCATCTTGGAGGGGCACCGACTCGACCTTTTTCCGGAAGACGGCTGTTCCATCGAAGGAAGTCCCGATTTGTGATTCGAAAGTGTCGGGAACAGAAACGGTTTTCCATTCACCTTCCCCTGCAATCTGCATTTCCCATTCGCCATCGAGACTTTTTGTCGCCCGGGCTGCGGACTGGCTCCAGCACGGTCCGGACACCGCAGTTGCCATTGCAAGGATCAATCCGGGCAAAAACAGATAACGCCGCTTTGAAGTCTGAAAGGTCTGGCAGGTCATGAGCTGTCGAATCGGGATTCAAGGGTCAAAACAACCTCTTGAAATTTGAACGGCCAGGCAGCGGAAGGAAAAGCCCTGCTACGTCCGGACAATGGAAACCCGCAGCGTCGGCAAGGGGAAGCGCTCGATCGTGCTCGTGCTCAATCCCGGCTTTGCGGGATGGTGCTCGTGATCGTAATCGGAAGTTTTGGCGAAAGAGGATGCGATTGACGGGGAGGAGAAGGAGAGGGAGAAGGGGGACGAGTACGAGTACGAGCAGGTGCACGAGTACGAGTAGGAGCAGGTGCACGAGTACGAGTACGAGTACGAGTAGGAGTACGAGCTGAACGGAATACCGTTTAACGAACGAGCCAGAGGGTTCCGTTCGTTTCTGATTGCGTCCAGTTCAACGAATTACTGAATCCTGGCCTGGCTGCTGTGAGCCCGATAAACTGCGGGATCATCGATTCCGTCGTTATTCCAGTCGCCGACCACCGGCAAATCGCCACGCGAACCGAGTTCAAAAACCTTGTCAGCGGCATCGATCTCCCGGTTGCCATTGGTGTCGATGATCCAGCGTCCATTGCGGAAGACAGCTATTTCCTCGATTCCGTCGCCGTTGAAATCACCCACCAGTGGAATGTCACCCGCCTGCCCGAAACTGACACGCAGGTCGGCGTTGTCGAGAACACCATCGCCGTTCAGATCCAGATGCCACGCTCCGCCGCGGAAGACGCCGATCGTGCGGATGCCATCGCCGTTCCAGTCGCCGGTGACCGGAACATCGTCTTCTTCTCCGTAGCCGAACACGTGGTCGATCACATCGGCGCGGGAGTTTCCGAAACTGCTCAGCCGCATCACGCGAGTCCCGTCAGTGGCCTCGACAATTCGTGGCGGAACGTTTTTGGGCGTCGTGCCGGAGCGGTTGGCCGGATCGGGAATTCCGGGATCCTGTTCGATGGCTTGAGGGTCGCCTTCCCACATCGGGCCGTAGATTCCAATGTCGTCCTTGGCATCGCCATCCCAGTCACCGGTTACCGGCCGGTCCCCTTCGTCGCCAAGCCGCAACATCATGTCATCGGCATCCCACTTTCCGTCCCCGTTAACGTCGAGCAACCAGTAACCGTCAAGGAAGACGCCGATCTGATCGATTCCATCGCCGTTCCAGTCGCCGACAACCGGGATACCATCCGCCATTCCGAAGAACCCGCGTTCATCAAGCTGCCTGATCGTCCCGTCGGCTTGCATTTCAGTGAACGTCCATTCACCGGCAAGCATATCAAATCGCGTCCAGTCCGAATCGGACAAATAACCGGCTTGCAGCCATTGCGTGCCGTTTTCGCTGTCCCCGCCGCGGGGCTGGCCGTTGTTGATGATGCTCAAGTGCCAGGTGTAGCCCGGCTGGGCCGCTTCGACGGCGATCCCGCGGCCACCTCCGATGTAGGCGGTGAAATTGGCGGCTTGATGACCGGCCAGTCCGGGCCCGAATCCGGGTGGCGGCAGTGGAGTGACCGGATTGCCAAAGCCGGGTGGCAGCGCCGGCGGGCCCAATGGCGACGGGTCTTCTGCCGGTGGTTCCGCGATGGCACGGACTTCCGTGAAGTTGTTCTGGACCGAAATCCCCCCCGCATTCACGCGAACGTTGACCAGGGAGTCCATGATCTGGGTCTGAGAGAACTGCGACAGAATGGATTGAGGGGCTTGATCAGCCTCCTCTTCCGAATTGAAGGAAAAGCCTGTCGTCGAGCCCACGATTTCGTTGGCGTCGACATATCCCGCAGGCTGTTGTTGCAAGACGATGAAACTCCCCTCCCGCAGCCCGCGGAACGAGTATTGGCCATCGGCCCCGGTTCGAACCCAGACCGGCGAGTCGGCATTGCCACCCAGATGGTCGTAATTCCCGTCGAGGTTGAGGACCTCGCCGAGCGTGACGCGACGCGGGGCAATTTCCTCCGTGACCGGATCGATGTAGTACCACAGCTCCATGACCGTTCCTGCGATCGGCCTGTCGACGCCGGAAGTGAAAACGCCATCTCGCATGTCGCGATAACCGTCGGGAACCTGACCTTCCTCGTTACTGAAAGCCGGTCCGTCTTCCCAGACGCGCCCCTGAATGCCGGCTGGCATCTCTTCGCAGAAGTTGTATTGCACGAGATGGTCGCCGCTTTGCAAGGCGATCCCGCGGATTTCGTTGGTCGATGCCGTTCCCGATCCCGTTCCGACTTTCTCTCCGGCGGTGAAGTAGCCGTTGGGCTGGACCTGTCGGATCGAATATTGCCCGGGCATCAAGTCGCCAAAGCTGTAATGACCGTTGGCATCGGTCAGGGTGGTGCCAATAACCTGCCCATTCGCATTCAGCAATTGCAAAGTGACATTGGCGATTGGCTTGTCTCCCTTGCTGGTGTCGTAAATACAATTGCCATCGGCATCGACATGCACAAACCCCTCGACGGACGCCAGCCTGATTTCACCAAAGTTGTACTCGATACCGCTTTGCCCGCCGAGAACGACGACTCTGGTAAACACGTCATTAGATTTCTCACCCGTCGAATTGCCGCTGACGGTCCCGACGGCGTCCTTGCCGTCAACATAGTCCGTCGGCTGCACTTCGCGGATCGTGTACTCGCCCCCCATCAGGTTGAGGAAGCTATAGGCTCCCTGGGCGTCGGTTTGTGTCTCGGCGACAAGATTATTGCTCTTGTCGAACAGCCGGACGGTAACGTTGGCAATTCCATTCTCGCCGTTGTTGATCAGGCCATCATTGTTGCGGTCATACCAGACGTTCCCCTTGATCTGGGCCGGAACGTGCTCGCAAAAATCGTATCGAACACCGGCGTCGCCCGAGCCGACGCGAATTCCGGCCATGCGATCGTTGGCCGCATTCACACCCGTTTGCACGTTATTGACCCGACCGATCGACTCGGCGCCGTCGAGATAACTGGCGGGCTGGGCTTCGACGACCGAATACGTTCCCGGCGCGAGATTGACGAATTCATAGAATCCGTTGGCCGCTGTGGTGGTCGATGCCACGAGATTTCCCGACGAGTCGAAAAGTTGCATTTGCACGCCGGAAATTCCGCGGTAGGCCGGATCTGCCGGATCGAGGCAGTCGCCTTCGGGTGTCGCGACGCTGACGTATCCGCTGATGGACGCCGGGCGAAGTTCGCCGAAGTTGTATTCAATTCCCTCGTCACCTGCGCCGAGCAGGATGCCGTCGAATCGATCATTGGTTTTCTGCCCGGTCGTGGTGCCACCCACCCGACCAAGGGAGTCTTTACCATCGAGGTAGCCGGCGAGCGGATTGGCTCCTTCGGGATAGTTGTTGATTTCGATGGCCTGATACACACCGGGAGGCAGACCATCGACGCTCCATTGCCCATTGGCGCCGGTGCGCACGAAAACGGGGGCAGTGTCGGCAAACGGATCGAGGTCCGATCCGGGTTTGGCGCCAACACGGGTGACCTTGATCAGAACATTGGCGATCCGTTCTTCGCCGGAATCCATATTTCCGTTGTCGTTCCGGTCGTGCCAGACGTGACCCGAGAGGCTTGCCGGCCTTATTTCGCAAAAGTCATAATTCTCAGCCACCGTTCCGCCCAATGGCACGTTGATTTCGCTCAGGACATCGCGGCTGGCGACGATTCCACTGTCAATGCCGGCCACCTTGCCGGGATCTGCGCCGACACTCAGATAGTCCGCTGGCTGGGATTCGACGATGCGAAACTTGCCCGGCTGAAGTCCAAGGTCGGTTCCGAAGCGGTAGTTGCCGCCGGCATCGGTTTTTGTGGTGGCAACGGTTTCATAGGCTCCGCTGCTTTCGTTGAACTTTTGCAGCGTGATGTCGACGTTGGCAATCCCCTGCTCGTTATTGTCCTGATGGCAGTCGGCGTTTTCGTCGTGGTATACCTTGCCGGATATCTCAATCGGTTTGGGAGTCAGCGACCAGGCATCGATAGCGGCGTCATTCCGGTTCATGTTGCCCTGCTCGTTGTCCCGGATCAGGTCCAGGGTCCCGCCGGCTATCTGTTCCGCTCGCGCCAGGAGGTTGTCGTATTCATCAAAGAACATTCCCCCGGTCTGGGTCTGTTGTTGTCCGTCCTGCAACGTCGTGGACAGCGAAACGGGGAGCGTATTGAAGTTGTAGTGCGGATCGGAGAACTGCGCGGTAAAAAGTGTTCCCTCGAACTCGACGCCGGAGGCGATCTTGTCGACGCGCCGGTTCTCGACTTCGTCGACGTCCAGCGAGAAAGCCAGCCGGTCCCCGGCGACAAAGTTCTTCACGAGGACGGTCATGTGCAATCCGTCATCCGAGATCTGAACGCCGAGAACGTCAGAAGCACTGACGCCAGACGAACGGCCGGCAACGAACTGGAAGGGATGAGCTTCGGCAGCACCTGCCACGCCGGAATTGACATGGAAGATCATGTCCCCGGTTGAACGGGCGCCATTTCCGTCCTGATCGCCGTTGATGACGAATTGAGTCATCTGGGTCGTCGGCGATCCTCCACGGAACGTGACTTCAAAATAATCCGGCGTCCGGTCTTCGCCGCCGTCGGTTTCAAGGTAGGTGATTCCGGCAACGACCGGATTTGCGCTCAATACCTGGCGCGGCTCCATCCGCTCAAAATGGCAGCGACGGGCCGTCTGTCCCCCGCCATGCGCTCCATCCTTGCGTTCCGTGGAATTGTTGTTTCGCTTAAAGAAGTTGAAGATTCCCAAGGCCGTGCCCTCCATGAGCCTCATTGCCGGTCCGCCAATTTGCGAATGAACCGGCGGTGCAAAAGCATGTCATCGTAGAAAAGCCGAAGGTTCCGATGCCCGGGCCACTTTCTCGGTAACCCAGAACCGGATTCGCGTATCGTATCCTCCGGACAACAGGATCCCGTCCTGTGAGTCGAGGCTGGACACCGTACCCGTATGACCTTCAAGTCTGCGCACAAGCTCGCCGCTTTCTGCGTTCCAGACGTAAACCGTATTGTCGCTGCCCCCCGTCGCCAGCAAGTCATTGCCCAGCCGGCACAGGGCAAACAGCTTCCCTCCATGATTCGGCAGATCGCGAACAGCCTCGGGCCGATCGAGATCGAGAATGCGTACAAGTTGCTCGTCGCTGCAAGAGGCAATCACCGTAGCCGACAGGAATGTCAATTCGCGTATTCGGCGAGAGTGAACCGGATGAATGGCAGTCCGCGACCAGCTGGCCGTCTCAAAGACTTCGATCGAACCCGTTCGCCCGCCGACAGCCAGCTTTGCTCCATCCGGTGAAAACGCCACCGACCGCAAGTCTTCATCAATCAGGGTCAGTTCACGTTCCATCCGTCCACTGGCGACCTCGTAGACACGGACCCTGTTCTCGAAACCTGCAGTGGCAAGCCACTTTCCGTCCGGAGAAAACGCCAGGTCGACGATCGCGGCGGGATGGCCAGCAATCTTCCGCGCAACAGAAAGGTCATCCATGTCCCATATCAGAACTTGCCGGTCATTTCCGGCGGTTGCCAGGAGTTTTCCATCGGGCGAGAAGCGTGCTGCCCGAACCCAGTCTTTATGCTGTTCCAGTTGATGGCTGAATCGACCGGTTTCACGGTCCAGCAGATAGACGATATGGTTATCTCCAGTGACCGCAACCAGCTTGCCGCCTGGCTGAATGCGCGCGGCGGTGATCACAGGTGATTTGCCAGTGTCAGCATCGGCCGGCACCTGCATGACGTCGCTCGACCAGGTTGCATTTCTGACAACCTGTTGGCTATTGGCCACGCTGGCCAATGCAAGCATCAACCCCAGAGTAATTCCGGGGCAAAGGAATCCATTCCAACGCATCATCGGCGCTCCGTGCTCGGGATCAGGACATCGGCGGCCTTGCAGACCCGGCAGGCGTACCGTTCCTGTCAGTGTCCGGGCGCGGAAATGCCCGGATTCAGTTCATCTATCGGCGGAGAGTTCGCAGGACAACCAGGATTATTTCCCGAATCGGAAACGTCGGGTGTCAAGCCCGGCGCTATGGCGAAAGTCTTCTGCGTGCACAAGCTCTGCGGGACTGGCCTATTGCTTGCGCCTGCGACGGTACTGCTGGCTGATTCTCTCGAGAAACGCGCGTTCGTCCTCGCTCAGCCGTTCCAGCCCCTGTTGGTGAAGTTTTTCCAAAATGACATCGACCCTTCGTTCTTCCTCGAGGGCCACGGACCGCTCGGCAAGTTCACTTCCCGTCGCCTGGTCCGCCATCCATTCATTCAGGGATTCCTGATCATTGTAAGCCTGATCCTGGCTTCCGGCACCGAACAGACCGGTTTCTTCGCCCGTTGTGTCGAATTCCATTAACTCATCGACGGCCGAAAAATTCTGGTCAAATTTGCTTGCCCAATTGTGGAACTCGTAACGGCTGGCAAATACAAGGCAAACCCCGGCAACAACCAGCACAAACCATGTCGGCTGAACCAGGCCGGGGTTGAAATCCCGCAACAGCCACGCCGAACCCATTAGCAGCAGGCCCATGCAGCATCCCAGCCACATCATGCCGGCCTCAAGCCGTAATTCAGATACCTCCGGATTTGCACTGTTGACTATGTTCCGGACGATGCGACCTCCGTCAAACGGCGGAGCGACGATCAAATTGCAGACCAGCATCTGAAAATTCACCCAGGTCGCAATTTGTATCAGCGAGATATCGATCAAACCGCTTTGCAGGGTGAACGGTGCCAACGGGTTAATCAACGACGAAATGGAGCCATGCCCCGTCATTACCAGCAAAAAGGCACCCAGAATAAACAAAACGAGATTCAGAAACGGGCCCGCCAGATGGACGACGAGACGGGCTCTGGGTTGCGGCGGCAAGACGATTTCCGAAGGTCCCCCCCAGGGCGTCACCACGATGGATTGAAATGAGCCTCCGAGCTGAACCGCAGCGATGGCGTGGGCCAGTTCGTGCAAGATGGCGATGACAAAAACTACCGCTACGGTCGCCAGTCCCGTGCCAAACGTTCCAGGGACGCCTTTCAGACCATACGATTCCACCAGCAAGGCTATCGCGGCAAACAGCAGGAAGAAAATGTGGACGTTCAGGTCAATACGACCCCAACGGCCCAAAGGCATTGCCCACGAAAAGGGTTTGCTGTTCATCGAAATCGCCGATTTTGCGTTTGGCGCCTGAATCCGCCGGATGAAGCGCCGGTTCTCGACTTGTTTCCCTATTCTATTCGCGCGAACCTGTCCCTTCAATCGATCGGGATACCTGACAGGATTCGCAAAAAGCAGAAAAGTAACCGGGGATCGCTTTTACAGGTCCGAATGGCCGAACCGGTTGTACAGGACATTACCGAGCAGTTCCCGGCTCCCGCTCCAATCGGAATTCCGGTCAAAATGCCATTCCGGGCCAGTCGGAAAAAACTGGTCTTCCAGGGGCCATGGTGCAAAAGGGGAATATCCGAGGGCGCGCGCCAGCCGTGAACTGTCCATCGTCACATTGCCGGCTCTGGGAGGAACTGGGCCAGCTTCGATACGCGGGCAGCCGTGAAGCAGTTCCGGGGAATAACCTCCGACCCGGTTCACAATTTGTGCGATCTGGAACAAGGTCGCCGGCCGGGGTCCGCCGCAATGAAAAAGCCCGCTGAGATCACTTGCAAGCACGTCGGCCATCACCCGGTTCAGACACTCGACGTAAGTCGGCGTCCGGACTTCATCAAAATACAATGTTGCCGGCCGGCCCGCGGCGAAACGGGACTGAATCCAGTCGATTGCTCCCGCATGACCATTGAAACTGACTCCCATGGGCAACGATATTCGCAAGACACAGGCGTCTGGCCGCAAGCCGAGCACAACTTGCTCCCCTTCGGCCATGGTTTTCCCGTAGATGGTCACAGGATCGACGTTGTCCGTTTCCCGGTGCCAGCCCGAGGCCGTTCCGGAAAACACAAGATCGATGGAGAGATGAACGAAACGGTTCGATGCTCCGGAAAAAGCCTCGACAAGATTTTCCATCGCAAGCACGTTGACCCGTCGCGCCATCTCCGGGTCCAGCTCGCAACTTTTCAGCGCGCAACTCCCTCCGCAGCTCAGCAGGCTGCGGAACCGGTGCCGCTTCACAAGTTCCAGAACGCTCGCCCGGTCTTCCAGGTCGCAGGCAACAATCCCCGGTCCGTTGAGCGGCCAGTTACTGACCGGCCGCTGCCCAAAGACCTGTTCGCCATATCTTTCCCGATAGGCGTGGAAGGCGTTATAGCCGGCGACGCCGGAAATGCCGGTAATCAGCAGGGGCAACCGGATGTCCGGCAACATGGCAGTCGTTGGGAGCGGCCGGGGTACAGGCCTGCGCAGGCGAAAAGAAGCCTGGCGAGAGATTCGTCTCCCGCCAGGCGCGATTGTCTTGACCTGTTCATCGACCGTTTCCTGCATGCCAACAGGATGCCCGGAAACCGCGCCGATTTCAACTGCAGTTTCCGGGCTTCGAACCACTCATCAGTCGATTCGTTCTTCCGGGGATAGAACAAGGTTCCAGATCTCGGGACAGTTTAGAAGCAGCCTTCGAGTTGCAATTGAAAATGCAATTCCTGGTTTCCTTGCGACTGGCAACCAGTAAACCCCGGTTGTCTTGAACAAATCAGCCGATGGCCGCTAGCCCACGGTTTTCAGGCATGCCCGTTTTTTATCAACGTCCCGGAACCGGTCGCTCGCTCGATCCGGCTGATTCATGGCCACCGAAAAGAGGTGTCAATCAACAACCCTTAATGTCTGGGTCGGCCCTGGTTGCGGTAGAGCATTTCTTCCGCTTTTTCCTTGAAACGCATGTCGCCGGTGGCGGCCAGGGCTCTCTGGTAGGTCACACTGAGCGCGGCGACGTTGAAAGAATCTCCCGGCTCCAGTTCGACGGCCCGCTCACTATGCCGAACGGCCTGATCGTAATCGCCGATCAGATGATAGAGGACTCCCAAAGCGAGGTGGGCTCGCACGAACCTGTCATCGATCTCAAGTGCCTGCAACAGACTGGCGATCGCTTCGTTGTATTTTCCCTCGGCGCGCAGGGAATCCGCAGCATTTTCCAGGGCAACGATTTTCTTGATTTGATCGGAAGTGGCTGCCATGACGTTCTTGCTCTCCATGAACTGTTTCAACTCCCCAGGGATTACACCACCAATTGTCGCCCGCGGAACACTGGTGGAGTAGAGGGGCAACGGAGATTATTTCATTCGGCTTGAGAAAAAACGGAGACCCCGGTTGACGGCAAAAAAAACCACACATCCAAGGACAACCAGCGGGATAATTTTGGGCCTGACGACGAGGAATACGGCCACCAGGGCGGCCATTGCAAAGAGCGCTGCCGGTACCCGATGGGCATTTTTCTCGATGACGGGCCATGCCAGAAAAATCGTAATCAGCACCATTCCGGCGCGACCCAGGAGATCCGCGATCCAGCCGTAAGGATCCGCCGGATCGCGCCCCAGGTAATTGACAAGCCAGATCGCCGTCAACCCGAACGCCACGACACCCAGCGCTATGCGAAATCCGCTCATCGCGCAAGGATCGGCAGGACGGCAGTTTGCAAGCCCCCCGTGACGACGACTTCGCTTTCCGCAGAAATGTAAACGTTGATTTCACTGCGAACGCCGAACTCGGGCAAATAGATTCCCGGTTCGATCGAGAAACAGGTACGCGGAATGACCAGCCGGTCTTCCCGGGTTTCGAGGAAGTCCATATGCGCGCCGTTGCCGTGAGTCTCCGTGCCGATATTGTGCCCGGTACGATGGTTGAAGTACTGGCCATATCCGGCGTCATCGATGACCTTGCGAGTGGCCTGGTCGATCTCGCACCCGTGGACGGGCGTCCCCGATCCAAAGGCCTTTCGAACGGCCGCGATACCCGCATCGCGCGCTGCGGCGACAATGTCGAAAATCTTCGTGTACTTTTCGGGTACCGAATCGCCAACAAATCCGACCTTTGTCAGATCGGAATAAACGGCACCCGGCGACTTCAGCTTCGCCCACATGTCGAGGAGCAGAAATTCACCTTTGCGAATTTCCAGATCGAATCCGGGTTTTGGTGCATAGTGCGGATCGCCGGAGTTCTTGCCCACGCCGACAATCGGCGGATGGTAAGTCGTCATGTTGTTGGCTTCGTAAAAGTCCATGACTTTTTGCTGCAACCCGGACTCGGTCAACCGCGTTCCGCTCCGCACGCATTGAGCCACATGATCCCAGGCCATTTCGAAGGCCAGCTGGTTCAACCGGTCCGCTTCAAAATGGGAATCGCGCTGTTCGTCCGACAAGCGGGCCTCGAAATACTGGATCAGGTTTCCCGAACTGACCACCGTTGCCCCGAATGATCTCACAAGGTCGACGGTGCCGGCATCGACGCGGGAGACGTACGGATTGCCGGCTCCTTCCGAATACTCCATGGCGACGCGCTGCGCCGGCCCGATCATTTCGCGAATGCCCTGTTCAAACGACTGCCAGCTCAAATAGATGGTCTTGTCGCCGGGGAGATGATCGAGCATCGCCGATTCGATGGCATGGACAAGTTTGCGCGGCTTTCCGTTGCGCGGCACGTAGTAGAGCCACCGCCGCGATCCAAACTGCCCCTCGGGAATTCCCGCTACCCGTGCGGCAAGGTAGTTGATGCCGCGAAAATCATACATCAGCCAGCCATCCATACCGAACTCGGAAATCGCATCCTGCGTTTTTTTCAGGTCAAACTTCATGGTATGGATCCGGGGCTCCCGAAAGATTTTGTCTTGCCTGGTTAACTGGATTTATTGATGAACAAGCCGCGTCGGCATGTGGCTGCTCAGTCCTCCCGCGGCCGGGATGTAGCACAGATTGGTGTAGTCCATGACCATTCGATCGGAACTGAATCGCCAGGCCAGGGTAACGATTGAATTCATCATTCGCTCAATCCAGCGCCGGGGCAGGTTGTCATCGTCCCGGTCATAATAAGCAGGAACGACCTGTCGTTCGAGGACTTCGTAAAGCGAATCGGCGTCGCGCTGGTCGAGAATTTCGTCAGAAATGTGGGTCTGACCACTTCCAATGGCAAATCCATTGGTCCCGTCGTAGGCTTCATTCCACCATCCGTCGAGGATGGAAAGGTTGAGCCCTCCGTTCAAAACGGCCTTTTGCCCACTGGTGCCGGAAGCTTCCAGCGGCCGGCGCGGATTGTTCAGCCAGACATCGACTCCCTGAACCATGTGCCGGCAAACATTGACGTCATAGTCCTCGATGAAAGCAATCCGCTCGGCAAAGTCCGGGTTGTGGCGAAGCTCGGCAATGGACTTGATAAGCCGCTTGCCAGGTTCGTCTTTCGGATGAGCCTTGCCGGCAAACAGGAACTGCACCGGACATTGCGGGTTGTTCACGATCCGTGCCAGCCGGTCGATGTCGCGAAAAAGGAGGTTGGCCCGCTTGTAGGTGGCAAACCGGCGGCCGAATCCGATCGTCAGTATCTGCGGATCAAACAGGCCGAGGCAACGCTGTATTTCCGGCTGCCCTTCGCCTCGCCGCTGGGCCTGCTCCACCAGCCGGCGGCGGACGAACGTCATCAAGACCGTCTTGAGCGTGATATGGGTTTCCCAGAGTTCACCCGGATCGATCCGGTAAACATGATTCCAGACGGCCGGGTCGCCTATGTTCTCCTGCCAGTTTGTGGGGCAGTACCGGTTGAACAGGGTCTTCATCTGTTCGGCCATCCACGAAAGCGTGTGGACGCCGTTGGTAATGTGCCCGATGGGAATTTCCTCTTCCACTCGCCATGGCCAGAGGTGCGACCACATCCGGCGGGAAACGTGACCATGCAACTGACTGACCGCGTTTGCCGTTCGCGAAAGACGCAGACCGACAACGGTCATGCAAAAAGGCTCGGACGCGTTGTGAGGTTCGATCCGGCCCAGCCCCATCAGGGTCTCGTAGGAAATACCAAGTTTTTCGCGGAGCGGACCGAGGTGTTCCTCGACGAGTTCCTGGCCAAAACGGTCGTGCCCGGCGGGCACCGGAGTATGCGTCGTGAAAACCGTCTGCGCGGCGATCTGCCGCAAGGACTCGTCGAACCCCTGCCCCGTCTCCTTCATGTGATGGCAAATCGCCTGCAGCGGGGCGAAAGCGCTATGCCCCTCATTCAGATGGTAGACGCCAGGTAAGATCCCCATCTGTTTCAATGCCATGACACCGCCGATTCCAAGAACGAGTTCCTGGCGAATGCGAGTTCGTTCATCTCCTCCATAAAGCCGGCTGGCGAGTTGCCGGTCCTCGGGAGTGTTGGCTTCCACATTGCAATCCAGAAGGAGCAGGGGGACTCGCCCGACCATCACTTTCCAGACCTTGGCATGCAGACCGCCGTTTCGCGTTTCAACAAAGACTTCAACGGCATTCCCTTCCTTGTCCATTGCCGGTCGCAGGGGAATCAGGTCGATATTGGTATCGACGTACTCTTCGCGCTGGTAACCGTCGATGTCCAGCCTTTGTCGAAAGTACCCCTGGTTGTACAAGAGGCCCACGGCGATGAAGGGAACTCCCAGGCCGCTGGCGCTCTTGACATGATCGCCCGAAAGGACACCGAGACCTCCCGAATAGACCGGCAGGGATTCGTGGATCCCGAATTCCGCCGAAAAATAGGCCACCGGCCGGGAACCAAGCACGCCGCCATGGGTATTCCCCCAGGTTCTCCGATCCGCCATGTACTCCTTGAGCTTCCGATAGGACTGGTTGATTCGCGTGTACAGGACCATTTCCGCGATGCGTTCGCCCAGTTTTTCCGGCGACATCTCCCGCAGCAAGGCAATTGGATTGTGGTGCAGCGTTCGCCAGCGAATGGGATCGATGTCGCGGAAAAGGGCGACGACTTCCTCATTCCACGACCACCAGAGATTGCTTGCCAGCGCCATGCACTTGTCATACAACTCCTGATGGGAACCACCAGGATCGATCTTCGATGGCTGCCCCATTTTGGAAGGATTAGGTATTGTAGTCATCTGGCTGGGTGGTTTTCTGACAATGCAAAGCCATGGATATCGAGGAAGGCTGTCCGGCGGAATCCCGGATTGTATCGTTTGATGTCGCAGTTTTAAAACCGGGGAGCCGCCGGCAAAATGAGGGACAGGGAAGTCAGGGGGTTTGTTACGGCGAACTGTCTGCGCAAAAACAGCCCGACCCATTCGCCCCCTGGCCGTTCCAACGTATGTTCACCGCCACTTTTGCGACTCCGGATCCTGAAAACGCATACAAAATTCCGTTCGAATGGTTGAAAACTGGTCGGTAATGACGCGCGGTTCTTGATCCGGACGAAGGCGGTGCGATATGCGATGTGGGCTATCGAGACGCGCGATTCTTTACCTTGGCGCGGGCGATTCAAAAAAGGGGCAACCCAATCGTTGTCGAACTTATTCTGCTGATTCGCCCAGCAATCGCACCAGCAGGTCCTCGACACCTGTCGCCCCGGCAGCCCGCTGAAGATAGGTGATATCGGCAGCATCGCCGAGCAGCCTGAGCAACCTCGATACATCATCCCATTGGCGTTCCGAAGTTTCGTTCGTCTTTCGAAACCATTCCAGCTTGCTGATGATCGTATCTTCCGCAGTGGCAATGGGGACTTCCACCGTGGTAGTTTCCCCAAGCCGTTCAAGTCTTGCGCGACACATCGACTCGTCATCGAAAGGCCGTTCGCCCTTGATGAAGATGTCGATCTTGAACGAAGACTGCAAGTGAATCAGATTGAAACAGGATCGACGCCTGACTGCATCTCGAATGGCGGCTTCGCTGAGATAAAACTCGTCTCCAAAGCACTTCACAAAGTCAGGGATCTTTTGCTCACCCAATTCTGCGATGAGATCCACGTCCATGGTGGATCGCGTAGCGCCGTGAAACGAGCTGGCAATGCTGCCACCTACGTAGTGTCTGATCCGGAGTTTCCGAAGTGCTTCTACTACGGGTGCCAGCGCAACGATCAAATCGTCGGATTCTCTCAAACGGACCGCTCCTCGCGACTGCGGCGAATGTCATCCGCAAGCGGCTTTCCGTACGTTAGTTCGATAAAAACCAAACCAACTTCCGCGTCTCCCAGGTCCGGATGTCGTCGACGAATTGCGTTCAGCGCCATGTTTCGTACCTGACGCGACATCGCCAAAGTTTGCCTTATACGTTCGCGCGGGCTCATTTGGCGCAGGCAGGCCAACTGCACTTCGAGCGCTTCTTTTGACGTATCAACGGTATAATCCACTCGTTTCATGTCAGCCATTTTAGGGAATCGCAACGGCTTGGGCGAGCGGACCGGCACATTTATAAGCGGGATCCGGGTTGTCTTCGATTGAATCGTGGACGAACTTGACACTCCCATCGTCAAGAAGGAAATTGGCCCCACCAGAACACAAAGAAGGCCCGGCTGGCAGGAGGAATCACGCTTCAGCGTCGCTATAATCATCGTCATGGCAATTGTTTTTCCAAAGTTGCACCCATGACTGACGTTACGCAAATACTTTCACGGATTGAGGACGGTGATCCTAGCGCCGCGGAGCAGCTGTTGCCACTCATTTACGAAGAATTGAGGAAGCTGGCGAAAGCGAAACTCGCATCCGAGAAGCCCGGACAAACACTGCAGGCGACGGCACTGGTTCACGAAGCCTGGTTGAAACTGGCGGCAAACGACACGCAGGGATTTGCCGGTCGTCAGCACTTTTTTGCCGCCGCAGCGGAGACCATGCGGAGGATCCTGGTGGATCAGGCACGTCGCAAGCAGACGGTTCGGCACGGAGGCGAGTGGAAACGGGAGGGTGAATTTCCGGAGCTGGCCGGACCCGCATGCAAAGCCGAAGAAACGGTCGCCATCGACAACTTGCTGGAAGTCTTTGCCGGGTCCCATCGCCGACAGGCCGAAGTGGCCAAGATGCGGATTTTTTTGCAGATGACGTTTGTGGAAATCTCGACCGCGATGGGGCTTTCAGCGGACACGGCGGAGACGGATTGGGCATTCGCCCGAGCCTGGTTGAAGCGGGAGCTTCAAAAGGGCTGATTTCCCGCCAATTGCCAATTTTTTCAGGATTCATCCCGGTTTGACAGGCGGATTCTCGCCATGAGTAAATAGGGACAGGGACCGCACACCTCATTCGCCTGGAAATTGGCCATGAACGATCAAGAGATTTTTGCCGCTGCCGTCAAACTCGCTGGAGATGCCCGCCTCGCCTTTTTGAAGGCCGCCTGCGGCGAAGATGACTCGTTGCGTCGGCAAGTGGACTCGTTGCTAACCGCTCATGAGCATTCGGGTGGCCCCTTGCCGCTGAAGATCGATCGAGACGTCGAGGCGACACTCGCTGCGGTCGAGGCCACTTCCACCGGAACCATGATCGGTCCGTACAAGCTGCTGGAGGAACTTGGCGAAGGGGGGATGGGTTCGGTCTGGGTCGCCGAACAATCGCAACCGGTCAAACGCAAGGTGGCCCTGAAGCTGATCAAGGCCGGCATGGATTCAAAGTCGGTGCTGGCCCGCTTTGAAGCCGAACGGCAAGCTTTGGCCGTGATGGATCACCCCAACATCGCCAAGGTGCTCGACGGCGGGATGACCGAACAAGGCCGCCCGTACTTCGTGATGGAGTATGTAAAGGGCATCCCGATCACCGAATACTGCGACGCTTGCCAACTGAGCGTCCCCGAGCGCCTGCAGTTGTTCGCCCAGGTCTGCCAGGCGGTGCAGCACGCGCATCAGAAAGGGATCATTCATCGCGATTTGAAGCCTTCGAATATTCTGGTCGCCCCTTACGACGACAAGCCCGTGCCCAAGGTCATCGACTTTGGCCTGGCCAAAGCGATGTATCAATCGCTGACGGAGAACACGCTGCACACGGCGCACGACATGGTGCTGGGCACACCACTGTACATGTCGCCCGAACAGGCGCAGCTGAACAACATCGACATCGACACCCGCAGCGATGTCTATTCGCTGGGCGTGCTGCTCTACGAACTGCTCACCGGCAGCACGCCGCTGGAGAAACAGCGATTCAAGCAAGCGGCCTGGGACGAAATGCGGCGAATGATCCGGGAGGAAGATCCACCCGTGCCAAGTCAACGGTTGAGTTCGGCCGAGACGTTGCCCTCGGTAGCTGCCGGGCGGCATACGGAACCGGCGCGGTTGACGAGGCTGGTGCGCGGCGAGCTGGACTGGATCGTGATGAAGGCGCTGGAGAAGGACCGCACGCGGCGGTACGAGACGGCCAATGGCTTCGCGGCCGATGTGCTGCGTTATCTGGCGGGGGAGCCGGTCACCGCAGCGCCGCCCAGCGCGAGTTACCGGTTTCAAAAGTTTGTACGGCGAAACAAGGGGAAAGTGATCTCGGCCAGTCTGGTGCTGTTGGCACTCCTGGCCGGGATGTCCGGCACCAGTTGGCAATGGTATCGAGCCGAACATTCGCTGGCCGAGGAAGCGATCCAGCGGAAGAAGGCTGAGGATAACGAGCGCGAGGCCGAGGTCGCACGAGCCGAAGCCGTTGCGCAGCAAACCCGCGCGCAGCAACAGGAGGCCGAAGCGATCACGCAGGCGGCCGCAGCCAAAGCGCAGGAAGCTGAGGCGAAGAAACAGGCAGAGATTGCCGAGGCGGTGGCAAAGTTCCAGACCGACATGCTCGCCGCGGTCGATCCTTATCAGCTGCCCAGGGACCCAGTGACAAAGGTGCCGCTGAAGGACGCCGTGACGGTGCTCCAGGCGATGATGGCAGCGGTCAAGGCACTCGACGAAGGCTCACTCAAGGATCAGCCGCTGGTTGAAGCGCGAGTGCGTAACACCATCGGCTCGACGCTGCAAGCGTTGGGACGCTTTGACGAGGCCGAGCCGAACCTGCGGAAGTCGCTGGAGATCCGGCGCGCGGTCCTGCCTGCCGGGCACCGCGACATCGCCACGAGCCTGAACAACCTTGCGCTGCTCTTGTACGACCAGAATAATTTGGTCGAGGCCGAGCCGCTCTTCCGACAGTCATTGGAGATTGTCCGCGCGGCCCCTCCCCCCGAGAAGTCGTTTATCGGTTCCCCTCTGTGCAACCTCGCGCTCCTCTTGCAGGACCAGAACAGACTCGATGAGGCTGAAGTGCTCTACCGCGAAGCCCTGGAGATCAGCGTTGAAAAGCTCCCCGAGGAGCGCCAACTTCATTTCACTGCTTCGGTGTTAAACAATTTCGCGCTGCTCCTTCAGCAACAGAATAAGCTAGCCGAGGCCGAGTCGCGATTCCGCGAAGCGCTGGAAATTCAGCGCAAGGCGCACCCGGTCGGACACCCGGAAATCGCCGTCGCGCTGCATAACCTCGCGACATTGCTGCAGGATCAGAACAAATTGGCCGAGGCCGAGGCGGTCGTCCGTGAAGCGTTGGAGATTCAACGGGCGGCCCTTTCTGCCGGGCACCCAAACATCGCCGTCGCGCTGAATAACCTCGCGACAATACTGCAGGCTCAGAACAAACTGGCGGACGCCGAACAGTACTACCGCGAAGCGCTTAAGGTCAGTCGCAATACCTTCGCCCCTGACCATCCGCAGATCGCGCTTGTATTAAACAACCTGGCGAAGGCTTTGGAAAAGCAAAACAAACTTGCGGAGGCCGAGCCGCTCTTCCGCGAAGCGCTGGAAATTCGGCGTGCGGCTCACCCAGTTGGGCACCCGGAAATCGCCTTGGGCCTGAACAGCCTCGCACAACTCTTGCGTATTCAAAACAGGTTCACCGAAGCAGAGCCGCTTTTGCGTGAAGCCTTGGAGATCCAGCGTAGGGCCCGCCCCGCCGGACATCCAGAAATCGCTCGCGTCTTGAGTAACCTTGGGTTGCTCCTGCAGTCCCAGCACAAACTCGCTGAGGCGGAGCCGCTCTTACGTGAATCTTTGGAGATCCGCCGCGCAGCCTATTCTGTCGGGCACCCGAATATCGCCACTGGCTTGAACGACCTTGCGGTACTGTTGCAGGACCAGAACAGGCAGGCCGAGGCCGAGCCGCTCTGTCGCGAAGCGCTGGAAATCCGCCGCGCGGCCCTCCCCGTGGGGCACCCGGACATCGCCACCAGCCTGAACAACCTCGCGACACTCCTTCGGGCCCAGAACAAGCTCACCGAGGCCGAACCGCTCCATCGCGAAGCGTTGGAAATTGTTCGCGCGGCCCTTCCCGCCGGCCACCCAAACATTGCGATCAATCTGAACAACGTCGCGTCAGTATTGAAGGCTCTGGGCAGGCTCACCGAGGCCGAGCCGCTTTACCGCGAAGCACTGGAAATCTTTCGCGATGGGCTACCTGCCGGACACATACATATTGGCTACAGCCTGAATAATGTCGCATCGCTGCTGAAAGACCAGAATAAACTTGACGAGGCCGAACCGTACTACTGTGAGGCGTTGGCAATCTTGCGCGAAGCCCTCCCCGCCGGGCACCCGAACCTCGCTACCAGTCTCAACTCCCTTGCGGAGCTCTATGCCAAACAGGCAAAGCCTGATCAGGCGATTCCCCTGTTGACGGAGGTCCTCGAATCGGGCCGCACAGCGCTTCCCAAGGATAGCCCCGAGTTGGCCCGGCAATTTTCCGAGGTCAGCCAGATACTGCTCATCCTGAGGGCGTGGGACATGACGGAGCCACTGCTCCGCGAAGCACTTACCATCCGCGAGAAGGAAGAGCCCGATGCCTGGACCACTTTTAATACGAAATCTATGTTCGGCGGGGCGCTGCTGGGCCAAAAGAAGTACGCCGACGCCGAACCGCTGCTACTGGCCGGCTATGAAGGTATGAAACAACGCGAGGCCGCGATTCCATCGAAAGGCAAAATCCGGATTCTCGAAGCTCTCGAACGCCTCGCGCAACTCTACACGGACTGGCACGTCGCCGAGCCAGACAAAGGCTATGACATCAAAGCCGCCGAGTGGCAGAAGAAAATGAAGGAACTCCAAGCTGCCACCGCGACACCTTCGGGTACCGAAAAACCGGAAAGTGGAAAATAGGGGACCTTCCAGATCTTACGAGGCTTCGCCGAAAACAAGCTTCAAATAAACGAATCGGTAGTCGACAATCCCGAGTGTTTACCCACTGTCGTTTCCGCAACCGATGCTCCCGGGGTCCGAGAGCAACCGGGTTGTTAAGGATTGGCGATTGTTAACGAGAGAGTCAGAGCGTTCGAAAAGGGGCGAGGGGTGGTGATGGGGTCAGACCTGGTTTTCGGTTTTCAACAGATCGTCAGTCAGCCGCTGAATTTGTTTTGCGTAGGTTTTTGACTGGCGCTCCAGCCGTTTCGCTTTTTTGATCAGATTGGCGGAGCTATCCTTGTGCGCCAAACCCAGCGTCTCCGACAACTCGGCCAGGGTAGCCGGCGTCAATTGGCGGCATAATAATGCCGCCATTTCACGCCCTGCTGCCGATGCGCGGTAACCTCGATAATCGGTGGGATCCACTCCAAATTCTCTTGCCACCGTGGTAAATACCTCGCTCGGATCGATCGCCCGTGTCCGACGAACCAGGCGAGAATTGGATTGTGGCTGATTTTTCCTGGCAATCTTGAGCACCTTTTTCAAAAACGCCTTTTTTCCGATCACCCAGTCATCCCATGCCGATTCCAGCGGGTTTTCGACTTCTTGAGACAACCCTTGTCGAACATATTTTTGGTAAGAGATCTTTGGGTCGCGCCCACCAAATTCGCCAGCCCAGTTATTCCAAATTGCCTGATAGTCGACAAATGAAAACCTGGATGCTTCTCTGACGTAGCCAGCAAAGGTGCCGTGTTTCCAATCTTCTGGTTTTTCAACCAATGGCCGCCGACCGTTTACGGGATTCAAATGGATATATCGACTGAGAGACCAGTAGTATGTCTCGTCCTGAACCAAATAGGATTTGAATCGTCCCTGAAACAAATGGCCCGATCGCCGATTCCGTTTGGCAAACCAATTGGCATATCCGCTGAGCAAATGTTGCATTCCCCGGGAAAGGTTGGCAAGCGGGGTTTGAATCAACAAATGGATATGATTGGGCATCCAACAGAAGGCCGGGACAATCCATCCCGACCGTTGAACTTCATCGGCCAGTCCGTCGGTCAAACGTTGGTAATGATCGTTATCAAAAAATATCTCCCGACGCCCATCGCCTCGGGTGATGACATGATAAATTGCATTGGGGTATTGAATTCTCGGTTTGCGAGGCATGGCCAAACGCCCGGAAAGCCATTCGGAAAGCAAGCCGTCATTTTACCGTTTGAAAACCGAAAACCAAGTCAGACCCGTTAGACTGCCCCCAGACCATTTGTTGGCAAACGGGCCGCGAAACAGCCAGACTTGTGGCACGACCCGCCTTGGGAATGCGAAAAGCCTGTATAATGCAATACCCGCCATATGGGTCTGGAATCCACATTGGATCCGGGTGGTCGCCTGCAAGTCCGCCCAATACCGAAAGAACCCGTCCAATACGACTGACCGGCTCGATGAAGAGCTGACGGAATTCCAGGACAAATTGAGATGAATCTTTCCAGAAGCAGTTAAAGCTGGTTCCTGAATGAGCGATCGTGTCATCCATAATTTTGGCAAGAACATTTCTTTCAAACCGGCAACGTTTGCCGAACCGGAGAATGAATCCGCCCTTCTGGAATTATTGGCGGATCATCGCGGTCAACAGGTACGTGTATTGGCAAGCGGTCATGCGTGGAGCAAGGGAATCCAGACTCGCGACTTGCTGATTGGCTTGCGACATTTTGATCAGGTCAGCATCGACGCCAGCCGAGGCACCGTATGGGCAGGTGCCGGTTGTCAGATCAAGCGACTGATCGGGGAGCTCAGGAAGCACGAGTTGACACTTCCGTCGCTCGGTCTCATCGACGAGCAGACGATTGCCGGGGCAACTGCCACAGGAACCCATGGCTCCGGAAAACAGAGCTTGTCGCATTTTATTCGTCGTGTCCGCGTTGCGCATTATGATCGACAGACTGACAAGCCAATAATATCTCTCATTGAGTCCGGGTCCGAATTACAAGCCGCCCGCTGTTCCATGGGCTTGCTTGGCGTGATTGTCGAGCTGGAATTGCAGACGCGACCAACGTATCGCATACAGGAACACAACCGGCATCATGATTCTCTGGAAAGCGTTTTGGCGGCGGAAGAAGAATATCCGTTGCAGCAGTTTTTTCTGATGCCCTGGAGCTGGCAGCTGTTTGCCCAACATCGTGTCGAAACCGGGCAACAGCGAAGCCCCGGCTCCCGGCTTTACCGCCTCTATTGGCATATCGGAATCGACTGGGGTTTGCACCTGGTGATAGTCCTGTTGGCGAGGTTTCTGCGCATAAAATCCCTGGTTCGCGCTTTTTTTCGTTATGTCCTGCCACTCTGCATCCTGCGCAATTGGCGAGTCACTGACGAGTCGCAAAAAATGCTGACGATGGAACATGAGCTGTTTCGACATATCGAAATCGAACTTTTTGTGACGCGCACGAATCTGAAACCTGCCCTGGAATACCTGAAGGAAACGATTGCATTCTTTGGAGGCATCGGGCCAGACAACGACCCTTCGTTTCCGCGGGACGCGTACGGAGTTTATTGCCATCACTACCCGATTTGTGTTCGCCGTGTCCTGAGCGACGATACCCTCATTTCGATGTCGAGTTCGAGGGAATCAGAGGGCAATGAATGCTGGTATGCGATCAGCCTGATTTGCTACAACCGGCCAGGTCAAAGGGCGGGCTTTGAGCGTTTTGCAGAGTTCCTCGCTCAATCATTCATGTCGCGATTTCAGGGGCGGTGCCATTGGGGAAAATACAACCCGCTCAAGCTGGCTGATAACCAGCGCCTTTACCCCAAACTGGAAGACTTTTGCAATGTTGCCAAGAGGTTTGACCAGCACTCACGGTTTGCCAACGACTGGCTGCGCAAAGTTCTGACAGGCGACTAGAAACGCGACCCCGCCGTCATGCCGCGTTCGCGTGAACCCTCGAAGAGGACAGCGCTGCTCTTGTGACAGCCCCCTCGTTAAACACCGCCCGCATCCTCAACCCGATAAAGAGAGGCCGGGGTGATGGGGTCAGACCCCTTTGTCACAGACCCCTTTGTCAGACCCCTTTGCCCCGCCATGCCCCGCCAGACCCCTTTGCCCCGCACCGAATTCCTGTTTCTGCGGTCGGGATAGCAACACTCGTTGCCGAAAACTAAGATGACTGCCGATGACCCGGCGATCCATAAACCAATGGCGGGTGTTCAATTTGACCCATCCGTAGATTCACGCCACCCATCCCTACCCGAGTCCATGAAGAATGAAACCCATATTGTCTGGCACGATCACGCGGTGAATCGACCGCGCGGGTGCGTGGTCTGGCTGACCGGCCTCAGCGGGAGCGGCAAAAGTACGATTGCCAATTGCATCGACCGACAGCTCTTTCAGGCGGGAGTCGCGAGTTTCGTACTGGACGGGGACAATATCCGTCACGGCCTGAACGCGAGCCCGGAAATCCTCGCTGCCGGTTTTGGGGAAGCATTTGCCAGTCGATTTGGCCTGGGCTTTGCCGCCGAGGACCGAATCGAGAATATTCGCCGGGTGGGTTGCGTCGCCGAAATACTCTGTTCCGCAAGCCTGATCGCGCTGACAGCGTTTGTCAGTCCTTATCGGGCTGACAGGGACCGGGTCCGCGCAAGTGTGCTTCATCGCGGCGCGCCCGGGGACTTCGTCGAGGTCTTCGTCGATACGCCTATAGAAATATGCGAGGCTCGCGACCCCAAGGGACTCTACAAGAAGGCGCGGGCCGGCCAGATTCAGGGTTTCACCGGAATCGATGATCCGTACGAGAAGCCCATGAACCCGGAAATCCGCCTCGACGGAAACTCGGCCTCTCCCGATGAACTGGCAAGCCGCGTGATTGCGTATTTGAAAGAGAACGGCAAATTCACGCCGCGCCCGGCGGCAAGTTGATCCGCTGAAAAGTTGCCGGAAACTTCCCTCAAGCGGCATCTTGCCCCTGAATCCGCGGGACCCTGTTCAGGTAGAATGTGGGCATGATGCACCTTGTTCAGATCGGAGTCACTGGATGGATCGGGCGATTTCGCGCCGCGGACCGGCGTTTGCGGCCGCGCGGATGCCAGGTGATCTGCCGGACCGAACGGGGCCTTGAAGTCGGGTCGGTTCTGGCGTTTGTTCCCGACAAGCCGACTGAGTTCGGAGACGACTCGTCCGGCCCGATATGCGACGGCGAATTATTGAGAAGAGTGACTCCGGACGATCGCCGGATCATCGAGCGGATCGATCGATTCCGGGATCGCGCTTTTGCCGCCTGTTCGGAAATGCTTCGGCACCGGGGCATCACGGCGGTACTTGTGGATGCAGAGCACCTGTTTGATGGACAAAGCCTGTATTTTTATTTTCTTGGCGAAACACCCGCCGGCCTGGATGACTTGACCAGTGAACTTGCCGAGACCTGGGAAGCCAGGGTCCGTTTCAGGCAGTTCACGCAAAAGCTCACTGAAGGCTGCGGACCGGGCTGCGGCACAAAGGAATCCTGCAGCAACGACTCGTGCGGGTCGTGTGCCATCAAGGGACATTGTTCGCAGGGTCAGGAAAAGGTTTCGAAAACATGAAGGGGAGTGTCGCAAACGGCATGAGTTCTTTTTTTCGCTTTTTGCCGGGTTTGGCTCCCGTCATTCTTCTGTTGACTCTGATGATCGGATGCAGCGGAAAGAACGATACCGACAAGGGAACGGATGCCGTCAGCCAGCCTCGCTCCAACCAGCCTCTCACGGCCCAGGTCGCCGAGCCCCTGAAAGTACTTGTCATCGACAGTCCGGAGACCGGACCGGTCATTAGCCGGCAGTACCAGGCGCGGACCAGCGGTTCCGTCACGATTGTGGATGCGTCCTGGCGCGACGTCGTGGACAAGAACTTCTCGCCACTCGATGGCGCGGATCTGGTTATTTTTCCCACCATGCGCACGGGGGAACTGGTTTCCAAAAAGCAGCTTCGCGAACTGGACAACTCGCAATTTGCCGACGCAAGTTCCTGGCGCGGTCTCCTTTCGTTCGACCGGGAGCGATTCTGTGTCTGGAAAGGGAAAACCATCGGCATCAGCCTTGGGCAGACAATTCCCGTGATGCTGGTGAGAAACGACGTCCTGAAAAAGACCGGTCTGCCGGTTCCCGCCTCATGGCAGGAATTTTCCGCGTTGTGCGAGGCAGCAGGCAAGCTTGTCCCGGCAGATGGAATTCCATCCGCCATCGATATTCCGCTGGAAGGGCATTGGGCAAGCAACATGCTTTTCGCGCGGGCCGCCTCTTCCATCGTCGTGCCAGGACGCTATTCGAACCTGTTTGATGTCAGGGACATGCGCCCGCTGATCGATTCCGAACCCTGTCGCCAGGCGCTCGCAGGATGGGCAAGAGACCTTGCTCCCGGCGATGGCCGTCAGACCGGCAAGCCCGCCGACGTTCTCCAGCGGTTCATGAAAGGGGAACTCGCTATCGCCGTTACGACGATTCACTCGAAAATGCTGGAGGAAATTCAACCACCGGAGTTCGAATTCACAGTAGCGGCCGCACCTGGCAACGACCAGACGTTTGATCCCGCGACGCGAACCTGGACGAAACATCAGGACCTGAAAGTTCGATCGGTGCCGTTTGCCGGTTGCGAAGGAATGATGGCTGGCATCACGACATCGACGCATCGCAACCGGATCTCCATGGACTTCCTTGCGTGGTTGCTGGATAAACAGATCAGCGCACTGGTTTCGACAGAAATCGCCTCACTGGGCCCTTCGCAAAAAGCCCATATTGCCCTGCCCGACAAATGGCTGGGGAGCGCTTTCACTGCCGAGAATGTCGGCCAGTATTCCCGGGTCATGCAGGAATGGGACCAACGCCGGATTTGCATGACGACTTTGCGCATTCAGGGAGCGGACCGTTACCTGGAGGTCGTGGATCAGGCCGTTCGGGATGCAATCCTGAATGGCAAGGACACTGGCACTGCACTGGGCGAATGCGCAGCACATTGGGAAAAGTTGACGGAAGAGCTTGGCAGGGAGGAGCAACGCCGGCTCTATTCAGCGAGCGAAGGAGTATCGTGGTAACTTCCATCGACGCCAGGGGCCAGTAATGCAAAGCTTTCATTTCGTTCGCCTGATCCCCGTCCTCGCACTTCTGCTGGCTTTTGTATCACAGCAAGCGCCGTTGCACGCGCAAGCGGAGAGTCTTTCGCCACTGGTCGACGTCGAATGGCTTGAACAACATCTCGCCGACCACGATCTGCGGATCATTGACTTGTCGCACCGGCGGAAAAATTACAACGATGGGCACATTCCGGGAGCGATCTTCGTCGACTGGCGACACGATATCATCGATCAGGACCACGCCGATCTCTATCTCATGCCACGCCGCGAACAATTTGAAAAGCTGATGGGTCGAATCGGCGCGACGGCAGATAGCCGGCTGGTGCTGACCGACAATATGGAAAGCCGCGCCTCGATTCGAATGTACCTGACCCTGCGCTATTTCGGCCATGACCGGGTGAGTGTTCTCAACGGGGGAACGAATGCCTGGAAGGCCGCAGGAGGGCTGATAGAGACCGATCCCCCCGAGGTGAAGGAAACAACGTATGTCGTCCGGGAGGTGCGTCAGGAATTCCTCTCGGAGATGCAGGAAGTGATGGATGCGATCGTGAGTCGCAACGTCTTGTTGCTCGACAGCCGGTCACCGGACCAGTTCACCGGTGAATCGCCCGGGAAAATATTCCACACCGGACGGGAACACAGGCGACGAGGGCACATCGAGACCGCAATCAATATTTCCTGGACGGAACACTTCAACGAGGACGGAACCTTCAAGTCGCTCGCTGAACTTCGCTCACTCTATTCGGACAAGGGTGTATCACCCGATGACGAGGTCGTGACGTACTGCAACGAAGGTCTGCATGCGACGATCCCATGGTTTGTCCTCCATGAACTTCTCGGAAGGAAGGACGTCAGCGTCTACGAACATTCCCTGGGCGAATGGGCCAACCGCAATGAAACGCCGATGGCCGAAGGCGACAGGTAATCAGGTTCCGGTCCGGCGCGACTTGAAAACTCCGCGGGCGCTGCGATAATGCCGGGTCGATCGGAAAGCCAGTCCACGATCCTTGCTTCGGGAGTCAGCCAGTGTCTGGAATAATCTTCGAACCCGGTCGACGGGTTTTGCGCCCTTCTGTTGTTATGTTCGTCGCGGCAATTATTTCGTTTCTGTCGGTCCCCAAATCCTGTACTGCGTATCAGGATGAACCCGTTGCCATCGCCGGATCGGCCGAGAGAACCTGGAAGAGCCTTGACGGACGATTCTCTGTCACGGGCGTCCTGTTGGAAGTCAAGGGCGATACTGTTCGTATCAGGACAACCGATGGCAAGACGATCTCGGCACTGATCGGGAAACTGAGCGCCGCGGACAACGAATTTGTTGTGGCAGAGGTCGCTCGAGCCAGCGTCGACAATCCCTTCAAGATGGAAGGGGATGATTCGCTGCCCGCTGACGACAGCAGCCTCTCCGCTGTAACGGGTGAATTGGAAACCGATCTTTCGGCAATCGGCGTCGTTGAACTGGAAAGCGACAAGCCCATCGATCCGGACTCGCCCGCCTGGAAAATCTCGGGGCCGGGTTTCCCTGCGTTCATCATTCCCCAGGAAACGATTCACGTCCGCTTGAAGAAAGGGCAAATCTCGTCGGACAGCAAACTCTTTCTGGCGATGATGGAGAATCCGTTCGGCAGCGGCTATTTTTCGAATGAACCGAAGGTGAAAAACTGGATTGAAATCTGGTCGCTCGCCAATGGGAAACTTGTCGGCCGCTACGCGATTCCCGGCGAGCACACGGAAGTTTCCGACGTTGACCCGACGGGAAAAATCTTCCTCGGCTACGACACTGTGTTCGCCCGGGAGCAAAGGATCTGGATGTTCCGCATCGAAAAGGATCACCTTTCGCCTCTGGCGAGCTGGAACGCGAAATCCACTAACGATATTCACCGGCCGCGTATCGAGAACGCGAGGTTTCTGGCCGATGGGAAAGTTGTCGTCCAGGAAAGTGGTTCGCTGATCACCTGGGACGCGAAATCCGCGAAGGCCCTGTTTCGGCTCGACCTGGAAGGAAACGGCTGGCGGCTGGCAGCCGACCAGCGAACTGCGCTCCTGTCCGGTGAAGCCGGCCGCTTTGAAGTCGACTTGATCGCTGGAAAAACGCTTGCTTCCTCGCGAAAAGCACTTTCCGCAGATGTCGTTTCCCCGAACGGCAAGAATGCCGTTGAATTCAACGGGCAAACGGTCACTTTGCGCGATCTCGATGGCAACATCGCCGATGAATTCTTTATTCCGGTCAATTGGCCCAGGGCCATTGTCTCCTGGGTGGACGACCAGACCATCCGTATTGCCCTGCCATACAGCACTTATTTTGTCGACATTCCGCACCGCGTTGCCATGCTGGAACTGACAGGGGTGGGAAGCAGTGTTCATCCGTTTGGCGAGGCCTTCACACACGAATCCGTGCGAGGGCAATCCGGTTCCGGAATCCGGATCAGCCCTGTCAAGGAATCGAATTCCGAATTGCCTCCCGTCGATCTTGAGTCCTGGCGCAGGCGACTTCCCGATCCGGATTCTCTCTTGTTGCTCAAGGAAGGGGATCGTGTGTCGTTGGCAATCAACTTCACGACCGAACAGCAGACCGCCGGTTTGGCCGAACGAAAGGTACGGGAGATTCTCGAGTCGCGCGGCGTTGTTATCGACCCCGGCGCAGCAGACAAACTGGTTATTGAAACTTCCGAATCCTCCGATCAGGTTGAATACAGGAGATTCGGGGCGCCGCCGTGGTCGAACGAAGGCCTGGAAACGGTCAACGTTCGAAAAATTAACCGTACGATCAGACTTGAACGAGACGGCAAGGTCGTTTGGTCCGTTTTCGGCGGAACCGGTATGGCGTCACCCATCCTGATGCTCGCCGAAGGAGAAACCGCTCAGCAGGCCGTCGATCGGCAAAGGGGACAACCTGAGGCCTTCTGGAATTCCCTTTCCTTTCCAAAATCAATCGCCAGCCACCCCGGAGGCCGGGCCTGGGCAACTGAACAGGCCAGATAGTTGACGCTATAATCCAAGGCACCGGGTTCCTGAAGACACCAGGAGGCGGTGGTCTTGATATCTCGCCATGACTTGCCAGTAATCTCTCTCGGCTCCCTCCCCGGTTGACATGGCGAAGCGACGACAACAAACAGGCTTGCCTCCCCTGCCCATTCAGGAGCAGTTGTGGCTAATGCAGCAAATGGCACCCGATGTCGGAGTCGCCAACATTTCTTCGGTGCTGGAGTGGCATGGCCCACTGGATGTGCTTTCCCTCCAGGCAGCGACGGCCGATTTCGTTTGCAGGCATCCCTGGCTGCGAACCCGGGTCGAACCCGGTATCGATGGCCGGTTGCGTCAGACATGCGAAGGTCCGCAGGCCTTGCCGATCACCGTGATCGACTTGCAACACCTGGACGGCGAAGCGCTTGAGACCGAACGGGAACGAGTCATCGGGAAACTGGCAGAAAAACCGCTGGAAAGGGATCTGTTTCCCAACATCCGGCTTGTCGTAGTCCGAACATCCCCCCGCCGCCACGATGTGCTGGTCGTTTTCAGCCACATGACCTGTGATGGCATCTCCACCGGAATCGTCTGCAAGGAATCACTTCAGGCCTATGAGGCCAGGCTGGCGGGGCGCGAACCGTCGTGGATCGGCGAATTCAGTGATCGTCTCGTCATTGAGCTCACCGAAAACGCCTCGCCGGACAGAGACCGCAGGGACGGGGAACGGCAATCCCGCCACTTGCCTGAAAACAAGTCGATGCCAATCGAATTGCCTGGACGTTCGATACCCACCGGGCCACCGCGCTGGCGCGGCAAAAGACTGACATTCGAAGTGCCTGACGGGGCGTCGGAAAAACTCAATACGGCGAGCCTGCAGTCGGGCGTTTCGCCTTTCGTCACCTGGATGTCGATTCTGCAAATTGTCCTGTCGCGGCATTCCGGTCAGCAGTGTTTCCCGGTCGATATCGTCAGGGGGGGAAGAACATCCGGGCAGCGGCGGTGCGTAGGTCCTTTTTTTGCCATGGCCAGACGCAATCTCGACCTGGAGCCTTCAACGACATTTGCGAGCTTGTTGGCGCGCAACAAAAAAATCGTCGATGATATGAACGCTGAAGGCCCTTACGAACGGCCGTTGCCGTCGACCCGCAGTGCATTTCTGATCGACTACCAGGCCGAACTTCCCTCGGTCCGGCTGGCCGACGGAACCCTTGTAATCCCGCATGAACTTGATAACGGCGCCGCCACCGCCGAATTGTGTTTCGGGATTCGCCGCAACAAGCGACGTTTTACCGGGCATGTGAAATTCGATACCGACCTGTACGACATGGAATATGTTCGCCAGCTGGTCGACCATGTTCTGGTCTGTCTGGACAAGGTGCTTGCCGACCCGTCGCTGCGCATCGAGGCGATTGATTTCCGGACGGCAGACGAAATCGAGATGTCGGCGAAGTTGTCCAGACCGTCCGGTGTTGCAATGAATGGAACCGGCGATGGACACGTCATGTCGTTCGACGAACAAATTGTCGCCGCACTTGCAGAGAGCAATGCATTCGCCATTGGCGGCGTTGGCAGCGATGAATCATGGTCGGGCAGACAGCTCGTGGAAGCCACACGCCAAATATCGGCCCGATTGATCCGGTCCGGTGTGCAGCGCCATGACCGTGTCGGAATTCTCATGCCGGCAGGTCCAACAAGTGTCGCCGCCATGTTAGCGGTTGCGCAATGTGGTGCCGCCTGGGTTCCCATCGATCCGCAGTGGCCTCAGGGACGAATTCAGGAGGTCGTCGACAGAGC
>WPCK01009229.1_pt1 | contig 34214 bp, 21 predicted proteins | sample 5399851 | NCBI WGS metagenome assembly WPCK01 (sample SAMN12869471, study PRJNA574797) | sludge metagenome | isolation source: wastewater treatment of pH11 | place: China:Beijing | collected 2019-05-20
TTGCGTCTTGCCGCCATGCGGAGGTACAGAGTTCCGAGGCGGTACTCTTTCATCTTGACCGGCTCTTCAATCGTTCCATTAACCATGAGACTGGAAAGCCGCGAATAGACGCAGCTGGCCATGAACAGCTCGGTGGCGATATCGCCGATGCGAGCCTGAACGAACTGGCGATTGATGATCCCTTCCCGATGGCGGATCAGGGCCGACTGGCAGGCCCACGACAGGCCGGAGATCTGTTTCGCGAGTTGCCGCGCGTACCACGTCAGATAGTCGTGCTTGATCGGGACGCGGACTCGCTTGGGAAGAAGCACCGCGGCCTTCCACGGCTTGCGGAAGGCCGCTCGCTGGATGCTTTCCAGTTCCTTTCCCAGGTGCCGCAGGCCGACCGCCGCCACAAAGCAGCGCAACACGTCGTTGGCTCCCTCGCCAATCTGGTTCAGGCGTGCGTCGCGCATCAACCTTTCGAAGGGCTGGTCCGTGAAGAACCCTGCGCCCCCCCAGATCTGCAGGCAGTCATTGACGATTCGCCACAGCTGATCGCTGGCAAAAATCTTCAGCATCGCTGTCTCGATCATGTAGTCCTCGGCGCCGCTGTCGATCAGGGCGGCCGTGTGGCTGGTGGCGCTTTCCATGGCGTAGGTGTCCGCGGCAGCCTCGGCGATTTTTTGTTGAACAAGTTCGAATTCGCCCAGCGTTTTTCCAAACTGCACCCTGTCATTCGCGCGAAGCACCATCTGTTCGACACAGTATTTGGCGGCGCCCGTGCATCCTGCACCGAAGGTCGTCCGGCCGAAGTCCAACACGGTCAAGGCGACACGCAGTCCCTTGCCGATCGGCCCGAGAATGTTCTCTTTGGGGACGAACATGTTGGTGAAACGAAGGCGGCCGGTGGCTGTACCGCGAATGCCGACTTTTTCCATCCGTTTTTCCACGACTTCAAAGCCAGGCATGTCCGGCGTCACCAGGAACGCGGTGATCTTGCCGTCTGGATCGGAAAGATCGGGAGTGCGGGCCATGACCGTCAGGCAATCGGCAATACCGCCGTTGGTGATCCACCGCTTTTCGCCGTTGATGATGTAGCCCCGCCCGTCCGGTGTCGGTTCCGCCCGCGTGCGAACGTTGCCGGCATCGGAGCCGGCCTGGGGCTCGGTAAGTGCAAATGCGGCGATCTTGCGGCCGGTCATCAATGGCGCCAGCCAGCGGGCACGCTGTTCGTCGGTTCCAAAAAGTGCCAGTGCGCGGACTCCAATCGAATGGTGCGCGTTCACAAAGACACAAGTTGAACCGCAATGCCCGCCAATGACTTCGATCACCCGGCAATAGTTTTGCTGCGACATGCCCGCCCCACCGAACTCGGGGCTGATCGTCATGCCGAGAACTCCGAGATCCCCGAGCCCGTGAATCACCTGATCGGGAATGATGGCATCGCGATCAATGGCAGCGGCATCGATGTGCTTGTGGCAGAATTCCCGAACGGCCTCGATGACCTGGTCCCCCCGTTTTCGGGCTTCTTCGGAAAGCTCGGGAAAGGGCATCATTGAACTTTCGCGGAAGCGACCGAAAAACAGGTCCTTGCAAAACCCTTCCTTTTGCTCACCCGAGAAGAGAATCTCCTCCGCCTGGGCCATCTGCTTTTTTTCGAGTTCCGTAAGTGTCGCTGACATTGGGCTGATTCCTGTCCTTTGATGGTCCTGTAGCGATTATCCTGAAAACGGGGCCGCTGACAACGTGGCAAAATGCCCGGGTTTGTTTTCCAGAGGCATTGCGAAAACTCGGAAAAACCGGCGAATCTGGTGCTTTCGCGGCTCTCGCGGGACGGGCGAACGGCAAGTCCCTGTCAGGGTACCAGCGAATCCGCTTGCCCGGCGGAAAATTCGCTGACAAGACGGAAACGGGCGAGTAAACTTGAGGAACTTTCAAACCACATCAATAGCGGGTTGTTTATGAAGGCTGTACCGTCTTTCTCCGTTGCACCGTTTGTATTGGCATTGGCGTTCCTGGCCATTCAAGGCAACTCCCTGACAGGCCAGAATGAAGAGCTGTTTCCGGTCTCCGAAGTCCGCTCGAACGGGATGGCTGTTCAGTGGCGTTCACAGTTGCAAGTCGACCCGAATAGCGACCGGATTGTCGATACGGCCTTGCACGTGCACAGCACCCGGGCAGTTTCCTACTACGAAGTGCTCTATTCCGGCGTCCGCGAGTTGATCGGCTTTGATGACCTCAATACCCGCGGCGTTCCTTATGGCGCCGACGGTGCCCTTCAACGCGCAAACCTGCGCAAGGAAATCCTCGAACACGAGGGCTGGAAGGACGTCGTCGTCAGGCTGATTACCGTCCCGCAAGTCACTGTCTATTCGCTCAGCAGCCGCGGTGAAATTCACGCTGTCGACGGCGAGTCCGGCCTTACCTTGTGGAAAACCCGCGTGGGTAATCCCGATCACCCGGCAGTAGCTATCGACGCCAATGACAATCGCGTCGTCGCTGTGGTGGGGCCCATCGTCTTTTGCCTCGACGCGCGTGACGGACACCCCATTTGGGAAATGAAGACCAAATCGGCTCCCGGAGGAGGCTTGCGCGTAACGTCGCATTATGCCTATATGACCGCCATTTCAGGGGCTCTGGAGTTGTATCCGCTCGTACCTGGAGATGGGCAAAAGGATAACGGCCGGCCAGTCAGGTATTTTGCTTCCAGCGGCACGGCAACCGAAGACGCTACTGTTTCGGCGACGTCGATTGCATGGACCACGCGAAAAGGCTATTTCAATGTCGCCGGCAATGACACCGACGGGAAGTTGATGTTTCGCCTGAAAACCGGCGATTCATTTATCGCGTCCGGGGTTGCGGCCGCCGGTTACTTTATCGCTCCGTCGGTGAGCGGCAAGGTCTACGCGGTCGACGAGGCAAGAGGGAAGATCGCCTGGGAAATTGCACTGGGCGCACCCGTAAGCAAAAATCCGGTGTACATCGGCGATAACCGCATTGCGGTGATTACCCAATTGTTCAATCTGATGATCATCGATGCCCGTCGTGGCGAACTGGCTGCCGACTGGCCCCGCTCGGTCACCAGAATCCGCGAGTTTGTCGGGATGAGTGAAAAGGTCCTGTATTTCCTCGACATATCCAATCAGCTCGTGGGCATCGATCGCGCTACCGGAAACCGCGTCATGTCGACCGGCGTCGGCAACAAGACCCGCGTGCTGGCCAATAACCAGACCGACAGGCTCTACCTTGCCGACGAAAAGGGTCAAATGGTTTGTTTGCGGGAATTGGCAGCCCTGAATCCTCATCTCCATGGCGACAAACCGGCTGCGGAAGCCGAGGCCGCCAATCCATTTGAAGCAGCGGATGGAGCTGACAAGCCGGCAGAGGAAAAGAAACCCGCCCAGACGGATCCCGATGATCCCTTTGGCGCTGGTGACGATTCCGACGCGAAGCCCGCCGATGCGGATGACCCGTTCAGCAGCGGCGACGACAAGCCTTCGGATATGGACGATCCGTTCGGCAATGAAGAGTCGGGAGAAAAGAAGGACGATTCATCAGGGGACGATCCCTTCGGCAACGACGACAGCGACGGCGGCGACAAGCCTCCCGCTGATGACAACTCCGGCGGGGACGACAAGCCTCCCGGTGACGACAACTCCGGCGGGGACGACAAGTCCGACGGGGACGATCCGTTTGGCGACGGCTAGCCAACTTTTCCAACAAGTCCATCGACTGTTTCGATTGGCCCCGGGTTGCGTTGATTTCAGGCCCGATGGGCCGACACAACGACTGCCGATGGCTGCGCCACCCCCCGATTGCACCACCGCCGCTGAATATTATCATCCGGCTCTTTCCCCGCTCCGGGGAGGGTTGGGGAGGGGTTGTTAATTCTTCTCTCCCGCTTGCTTCTCATCCCGGCCCACCCTGCCACCTTTTCTTTCCCGGTGATTTGCCATCACGGTGCCCAATATATGCCACCCACGGATTGCACCCATCGATTGCATCAATGCAGGCATCCTCGCAATGGTCAGGCGGCAGGGTGACGATTCCGGAAATGCCTCGTAAACCCCGGCGGGTTTCTCAAAATAATCGCGCATTGACGGGCCGCTGCTTGACCAATCACTTGACTAATGCTTGACTAATATGCATGGCTTACGTACCCCACTTTTCGATCAGTCCACGACTCCTCTCAATAGTGGAGAGTGTGTAATACGCCAATAGGTGCCACCCACCCGACTGCACTCGCCAGTGGCCGGTTTGATCGTCGCCGAATCAAGTCTCGTGGCGAACCGTTCAATCTACTTTGTGAATCGAACTACGAGGTCATCGCCGTTCCCTGAACGATCCCGATCGAGGCCGCCGTTGTCGGTTTGGTCCCGTCCGACGCTGTACAAGACGATCCCCTCTCCATCAGGTCGATAAACAAGCGGCGCCAGGACGTATAGATCGTTCGGCAGATTCTTGATGTAAGCCGGCACCAGTTCGTCCAGCGAAGCCGGAAATGCGCCGCCATGATCGTTCGCAAACCGTTTCAACTGGATGGCGACTTGCAGCAATCGCATCCGCTGTTCCGTTTTGTCAGCAAGCATTGAACAACTGTCGAGCCCCGCTACAAGGTGACTGACCAGAACTTGCCCAACCAGTTCCGACCTATCCGCCCTGCCGGCAAGTTCTTTGGCCAACTTGTCCCCGTCCATGCTGTCAAGAAAAGCGGCTATTTCGTCGTCCAGTCCCTCGAATGCGTCAAATCGCTTCTGAAATATATCCAAACGCATTGCCGCGGCGACACGATCAAACCATGGATTCATGTATCGCATGACATCACTCCAGTTGACCCGATTCCGCGCAAAGATATTTGTTGCCTCGTCGCTGCGGGCAGACTTGACTTCTCCCCGAGAGTACATCTGGATCAGATCCAGGCACATAGCTCGTTCGTACGTGGCAATCTTGTCTGCAAAATCCGGAATACCGGGAAGCGACTCCAGGTCCTGGCGACAACGTTCGAGGTCGAACGCTCCTGCGTCACAGGATTTTAGGAAAGCCAATTCTGCGTCCAAAACCATCTGTTCCATAGACATGCTTGCAACACCCTCAATGGCGCTTGGCCCCTGACCGATCAGTCGGCTCAGGCGGTGGGCATTGGCCAAATCGCTCCAGGCCAAATCGAACTGCCTATCGTGGGTATGCATCATTGCCCTTGCAGTCAGTTCCCTGACGATTTCCCGGCAGAATTGAGGGACTTGCAACGGACAAGCAATCAGGCCGCCCACATCGTCGCTGTCCGGATCGGGGCGCGGCACGATTCTCGGGAAGAAAAAGTGAGGCCGCATTACCGCGTTGGCAACCTGTCGCAACGGGATCTCGTTTTCGTCAATCCAGGTCGCGAGTTCCGGATGCTGCTGTCGATCCCATGGGGTTTGCCTGGCGATTTCTTGCAAGTCGTCAGCCTTCTCCTGCGACAACTCAGGCGATCCCTCTCTCAGGAACCTGGTGTAATTTCCCTTTTCGGGAGGGCGAGTCGTTCCCAACAAGGTGAAAAGCCGATCGTCGAGCGGTTCATAAGGAAGATCGGGACCAATAGCCAGGAAAAGTGCTACGACGGCGTTGGTTTCGGAGGTAACGCCTTCAGACATCAGGTGATTAATGGCCGCTTCGTAGTCAATCCCTCCCCGCCCATCCCGCGGTTCAGTGAAGTACGTCGTTTCGCGGGAAATCTCAAGTGAAACGACCTTGTCATCGTTAACTGCCAAATCGGCTTGCCGCCCACCGCCATCCGCTGTTCCCGCGACCGACGACAAGATCAAAACCACCAGGGCGACTGGCAAGGACTGCACAGCGGGAAGGATTTTCCGTTTGGGCAACAGCATTTCGTCTCCCTTGTGCACGCGTCCAGAAATTGGGGACTTCGGCAGAATTCTTGGGTAGAGATGTTATTGAAACGAGGCTTTTTTGAGGGGCCTGGGGGAAGGGACCATCGGGCCCCAAGATCCCTTCCCCCGGACCCCCATCCCCGTTCCCCTCTTCTCTGTTGTTCCGGGGATGATGGCAAGGTGCATCCTGTAAAGCGATCCGGTAGAGATGGAGTTGCTAAAGACTTCGTCAACAGCTGGGCGATTCAGGATGCAACTTCAGACTATCGTCAATCGGGTGACGGTTTACAAGCCGTTAGTTTTTTCCGGGTCTGGTTAAAGGAAGACTGCGGTCCCCCGACAGTCCGCACGCCAATGGGTGCCATCCACCGATTTCAGAGCCACTGTTACTACGCGTAAATTCGCGGTTCTTTGATGGTGCCGTGCGTTCACGAATCGAGCTTTCGATAAGTCCTGAGCGTCGCCCGATATGATAAAAACGCACTTGCCAATCCAAATAAGCCGCCGATAACCAGCAAGATCGTAAACCAGAGCTGGGTCTTTCCGAAAATCGGCCAAATCAGGGGAAGTATTCCCAAGACGGCAACGAACCCGCAGGCAAAAACCAGAATTGCACCAAACGAAGCAACGACATGAACGTAAACAGTCCTGCCAGTTCCCGTTTGCCGCTTCCTTTCATTTCCTGAAATGCCTGGGTCTGTCGATTGGATTGGGCTGTTCTCAGGCATGACATTTTCTCATGCGACAAACTGCGCGAAGAATCGCCGTCTGGACGAGTTAAAGATACTGTCTGGCGATCAAACTATCAATCTTCTCCCGTTCGATGTGCTTAATGAACACCTCGATCACCGGGCACGACGGCGTGTGAGGGTCATTAATCCCCCCAGTCCACAGACCAGCAACGCGACCGAAGCGGGCTCGGGAATCGACGCGTTCGCTGAAAAGAAAAAGCGATCGATCGCCAATCCGTGATCGTTTCCTGAATCGTTCCGTTCGATCCAGCGAATCCAAAGTGACTGGCCATTGGCCCACGCCAGATTATTGATCGTGCCGCCTCGCCCGGCGACCAACCCGGCCGCATTCCCGTCTACAGCTGCAGCCGTTGTCGTAAATACCGGAGACGACCAATCGAAATTGCCTCCGGGAGCATTCCATACGCCAACAGTACCAAAGGTCGTACCAAATCCGTATTCCAGCACCATGGTTTGAGCCGATGGAGTCCCGTTGCCTCCATCCCGCCACTGCTCACCATCGTATGCAATATTGATCGTGTCGAGCGTGATTCCCGTTGTGTTCGTAAATTGTACAGCTACATGTCCGGCCACCGCGCCGGAAGGTGGCGAACCAAAATAAGCCCCTGCGGATCCGACACCGCCCAAAGCACGCTCCGACGAACCAGTCGATCCAAAGCTGTAAAAACTTCCCGTGGAACTCGATCCATTCCCCGCGTTGTAGGCAGTAATCGCCGCACCAGTCGAATTGAACAGATTCCAGCCCAGATAGGTCACATCATTGGTCCACGCATTTCCCGTCCCCGATATTGCCAACGAATCGAACGTGTTTCCGTAGACGCTCCCGGGAGTTGAATAGGTGATATCGGCCTTTACAAAATCACTCGCCGATAATCCAAGTGCCATGGCAATGGCGAACAAACGAATCATGGGATCCCCCAACAACAGGTCGCGTTCAAACGGGTGACAGCTCAAGTAGTCGCCCTTTATGTTAATCAGTCCAGGAACTGAAGCCAGTCGGGGTGGGTCGTTTGGAATTGTTTTTCCAGCCTTCAAAAAGACCGGTCAAATGCCCGCAATCCGATTTCCCGCCAATTTTATCGAAGAAAAACAACGGCACTTCTCTGGTTGGAAGTCTCAGTTTGGCGTGTCCCAGGGCGTTGGCGAGTCCGGGCCTGCCCGGAACAAGCCGGATCTGCGAATTTGAAATCTGAATCGTGTTTGGGATCTGCTCCGGCAGAAATGACGCAAGAACCGGTTATCAAAAGCAATGCGACGTTTACCGGGACACAGTCGACGTTCCAGTTGACGATTCTCATTCTGAACTCAGAAGGAATGTAGTAACGCTTTTGTCTAAAGGGCGCCGATGAACGACCCGGAATTCATTTCAGAGGCTGCCCGCCGCGCCGATGCCGGTGATGTTTGCCCGTTTCGACGCTGACAAGGACCATCCGCCAACGAATCGGTCCAATGCCTGCCGTTCAACTGTCGACATACCATTCGCGACCAGGGGACCAATACACCACGAACAAGTAGCGGCGATAATCGCCATTGGACAATTTGCAGGATCGACCGTCATTAATGCACTCGTACTCCCAAGGCCCGAAAAACGTTGAAGGAGCTTGGATCTTGCCCTCTCCCAAGGAAGCAGGGTATCTGCCCGTACGTTTGTGATATTCCTGGAGGGCTTTTGCGATCGGCTCACCTGTCTTACAGAGGTCTCGTGGGTGCGGTGCCAGAAAAAACGTGACCGTTTGAACAGGCGAATATCCGCAGAAAAACCATGAAGCTGCGAAGAATCCGATAAAATGCAACGCTACAAAAATCAGAAGCACTTTTCGCATTGCGTTGACTCCGGGATGGCCAAGGCTGGTCATTGATTCCTGAACAGCGCTGCTCCGGGAACAACATGATCGGACGGAATCAATTTCGCATATCCGTGCGACGCGTTTTGTATGGCGCGGTAATCCCCTGGGGGAATCGACATGACGGTGCTTAAATTAACAATTTCCGGGCGAATGGCAACCTTCCCAATTTTCGCTACGAACTTCAATGGAACCGAGCGTGCATGGGACACTCAAGTCGTTTTCTCGCCAACTACATCGTATCGCTCCCCGCCCATCGGTAATGCGTTCACCACGTTCCGCAAGAGCGTTCAATTCGCCGCCTGAACCCATAGCACCTCGACAGTTTATAGTCAGTGCCAGGTCCTGACTGAACACTTTACCGGGCCCGGGCAAACAGAGCAAAATTGATTGTTTCTTGAGGAATTGTTATCTTCAGTGCCGTCAGATTGGGTTACGTTGAGCGGGGGGCAAGCACGTTGAGAAAGAGGGAGAATGACAGGGCTTCTGATTGTTTCGGCCATCGTGCTCATTACCTACAGCATTCTTGGCCCGGTGTTGCTCAAGGCATTGCGCACTGGAGAGATTCAAGTCTCAACCAGGAAGATCCACAAGCGCAAGGACTTTCCCGGTCGGTATTGGTTTGCGATGGGGGCCATATTTGTCGGTCTTTTATGGCTCGGAGTCCGCTGGCTGCTGTTTGCAATTCGCGTATTGGGTTGATGGCGATTGACTGACTCTGATCAGAAAATACCGGATGAATGCTGATGACATGTCGCTGAACGCCTTTTGTCGTCCCTTGATTAAGGGCCTGGAATACTGGGAAAACTCAATCAAGAAAAAGGACCGGATGCCCCGGTTCAGACAGGTCTTATTGAATGAAACTGATTGCAGCATGCGCTTTTGGTCTGGAGCGACCGGTCGTGTGGGAACTGGAGCGGATGGGCTGTGTCCCGTCCGTCGCCGCGCCGGGGCGCGTGGAATTCGAAGGGGATTGGAACACCGTTTGCCAGGCGAATCTGTGGCTGCGTGTCGCTGATCGGGTGTTGATCGAAATTGCCCGGTTTCCCGCAGCGGACTTCGAAGCGCTGTTTGAAACGACTCGCAATATCGACTGGCGGGCGTGGCTCCCCGCCAACGCTGCATTTCCCGTTACGGCGCGAACGCGGGGATCGAAACTCACCAGCCTCCCCGCTATCCAGCGCAGTTGCAAAAAAGCGATCGTCGAATCCCTTCTCGCTGGCCACCAGACGTCTTCGCTGCCGGAAGACGGCCCGTTGTATCGCATTGAAGCCGCGTTGCTGGACGACACGGCGGTTTTGACCATTGACACGACGGGAGCCAGCCTGCACAAGCGCGGCTATCGAAGCGCCTTTGTCGAAGCTCCCATCAAGGAAACGCTGGCTGCCGCAATGATCATGCTCAGCGTCTGGAACTCCCAACGACCCCTGATCGATCCTTTTTGCGGCAGCGGCACGATTCCCATCGAAGCAGCCCTGATCGCACGAAACATCGCCCCCGGGCTGCGGCGCGAATTTGATTGGCAGCACTGGCCCCAGATCGAGCGGAAAGTGGCGACTGCAGCCAGGGAGGAAGCGATCGCCGCTGCCGTGAATGACGGGGAACTGCAGATCATGGGGACCGACCAGGATCCCCGGGCCGTGGAAGCGGCACGACAGAACGCCTTGAACGCCGGCGTCGCGGACGACATTCATTTTCAGGTGAAACGTTTCGAGGACTTGCGCAGCAAGCGCGAATACGGCTGCGTGATCACCAATCCCCCTTACGGTGAGCGGCTGGGCGAAACGCGACATCTGCTGCCGCTTTACGAGTCGTTTCCGGCAGTGCTGCAGCGGCTGCCGACGTGGTCGCATTTCATCATTACCAGTTTTCCGGCGTTCGAAGGCCTGCTGCGGAAATCCGCCACGCGACGGCGAAAGTTGTTTAACGGCCGCATCGAATGCATGTTTTATCAGTTCCTCGGGCCGCGGCCGGAAAGCGCGGAGACCCATGGGCATACGGATCTTCCGGAAGGCGAGTCATCCGACCAGCTGCAACCACCTGCTGCCTTGGATCAGCCAGCTGCCGACGAACGCGATCGTCGCCCCCGCCCCGTGCAGCCGGTTTTCGGCGGGTTGGGAGCAAAGGACCATGAACAGGCAAAGCTGTTCGCGACACGCCTTGCCAAGCGGGCCAGACATTTGCGGCGCTGGCCGGCCCGGCGGGGAATCCATTGTTATCGGATCTACGAACGGGACGTTCCCGAATTGCCGTTTGTGGTCGACCGTTATGAAGACTGGTTCCACGTCTCTGAGTTCGACCGTCCCCACGATCGCGATCCCGGTCATCACGCCGCCTGGCTGGAGTTGATGCAGAAAACCATCGCCGCGACATTCGAAGTCCATGTCAGCCAGGTGTACTTCAAGAGCCGTCGGCAGCTTTCGGGACCTTTGCAGCATGAAAGAGGGAGCGAGCCGGTTCGCCGGTTGACCGTCCGGGAAGGGGACCTGAAATTTCTCGTCAACCCGACGGACCATGTCGATACAGGCTTGTTTCTCGATCAACGCATCTTGCGATCGATGATCCGCGATCTGGCAGAAGGCCGTCGCTTCCTCAACCTGTTTGGCTATACAGGGACTTTTTCTGTCTATGCGGCGGCGGGAGGCGCCACCTCGACCACAACGGTCGATTGGTCCCAGACCAGCCTCGACTGGGCGCGGGAAAACATGCGATTGAACAGCTTTACCGGCGCGAATCACCAGTTCATCCGCGGGGACTCGCTCGAGTTCCCCGGATCGCCCCAAACGGGAAAGCCCTTCGATCTCGTCGTCGTGGCTCCCCCATCCTTTTCCAACAGCGCGCGGGGGGAAAAGGTCTGGGATGTTCAGCGCGACCACGTCGAGTTGCTCAAGCGATTGGCCCGTTCCGTAGTGCCTGGCGGACTGGTTTTCTTTTTGACTACCTTCCGTACTTTCAAGTTTGACCCGACGCAATTGCCCGAGTTCTCGGCAGTGGAGATCAGCGCCCAGACCGTTCCAGAAGACTTCCGCAACCGCCGCATCCACCGCTGCTGGCGCCTCGCCAGAACCTGACTGGAAACGGCAAACCACGTAGCCGAGTCTCTCCCGGGCTCGGTTCCGAATGCCTGTAGCCGAGTCTCTCCGAGACTCGGTTCCGACCCCTCGTCCGCTTTTATTTCGATTCCGGTAATCGATGATCCGCCAAAAGACCTCGTATAAGGGCTCCTCAAAAGGACCTGCAGTCCTTCCTGTGGTCGCAAGATAATTTTCAAGGTCTTGTTTCAACTTTTCCGGCCGGGTACGCAGTTTCGCAACAATCAACCCCGGCAAATCCGTCGCCCAAAAAAAGCGGCGCAAAAAGCGGCGCAGCTTGTGCACGTTTTCAGCATACGCACGTTTGTAGTTATCTGGACTCGCAAGCGGTTGGGTCTGCGCAAAAGAAATCCCCGGTTTTGCCGGGGATTGCGATACCATGCGAGATAGTGAACACTTGTTCAGTAGCAGCGGAGGGACTCGAACCCCCGACACGCGGATTATGATTCCGCTGCTCTAACCAGCTGAGCTACGCTGCCATTTTTGAAAACAGACCACCTCGCATATCGCCGGAAAACAGAAAGCCCCGGGCAGCTGGTGCCGGGGCTTTGTTCGGGCAATGTGGCCAATTCCGGGGTCGCCAATCAAGAGTATTTTCACACCCTCCGGACCAGGGAATCACCGCCCAGACTAGCAAATCCGGGATAGGCACGCAAGCGATAACCAGCTCACGAAATATGCCGGAACAATCCGTCTACGTCCGTAATCGGTTTCGCGACGCATCGGCTTATTGGCCCATCGCAGGACTCACTCTGGCTGCTTCTGCGTTGCCGGGTGAACAAGATTACCCTTCACCCTTGCCGCCGTCGTCTTTGTCGTCCTTCTTGTCGTCTTCCTTGGGAGGATTGAGTTCCAGTTCGATGGCCTCGAGGTTTGCCGGACTGAGGAACAGCGAGTGGCGATACGACATGGAATCTTCCAGGTCATTTCGCAAAACCAGCTTTCCGCTCCTGTCGAGCAAAAGAACCTCCGACGGCGAAACGAAATTGTCCGGCTTCTTCGAGAACGGCTGGCGCACACCGCCCATGGCATCAATCACGACCGCGTCGGTCTCATAGAAACGGCCGGTCTTCTGACGCTTGCGGGTATCGAACTGTTCGTAGACCTGGCGGATCTGCCTCAACATCGGATGCAGGTAGAAGGCCACCGCGCGAAAGTTCAGAACAGTTCCGGGGCGTGCCTTTGTCTGCACCGGTACGTTGGCACCAAGGTCCTTTTGAAAACTGTTGACCACGACCTGGGCCAGGAAGTCATCTTCAAACCAGGTTCGCCTGCCATCGGTCACCGGATTGGGAGCGACGACAGGTCCGGCAACAAATGTTTCCGTCCCCTCAAAAATGGTCACAGGGGTTTTGGATTCGACCCATTCCAGTGGCAAGGCAAATTGCAGCAATTCTTTTTTATCATCCAGCCATTTCGGCCTGCCCACAATATCCGGTGGGGGCTGAAGCAGCCGTTTGCGCACTTCGGGCGAAATATCTTCCAACGACAACGGAGTCCTTTCTTTAGATGCACCGGCGCGAGAATCGTCGCCACCGCCACCGCCACCACTATCACCGACTGTGCCGCCGCCGCCGCCACTCTTTCCCAGTCCCCCTTTTTCGCCGCCGCCAGTGGCGACAACCAGGTCTTTCGAAAACCGGGCGGGGTTGTTCGGATCGAGGATCCAAAGGCGAATCCGGTAATAGTATTTCTGGCCAAGCTCCTTGCGCTCGGTATCGTAGAAACGGATCAGGCGATAGCGCTCGACGGATTCCTCTTCGGCGTCCTTGTCCTTGTCCGCGCCAGCCGCATCGGGATCGGGTTTGCCGGGATCGCTCTGGGCAAAGATATCTTCGGGGGGAGTGTCTTTCTTCGATTCTTCTTCCAGTTTCTTGCGCCGCTTTTCCGCGTAATCGGAGGGCCGTTTCTGTTCGACTTCCGGCAGGGCGCTGTAAGGCCGATAATCGATACCGAGGAAAGGAAGGATCGGCATTGTGATCCACTGAAGCGGGGTCTTTACAATTTCCGGAACAGCCTTGCCATAATCGGTCATCAGATTGCTCTGAATTTCCTCGATCCGTCCCGTGATGGGGACCCAGTCGGTTCCCTCCGTGCGGCGGTGGATTTCGACGAAAGCATATTCGGGGACATCGCGAATTTCGTCGTAGCCACGCTGGTATTGAAAGGTATCCCGATAGGCCTTGAATTGGGCCTCGAAGTCAATCAGCGCCATGCCAACGACGACATCCGTAATGTGAACCGGCAAGTCGTCGCCTCCCTGAATCCGGCTCGTAAACATTTCCATTTCCTGATCCGCAGGAAGGACCAGCCTGGATTCGTAGGAATCTTTGGAACCTGCGCCCGTACGTTGCGGGCCGGTGGTCTCACCTTTTTTGCCGGCCAACTGGGCGCGGAAAAATTTCAGGGTCAGTTCACCGGGGGGATAGAAGACCGGATCGGTCCGTTTCTGAAGCGTCCGCACCGCAGTTCCCATCAGCTGTAAAAACTGGAGCGATTTTGCATCCAGCGGTTTTGCACTGACGATCCGTTCTTTTGCATCGACCACCGGCTTGCGTGCTTCAAAGTCGGCGATCTTGTTCCAGTTGGAGGCGTCATTGATGAATGCTTGCGCCTGGGTCGACGTCTGCAACAAGGCCGAGGGGGTGGTCGTGTCGAAGCCCGGAGTGCTGAAGCCCAACACGAAAAACAGGCCAATCAAGAACACGGAGACACCAAGCACAACCTTCTCCACATGGCGGAAGAAGAATTGTTTGATGGTCTGTTTTGAAATTTCGATCTTCAGTTTTTTCATTTTACCATTCCGGAAAAATCCGTCGCTGCAAGCAGCCGGTTCTGTTCAAGTAAACTTGTCGATCCCCGGGAAGCGCCGTGCCGGCCCCGCCCGGAAGCTCTTTGCCAGTTGCGGTATCCTAGCCTTTGTCCTCATCGGGATCTTTTGCGGCGTCGGCGGCGTCGGCAGTATCACCTCCGCCGGCACCGGCGGGCAAAAGCGCCGCCGGGTTGGGTTCATTGTAGATTTTCACAATCCCTATGAATTCGACACGAACGTCGTAACTTTTGCGGGTCTCGGGGTTTCTCTCGTCAGACAGGAGCCCTGTGCCGCCGTCGGCTCCATCCCCGCCTCCGCCACCTTCGTCACCACCCTCACCGGAACCAACGATGCCGCCTCCGCCGCCCCCTGCCTTTTCGACGCTGTCCTTGCCGCCGCCTCCACCGCCGCCTCCACCTGACGACTTGGCGCGACTGAAAGGTTTCAGGGGTGTATTGACGCGTATCGAGCGGATTTCGAAAGTGAAGGGAGAATTCGCTGCGGCTGCGAGGAATTCACCGATCATCCGTTCATCCATTTTCACAGCGACGCGCACCGGCACCCGCTTGGCAACGTAGAGATAGGAACGGTCGGAAAGGGCAGGGGACCCATAAAGCCGGTCCAGTTCGGACCGGTTGAGTTGCTGGTAGGTTCGGTCGACGTAGCGGCCGTGAAAGGGAGAATCTCCTTCTCCCATGTCAAATGCGATTTTCTTGCCTGAATCGGCAGCGGCATCGCTGTCCTTCCGTTCATCGGTGGCGCGTCCACCGCTTTTTCTGGTCGAGGAAGCAAAACCACCTGGCACCTGATAAGCCACTTCGGAGACTTTCGGCTCATTTGCCTTTGTGTCCTTGCCGACGAGGATATGGTCGATACGCTTCACCGGAGCAAGGTCGTTGGCGATGTAACCCTTGTTCACATCCGCGATGATTTGCAGCAGGGCTTCCAGAATCCAGACATCCTGTTGCAAGGCGAGCATTTGTGCGGTCGTGGGCCGGTCATCCTTTTCGGTATTGCCATCGTAGCCCGTGAAGCTGGTCACCTTGGAATGCCAGAGCGCCTGGTTTTCCGGTCGCCAGATGACCAGATCTTCCTGTTTGGGAGTGTCCTTCGCTTCCATTGCGGGATCCTTGCCTCGTGGATCCTTTTCCGACCCGCTTTTCAGCGGCTCACCCTTGGCATCATAAAGCCAGGTGGCATTGATAGTATTCCGGACCAGTTCCGGCATCCTCCCGCAGAAAAAATCACGAAAAGTGCTCCGTTTGGTCATGTCGAGCAACTCTTCGGTGATCGGCGTTTCCATCGGCTTGTGGTTTTCCAGGGGAGCCCGGACCTGCTCGGGAAGTTCCTTGGCAAACACCAGCAAGTCCTTTTGCTGCTCGTAACGGACTTTCCAGGCCTCCATGGCGGCAGCGCGGGCTGCCTCAATCCGCTTGTTCATTTCGGCTTCCGTCACCGCATTCGGATGCGCCTTGACCTTTTCCGTTTCAATGCCCGTTTCGGCCTGGACATTCAGAACCAGGTCGATTGACTCTTTTTTGGTCTTGATCTTCTTGGCATTTTCCTCCCGTTGCCGGTCAAGCCCGCGCCACGCGACAAACCAGGTCGTTATCGATGCAAGGGAAACAACGCCGCATATGAGCCAGAACCGGTTTCTGACAATCCACTCGATAACAGGCTTGATCTTTTCCATTTTCGTTTGTCCCGTGACTTTCGTTTTCTTGCTTTTACGCTTTTATTTTCTATTTTCAACCATCTTCACCGCGCGTACCGCCGGTCTCTGACCCGGGATCGACGGCGGAATCACCTTTGTCATCGCCTGGCTGAGCGCCGGGTTCACCGGGGGGATCCTGTCCGTTATTTTCCGCAGCCGGTTCATTCGGAGCACCTTCGGCGGGATTTTCTTCAGCCGGAGCAGGATTTGAATTGTCGGCGTTTCCCGCCGGCGCTGCCGGCTGGGCTGCCGCCTGTTTCGCGGCTTCTTCTTCAGCTTTCAATCGCGAGGCCTTGTTCTCGTCACGTTGTTTGGGAGAGACGGGAATGCAGGCGAGTTGAATGATGAAATCGTAACGGTCGACGAGGAACGTCTGTTCCTCCGGCTTCTCCTCACTTCCGGAAGGGGGATTGGCGCCAGTTCCATCCCCTTCGGCTGGCGGCTGAGCGCGATCATCTCCCTCGCCGGCGCCGTTTTCGCCGGCCGGCGGGTTTTTGTCATTCTCATCCCTGTCTTTTCCGGTGCGACCGAATTTCGGATTGGGAATCCTGTAAGGGTAGGGCGAGGCATCACGTTTTGAAACAATCGTCGGGAAATAGAGGCCGACATCCTCCAGCTTGTATTCTTCCAGCACCCCGCTGCTGTTGGGGAGCTGGACCGTCTGGTGAATGAACCCGTTGATGACCTGGTCGAGAACGAACTTGATTTCGCTGACCGATTTCTCCAATTTCTCACGGCTGTTGGAGAAGTGATAACCTTTCAGTTCGATCACCCAGCCCGGTCCGGAGAGATTGTACTCTCCAGCGACACTTACTGACTGATTGGCGGCACCTTTTTTCTTCTTGGCTTTCTTCGCCCACGACGACTCGATCCCGCTTTTTCCTTTCTTCGCCATTTGGGCTTTCAGCTTGTCGCGATCCCCCTGCTGCTCCAGGTACGGGGTCAATATCTTGTTGAACCATACGGCAATATCTTCCATGTACTCGGTTTCCACATGCTCCAGGTAGACTTCGCCGCGATCCTGAAAGGGGACAGCATCGGAATCCACGAACAACAGCGGATTTCCGTTTTCGTCGAACATCTTTTCATCGCGCGGCAGGGCCTGGCTGATCGCCGAGAGAATCTCGGCCCAGTTGGCCCGCTTGTCGACAGCTTCAACCAGTTCACCGGAGATTGAATTGAGTTGTCGCAACGTCTCGAATTGTTGCTCATCGGTATCGACCCAGGTCTTGCTGGTATTCGCTTTCTGCGACACATCTTCCATGGCCTTTTTCCAGGTTGTGCCGCCGGCGGTGTAATCCTCGTTGACCCGCCACCATCCCTGGTTGACGAAGAAATAACTGAACAGCATTCCGAGCATCAGCAGGCTGACGGAGGCCAGCACCCATGGCTTCTTCGCGCGGATGATTCTTTCATTGACAAATTCGATGGGCAGGAGATTGGTCTTGAGACCGGATTTCCTGAGTCCCTGGAGGCAAAGTCCATAGGCCGGAGCAAAAGAAAGAACGTTTTCCTGAAAGGACTTTTCGTTGACCACCTGGCCGCCAAGCTTCGAGAACTCGGTCAGCTTGACGATATCCATTTCCAGCTGTTTGTTGAGGAATTGCCGCAAACCGGGGAGCTGGACCGAGTTGCCCAGCAGCACAATCCTCTGCAATTTGGCGTGTTTTTCGATACCGCTGAAATAGGACAGCGAACGCTCGACTTCCCGTTTCAGATCGTTGAATATGCGTCGCATCGCCTGGAAAACCGTTTTCGGGTCTTCGGCAAGTCTGGCATTTCGCTTGAGCTGCTCTGCCTTGGCATGTGTCAGCTTCAGCTCGCGCGACAGTTCCTTGGTGAAGTGGTTGCCGCCGATCGGGATATTTCGCAGCCAGAGGCGAACGCCATTCGTTACGATCAGGTCCGTCGCATCCGTACTGATCGACATGATCACGAGGTAGTCGGTCAATGATTCCGGGTCCGTCCCTTCGGGAATTTCTCCCAGCACTTCGCGACAGATCACGTTGTAGGTGGCGATCGGCGACAACTGGACCAGATCGACCTCGATGTTCTTTTCGAGGAAGGGCTTCAACACCGTAAAGATTGTGTCCCGCTTGACGGCAAACAGGCCGACCTCGGAATCGACGAGGTGACCGTCCATTTCCGTTCCGCCCATGGTTTGCCAGTCCCAGATCACATCATCGATGGGGAACGGAATTTGCTGGCGAACCTCGTATTTCACGATATCCGGCAAAGTGCGGGCGTCGACAGGAGGTGGCTTGAAGAAGCGGGACAATCCGGCTTGCCCGGAAACCGTAATTCCCACGTAATCGCCGCGAATCTCATTCCGGTTCAAAAACGTCTCAAGCGCTTCCGCGACCAGAGCTTCTTCATCCGCGTCCGGCATGCTGAGGATCTTGGGATACTCGATAAAATCGAACGTGTCGGCAACGACTTCGCCGCTATCGTCGAGATGGCACCGAAGTGCCTTGATCGCGGTCTGCCCGATATCGATTCCCCAAACGCCTCGAACTTTTTTCGCCATGAATCGACCTGCACCTATCTAGTCTCGGGAAAGTGGCACGATCCGAAAAAGGCTACGAAAAGCCTCCGGTCGGCACCCTCTCCCCGGTCAGTAACGAAAAAACGAACGGACATGGCCATTGCCACCCGATTCGCCCCAATCCAAATGCTAATCCAAATCGCCGGTCCGCTAAAGCAATCTACCGGCAAAAACCGGTTTTCGTCAACAAATAGGCCCCCGACCAGCCCGTTAATCGCGTCGTGCGGACCAGTCCCTCCCGGCCTCTCCATTCGCTGAACGAATTGAGAAGTTTTGGCGAGCATTCGGGGGTTTTGACGACGGACGTCAATCAAAAGTTCCGCCACTTTTCGGCAATCGGAGCCGGGTTTTTCCGGATGTTCCGGCGATTCACCTGCCAGACCGGCCCGCGCCCGGCACGACGGTCCTATCGACCCGGTCCCCGTTTGTGCAATGATGTCCTCCCGGTCCGTGGGACAATCGGTTTGCCAAAAAAACGATGAATGACAATTTTCCCCGGCGGAAATCCTGGCTTGCAGTGAACAGCCATGGCTGGGAGGACTTCCCGGTTCATCACGTCGGGCACCCGGCATCCGAACTCCTCTCTTCGTGGTCGGCTCTCTGGCATCCGCTGGTCCTGCTGGCTTCCGGCGAGCTTCCGCGATGGAACCGGCTCGATGACGTGCCCGACAGGGCCGAAGGCTCAATCGCCATTGTTCCGGCCTTCCTCGAAAAACAGGTTTCGCAAAATATCCGGCACAAGCTGGAGGATCTCGGCGGCACCTGGCTGACCGGATCGGCCAGCCGACAATCCAACGTCGCCTCGCTGATCCAGCTCCTGGAAACGGGTGGGCCGGAAATCGGAGCGGAAGTCGTCGGGGATTTTTTTTCGTTCGGTTATTGCTATCTGCAAGTGCAGTTGATGACACGTCAACTGCGATATGTCAGTACGCTCGACAATGCAGCGATCGCAGAACACCTTGCAAACGCTGCCCGCGCCGCTGCGGAAAAGCAGGACTCGAAATGCCGGGAGCAGTTGCAGCGCGGTTTCGATTTGCTGATTCAGGAAAGGTCCAGCTACTACCCCGACGGCGGACGATTCGTCGACTGTTTGTACCTGAGCGGGAAAACCTCGGTGAAAGGTCTTCGCGAAACACTGGCTTGCGGCCACGCCGTTTCCCTACAGGCGAGTGGCCGCACGCTCGACTTTATGGCGAATTCATCGGAAAACAGTGAACTTTTTGCCACGATTCGGCAACGGGCGGCGGATGGCTCCGTCGGCATCATCGCCGGGCCGGCAAGCGAACTTCCGGCACCGGTATTGTCGGTTGCCACCGTTCTGCGGCAAATCGCCAAAGGCCGCGGAATCGCCAGACGGCTTTTCCCGGACGCGGCATGCAGCACCTGGGGATCACGCCGGTTTGGCTTGTCCCGTTCCTTGCCAGGCCTGCTTGAACTCAGCGGATTCACGTCGGCGATTCATGCGACGCTGGATGATGGTCGCTTTCCCCATACCGCTCCAAATCTGACTCGTTGGCAAGGAGATGATCAGACCCATATCAACGCCCTGACGTCGATGCCCCGTCTCGCCGACTCGCCGGAAACGTGGCTCAAACTTTCGATTCGAACGGGCGAGATGATTGAGTCACACCATTTTGCAACTGAACTTCTGGTTCACTGGCCCGGCGTCCAGGCGGAAAGCTACCAGGATCTTGTCAACAGCCTGAAGTTCGGCGAGGTTCTCGGCAAGTTCATCACAGTGGACCAGTTTTTTGCGGAAGCATCCGATCCCGGATACACACAAACCTGGCGCTCCGACGACTACCGCGATCCCTTTCTGGTCCAACTGGTTCAGGCAAACGCCGTCGATCCGCTGTCGAGGTTTTCAAAATACTGGCAGCGGTCCTCGCAACTGCATGTTGCCTTGACTTTGCACCGTTTGTTGAAGTTGCTGGAACCGGCAAGCCCGCTCGCCGGACCCGATGAAATCATTCGCGAGCGTGTGGATCAATTGTCGGAAGGGACAGACCTGCCGGCGACGGGAAAACCGGATTCGGAGATCGAGTCGCTGACGGGCCGGTTTGCCAGTCGATTGGCTGAACTCCTGTCGGGTGAACCCGCCCCAAACGATCCGCGCGGTGGGCGATTGTTGATCAATCCGCAGCATTACCCGGTTGGCATCGCCATGGGCGACGAGGCCGCGAAAGTTCCTGCATGGGGTTTTCTGTATTCTTCCGGAGAGGCGAAAGTCGGCCAGCCGGGGAAGAGATTGTTGAGAAAGAACCCGTCGGGCAAAAACGTTCCGCTGGTTGTCGACGGTATCCGGCTGCAGAACCCGTGGTTCTACGTCGATCTTAATCCGCAAACCGGCGGTATCGGTGGAATCTGCTTTCATGCCAGGCGCGGAGCGATCGTATCGCAACAGCTTGCGATTCGATCGACGTCCGGTCCGGTATCTCGCAAGGGAACGGCAGAAGCCCGCTATTCGCAGATGGCGGCGACGCGAATCGGGGTACTGTCCGAGAACAGCGAACAGGCAACGCTGGAATCGACAGGCCAGCTGGTGCTTGAGGGTCGGGGCGTCGGGACTTTTCGACAACTCACTCACCTTTCGCGGCACGAGCCGCTGGTGAAACTGGAAATTGAGGTGGAGCTCGCTGAACCGGTGACAGGTCCGCCGTGGCAGAACTATCTGTGCAACCGGATCGCCTGGAATGATGACGCCAATGCCATCGATTACTGGTCGTTCGGAACTCGCACACAGACATGGCTCAATCGGATCACCGCGCCGGTTGCCTTGCAGATCGAGCAATTGTCGGCGAACGTGGCGCTGTTCCCGTGTGGTCTCCCTTTCCATCAACGAGTCGGCTACCGGCAGCTCGATACGCTGCTTGCTGTACAAGGGGAAACCGCGCGAAACTGGCAACTGGGCCTGGGAGTCAATGTCGACTATCCATTGAACGCTGCGATGTCGCTGATGGCGCCGCTCATTGAACTTCCCGCAAGCAGCTGGCCGGCAAATCGGGAGAAGTCCGGTTGGCTTTTTCATCTGAATTGCAAGAATGTTGCGGTCCTTGACTGGCCGGGAAACCCGGGAGTCGGGGAAGAAGGGAAATCCGGGGAGCGGTCGCTGCAGCTACTGGTACGCGAGACGGAAGGGAGGCCGGCCCAGGTGCGGTTGGACTGTTTTCGGCCGATAAAACAGGGATGGCTATGCCTTGCCGACAGTACGCGGAAGCAGGACCTGACCGTGGTTGATGGCAGCGCCACCTGGGAGCTTGTCGCCCATCAAACGGCAATAGTGGAACTGGTCTGGTGATTGATGATCGTGACGATTGACGGGCCGGCGGGTGCCGGGAAAAGTTCGGTGGCGCGACGACTGGCGGCCCGCCTTCGATTTCGCTTTCTGGATACCGGCGCCATGTATCGCGCGGTTGCCTGGTGGCTTGGGGAAAACGATATCGACCTCACGGACCTGCCATCGTTGCAGCGCTGCCTGAACAACCTGAGTCTTGCCATTGACGGCGACCGGGTGATTGTGGACGGCAGGGATATCACTTCGCAGATTCGCTCGCCGGAACTTTCGCAACAGGCTTCGGTTGTGGCGGCGATCCCGGCCGTTCGCGAAAAGCTCGTGCAGCTGCAACGGGAAATCGCCAACGGGGGCGACTACGTTTGCGAGGGACGCGATCAGGGGACCGTGGTCTTCCCCGACGCCGGATGCAAGTTTTTTCTGACCGCCGAGCCGGAAGTCCGCGCTTATCGCCGCTGGCTGGAACTTGTCGGCAATCAGCCGGATTTGCTGCTGGAAAAGGTGATCACCGAGCAAAAAATTCGGGACTTGCGCGATGAGACGCGGTCGACTGGCAGGCTCGTCCAGGCCACCGATGCCATTCTCGTGCGCGTCGACCATTTGACGCTCGATGAACTGGTCGACAAGCTGGAAGAAGAAGTCCGCCAACGTCTTTGATCCACCGGGCGATCCAGTGTCGTTTTCCACGAGGATGGCAGCCGGGGAATCGCCGGTTGATTCGACGATCGTTGTTTGCCTGCATCGATCAATAGCGAAAGTGGCGAATGTTTTCGCCGCGCTTGCCGATGTCGGCCATGGCATCGATGCCGATTTCCAGATGCAATTTCACCCATTTTTGCGAGACGGCCATGTCGGACTCGCCGGTCTTGACTCCATCGGGGGTAATCGGGACATCGCTGACCAGCAGCAGGGCACCGCGGGAGATTTCGTTGTAGTGACCGACGATGAACAAGGTCGCGGTCTCCATATCGATGCCAATGCAGGTCATTCTCTTCAGACGATTACGGAATTCCTCGTCGTGTTCCCAAAGCCGGCGGTTGGTTGTGTAGATCACGCCGGTCCGGTAATCGAGCCCCCGTTCGACGATACGGTCCGAGACGAACTTGTGCAGCTTGAACGAGGGGAGTGCCGGCACATCGCGTGGAAAATAGTCAAGACTTGTTCCCTCTCCGCGAATAGCGGCGATGGGAAGGATGAAATGGCCGATTTCGGTCGTGGCCTTCAGGCCGCCGCACTTGCCGAGAAACAGCACGCCCTTTGGCCTGCGGGCGATCAACAAGTCCATGATGGTGGCGGCATTTGCCGAGCCAATACCGAAATTGACCATGGTCAGGCCCGAGGCGTTTGTCGCCGCCTTCATCGGGCGACTGTCGCCGTAGACGTTACAGGAAAAATGATTGGCAAAGCTCGTGAGGTATTCGTCAAAATTGGTGAGCAGGATATAGTCACCGAACTGGTCGAGCGGCATCCCCGTGTAGCGGGGGAGCCAGTTTCGGGCGATTTCCAGCCGGTCGATCTGGCCCGAAGACAAGGCAAGCGGACTTTTTCCATCGTTCATTCAGTTCACCGTCGGGAACGCACGGGACACAAATCCATTTGAAACTGGGTCCGCTCAAGCATAACAGATTCTGCCTGTAGCAAGAATGGAATAATTGATGACAATGTCCGGGGAGTTGCCCGAGAATTCTGGCGAACAAGATGCTGGCTGCACCGACACCGTCACTTCAAACGGAGCGACGACGAGTACGCCACAGGAAGTGGAGACGTCGCAGGCATTGCCCGACTCCGGCGGGACACTGGTTTGGCCCCCCGAGCATTTTTTTACGCTGGATGCACGGCATGTCCGGGCCGAAAGATGGGGGGGGATGATCTTGTCGGCATTGCTTTTCACCGGGATCGTTATCGGTATCGTCATCCAGGTGTTCGCGTCGGGCTGGCAGCTCGTTACGACCCTGATACTCGCAGGTTCGCTTGCGATTCTTGTTGGCGTGACGGCACTCGGATGGCTATGGCCCAAATGGGAGTTTGCCCGCACCCGCTGGCGACTCAACCCGTCCGGACTGGAAATCCACAAGGGCGTTCTGTGGCGACACCGGATCGTTGTTCCCCTTTCCCGGGTACAACATGCCGATGTCACGCAGGGACCCCTGCAACGCTGGTACGACATCGGAACGCTGGTGGTGCATACCGCGGGAACGAGCAACGCCTCGGTGGAGTTGCAGGGCATTGACCATGAAGGAGCTGTGCAACTTCGCGATACCATCGTCCGGTTCCGGAGCGGTCAAGATGGACATTGAGCAGGGCGGCATCGGAATGGATGAACGCGTGCAGTCGATTTCACGACCCAACCGGCTCCATCCCAGCTCGTTGATTTTCGATCTGGTTTCCCATGCGCGGCAATTTGTGATCCCCGTTCTGATTGCCCTGTTTTCGGCGGCCAAGGGGAGCACGTCGGGCCTGATCGTCGGCGTGATCTTTCTGGTGATGGCGGCTGCCAGTTCTGTCTTTACGTATTTCACGCTCAGATATTCGATCTCCGGCGACGAACTGATCGTGCGTAAAGGCCTGATCTTTCGCAGCCTGCGAACCATACCCCTTCACCGGATTCAGAACGTCGACCTCACCCAGAACCTGTTTCACCGCATGATCGGCGTCGCGGAGGTTCGCGTGGAAACTGCAGGCGGCTCCGAGCCCGAGGCAAAACTGAGGGTTCTGTCGTTGAAACAGGTCGAGGCGCTGCGTCAGGGAATTTTCGACGATCGTTCCAAAAAGCCGGTGGCTCCCGTCGCCCAGGGGCACTCCGATGATGCGGCCTCGGGCCCGGATGATTTTCCTGTCCTGGCACAACACACCGTCGAGACAACCTTGCTGGAAATTCCGACCAGCTCATTGATCAAGGCCGGATTGGCCAGCAACCGCGGTATGCTGCTGATTGGCGTTGCGATCGGTCTTTATTTTCAGTTTGATTTGCACGAGACCGTCGACCCGCGAATCCTCTTGAAATTCCTGCCGGAGTTTCGGGGGACCTTGCTCGACTATTTTTTGTGGGGGCTGGCGATCTTCGCTGTCTTTGCGCTGCTCCGGGTTTTCGGAGCGTTCTGGTACTTGCTCCGCTTTTCCGGTTATCGACTGGCGCGGAACGGAGAGGACTTGCGGATTGCCTGTGGCCTTTTTACCCGGGTCAGTGCAACGATTCCCCGCAAGAGAATCCAGTTCATCAGTGTCCACCGGCCGCTGTTCATGAAATGGATCGGTTTGGCATCGATTCGCATCGAAACCGCCGGGGGGGGCAAGGGAGAAAACGAAAGTGCCGCTTCATCTGTTTCCCGTCGCTGGTTCGTCCCGGTTGTACGCGAACCGGAAATCGGCCCCCTTTTGTCGGAACTGAGAGAGGGCCTGACCCTCAATGATTCCGAACTCGACTGGCAGCCGCTGGCGCCCACCGCGTTCCGGCGAATGGTCCGGTTATCCTTGATCTTTTCGGTCCTGCTTTCTGCCGGGTGCCTGTTCATCACCAGGCCGTGGGGTGCCTTTGCAGGCCTGATTGCCGCCCCGTTACTGATCCAGTGGTCAAGAAAAAAGAGCCGTTCGATGCGTTATTGCCGGGAGAACGACAAGATCGTTTTTCGCAGCGGAGTCCTTTACAAGATCACCAGCGCGACTTTTTTTGACAAGGTTCAGACAGCGTCCTTTCATCAGTCCCCCTTCGACCGGAGATGGAAGCATGCAAGCCTGGTGATCGATACCGCAGGTTCCGGGCCGGCCGAACACGTTATCTCCATCGATTTCCTGGATGAGGTCTTCGCCCGTCAGGAATACGAGAATATATCGGCGATCGCTGCCCTGGCCCGACCCGACTTTGGATAGACCCCGGTCCTCCGGCCGCTTCATGGGCGGGGTTCAAGCGACCAGTTGACCGGTTCGAGGCCCAGACCGGCTCGCCAGGCATTGATCTTCGTGAACGGGCGACTGCCGAAAAACCCCCGACGTGCCGAGAGTGGCGACGGGTGCGCGGAGCGAATAATGAGATGCCGGGATTCGTCGATCAGCGAAGTTTTTTGCTGCGCGGCGTTTCCCCACAAGACAAAGGCTACCGGATGGGCAGATCCATTCACAATCCGGATCACATCGTCAGTGAATTGTTCCCATCCGAATCCGCGATGTGAAAACGGCCGGTGGGCGTCGACAGTCAACAAGGTATTGAGCAACAGCCCCCCCGTCTTCGCCCACGCGGTCAAATCGCCGCTTGAAGGCGATGGGCAACCCGTGTCCGCAACCAGCTCGGAAAAGATATTTCGCAGGGATGCGGGAACCGGCACGCCCGCGGGGACCGAAAAGCTCAGCCCATGCGCCTGGCCCGGGTTGTGGTACGGATCCTGCCCCAGAATCACATAGCGGACCGCTGCCAGAGGAGTGCAACGGAACGCGCGGAAAACATCGGCAGGTGCCGGGTAGACAGGTCCCGGATCCCTCCGTGCGGAAACCCGCATTTCGAGGCGTCTCATCTCCGCGCTGCGAATCCTTGTCGCAAGGCGCCCGTTCCAATCGGAGTCTTCGGGCCAGAGCCAGGCAGGTGGATACGGGTTGGGGCCGGTTTCATTGACAAGGGACTCTTGCAGCCTTGGGCCGGGCATGGATCTGTTCGCTGGATTAAAACTCAATCGTGCGCCGCAACCACTTTCCGTTATCCGGCGTCGGACGTAAACTGGACGTCCCAGACGCCTGCAACAGGGGACCACGATGGCTGATTTGACTGGAGACGCCGTCATCGGCGGTCCAAAGACGAATGCTTCCATGGAATTCTATCAGTTCACCGAGAGACTCAAGCGGAGTTCGGTTGAGAAGAATCCGGAATTCGCTTCTGCCTATGGCATTCGGCACTTGATCAATGCCGGCCAATTGACGCCGGAACTGGTTGACCAGTTCTGCCGCAATGCCGACCTGATCCGCAAGCTGTCGGCAAATCGCGAAACGGCAAACCGTCTGAGAGGATTGCTCAGCCATCGCCGGGCAATGCTGTATTTCACACAGCCCTCGACCAGAACATTTCTCAGCTTCATGGCGGCCTGCCAGATCCTCGGCCTGACGTGCAATGAAGTTCGCGATCCCCGGACATCGTCGGAAGTGAAACGCGAATCCCACATGGATGGAATTCGCATGTTCAGCAGCTACTTCGATGTGATCATCATGCGGACTCCCTCACCTCAACTTGCCGAATCGTGCGCCTACCTGATGAACGACCTCGCGTCTCTCGGCAAGCGCTGGGTGCCAATCATCAATGCCGGCTCCGGCTCGGACGAACATCCCACGCAGGCCCTGCTCGATGTGTACACGCTGAAAAGGACTTTCCAGTTCACTGACAAGGCCGGTTCGCTGAGCCGGTTTGCCGATCTGCGGCGGATCAACCCGCGGCTGGAACAGGGACTCGAGCGGAAGACTTATACGTTTTGCGGTGACATCGGACGGGGACGAACGGTGCGGTCGCTGGCGACCTTGCTCGCCCAATACCGGAATGTGCGGATGATCTTTGTCGCACCCCCACAACCGTCGCTGCAACTCGATCAACGACTCCGCGAGACGCTGGTGCAGTCCGGTGTCGACGTGCTGACAGCCGACTCGCTGGAAGCGATTGTCGATGGCGGACCGCTTCTCGAACAAACCGACTGCCTTTACATGACGCGAATCCAGCGCGAGCACAATTCGGAACTGGATACGCAGGAAATCGATGGCACCGACCTGTCCCCCTTCCAGTTGACGGCGGAACGGGCCAATCGCCTGCCGGAATGGGCGGCTATCCTGCACCCGTTTCCGCGAGACAGTGTGGTCAGGGAAATCCCGGAATCCGTGGACCTGAACCCGCGTGCCATGTATTTCCGCCAGGCTCGCAACGGAATGTGGGCCCGGGCCGCCCTTCTGACCCATATCTTCGGTGCCGAATCGGAACTGCAAACCCTCGCGGATTAGCGGCACGGCCATGGCCGCTTCGCTAGCAATTACAGTCTCGACAAGTCGATCCAGAAGGTGATCGGGTGTCAGAGATTTTCCAATCGTCAAAGTCAACCAGAATGTCGCCCAAGGCGCCGTCCGGTCATTCGTTTTGGTTGAATTCTCCGATTTGTATCGACGATGAACGGAATAACGATGCGGACAGGTATCGCACGTTCAACGATTTCAAGGATCGTCCGGCCTGCGGCAGTACAAACGGGAGTGTCCCGCACTTCTGATTTCAATTGACCGGCTGGACAAGACGCCGACGGAATGGATCGACCTGGAACGGTTCCCAGGGAGTCGCGAACCGACCCGGATTTTCGCAATACAAGGATGTGAACCATGCGTTCAATGATGATGGTTGCCGCACTGGCCATGATGGCAAGCGGTTTCAGTGGATGCTGTTGCATCTCCCAATCCTCCTGCGATGGGGGAGCGTGCATGAGCGGTTGTGGATGTGATGGGGCCGTTGCGGATTGCTCGGGTTGCAGCACGGGATGTCACGGCTGCGCTGGCATTTTTCCGAAGCGGAACCGCGTAACCGTTGCCTCTCCCGGACTGTGTGGCCTCGGTTGCAAACTGGGCCTGAACGGTTTTGGATGCGGAGGAGGATGCGGAGGAGGTTGTGCTTCCGGTTCATGCGGTGGCGGTTGCCAGGACGGCAACTGTGACGGAAGTTGCGGCTCATGTGCAGGCGGTGCAGGTTTCGGAGGCGGTGGCATGCTTGGCGGACGTGCAATGGCCGGCGGTTGCCAGGACGGCAACTGTGGCGGAAGCTGCGGCTCATGTGCAGGCGGTGCAAGTTCCGGAGGCGGCGGCTTGCTCGGCGGACGTGCAATGGCCGGCGGTTGCCAGGACGGCAACTGTGGCGGTGCCGGTGGCTGCCCCGATGGCAACTGCGGTGGCGGTTTTGCTGACGGCGCTTTCGGCGGCCGTGGCGGAGCAGGTGGTGGTTTTGCCGACGGAGCGTTAGGTGGCCGAGTTGGAGCAGGTGGCGATATTGCACTTGTCGGCGGCCAGTTGGGATGCGGGCGTGGCGGTTGCGGCACCGGCGGCTTTCTCTGCGCCCATTGCCGAAGAGGCCTGCGCGGAGCCGGGTTCGGAGCAGGGTTATTGGGCGGTGGGGGATTCCTCAGCGGCCGAAATCCGTATGGCTCGATTCCCCATACCCCGGCAGTCGATCCGTATGCCGGCGGTGGCCCAATGGGCGGCCCGGGTGCCGGTGGCGTTCCGACTTACCAGTACCCCTACTACACGACTCGCGGACCCCGTGACTTCCTGATGGCCAATCCCCCGTCGATCGGCTGGTAAGCCGGCGCGGGCGACTTCAAAACGAGATCCGGAAAATTTTGAATCAAGGCCGGTGCGAGTTCGTCGCACCGGCCTTTTCTTTTTTGTTTGGCTGCAAGTACGCAAGTGGGTTACAATGCGGGCTTTCGGTATTGGCCCTTTTTGATTCGATCCCGCAGCCCCGCAAGCCAGGAGTTTTGACGCCGATGAACGGAATATGCAAGTCACCATTTTCACGCCGCCGTTTTATGCATCTTGTCGGAGGCGGGGCCGCAGTCGGAATGGCTGGAATGGCGACCGGATTTTCGTCGCCGGCATCCGGGTCCATGGTCAGCCCCCGCCGCGAAGACGATGAAAAGCGGTTGTTGAAAACGCTGAAGATCGGAATGGTTGAAGCCGGCGGCAACCTCGCCGAGAAATTCACGATTGTCCGCGAGGCCGGATTCGACGGCATTGAATTGAACTCCCCCGGCCTGAACGTCGATGAAGTCCGCGATGCCGTTAAACAATCCGGCTTGCCCGTGGATGGTACGGTTTGTTCGACACATTGGAGCGTACGACACAGCAGCCCCGATGCCGATGTCCGCGCCCAGGCCCTTGCCGACCTGAAAACGGCTATTCGCGACACCGACCAGATCGGCGGAAATACCGTCTTGCTCGTCGTCGGTCATGGAGATGACGGGGCGGAAGCCGATATCTGGCCGAGGTCTGTCGAGAATATTGCGAAAGCCCTGCCGCTTGCGGCGCGATACGGCATCTGTATCGCCATCGAAAATGTCTGGAACAAGTTTCTCTACGATCACGACGGTGACGAGAACCAGACGGCCGCCAAATTCGCCCGCTATGTCGATGAGTTCAACTCCCCGTGGGTCGGAATGCAATTCGATATCGGCAACCACTGGAAATACGGCGATGTGGGCTCGTGGATCAGGACACTGGGCAAGCGGATCATGAAACTGGATGTGAAAGGGTTCATGAGGGCCACGGGGAAATGGACGCCCATCGGTGAAGACGACATTCCCTGGGCAGATGTGCGGGCCGCGCTCGCCGAGATCGGCTATCTGGGGTGGGTGGCGGCCGAGGTCGGGGGCGGAGACGCAGAGTACCTCAAAAAGGTGGCGACACAAATGGATGGCGTGTTTGGCCTTTGAGGCTTGCGGTCGAGCCCCGATTTCAAATCTCAAATCTCAGATCTCAAATTTCAGATTTCAAAGCTCAAATTTCAGATTTCAAAGCTCAAATTTCAGATCTGAAATCTCGAATCTCAAATTTCAAATTTCGAATCTCAGATTTCAAATCTGAAATCTCAAATCTGAAATTTCGAATCTGAAATCTCAAATTTCAAATTCTGGAGTTCAATGACAAGAGCGTATTGCCAGAAGCAAGTTGCCAAATGCGCGGATATTAACGCCCTGATTTGAAAAGCCTTTTTTCGGAACTCAGGCACCCGAGTTCCGGGATCTTAAATTTGAAATTTGAAATCTGAAATTGACTCTTCCCGGTCAGACCTGAAAGCCATTACGTTCGCGCGCTGCAACCCCACCCTGGCGATTGCCGTCCGTCAGACCGCAAACGAGCCGGCAAACTCGCCGCGCATAAGGCGCCCGAGATCAGCGAGCCAGCTTTCGATCATCAGCGCCTGGTTTGCATTTGCGGCGATCGCGGTCCTCAACTGGACGCAGCGCTCGATGCAGGCGGCGGCGTTTTGGGTCTTCCCTCCCAGCCGCTGTGCCAGAACTGATGCATTTCGGGTCAGTGACAGGTCGCCCGCCGGTTCCTGACCACCCATCAGCAGCATCGCATGCCGGAACAGCTGAATGGCCATTTCGCCGGCAAGCCGCATGCGGTCCCGTTTTGCTGAAGTCACATTGCCGGCCTGATCGACAAATTCTCCGGTCACGTCAAAGAAGTTCTCGTCGGTCGGATCGAGCGACGCCAGCCGTTCAAACAACAATTCGCGAAACGCCATGACGCCTTCGCCGTGCAAATCGCGCGCCGTCTGCAGGCTCCCGCCGCAGGCGAGAGCCAGTTCCTTCAAGTCCTCTGCCGAAACCGCCATCCATTCGTCCTGACTCCCGAGGATCTCGCGGATCGAATCCGGTGACAATGGCTGAAAGCGGACGATCTGACACCGCGAGCGGACGGTCGGCAGTTGTTGGTGTTCACTGGTGCCGATCAGGAAGATCACCGCGCGGGGAGGGGGCTCTTCCAGAGTTTTCAACAGAGCATTGGCCCCTTCCTGATTGAGGAAGTCGGCGTCATTGAGGATTCCAATCCGGTATTTGCCCCGAATCGGACTCATCGACAGATCGTGGCAAAGTCCCTCGCGACTCCGGTTTTCCTTGTCACCGACAAGCAACTCCAGCGGGATCACATTCTTGTTCTCGTCGACAGGGCGGTGCACTTCGAGAATGTCCGGATGATTCCCCGCCGCGACGAGTCGACACGCCGGACACTCCCCGCAGGATTCGAGAAAGCCTTGCCGGGCCCGCTCGCACAACAGACAAGCGGCGATGTATCTCGCGGTCGTCAATTTGCCGGTTCCGGGCATGCCGGTAAACAACCAGGTGCTGGCGAGTCGTCCGGCGGCGAGGCAACGGGAAATCCTGTCCAGCACGTGTTGATGGCCGATGGGCTTCATTGGCAGCGCGGTCTCCGGATCAGCGGCGCGGATGGATGGATCGACAGGATCGCATTCTACAGCGCCGCAGCGATCACCTTGCGGACTTCCTCGTGGATCTCGTCGGGACTGCCGGTCGCGTCAATGACCCGGGCGCCGGGCAAGGACGCCGATTCGGCAAGAAAACCTCTTCGCACAACCGAAAGAAACTCTTCGCCCCGGCTTTCCATTCTGTCGAGACGGGTCCCCATCCGGCCCATGGCGATTTCCAGCGGCACATCGAAAATCAGCGTCAGGTCGGGCGAAATTCCTCCCGTCGCGATGATTCCTGTCTGCCAGATCAGTTTCGGGTCCAGTTTCCCGGCCCTTCCCTGATAGACCACCGTCGAAAGCAGGAACCGGTCGCACAGCACAATCTGGCCATCTCCCAGTGCGGGGCGAATCACTTCGCTGACCAGTTGCGCCCGCGCTGCCATAAACAGGAACATTTCAGCGACGGAATCGATTGCCAGATCGCTTCGCTCAAGCAGCACTTCGCGCAGGCGGTCACCCAGAGCGGTGCTCCCGGGGTCCCGGCAAACGGTCACCCGCCTGCCGGTTTCTTCCAGCCAGTGGTGGCAACGTTTCAGCTGAGTCGACTTGCCTGTCCCGTCAACGCCCTCGAATACGATAAACATATGGCGGGAACTCTCATTTCCATCGTTGTCACGGCGACTGGATAGCGCCGCGGGATCAGGACTTCCTCGCCTTTGCACGCAAATTCGACTGGGCAGCAGCCAACCGGGCAATCGGCACACGGAATGGAGAGCAGCTCACATAGTCCAGTCCGGCGCGATCGCAGAAATCGATCGAATCCGGATCTCCGCCGTGCTCGCCGCAGATGCCGACTTTCAGCCCGGGTTTTTCATCGCGGCCGCGCTGAACTCCGAATTCGATCAGCTGGCCAACCCCCGTCTGGTCGATACTGACAAACGGATCGACGGGCAGAACTCCCTGTTCCAGATAATCGGGCAGGAACGAGCCGATATCGTCGCGACTGAAACCGAAAGCCATTTGGGTCAGATCGTTGGTACCGAAACTGAAGAAGTCGGCGTGACGGGCAATTTCGTTGGCGGTAAGCGCCGCTCGCGGAATCTCGATCATGGTCCCGATCAGGATATTCAGCTTGCCCGTGAATTTTTTCGCCTCGCGAACGGCTTCGATGGTCGCGGCGGTTTTCTCCCGCAGGATCGAGAGTTCCTTTTCGGTACCGACCAGCGGGATCATGATCTCCGCCTGGGCATCGATTTTTTTGGCAAGGCAGTTGATGACGGCCTCGGTAATCGCCGTCACCTGCATTTCGAGGATTTCCGGGTAAGTAATGCTGAGGCGGCAACCACGATGGCCGAGCATCGGATTCATTTCATGCAGTTGTGCGACTCGCCGTTTGACAAATGCCGGCGGAACTCCGATTTGACTGGCGACAGCTGCCTGTGCTTTCGCTTCATGCGGCAGGAACTCGTGCAAGGGCGGGTCGAGCAAGCGGATGGTGACAGGGCATCCGGCCATGGCCTGGAAAATCCCTTCAAAATCCTTGCGCTGGATGGGCAAGAGCTTTTTCAGCGCCTTGCGGCGGGACACCTGGTCGTTGGCGAGGATCATCTCGCGCATTGCCGTGATCCGGTCCTCTTCAAAGAACATGTGTTCGGTTCGGCAAAGACCGATTCCCTCGGCTCCGAATCCTCGCGCTTTTTTCGCATCGGCAGGCGTGTCGGCATTCGTGCGCACCCGCAGGCGCCGGTTTTTGTCGGCCCACTTCATGATCGTCTCGAAGTCGCCAGACAGTTTGGGTTGCACCGTCCTGAGTTCACCGAGAATGACTTCGCCGGTGGTTCCGTCAAGTGAAATCACATCGCCGGGCCCGTACGACTTGCCGCCGACGGTCATGCGACTGGTCTTGTCGTTGATGTCCAGATCGCTGGCTCCGGCGACACAACAACGACCCCAGCCGCGGGCAACAACCGCCGCGTGGCTCGTCATGCCCCCGGTGCTGGTCAGAATTCCCGAAGCGCAGTGCATGCCATCGATATCCTCGGGACTCGTCTCGGTCCGGACCAGAATCACTTTCTCGCCGTCGCGCGTCCGTTTGACGGCTTCCTCGGCAGAGAAAGCCAGCTTGCCAACGGCAGCACCCGGTGATGCGGGGAGGCCTTTGGCGAGGACCGTTGCCGACTTTCTCGCTGCGGGGTCAAAACCTGGCAGCAGGAGTTGCGTCAGATCGCCCGCCGGGATCCGCATATAAGCCGTGTCTTCATCGACAAGTTTTTCACGGACCATATCGCAGGCGATTCGCACCGCCGCCATGCCGGTCCGCTTGCCGGTCCGCGTCTGCAACATGAACAATTTGCCGCGCTCGATCGTGAACTCGATATCC
>WPCK01246319.1_pt1 | contig 34122 bp, 21 predicted proteins | sample 5399851 | NCBI WGS metagenome assembly WPCK01 (sample SAMN12869471, study PRJNA574797) | sludge metagenome | isolation source: wastewater treatment of pH11 | place: China:Beijing | collected 2019-05-20
AACCCCACCGCTGAAGAAGGCCTCTGGGCCAGAAAAGGATGGGCCGGACGAAGCCAGTAACCCCGCCCGAAATGCCCGAAAACCCCCGCCAAACCAACCACGACACGCCCGAGCCATCCACACGTTCTGGCCTATAACCCCAGTTCTGACCACAACCCGAAAACCGCAACCCGGAAATCGCGAAGGCCCCTCAGATCACGGTTCTGAGGGGCCTTGCGAGCACCGCTTGGCTGATCAATCGACTAGACCGACGATCAAACACCATCGTGACGGATGGCCGTGCCACCTCACGGTGTCACGCTTACGATGTGATCTCCCGGACGCGATACGACTCCATAGCGTCACCTGTGGCACCTTGCGGTGGCACCGTATCGTTCTCCGGTTGATCGAGTCCGACTCCGCATCCCGCGCCGCCGATTCCCCATGTGGTTCTTTGGCGGTCAGACGATGGCCATCGGAGCGGACTTCCTCCCTAGTTCTATCCCCACAGCGGCTGGACCGCAAGCCAGGGAAGAAGGAATTTCGACGCTCGGCGTGTCGTCCACATTCGTCCACAGCCAAACCTGTGCAGCCTCGTTACTACCCACAGCGGTGTGGACAAAATCTGTGGATCTTGTCCTGTCAAGACATACCGATTCCACAGAACATGACGAAAGATGTCATGATGTCATCATGCCCAAAATCATTGGTGGATCCCTGCGCGAGCATCGAGAGCAAACTCGGCACAAACTCTTCGCCGCGCTATCCACCCTGATGACCGAACGCGGCTTCGACGCTATCTCATTCGCCGACATCGCTGCCGCCGCCGGAGTCGGGCGAACCGCAGTCTATAACCACTTCGCGGATAAAGAAGCACTTCTCATTGCGTTCATCTCTCACGAGACCGACCAATATCTGGCCAGCCTGAACCGGGCACTGGACAACCTCACCGATCCAGTCGAACGCCTCGAGACTTACGTGCGAGCCCAGTTGGGCCTCAAGCGGATTTTCCATCTTGCCCCAGGCCCCGACCTGCGCGCCGTGCTTTCGAAGTCGTCACAGCAGCGACTACGAGAGCACGTCGTCGCAGTCGAGTCGTTATTACGCGGCATCATCACAGACGGGGTGGAGCAAGGGATCTTCCCGCCTCAAGACATCGCCACGGCGGTGACTTTAGTCTCCAGTTGCCTTAGCGGACGCCAGATCCCCGAGCGCGATCCAGAACGCGCCGTGGCAGTCAAAGCGACAGAGGAATTCGTGCTGCGCGCCGTTGGCGCACCACGCTAAGCGCACCAAGTGAGGCAAGCCTCACCTATACAACCTCGGCATTATTGTGACATGATGTCAGTTAGATCCTGACCGTTTGTCATATCCCCACCTGACAGGTGGACAACTCGATTCCGGAGTTTTCATGACGTCATCGTCTCTTACAAGTCCTCACGCCCCGTTGTCGCAGCAGTTTCGTCTCGGTACGCGTCAAGCTCACGAAACTGCGGAAACCACTGGTTTCATCACCCGCTTGATGAGCGGCGAGCTGTCCGTGGCTGCATATGCGGACCTGGCCGCGCAGCAGTACCCGATCTACCGGGCGCTCGAAGAGGTCAGCGAAGCACTGCGGGCCGACGACCGTGGTGCCACATTGGTTTTCGACGAGTTGACCCGCACCCCATCCATTGAGGCAGACCTGGCTTTCCTCTTCGGCCCGCAGTGGTCGGAAGAGATCGACATCCTGCCGCAAGCAACCGCCTACGCAGATCGCATCCGTGAAATCGGAGGTGATCTTGCTGCCTACGCCGCACACGCCTACACCCGCTACCTCGGCGATCTGTCGGGCGGTCAGATCATCCAACGCATGATGCAGCGCCACTACGAGATGGGTGCCGAAGGACTCACCTTCTACGACTTCGATGAGATCCCGAAGGCCAAGCCGTTCAAGGACGTATACCGCGAGCGCCTCGACGCACTCCCGCTCACCGAGGACGAGCAAGCGGCAGCAGTCTCCGAAGCCCAGCATGCTTTCGCTTTGAACACTGAGCTTTTTGCGGCGCTCGGCGCTCGCCATTCCTGACTCGCGTTAATCGTCGCGTTCGGCCATCTTGGCGAGCATCTGGTTGTACTCGGCTAATTCCGCGTCGCCATCTCGATCAGCCCGTCGATCTTGGCGTTTCGCGGTGCGCTCGTCATCCTTGGTCCACCGCACCGCAACGATGATCGCCAACAGGATGGTGGGGATCTCACCGATCCCCCATGCGATTTCACCGCCGGTGCGTTGATCGGCCAGTGCGCTCGGTCCCCATTCCCGGCCGAGCCAACCAAACCAGTTGGCGACGAGCAGCGACTCTGACGACATGATCGAGACACCGAAGAATGCGTGGAAGGCCATCGTCGCCAACAGCAACACCAGTCGCATCGGGTACGCGGGACGCTTCCCGCCCGGGTCGATACCCACCAGTGCATTCGCAAAGAGGTAGCCCGCCAAGGAGAAGTGCAACACCATCGCCACGTGTCCGGCCGGAGTGCGCAGCGCCCACTCGAAGGCCGGGGTGAAGTAGAACACGATCATCGATCCGGCGAAGTTGATCGCGGCGACGATCGGGTGGGAGAAGAACTGCGCCCAGCGCGAATGCAACAAGGTCAGCAGCCATTCCCTCGGCCCTCGCGAGCCGTCGCTGCGATGCGGCAATGCGCGCAGCGCGAGCGTGGCCGGGGCGGCGCTGACCACGAGCAACGGTACGATCATCGCCAGCACCATGTGCTGCAACATGTGAGCGCTGAAGAGCACATGCCCGTAGAGCGCCAGTCCGCCGTTGGTCGTGTAGGCGAATACCACCATCGCGACCACCCACGATGCCGTTCGCCAGATCGGCCATCGGTCGCCGCGGCTGCGGAGCCGCACCACCCAGCGCACGTAGGTCACCACGCCTGCGAGCGCCGCGATGGCGAAGAGCACATCGGGGTTCCACTGTGTGAAATAGTTCGCCAAAGTCGGTTCCGGGGGCAGTTCATGTCCGGTGACCAAGAAAGCAGCCGTAACCGGTCTGCTGATTGATTCCTCTGCGGGCGGCGCCGTGCTGGACAGCGCTACTGCCACTCCGCTGATCGCGCCCATGGTGAGCAGTTCCACGGCGGAAAGCCGCCAGAAATTGCGTATCACCGAGGTCTTGGCCGCCCGGTCGGTGATGTTGCGGATGACAATGCGACGTTGCGCGGCGCCAAAGCCGACCAGTACGGCGAAGATGGCGGCTTTGACGATGATGAGCGCACCGTATCCGCTTCGCATTCCTTCCAAGGACCCCACGTTGACGATGGCGGCAGCCAGACCGGAAATTGCGACGATAACCGCCGCCCACAGCGCGACCGGAGAATAACGAGTGATAGCGGCGCTTAACTGCGAGCAGTCAAGCGAACCGCGGACCCACAACACGATGATCGCCCCGAGAGTCCCGATCCACAACGCGGCACCGGCCATGTGGACGAAAATCGCAGAGATCGCCAGCATGTGATTCCCGGCAGAGGCAGAGTGCCCTGCTGACGATTGAACGGCGAAAGCACCCACTACGCCCACTGCCGCCCAGGCCGCGCCGGTCGAAGTGGACGATCCCATCGCCACGGTGGTGACCACTGCTGCCAAGATCGGCACCATCGCGAGGGCTCGCCCGCCCTCTACCTGGGTGACGTACATTTCGATACCGGCACCGAATTCAGGTGAGGTGACAGATACGCCCATTGCCACCGATGCCGATGCGATAGCACGCACGAGAGCTGCAAGCGTCCACACTCCGCCGCTGATTCCGGCCAAGACGAGCCCGGCTCGAATCGCCTTCCCTGCCGGTGCGATACCCGCCGCAATGAGGAGTCCGCCCAGTGTCAACGCTGAGGCGAGTTCGGCGACGACTGTCGCAGTGGGCAACGTGTAGCGCGACATTGCCCCGGCATCGAGCAAAGCAACGGGGTCCAAGGCCCCGGTGAGCTTACCCAGGACCAGCGCTGCCACGATGGCCACCAGGGCGGCCATGGCCAGCACCGCGTAACGGTAGGTGTTAGCAAAAGTGCGCACGTTAATTAGCCTAGTGCGCTCGAGGGACAAGCGATGTGGATCGCGTCATTGACCTGCCAATCAAACCGGTTTAATGTGGTGCTGTCAGTGTCGACGCCGTCGACGTTCTTGCGATGCCCCCAGGAGCACACTCCATGACATCGACATCCGCGCCCGTCCCGCGGTCTGTGTCCACCAGTTCCCCGCAACAAGCAGGTACCAAACGAATAGCCCTAGGCACCGCCTTGGCGCTCCTGGTCAGCGGCGCGTTATCACTCGGTGCCAGCGCACCAGTTCATGCAACTGACGGTGACGCACCCGCGACTGTCTCAGAACTCGTCATGACCGGCGAAGGACAGCAACGGTGGCAGTCACTGCCGAAGTCTCGGCTCGTGCTCAATCCCTTTGATCGGTACGCACGCGGATCCAACGGCAGCCTGACCCGATACGACAGCGAAGTGTTCCAAAACTCCGGCCCGCATCTACCGGTGCGCGCGGCCTACTATGCGAATGACGAAGCACTCCGCTTCCCCAATCTGCTCACCACCTATCGCGCCGGCAGTGGCGGCAGCAGTCCCGGAACGACAGTACTCGACCAGCCTTACACCACCGCCAACGGGTGGACCAATGATCGCGCCACAGCAGCCTCTGACGGCACTCAAACGACGATCACCGTCAACAGCGGAAACTCATTCGGCGGCATCAACAAGACCGTGACTGTGGATCTGGAAGCCACACCCCTGATCACTGTCGATGTCGCAGCGTTGTCCGCCGACGCCCAATGGGCGTTCGAGGTCGGATCGACAAAATTCCTGCCCACCGACTCGACGGCCACCGGCCAGCACACCTACAACCTGGCCGCAGCCCTGGACCAGAGCGGCGTGCAGAACCTCGCGCTCAAAATCTGGGTGGCGGGCGGCACGGGCAAAGCAGTGACGCTGAACTCGCTGACGTTACATGGCGATGCGGACGCGAACCCGGCACACAATAAGTCCGTTCTGTGGCGGGACGAGTTCTCCTCGGCGGCCGATTGGTACGAGGGAAGTCAGGGCGCACAGGTGTCCTCAAATGGCGCACAGGGTCTTGTCTCCATCACTGCCGACGGTCGGACCCAAGATTATGGTTCCGGCGGCAAAGACTTCACTGTCGATGTGACGACCACGACGCGCGTTGCGGTCAAGGTCGACTCGGTCTCGCACGTGTGGGCGCTGCAGGTCCGCGACGGCGGGGACAGCAAGTCGATCCAGCAGAACACGACAGCGACGGGCTGGACTGAGCCGATCAACCTCGCCAGCCTCGTCGGAACCGGCACCAAGAATCTGCAATGGCGGCTCTTCACCAGCGGCAACCGACCATCTGGTGTGCTGGTGGACGAGATCATCGTGTGGGACGAGGCCGTCAATGCGCCGTGGACGGAGCCCGCAGCACTCGTCTCAGCAGACTCATTTGAAACCACCTGGACTGCCAGCGCCCAGACTTTCACAGGCGACTACGGCTCGGCCGGAACCATCACCGGACGTGATGTCTTCACCTCGACCGAAGCGATCGTCCGCGAGGTGGATACGCGTGCACTGACTGGCGACGCAGTCGTCGGCGGACTGCTCCAGGGCACTCCCACCTGGGACAATGCGAATAAACGTCTCACTGTCACCAATGCGAGCTTCGTGCAGGTCTACCAGTTCCCCGCGAGTGCGACGGTCACTTTCGGCGCAACGATAGCCACGGCGACCGGCCCGGCGACCTCTGGATCCGCAGCGTGGGCCACCGTGATACCGAGCGGCGCTGTGCATAAAGTCGCCATCGCGTTCGCTCCCGTGTCACGGCACGCGACGTTCGCACCTGAGATGACCACCGCAGCAGCGACCAGCGCCGCCACCGGCGAAGCACAGGCAGCATTCAACAGCGACCTGGATGACCGCATCGACGAGTTGGACGAGTTCTGGAACGACTACCTGGCCAAGGTGCCTCGTCCCACCGATTTCTCCTTGCACGCGGTTCCCGGATACGGCACCACCGAAGCCGATATCCGCGCGGCCTACTATCGCGCCTGGATCAACCTGCAACAGAACGTCATTCCGGCCACGCCGGAGACCAACTCGATGAAAGCGCAGTTGGGCACCGGGAAAGCCTCGATGTGGATGTCTGGCATCCCGGGCGCGAAGAATGTCGCGACCTGGGACACTCTCGTCGGCTTGCAGACTCTGGTGCATGCCGACCCCGAACTAGCGTGGGAGTCCTTCACCGGGATCATGGACTTCGTTCAAACAGAGGGGGATTTCGTCGGTGAGATCACCAACGACCCTGCCAAGGGCGGGGAGGTCTTGCCTTCTCGTAAAGCGCAGACCGCATGGGTGCTGTACAACGCGACCGGAGACCGGACAAAGCTCGAGGCAATATATCCGAAGCTGAAACTCGTCCTTGAATTCGCCAAGACGAACCTGCACTGGACCGTGAAGGATCGTGGCACCTACAACTACGAACAGCGCGACAGTGAGTTCGTCACCTCGTTGATCCTCGATCTGGAACACGCGAAGAAGATCGCCACTCTGCTTGGCGAAACCGCGGACGTGACACAGTGGGCGACAGACCAAGACGATCTGTATGACAAGTTCGACACCTGGTTCCTGCAGAACGGCACTTTCGTGCAGAAGGTGAACCTGTCCCGCGACGACGATCTGTTCGCCAGCGACCCGAAGCCCGGCGGGTACACGCCTGCGACCGTGACCGGCGTGAACTCCAACGGGGACACCTCCGTGGTCGCGACGTCACTCGCGTTGCCCGGGTTGTCCTCGAATGCGAAGCAGGCTTTGCTCGGACGGCTCGAGGACCCGTCGAAGCCTGGCGTGAAGTGGGCTGGTGGCAGCAGCCACTTCGCTGGCCTCGGCGACAACATCAAGGGTCCGAACATGAATTACTTCACCAAGGCGCTCCTCGACGAGGATCATGTCTCAAACGGGCTGAGCAAGGCGACGCAGTTCAATGAATCCATCATTCGTGACGTCGTGCGTTCCGGCTGGTTCGCGGAGGTATATCAAGGCGATGGCAATGGAACGAGCGATAAGCCACTGGTCGATGGTGTGCGGCCCTCCCTCTTCGGCATCGCCGCATTCGTCGATGCCGTATGGATCAACAACGGTTTCCGGATTTCGCTCGGTGACCCCTCGTTCGTCCAACTGTCGAACGACAACAACGGTGGCATCACCGGATTGAGCGTGCAGGGCAAGTCCTTGGATATCTCGCTCGGCTCGGAAGGGGTGACCTTTGGTGGCGAGATCTTCGACCGTTCCGGTCCGTGTGTTGCCGTGCCGGTGACCCCGGGAGAGACGATTGAACTGCCGCAACAGGAGTGCTCGTTCACGGAACCGGTCGGCACCACGACAACTCTGTCGCTTTCCACGTCCGAACAAATCGCGGGCGACGCACCCGGGCGCCAGGCCGTGGCAACTATCACCGTGACGCCGAATGCTGACGGATCGCCAGCACCTGCCGGTCAGGTCAGTCTTGATGTCGTGGCACCCCAAGCGACCAACCTGGGGACCGCGACGCTGGCTCAGGGCGCTGCCACATTGACCGTTCCCGCGGACTTGGCCGTTGGTACGTACACGTTGCGCGCGAGTTTCATTCCGGCAGTTCAGGACGAGTTCGCCCCGTCGCAGTCAGCCCCGGTCACATTGACCGTCAAACCGCAGTCCACTCAGCCTCCGGTTCAGCTGTCCCCGGTTGGCGTGGCCCTCTCCATGGACAAGACGAAGATCGCCGTGGGGAGCCGTCCTACCGCGACGGTGACGGTGAGCACGGCGGGGGTGTGGACCTCTGGCGTCGCAACCATCACGGTCAACGGTCAGGCTGTCGCACGAGTGAGCGTTCCAGCATCGAAACGTGCCACTGTACGACTTCCGGCCATCACCCAGGTTGGGCGTCACAGCATCTCCGCCCAGGTGGCTGCTACGTCGACCAGCCTGGCGGGCGCGAGCCCGACGTTGACGCTGCGTTCGGTCAAGGCAAAGCCGAAGGTCAAGATCAAGGCCAAGAAGAAGATCAAGCTCGGCAAGAAGATCAAAGTGACAGTGCGGGTCAAAGCGCCAGCCGGGCTCAATCTCAAAGGCAAGGCACGGGTTAAGGTCGGCAAGCACAAGGCTCGTACCGTCAAGGTCAATGCCAAAGGCCGTGCGAACGTCAAGATCAAGGTCACCAAGCGCGGCAAGCAGAAGATTCGCGTGAAGTACCAGGGGTCGTCGCACCTGAAGAAGGCGAATAAGGCGAAGAACCTACGGGTGCGCTAAAGCAGGCGGGGAGATGGCGCGGTGCCGAAGTGTGGAGCGGCACCGCGCCATTTCCTTTCCTGCGTATGGTGGGTCTTCCCTCGGCTGTGCATGAACGACCGGTCCACTCGTCTCACTCATCGAATATCCAAGCGTTCCACATCAAAGTGTCAGATGGATTTGCCATACTTGGCAGCACGGCGCTGTCGCGCGGGACGATCGGATTGCAAGGAAGTCAAACGAGGGGTGGAGTGAATTGATGGCATTCAACGGTGACGGAAATGTCTCCCCGCCCCTAGTTCCACCGACTCCACAACCAACCACTGACACCACACAACCACCGAGTGGCGCCCCATCGACTGGTGCCGCCGTCCCCGTGCCTGCGAACACATCGCCCACCGTGGCGGCGCCCGTTGCGGCGGGGCCACAGCGGGCAGCTGGACCGGCTTCGAGCACACCAGCTGTAGCCGCGACCCCGAGTTACTCGGCCTATCAGTCACATGATCGTGCCGCAATCGTCCCCGGTCGGGGAGTCATTCCCGATGCGGACATGGCCCGAGCTGAACGCCATATCCGCGATATCAACCACTTCTTCAGTCAACGTGTCGTAGGCCAGGACCGGCTGCGCACTGCGCTGGTATCGACCTTGCTGGCCGGCGGCCACATTTTGCTCGAGTCTGTGCCTGGTCTGGCTAAAACCACTGCGGCTGAAACCCTCGCCGCAGCTGTCGGCGGCACCTTCCACCGCATCCAATGCACACCCGACTTGATGCCGAACGACATCGTCGGAACCCAGATCTACAACTACGGCACGGGCTCGTTCACCACACAACTGGGCCCGGTACACGCCAACGTCGTGCTGTTGGACGAGATCAACCGGTCCAGCGCCAAGACCCAGTCCGCGATGCTCGAAGCGATGCAAGAACGTCAAACCTCCATCGGCGGTGAGGTATACCGACTTCCGCACCCCTTCATGGTGCTGGCGACACAGAACCCCATCGAAGAAGAAGGTACCTACGTACTACCCGAGGCGCAGATGGACCGGTTTTTGATGAAGGAGGTGCTGACCTATCCGACACCGGCTCATGAGATTGAAATCCTAGAACGCATCAGTAGCGGGCGACAGCAACATGAGTTGCCCCCTGCCCCGGTGACCTTGGCCGATATCGAGTTCGTCCAAGAACTCGTCTCCGGCGTCTATGTCGATGTGGCCATCAAGCGCTACATCGTGGATATCATCAACACCACCCGGTTCTCTGGACCGCGTCCCATTCCTGGGCTCTCTGACCAGTTACGCGTTGGCGCCAGTCCTCGCGGTGCCATTGCATTGATGAAGGTGGGACAAGCACTCGCACTGCAGGCGGGACGCACCTTCGTGATTCCCGACGACATCAAAGCATCACGCCACGCCGTGCTGCGCCACCGACTGGTACGTACCTTCGACGCCCTCGCCAACGGAATCCAACCCGAACAGATCATCGACGTCGTCTTCGACGCAGTCCCGGCCCCCTGACCGGACCATCATGGCCGACCATCAACGACTAGCCGAAGTACGCGCCCGGTTGGAGCTGCCGCTCCTGCGGCGTGCCGCAGGCCTGCTCGAAGGACGGCACCGTTCCATCTTCAAAGGTCACGGCCAGGACTTTGATGACCTCTCGCTATACAACCCGGGCGACGACATCAAAGACATCGACTGGAAGTCTTCGGCGCGGGCCGGAATTCCGATCATCCGCCGTTTCGTCCGCCAATCGAATCTGACACTGATTCTGGCTGCCGATACCGGACGACGAATGGCGGCGTTAGCCGCGAGCGGCACCGAAACCAAGGGCGACGTGATCAGTTTCGCGGCATCGATCATTGCGTATATCGCCCGGGATCGGGGCGATCGGGTGGCCCTCGTCGCTGGTGATGCCGACCGGATTGCGCAACGCCCGCCGCGGGCCAGCACCCAAGACCTCGAAGCCCTGTTGCACCAGCTTGAGTCCATGTATCGGGTCGAAGGCCCGGCCAGCGACCTGGATCGAGTACTGCACCGGGTCGATGACGCATTTCATCGCCGCAGTCTGCTCGTCCTGCTCACCGATGAATCCCAGCCAGCTGCAGAACTGCTGCCGGTGCTGCGCCGACTACGGGTACGACACCAGATCCTGGTGATCTCAGTGGCGGATGCCGACCCGTTCAACCCCGTGGTCGCGCCGCAGGGAACGACCGTCCGCGACGTCGATGGGACGCTGCAACTGCCCCCGTTTCTGCAGGACAACGCCGAGTTGTCCAGGGTCGTGTCGGTGGCCGCCAGACGCGCCCAAGAGAGTGTCCAAACGGTGCTGCGCGCCGCGGATGCGGACGGGATGATCACCCGCGGCACCGAGACCGTGCTGCCGGACCTGATCGAACTGCTGGGGAGGTACCGTCATGCCAGCAGATGAGATTATTGCGCCGGTTACCTATCCCCTGTGGCTCTTCTTCGTCGCCATAGCGCTGGTTGCGCTGGTGATTGTCGGGTGGATCGTGCTGGCACGTCTCACTCGCGCCCCGCGACAAAGTCCCATACAGTCACACACACCCGCCGCTCCCGTGTCAGACGGCAACCCCGATCGTTGGCACCGGGCCAGGGCACAGGCCCTCGAGAACATCGATGCGATTGCCACCCAGTTCGCTGCCGGCTCACTGACGGAACGTGATGTCCACCAGGAACTCGCCGCAGCGGTACGAGTCTTCACTGTGGCCCGTACCGGAGTCCCCGCTGAGACGATGACCCTGTCCGAGTTGCAGCGACACGGTGCTGCCAAGCCTGCCGCAGCACTGATCTCAGAACTCTATGGCCCGGAGTTCTCTGTCGAATATCAGATGCCTGCTTCCCAGGCACTAGAACGCGCTCGTGAGGTGGTCGCACGATGGTGACCTCCGCCTTCTCGCTGGTTCAGAGTGCCTCGGCGCTGATCGATTCCACCCCCACTCCGGACGAGCTTGTCGAGACCACAAATACGATCGCGGCGGGCAGCACTGTCACCAGTTCGCTGCAATGGCCGTGGTTGCTCGGCGTTGTGGCAGTCGTCACGCTCGCCGTGGTGCTCGTCGTCACCACGCGCGCACGACGCCAAGGTGACACCACCACGGGTGCGGGACTTCGCACCCGGTGGGTCGCCAACTCGGCTCGGCTAGCCGCAATCCCAGGTTTCACCACTTGGGTGCGCAAGTATCGCTGGTGGCAGTGGCTAGGTGCGATCAGCGGTGTGACAGCCCTGGCCGGGCTTGGTGTTGTGGCGGCTCGTCCGGTCACAGTCGAGGTGAAACAAACCACGATGAGCACTCGCGATATTGTGCTGTGTCTCGACATTTCCGGGTCCATGCTCGAATATGACCGCCAAATGGTCGACGTCTTCGGTGAACTGGTCGAGGGGTTCGACGGCGAACGCATCGCACTTTCGATTTTTAACGAGACCTCCCGCACGGTCTTTCCCCTCACCAATGATTACGAGCTGGTCGCGAAGCAACTCGACATCGCCTATGAGGCGCTTGATCCTCTCGTGCTTGACTACGCATCGGCCACCGTGATCGACCGCTACCTGGCGTTCACTGAAGGCACAGCGCTGACTTTCACCCAGTCGTCGCTGATCGGCGACGGCCTGGCAAACTGTGCACTGCTTTTCGACGATGCGGGGGATCCCAACCGGTCACGTTCCATCATTTTGGCCACGGACAATGACCTACGCGGTGAACCTGTCTACACGCTCTCCCAGGCCGCTGAACTGACTCGTTCGAAGAACATCGAGCTCAATGCGCTCTACGGTGCTTCCAGTTGGGTGCTCAACCCCAACGTCGAACGCGACTACCAGCACGTGGTCGAAGACGCGGGCGGCTACTACTACCGAGCCGATGACGCGGCAGCTGTCAGCGACATCATCTCGCGCGTGCAGGCACAACAGGCCATCGACCTTGACGCCGCCCCCGAGGTCACCCGCAGCGAGCACCCGGGAGGATGGCTCGTCCTCGCCGTCGTCAGCCTCGGGGCGCTACTTCTGGTGCAGGGGAGGTTGCGCGAATGACCTTCCAGCCAATCTTCCCGGTCGCGGTCACAGTGACGATCGTGATCTTGTTCGCTGCGGCATGTTTTTGGGGTTGGCGCCGTACGACCAAGACTTCCCAGTCACGAGTCGCCACATTGCGCTGGGCGGGACGGTTCCTCCTGGTACTGCTCGTCGCAGTGATGACTCTCGGCCCTTCCGTGCCCCGCGACGAGGTCGACACCTACTCGTCGGGTGTGGAGATCTACTTTGTGGTGGACCGCACCGGTTCGATGGCCGCGGAAGACTACCGCGTCAGTGACGGAGAAGACGAGATCATCACCACTCGTCTCGATGGCGTGCGCTCCGATATCCGTGAGATCGTCGAGGCGTATGTGGGTGCGCGTTTCTCCATCATCAGTTTTGATTCGGTGGCATCCCAGCAGTTGCCGTTGTCCTCGGATTCCCGTGCGGTGATCGCTTGGGCCGATACCGTGCGCCAGGAACAGACGATGTACTCGCAGGGGTCGCTCGTCGACCGGCCGCTCAATGCGCTGACTCGTGCACTGCAAGACTCAATCGAGGACAACCCCGAGCACGAACGTCTGGTGTATTTCTTCTCCGATGGGGAGAACACCGCCGAAGGAACCCCGATGTCATTTTCTGGGCTGGCTGATGCGATCGATGGTGGTGCTGTGCTTGGTTACGGCACCGCCGAGGGCGGCAGGATGCAGGTCTACGACCCATCGGGAGTCGAATCCGGTTACATCACCGATCCAACCCAGGAGGGTGAGCCGGAGGCGGTATCGGTTCTAGACGAGGAATCGCTGCGCGGCATCGCCGGCCAACTGGCGATCGACTACGTGCTGCGGGATGGGACCGCGTCGCTGGCGGACTCCCTCGGTGCGGTGGATCCGGATTTCGCTGTGATCAGTACCCAGCGCACGGTGACGGTCTATCAGTTGATGTTGTGGCCGTTCGCATTGCTCGCGCTGGTGTTGGTGGTGTTTGATCTGGCCGGTGCAGGCGGACGAATTGCTCGACCAGTGGGGGTGGTGACGCGTGGAGACGTATGAGGTCTTGCGTCAACGTCAACGTCGGCGGCGGCACATCTGGTTCTGGTCGACATTGCCGCTGGCCTTAGCGATGTTGCTGGCCGGGCTCGGCGGGTTGGCTCTCTACGGCGGGGCCGGATGGGCGGTTCGCGCTTACCAGCAGGAGAACTTCAGTTCCGCGCGCTCCACGTGGGAACTGCTGAACGTGCAGAAAGTCATCGAGCCGTGGCGCGCGCCTTTTGGCTCTGGAACAGCCGCTCTGGCTTCCGGTGACTACCAGCGTGCACAGCTGGAACTCGGCCGGTCCTATCAGCGCACGCCGGAATTGCCTGCTGCGTTGGTCGACCAGCCTGAGTCGGCCGAGCATCCTCGGTGCATGGTCACACATAATCTTGCCTTGGCGTACGAGGGTGTGGCCGATCTCTATGTCACGTATGCGGAGGCCGAAGTCGCGCAGGCGCCGCTCGCCGAGGAACCCGCCTCGCATATCGACAACGCCATTGCCTGGTACGAGCGGGCCATTGAGGACTACGAGACCGCCATCAGCATCCGCACTCAGGATGGCTGCTTTGACGATCCACCTGCGCGCCAGCGAGAGGAAGAAAAACGCGATGCCGCGCAGGAAGCTCTGGACGAGCTGCGCGATCCGCCTGAACCCGAGCCAGAGGAGCCCGAGCAGGGCGATTCCGACGAGCCGCCACCTCCGGATTCGGAAAACCCCGATGACGAGGATGACACCGGCGAGTCCAATACGGACGAGGACAACCCGAATGACGACCCGGAGAACGAGCAGGATGAGCCAGGGCCGGATTCCGATGACGAGTCAGATCAACAGGGCGATTCTGAGCAGCCTCTGACGCCGCAGGAGCAGCAGCGCCGGGAAGAATTGCATGAGCGTCAGCGCCAGGCACAGGAGCAGGCGGAACGCGAGCGCGCGCAATCGGGTCGCCAACCTGCTCCGCAGCGCCGCTGGTAGGGCGCCAGTCACAGCAAGCCGTAGCCTGCTATAACCAATTGTGGCCAGGTTTTGTAGTTGTGGTCCGGGCGTTTACCGGCCACTTTTACAAAACCTGGCCACAACTACGCAGTCTGCTGGCCAAATCCGCACGCGACTATGGTCGGCGGCTATGGACCGCTGCCCACGTTAGCCGCAAGATGAGTCAGCGCACCTGCTTCTTCTTCAGAACCGTCTTGGCGTTCTTGGTGTACTTGCCTGTCGCCTTGTTCGGCGTGTAGGTGACGGTTACCTTCTTGCCAGCCCACACCTTGATCTTGACGACGTTCTTCGCGTTCTTCTTGATCTTCCTGGTAACGGTCCGTTTGCCGTTCTTCAGCGTGATCTTTCCAGCCACGACAGGAGCCTTGCCGACCTTCACCGTGACCTTCACCCGGCGGACGTCACCCTTGGCAGGCTTCTTCATGACCTTGGCGTTGAGCTTGACCTCAAGTTTCTTGACCTTAGCGGTCTTGTCAGAGGTGGCGGCAGCAGCGGTGTATCCAGCGGATGTTCCAGTGACCTGAACGCTGAGTCGCTTACCAACGACATCGGTGGTGACGGTGTAGGTGGCAGAGGTAGCGCCCGCAATAGCCTTCTTGCCAGCGAACCACTGGTAGGTGACCGTCTCAGGAGCCTGTTGCCAGGTTGGCTGAGCGGTCAGTTTCTTGCCCACGTTGGGCTTGCCTTTCACCGTCACAGTCGGCGCAGCCAGGGTGCCTGCGGCCACGGTCACCGGTGCTGAGGTTACGGTGACCGGGAAGTAGTCATTGGACGAGTATGCCGCCTGCACCGTGATGGTGGCGTTAAGCAGTTCCGGGGTCAGTGAGAGCGTCCCGCCGGTAGCACCCGCAATAGTGGTCTCGCCGGAGAACCACTGGTAAGCAACAGTGGTTGAAGCAACGACTGCCGAGTTCGCAGTGAGAGTGGAGCCGACGACCGCATCACCGTTGATCGCTACGGAACCAGGAGCTTCGACCTTGCGGAAGTCGTAGGTGGTTCCGGCGGCAGTGAACGTTGCCACTGTTGCTTCAGCAGGTGTTTGGCTGTTCACGTCAGCAGAGCTGAAACCATAGGCATCGATCTTCACAGCGGAACTGTGCGATTCGGCGGCAGTTTCCAGGATCGCCACGATTTCAGCAATGGGTCGTGACAGGTGGGCTGCTAGCAGAACTTCATCATCGGCATTGCGAATATTACGTGAGGTGGTCCACTCGTCCACATCGGACTCGACGTTCTTGCGTAGCGTGGTGAAGTCAGCCTGGTCACCAGGCAGGTCCTCTCTCTGAGGTCCCCAATACAGCGGAATTTGATACCAAGCCGTACCGACCTCGACAGTTGCTTCAATGTCCAACGAGTCAACCAGCTCGGTCAAGGAATCGACATTGTCGACGCCCTTGATGATCTGGTTCTTGCCGTCAAGATGCAACCCATCAGCACTCACAGAAACGCCGTCAAGGTTTTGGCGGTCCCACTGTCCCTGGTGCCATTGGTCGTAGTTGTCAGAATTCGGAGCAATGCTCGAGAACAACACACGTTCTACAACTGGTTCCCCAGCGGCGGTGGCGGCGGTCGCGAACCCGCCTGTCAGAGCAACTGCCAAAGCGGCTGCTGATGCGATGGTTTTCCGTAACATCGGGACGATTCCTTTACGATTCGATACTGTTCCTCTTCCATCAGCGCACACGCAAAAGCATGCGCTCAGGTGTTTTCACCCTACAAGGACCATAGGAAAACGTCACGGGATGTTCGTACTGACTGGATAGAAAGCCGTAGCGAATACGCAGAAACGGGTAAATCTCAACCCCAGACTAAGCCGCGGCCCGGCTCCTCCAGCACCGCAGCGATATCAGCAAGCACCCGCGCACCGAGTTCTCCGTCGACTAATCGGTGATCGAAACTCAAGGCAAGTTGCGTCACATGACGGATTGTTATCTCGCCCTGGTGGACCCAGGGCTGTTCGCGAATTGCACCGAAGGCCAAAATGGCGGCCTCACCTGGATTCAGAATCGGGGTACCCGTGTCGATCCCGAACACACCCACGTTGGTGATGGTGATGGTGCCGTCGCTCATGTCCTGCGGTCTGGTCTTGCCTGCACGGGCGGTACTGGTAAGGTCTCCCAGGGCCTGTGCCAGTTCCAACATACCCATTCGGTGAGCATCCTTGATGTTGGGCACCACCAAACCACGTGGAGTCGCAGCAGCAATACCGAGATTCACGTAGTGCTTGTAGGCGATCTGCTGGGTGGCCTCGTCCCAGGAAGCGTTGATCTCTGGGTGGCGGTTGACGGCAAGCAATAGCGCCTTCATCGCGATCAACAGCGGTGTGACGCGCACCCCGGAAAATTCCCGGTCCGCTTTGAGCTGTGCCACCAGGCGCATTGTCTGGGTGACGTCGACGGTGTGAAACACGCTCACGTGCGGTGCCGTGAATGCGGATGTCACCATGGCCTCGGCAGTGCGCTTGCGCACCGACCGCACCGGGACACGGGTCTGGCGGCCATCGGGGGACACCTCGCCGTCAGCGAGCCACGGCTGATCGTCACCCGGGTAAGTCGCCAGTTCACGAGCTTGCGCTTGGCGCTGATGCTGCAGCACGTCTTCGCGGGTGATGATTCCTCCTGGGCCGCTCGCAGCCACCGACGCCAGGTCGATACCCAGTTCACGAGCCAGCAATCGCACCGGAGGCTTTGCCAATACGTGAGCGTTCGCTGGCCTACCAGAACGCTGGTGGGCGGGAACTGAAACCGCTGCGCGGGATGCCGGGCTCACCTCGGTGGTTGCAGGACGAGTTGGCTCCGTGGCTGTTGCGGCGACGGTGGGCTGCTGCCGCCGGCGGCGCGGTGCGGCTTCTTCGCCACCCGTGCCATAACCGACAAGGACCGAACCCGAATTGTCCGGCTCGTCCGAGGCCGCTGCTGGGTCGCCTTGCACCGAGCCGGAGTCATCTGAGCTCGTGGAATCTGAGTTCGGATCGGTATCGATGACGATGATGGGGTCGCCAACATTGGCCGTTTGACCTGCAGAGACGAGGATTTCGGTGACCACACCTGCGAAGGGACTGGGCAGTTCGACCAGCGATTTGGCGGTCTCGATCTCGACGATGACCTCGTTGACTGCCACCGTGTCGCCCACGGCGACCCGCCATTCGACGATGTCCGCCTCGGTTAAGCCCTCGCCAGCATCTGGCAATTCGAACTTCTGGTAAGTCGCCATGTTTTATCCTCTCAGTACCCTCGCGGCCACGCTAGACGGCCCTCGTCAGCCGTTCAGTACGCCAGGACGCTGTCGATGGCGTCCATGACCCGCTCAAGTCCGGGCAGGTAGTCATGTTCAATCTTCGCTGGTGGATAGGGGGTATGGAAACCTCCCACGCGGGCGACCGGCGCTTCAAGGTGATAGAAGCACTCTTGCGTGAGTCGGGCGGCGATCTCTGCCCCTGCACCGAAGAACACGGGAGCCTCGTGCACCACCACGCAGCGGCCGGTCTTTTGCACTGATTCGATCAAGGTGGGGAAGTCGATCGGGGAGATTGCTCGCAGGTCAATGACTTCGATGCTCGTGCCCTCAGCCGCGGCGCTTTGCGCGACTTTCAACGCGGTGACCACGGTGGGGCCGTAACCGATCAAGGTGACGTCGGTGCCTTCACGCACGACCTTGGCCGTATTCAACGTGTCGAACTGCGTCGCGACAGATTGGCCGGTGGCATAGGGACCGGCGGACAGATCGACATCGCCCTTGGCCCAGTACTGCCCCTTCGGCTCGAAGAACAGCACCGGATCGGGGCACGCGATGGCTTCTTGCAACATGACGAATGCATCAGCCGGGTTGGCTGGCGAGACCACTCGTAGCCCGGCGGTGTGCGCGAAGAGCGCTTCCGGGGATTCACTGTGGTGTTCGACGGCGCCGATTCCGCCGCCGTAAGGCACGCGGATGACGACGGGCACGGTCAATCGCCCACGTGAACGGGCGTGCAACTTGGCCAATTGGGTGGTGATCTGGTCGAATGCCGGAAAGATGAAGCCATCGAATTGGATTTCACACACCGGGCGGTAGCCGCGCAGAGCCAACCCGATGGCGGTTCCGACGATGCCCGATTCGGCAAGTGGCGTGTCGACAACCCGGTCTTCACCGAATTTGGTCGCCAGGTCTGCCGTGACACGGAAGACTCCGCCTAACGGGCCGATGTCTTCACCCATCAACAAGACCTTGGGATCGGCGGACAGTGCAGCCTCAAGCCCCGCATTGATCGCCTTAGCGAGCGGGATACGTTGCTCAGCCATCAGTGCCCTCCTTCACTGTCGGCCAGATCGCGTTCAAATCCCGCGAACCAGTCTCGTTCGGTTTGGTTGATCGCGTGCGGTGTGGCGTAGGCATGGTCGAACATGGCGGACGAGGCCGGCCGGCCCAACGAACGGACGTAGGTACGCAATTCGGCGGCGAACTCGTCCGCCTCACGGGTGACCTCGGTGTGGAAGGGCTCGTCCCAGGCCCCCATAGCGCGCAATCTGGCCACGACCCGCTCAACCGGATCCCGCTGACTCCAGTACTGCTCTTCGTCAGTGCCGCGGTACCGGGTGGGATCGTCCGAGGTGGTGTGCGCTCCTTGCCGGAAGGTCACGGCTTCGATGAAGGTGGGACCGCCGCCGTTGCGAGCTCGTTCCATTGCCTCACGAGTGACCGCATGGACTGCCAGAACGTCGTTGCCATCGACGCGCACGCAAGGAACGCCGAATCCGGCGCCGCGGCGCACCAGTGGCCCGCGGTATTGCCGAGTTCCGGGCACCGAAATCGCCCACTGGTTGTTTTGACAGAAGAACACGACAGGGGCTTGGTTGACTGCGGCGAAGTTCAGCGCCTCGCTGGTGTCGCCTTCCGAAGTGGCCCCGTCGCCGAAGTACACCATGACCGCAGCGTCCGTATTGGGATCGCCGGTAGCGACGAGTCCATCGCGTTGGATGCCCATCGCATAGCCGGTGGCGTGCAAAGTGTGGGCACTGATCACCAGCGTGTTGAGGTGGACATGGTGCTTCTCGGTGTCCCAACCGCCGTGGTCGACCCCGCGGAAGAGATGCAGTTCTTCTTTCAGCGGCACACCTCGCACCTGCAGGACACCGTGTTCACGGTAGGCGGGGAAGATCCAGTCTTGGGTGCGCGTAGCGTGCACCGAGCCGATCTGGGCAGCTTCTTGTCCGCGTGCCTGCGTGAATAGTGCGAGTTCTCCGGTGCGTTGTAATGCGGTGGCTTCTTCATCGAAGCGCCGCATCAACGCCATATCTCGGTACCAGGTGCGCCACGTTGCCGCGTCGACATCTTTGACGAGATTACGGTAGTGGTCCCATTGTGTGTCCGTGTTCTCGGAGCCGTCGGGCAGGACGAGTTGCACGGTGGGTTCAGCCTCATTGTGTGGCAGCCAGGGGGTTTCCGCCATGAATGATCCTTGTCGTCGGTGTAACTTACGCTAGCGTAACCTACGCAAGCGTAACTAGCGAGACTTAAGGCCCTCCAAAACCGATCCGCTCGTTTTGTAGGAACCCGACTAACAGCGTCCGCGTCCGCGACTAACGGCGTCGAGTCCCCTACTAACTGCGTCGAGTTCCCTACTAACGGCGTCCGAATCGGAGCCTGTCGACGGTCAATCAGCACAAAACGGCAAATGCTGTACACTCGAACAGTGCGTACTAATTGAACGGTCGCAATCCAGCGACGTTCAACACCACAGCACCGCAGTATCTTCGATGTGATTGGCACCACCACAGGGACTGCACGTGTTTTTTGTACTTGTCCCTCATGCGACCGGCCAACGGTGGCACGGTCTCAATTGAACGAATCGGTTTCTCACATCGCTTTCTCCGCATCTCCCGCAGTTTTCGACTCGAATATCTCACTGAACTGGCAACAAGCCGCTGATGATGTTCACGTCGCCACATTCGCCCGCGAATTCGCTGGTCACGTCGTGACCAACCGCACGAATTACGTTACGTATGGCCCACAGGGTCAACGAATCGGGGCATCGAAGTCGCTTGAGGCTGCTCGTCTCGCGCTCGAAACATCCATCAAACTTCCCGCATCGTGCTGCGCTCACACACCTGAGAGCACAGCGGTTTACGGGACAACTCCGCACCGGCGTCGTCGGTGCGGTATCGAAGACCACACCGGTGGTCACAGAACAACGAAGGAATGACGTCATGGCCACAGGCACCGTCAAATGGTTCAACTCCGACAAGGGCTACGGATTCATCGCTCCCGATGATGGCTCAGCCGATGTATTCGCGCACTACAGCGCGATCCAAGGTAGCGGACACCGCAACCTGGTCGAAGACCAGAAGGTCGAGTTCGACACCGAAAACGGTCAGAAGGGCCCGCAGGCCACCAACATCCGCGCGCTCTGACATAACCGTCCGCTGAGCGCACTAGTGCGCTCGGCGTCACGAACCAATGGCGATTGGTGCACGCATCTCATGGGCGTGCACCAATCGACCGCGGGGTCGACCGTTTTGGCGCTTCGCGCCTGCGCGCCTCGGCCCTTCGCATAAGCGATCGGCAATTGCCTTTGGCTTCATACCGGTCACCGGGTGGTGACCGATTCACCAGGCAGGAGCCGACCATGAGCATTACTGACGTACCTAACCAAGTGGGAACCCACCGCCAAAAATATATGCGGCCAGAGGATTTCCCCGAGATGACCAGGGCTTATATGCAGGTCTCCCAGGTGGTACGGGAAACCGGGCTGCTCCGCCGAGCACCCTGGTTCTATTCCATGGTGGCGGCCGCGTTGGCCGTCAGCCTCGGTGGGATCATCACCGGATTCATCCTGCTTGGCGACAGTTGGTTGCAATTGCTGATGGCTGGCGCTCTTGGCGTTTGGTTCACCCAGGTGGCTTTTCTCGCTCACGAAGCAGCACACCGTCAGATCTTGAGTGCTGGACCGGACAATGACCGGCTTGCCCGGATTCTCATTGCCATCGTCGGCATGAGTTATTCCTGGTGGGACAGCAAACACACTCGTCACCACGCCAATCCGAATCGGGTGGACAAAGACCCTGACATTGCGGTGGACACCATTTCCTTCCTGGACGAGGACGCCGCGCAGGCGCGTGGGTTCCGACGGTTGATCACCCGGAAGCAGGGGTGGCTGTTCTTCCCGCTGCTGACGCTATTCGGTTTGAATCTGCATTACTTGAGTTTGAAACATCTTTTCAGCCGGGGGCCCGTGAACAAGCGGTGGCAGGAACTCGGCATGATCGCGGCGCGGTTCGCACTGGTTTACACCCCGATCTTCTTGCTGTTGCCGCTCGGCATGGCTTTTGCCTTTGTGGGTGTGATGCTGGCGGTGTTTGGGGTGTACATGGGTGCGTCGTTTGCACCGAATCATAAGGGCATGCCCGTGATCGCGCCGGATGCCAAGTTCGATTTTTTCTCCAAGCAGGTGCGAACGTCCCGTAACATTCGCGGTGGCTGGTGGGCCACCTGGTTGATGGGCGGGCTGAACTACCAGATCGAACACCACCTGTTCCCGTCGATGGCCCGGCCACATTTGGCGAAGACGCGCGAGATCGTGCGCGAATTCTGCGCGAGCCGCTCCGTGCCTTACACCGAGACATCGCTGTGGCGCTCCTACGCCATCGTGATCGGCTACCTCAACGAGGTCGGACTGGCTGCCTCTGACCCCATCGAGTGCCCGATCGTCGCGCAATACCGCCGGGTCTAGCCCTGCGAGCGAGCTCCGATTCACTGATCACTCTTGTAGTGGCTACTATGCCGGGATCTGTTACTCCTGATGCTCTGAGAGCCACGCGTCGAGTGTGTCGCAAAGTCCTTCGATTCTGGCGTGTGGCAGCAAGATCTTTCGCCTCACAGTCTTGCCGTCTCTGAGCCCCAGTAGAAGCATGTTGAACAAGGGCGACCGTGAAAGTTCTGGCAAAGTGTCTCCCGCTCATAATCGATTTCCTGTATGGATAGGCAATGCAGGGTAGTCGTACGGCGAGGTCAGCCCTGGATTCGTAACACGTCACGGGACACCAGTACCCTTCGACGCCTATAGATCATCCACCACAACAATCCCCGCACCATCGGAATAGCAACAACAAAGCAGCCCAGAATCGGCCAGACAAATCGCGTCTCCGGGTCATCTTTTACCCACGACCGAGCCGCTACGAAAAGAGGTAAGAGCACTAATGAGCGCGGTACCAGTTTTCTCAACGGACTCCTAGAACCCACATGAGGATGCTTGCAAAGCCCGTGAACTGGGAAAGTGGTGTGCCCTTGGCATTTGTCTCAAAACCTTAGCGGAGCATAAGCACAGAATGCTGGTATTTTTCTACTTATGCTACATCCCACCAGCTTATTTCGCCACCAGGTCCACATATCGCTATCGGGCTTCCATCCAACCTCTCAAGTTGCCATGATTCGAAGTCATCGTCTGGGTAAGCCACCAGCATTAGTTCTGAATCAAACACTATGGTGAGCGTACTTGCATCCTTGTCTAGCGAGATACTTAGCAGTGTTGCTTGAGTTTGTTCAGCCAATTTTTTAACTATAGGATCGCTGACTATAGATTCGGTCAGGCCGCGCCACAATTCCTTTTTTCCGGCATAAATGCCAATGTTTGACATTAACTTCACACTAATTTCTTCAAAGCGGAATGTCACCTGGAAATCGATCACTAACTGGAGCGGCTGTCTTCCTTGTAGAGCGGATTGCACGTCATGTATATCTTTGAGCATCGGGAATCCTTGCTGTGAAAACCTACCAAGGTATCCAGCCGGTAGGGATGGTGTACCTGCCAAACCTCGAAATCGGGAAATGCGTATCTGCCCTCGATCCGGGCTTGCCAGCCGCGTTCAAAGGTTGTCCGTGTTTATTCGTGAACCTCACATATCCATGCTTGTAGCGCTTTGTAGGTGCCATTAGACGCACAGACCGCTTGCTCAGTGGATCCTGATATACCCACCCTTTACCGTTGCGCGCGGGTAATGCGGGCCAGTTACCCGGAACGCCCTTTGGCTTCCAAGTCGCCGTTGGTTTCTTGTGTGGGCTCAGATTGCGGGATACAGATCCAACCTTGCCTTTTCCGCCCTTGATTTTCTTCAGTACCTGTTTTCCACCGCGCCACACCCATTTTCCGCCAGTAACCACCCCTCTAACAATTATCGTCCAATATTTACCCGTGAGATCATGCTTGTTGATGGGGTCTTGTGGGTAGGCGTATGCGGTGGTGTTGCCTCCTCTGACGGGGTCAGTGGAGGTGAACAGTCCGGTGACTGGGTTATAGAGGCGTACTCCCATGAGGGTAAGACCCGTGGAGTGGGTGGCGCGTTCTTTGCCACCCTTCCAGCCGTAATTGATGTCACCTATTGGCGAGTATGCCGACGGGGTGTTGCCGTATTCGTCGTAACTGGATAGTCCTGAGATAGCGCTGATTTGGTTGTTTTCAACAGTGATGGTTGCTGCTACGGAATCCCAGGGATCGATGATGTCGACAGCAAGAGTAGTGCCAGCAAGCTGAGCACCAAGGTCGCCGGCGATGCTGTTGGTGTATCGGGTCAGAGTGCTGGTGCCATTTTTGGTTGTTGTAGCCCATGCAGGGTTATCGCCAGTATCGGAGTAGCCGTGGGTGACCGTTTCGGTTACTCCGCCCACGCCAGGACGGGTCTCAGCAGAACGGCGCGATAAAGCGTCGAGGGTGAAGGTAGTCGCACCGCCTGACTGTTGGATAGATCGGGCGAGGTCGTTGTCGTAGTAGCCGATAGTGATCGGTCCCGCGCTTGATCCTCCTGCAACCGTATCGAAGTCGGGTATGGACGTTTGACGTCCTAGTGCGTCGTACTCGTACTCTTCAATGCCATCGCTTCCATAAACAACCCGATCAGCTGCGTCATACTCCCAGGTTCTTGGGTCTAGCCAAGCACCACCTGTAGAGGTACAACTTCCGCCGAAGCGCCTTTTATCCAGTAACGTTCGGTTACCGTTAGCATCAAAATCGTAGTATCGCTCTTCACAACCGTGGACGGTTGCGTCAGTGACCTTAGTGAGTCTGTCAGCGCGGTCGTAGGTGTAGGTGACAGTGCGTTCTCCACCAACGCTCGCTGGACCATTGATCCATGCCTTCTTTCCCTCGTTGTTCCAGCCTGTGGTCCATGCAGCGATGGGTATGCCGGTTGAAGTGGCATAGGTCAGGGTTGTTTGTTGGCCGGTGCGATCGAAAGCGTTGGTTTGTGTCAGACCACCGGGCGAGGTTTGGGTGATCATGTCACCAATACCGTTATAGGTCGCGGTCCATTCGCCCATGCCTGTGACTGTTTGAGAGGTAACGAAACCTCGATAGTCGTTTGTCGTGTTGTATCCGTAGGCGGTGGTTCCGTGTGGATCCGTAACTGTCGCTACCCGCCCAGCGGCATCATAGGTTGTTGATGTGGTCGAGCTGTTAGCACCTACTGTGCTGACGTGTGAGGTGAGTCGTCCCCATGCATCGTAGGTGTCTGCCTCGCTTGCTAGTTGAGTACCAATTGAGTCCACTGTTGCTGTCGTGGCAAGGTCCCCTGTGACACCGGAGTAGTAGTACATGGTTTTGGGCACACTGGTGGAACCCACAAGCCCACTGGTCACAGTCGTGGAGGAGAGTTGCCTTCCTACGGTATCGAAGGTACTGGTCGTGGTGCGGGTTGTCGTACCTTTGGTTTCGATGGTCTCTTCGACAGCAAGATAGTGGTTGTATCTGGTGATGTGTTCAACCGGCAAGGTCGACCCGCCATACCAGGTACGGCACGTCAGTCCTGCCCAGGCGGCGTGCTTTGCGCCTCCACCGCAGGCCTGGTTGGGAGACGATTGCGCATCGGCCGTGTAATAAGAGAAGAAGATCGTCCCTTCATCGCTCCCGTTTGATTTAGGTTGGCGTTGCTCGACCATTCGTCCTTGGTCGTCATAACGAGTCTTGGCAGTGATCTGACCCCCACCAGCCAACACCGTGGTCGAGGTTGTGACGGCGCCTAGTGTCCATCCAGATGTCGAACCGGTTGGACTGGTGCCATCAATAGGGTCGTAGCCCGTTCGACTTTGGGAGAGTATCGGTTCCCCTGTTGGAAGGGTCGCTTCCGGATCCCACGTCGCGGTATCCGGCCCAGCACTCGTGACGGTAACTGTAGTGGGCTGACGCCAAGGCATCTTGGTTGCTGGGTTGATGCCCTGCGTAGGTGCGCCTTCGTCGTAGTCGGTATGCGTATGCCGGCGCATCAGGCTGATAGTTCCGTCTTGCTCTCGCACTTCACGCACCGGTTCCCACACGTCGGTGATCAGGGTTCCAGCAGGCGTCAGGACAGTTCCTGCTGCGATTGTGTCGGTTCCGATCGTGATGTCACTGGACGCTTTAACTTCCGTGTTGTAGCGGGTGATCGTAGCGAAGTGATCAGAGTTAACTGTCTGGCCGTTTAAGATTGCTTCCTTGATCAACGCTGTGCCGCGCTCGTCGATTTCACGTACGACTTGGTTGCTTGTGTCATAAGTGGTCGACGTAGGTTGCCAGTCACCGGCCCCATAGACCGCGGTGTTGATAACGCGGCCCTCGTCATCGGTGAAGAACAGGTCAGCGTGACGCAAATCCTCCGCGCTAGGTGTCGTCCCCACTGTCGATGCGCGGTCCTGACCCCACACCGCGAACCCATGTGTTGGAGCAGAGTCTTGGCCCCACTGGCTAACCTCATTATCTGACAGATCAGGCATACCGGTGGCAGTAAGTGGAAGTCCGTAGCCGAATTTCGACAGGATAGTTGTTCCTGTTCCTGTTGGATTCGGGCGAGACACCGAGACGAGTGCACCTGCATAGTCCGAGCCCATTGACCCGGAAGCGTAGGAGAGTTGGAAGGGCTTGGGTGCGAGGGCATTGTTTAGCTGGGTAGCAACTGTCGCGGGCGTGATGGATGTCAGTGTCGATAAACCACCGACGACAATCGGGGCACCGTAACCGTATTGGGTCACGAGGTTGGACCGCGGGTCAGTAACCGAAACGAGTCGGCCATTGAAGTCGTATTTGTACTGGGCAACAGTCACTGTCGCCATAGCTCCACTACCATCACTGGCTGTGGGCTTGTAGGCCGTATACGAGATCGACTTGACCTGACCGACAATATCGCCTGGAGTCGTGACGGTCGCTGTCTTGGTCGTGGCATAGTCGATCTTCAGTACCCGACAACCAGCGGGAGTGCCCGTCTCGGGACATGCAATCGGATTCCCGTTCTTAACTGGGCTGGGAGCAACAATCCGGGTCAGTTTTCCGGCCGTATGGGTGTAGGTCGTCGTTAACGAATTTCCAGGCTCGCTGACCGAATGTACCTGCCATTGACCGGATGCGAGCTTCCATACGGTATTAGTTCCGTCGTCCTCAGTGAAGACCAGTTGTTTCGCCCCACCAACAAGTCGGATCTCTAGTTTTGCCCCGACCCATGCTGTCTCTTCATCCAGCGGCAAATACACGCCGACTTTCTGGGCGGTCGGGTAGCTACCATCATCTAGTCCAGGCTGCTCATAGATCAGAGCTTCCCCTTCAGAGTCCACCAGCGCAATCGTGCCGTCATCCGCCGTGTCATCGAAGACCTCAACGCCCGCCACACCAACGTCTACACCATCAAACGATGATACCCAGCCAGGTCCAAAGACACCGGCATCGTTTGGATTACCGAAACTGTTGTAAGTGCGCGACACCGACAAATCACCGGTGTACCCCGGAACGGACACGTCGGTGGCGGTATAGGTGAACTCACCTGTCCACAGCGAGACCGTGCCTGGTCCCGCCTCCGCCGTGGGATAGACATCACCAAAGGCGTGCGGCACGTACATCACAGTGCGCTGGTACATCGGGTCGTCTTCGTCCCACGAACAATGTGCCTGGCCGTACGGATACGTGAAACACGTCTGCACCTCCAGCACCATCGGCCGTCGCGAACGATTTGCGCCATTTTGGCTCAGAGTGGCTGCGACATCCCAATCCGTGGTAGCCGAATCAACTGCACCGCCGAAGAGAGTTTCCACACTCACTGGCCCATGCACAGCGTCTTTCCACGTCCGATCAACATCGTTTGCGGCTCGATACTGCACCTTCGCGGTAGCGGCGATTGCTGGACCACCAGTGACATAGGTAACCACACGAGTCGACCCGCTGGTCTTCACACCTTCTTCACGCGGTTCAACCGGTACCGCATAACCATTCCCGAAGACAAACGTCGTTGTGGAAGTGTTGCCAGCCTGATCAACAGCCCGTGCAACAAGACGATGTGCTCCATACGGATTCCATGAAAAAGTAGTCGATGCTGATCCGCCAGAGGGCGAAACCGTCGTCCAGCCTTCATCGTCCCTGTGATACTGAAGGCTCGCTAAATCCGTCGCGGACGCACTCACCGAGAACGAGTTCGAAGTCGGCAATGCATTGAGCCACTGACCGTTCGTGTATGCCGTCGCGGTAATGACCGGAGGCGCAGGTGCGACCAAGTCAATACCAACGGTGGTCCATCCCTCCCAATACGACGACAGTCCATAGCCGTTCGTTGTCCTACCCCGAAGGTAATACGTGCCTGAAGTAAGAGCCGTCCCAACCTGGCAAGATGCAGTGGCGCCCGAAGCAACCAACGCTGTCACACAACTGCTAGCCAGCGAGTCGCTAGTTCCAGCTTTCGACGTGTGCAGTTCTAACTCGTACCGCACGTTGTCACCCAAAAGGTCCGTGCCCTTGGCTGATACTGTGGGCCTCGGGGCGTTGGTCCACCCCGCCACTGTGCCAGTCTGCGTGAAAGACAAGTTGGTCGGTTTAGCGGGCATTTTAGAGTAACTGACCGAAAGCTTCGGGGTGCGAGCGGCCGTAGAACACGCACCTGAACTGGCATCCGGGTTGTAGGAACAAAACCGTTTCTCGTATACCGGATTCGTGTTCTGTGTGCTGGGAACATTCAGCTGAAGACCATGGTTGGGGCGCACACTGGAAGCCCAGTCCTGAACCATCTGCTTGACTGACACACTGACCCAGCCATTAGAAGTGTTCGAACAGCCATCGCCACCTTTATTGTCGGCGAACGTCGTAGATGCGTTCGTGCCCGTCACGGGCGCTGGCCGATTCGACCACAAAGTCGCATTAGAGAATGCGCTACTCAACGGATATACCTGCGTCGTAACGGCGGCTGAGCAACTTCCCGCGAAATACTGGAACAACTGCATATTCGCCGCCGTGACCGTCGCCCCTGAGATATTCGACGGCAGGTTCCACTTCACAAGCGAAACCGCCTGGTTCGTGTTATCCGTTCGCGCCCCTACCATGAGTCGATAATCCGAACCCTGAGCATTATTGTTGCCCAAACGCACCCACGTGTCCGCAGCAACAGTCAGCGCGCTCACCGTAGGATCCACCACTACCGGATACACCGTATCCGGATCCTGCAAGAACTCCTCAGGAGCCGACAAAGTTAACCGCTGTGCGACCACTGCTGCCTTCTGCGCAGACGCCGACTTACCTTTAGCAGTTCCCGTTGCCTTGCGTAGTACCCGATTCCCGGTCAAATCTGATTCAACATCAACGACCACTTCTGGGTCCTCACCACCATCAGTACGTGCATCCCAGGCCACCAAGTTCGAGGAATCACCAATAACTTTGCCGTCAGCATCCTTAAGGACTAACTCATCATCGTCCTCTGTCAGGTCGACCCCCTGAGTCACCACCCCCAACTCCACCGCACCCTCGCCAGGCGCAGGAGGCGTGTTCAGCCGCACCGCCACATTCATACCCGTCGAGGTCAACGTCACCAACACATCACGATCCTCGTCGATCTGATACGTCGCGACACCACCATCGATACTCGGTGCAGGCAACGCACCCTCGGGCCAAGTGAAAGATACCGACGCCCCGTCCTCAAGTATTACCTTGCCCAGGAGATCAGAACCGCCACCACCCGCGACTACATCCGCAGCGGACACGCGCGGCACAAAATTCCCATCCCCATCGGCCTTGAATCGTAAGTCGACATCCGCCCACTCACCCTCGTCATCCTGAACTTGGACTGGGCTGCCCCATATCTCCGAAGTCCACGTTCCGTCAGGGTTGGCAAACGTCTTAGTGGTCTGCGTGCGCTGTGAAACATCCTCTACACGGCTGCCCTGCAACCGCGCCTGCACACCAGCCGAGAAAGTATCCGGACTCTCACTGACCCGATCCGGCGACGAGACAGCCTCCACCTCAGAAACCGGTACCGCGCTATCCGCAACAGCAGGCGTCACTCCCAACGAAGCCACAACCACCACAGCCAAGCCAATGCCGCCAACCGAAGAACCAAAACGCCGCATAACCACGCCCATCTAGATACAAGTGATGAAACTCCAAACCCGCTAAGGGTAACAGCAACAAAACCGGCTCATCGCATTTGAGGGGGTAGGTGGGGTCTGAATCCGCCGCACTCGAGCAGGCCGCGAACAATGTAGTGGGTGAGGTTTCGGAATCCGAGAGCGGACCCGCGTAGGTGTTCGAGCCTGCCGTTGATCGCCTCGGTCGGGCCGTTGGAGGTGCCGGGTCTTTCGAAGTAGGCCAGGATGTCCGCGGCCCGGTTCTTCAGGGTTCTACCTACTCGTCGGATCTCGACCAGAGACGCTGGGACGCCCTGGCTGACCCGGTCGATGAGCTGGGCCATCAGCTGCTTTCCTTGGCGGGGGTCGGGGTGCCGGTAGGCCTCGACGGTGTCTTGGTAGACGTGCCAGGTCGCTTCGACTGCGACGTGCTGGTCACCGGTGAACAGTGACCCCAGGCGGATGCGCTGGCGGTCGGTAAGCAGGTCGGCGCCGGTGTGCAAGGTCCGCCGGGCGCGATACAAAGGGTCGCTGGCTCGTCCGCGGTGGCCGTGGAGTTCTTGTTGGATCCGGCGTCGGCACTGATCCAGACTGTCACCAGCCAGGCGCACGACATGAAACGGGTCCATCACTGCGACAGCATCGGGCAGCTCCTCGGCAGCAGCGGTCTTGAAGCCAGCGAATCCGTCCATCGCGACGACCTCGACCCCGGTACGGAAGGCTTCGCTCTGGTCTGCCAGCCAGGTCTTGAAGACCTGCTTGGAACGACCTTCGACCATGTCCAATAACCGTGATGGCCCTGTGCCTGCGCGGATCGGGGTCAGGTCGATGACCACGGTCACGTACTTGTCACCCTTGCGGGTATGACGCCAGTAGGGTCGGCCCCGGGGCGCGGTGGCGGCATTGCTGTCGTTTCGTTTCCCCGGGGCCGCCCACCGAACCCGCCGTGCGATTCTCACCGCAACGGGCTCTCCATGGATCGGCTGCTGTTGCTTACGCGGGCACTGGTGATCGTGTCCACGGGGTCGGGATGCGATAGCCGCGGTAGCGGTATCGGGTGACCGTGACGGTGGCTGCGCCACGGAACCTTTCCCCGTCGTGAGCCAGGCGCCAGGTGCCGGGCAGGCAGAACCTGCGTCGGAGTTCTGGCCATCCGATGCGGTGCTTCTTCCGGAGCCAGTTCGTGATCCGCTCCCACGTGTAGGAGTCGATCGCGTTGAAGGCTCGTTTGGAGACACCGTGACGGAAGTAGTTCGCCCAGCCGCGTAGCACGCGCCCGAGATACCCGAAGAGGTATCCCGGGTCGTGGTGCAGGGTGTTTCTGTATGTCATGGTCCGCACCCGGTCCTTGATCGAGGCGATTGCCTTTCTCGAGGGTCGGGTGTAGACGAATCGCTTCTGGCTGCCGCGTTTCCGCATCCGGCGGATGTTGAAGCCGAGGAAGTCGAAGCCCTCGTCGATGTGGACCACGTGGGTCTTCTCTTCTGACAGGCGTAGCCCCATCGGGGCCAGCACTGCCGCCACGTCGTCGCGGAGGGCTTCGGCGTGTTCCCGCGTCCCGGTGACGAGGACGACGAAGTCGTCTGCGTACCGGATCAGCCGGTAGTTCGCCTGGCCCTGACGGCGACGCTTCTGACGCTGCTGCTCGTTGGGCATCAACGTCTGCCACTGCCCGGTGAAGTGATCATCCAGCACGGACAGCGCGATGTTGGCCAGCAGCGGCGAGAGAATCCCACCTTGCGGGGTGCCGGTGATCGTCCCTTCCGTCGTGCCGGTTGTCGTGAGGACCCCGGCCTTGAGGAAGGACTTCACCAACGCGAGGACGCGCTTGTCGCCGACCCGCGCCCGGAGGCGGCCCATCAACGCGGTGTGATCGATGTTGTCGAAACACGCCTCGATGTCCGCTTCCAGCACCCACTCATACGACTTCGTCGTGAAGTGGTGGATCTCGGCGATCGCGTCCTGCGCACGCCGATTCGGACGGAACCCGTAAGAGACCGACTGGAAGTCAGCCTCGAAGATGGGCTCCAGAATCAGCTTCAACGCAGCCTGGACCACCCGATCGGTGACCGTAGGGATGCCCAACGCGCGCAGTTTCCCGCTCGCTTTGGGGATCATCACCTGCCGGACCGCGAGGGGGACAAACGTCCGCGTTCTCAACAGATCGCGGACCTCTTGCAGGAACTGCGCGACACCCTGCTGAGCATCGATCCAGGCCACGGTGGCCCGGTCGACCCCAGCGGTGCGCGCTCCCTTGTTGCCAGCGACGCGCATCCACGCGATCGTCAGCACCGAGGGGTCACACACCCAGTTATACAGATCATCAAACCGGCGGCCCCCGTCGGTGACCGCCCAGCAGTGCAACTTGTCCTGAATCTTCCGTACCGTCTCGCGCGCGGACTCCTCGTCCGGCCACCAGGCGGCGTCGGTGTTCACCGGCGCGTCTTCGGATATGACAGTCACTCGATTGCTCCTTTCCACTGCCGTCCTTCCCCATGTGGCCGGCTCTCCCGGCCCCGGAGTACTACGACGGCTCCGCCCCGCCAGAACCCTTCGGCTGGCAACGCGCCTATCCCCGCACGAGGCGGGGAGCGAGATTGCTGGTGGTTCCCACGTTCACTGTTGTTCGGTCGATGGGCGAGGTGTCCGGCTTTGCCCCTGCGGCATCGTCGTGGCTACGCCGTAGACATTCACCACGACCTGCCGGGCCCGACACATTATCCGTCCCGACAGTTCCCCGCCCCGAGACTCCGTCTGGCTGACGACCTCCGGCGCGGTTACGCACCGCTCTCCCGCCCGTATCCACCGGGTTCGAGCGGGTCGACGATTAAGAGGCTTTACAACACCGGTTCCTTTCGTGCACCGTCCCATCTCGCTCACCAGGCACGGCCCGTCCGGTAGTGCCGGACCGTCCTGACTTCGTCGCGGCTGCTCCCACCCCTCCCCGGCGTTCCCCAGGAAACGGCTGCCGCCAGCTTCACCCGGCCGCTACGACGACCAGGCGATCAAGGTCTCTCACCTCCATCCGAAACAACAGCGCCTCGTGGCGCACCACGTGCTCATCGACCCCGACGACCTTGACACCGTCCAGGCGGGTCGGGTCCTCGATGAGCAGACGCTGGCCCTCAGCCAGGACCGCGTCGTTGGCGGTGTTCCACGCCACGCCCAGTCCTTCGGCAACTCGGGCCATCGACAGGTGGCCGACGACGATCCCGACCAGACCCCACCGCAGGCCGGCGCGGGAGATCTTGGCCCGCGGCGGCGCCGCAGCGGTGGTGTCCTGACGCCACACGTGCGAGCACTCCTTGCAGCGGTAGCGGCGCACGGTGAGCACCAGCGTGGTAGGGCGCCACCCGAACGGCTCGTGCGCCAACTCCCTGCTCACCGTGTCACGGGGCACGCCCTGGCAGCCGCACCGCCTGCACCAGTCGTCCGGCTCCACGACCCGGCACGCCAGCACGGACCGGTCAGGCTCGAGCAGCTGGCCGGTGACCTCCAGACCGAGGCCGTCGAGGCGGGTGAAGGTAGTCAGGTCAGGGCGCGTGAAGGTAGCGTCAGGCACGTCGAGGTCTTCCGGACGGGTTGTGTGAGAACTCCCATCATCGGAAGACCTCGACCCTCACCCCGACACCGACGCGCCGCCCCAGGTCGCACCACAGCTACACCCTCATCTGTGAAGAGCCACAAACGTGCTTTCACACAGGACATCTTGGGGAGACGGGCGGGCCAAGAGTCAGCCGATACCGTGCAATCAGGAGGATTGCAGTGCTCTAGGCATGGTGCCACTCAACCACCAGTGCGACTGCTTTACTTGGAGTGCGAGCGCCACTGCGTCGTGAAAGCGAGCAGTGCGTTATTGTCGCCACGATCCCCGATGCTCACCCGCACCCCTTCGCCAGCAAACGGTCGCACTAAAATGCCGTGCTCCCGCGCGGCCAGCGCGAAGTCCGTGGCCTCGTCCCCGATGGGGAACCATACGAAGTTTGCTTGGGTCTGGGGCAATTTCCACCCTTGGTCAGTCAGCGCAGCGACGAGCCGTGCTCGTTCTTGGACGAGTTCATCCACCCGCTGCTGCAACTCTTCGTGCGCTGCAAGGGACAATACCGCCGCGTGCTGCGCTACGGATGAGACTCCGAACGGCGTCGACGTCGCTCGAATCCCCTCGATCAACCGCGGGTCACCCACCGCGTAGCCGACACGCAATCCAGCCAGCCCATAGGCCTTGGACAGCGTGCGCAGCACCACCACATTGCGATACTCGTCCAGCAGGTCGAGAGCTTGCACTGGATCGTCACCGCCGACAAATTCCAGATAGGCCTCGTCGATGACAACCAAGACATGGGACGGAACCTGCGCTAGCAACTGCTCCAACTCCGCATGGCTAACGGCTGTTCCGGTCGGATTATTCGGGGTGCACACCACCACCATGCGCGTCCGCTCGGTCACCGCCGCGGCGAGCGCCGCCATGTCGATGGCA